>Ga0068714_10000649_pt1 | contig 63494 bp, 53 predicted proteins | sample MTBNYHSulfiMetaG_FD_62988 | JGI IMG/M metagenome (GOLD analysis project Ga0068714, IMG submission 62988) | Enrichment culture microbial communities from rom New York Harbor, USA that are MTBE-degrading - MTBE-NYH (New York Harbor Sulfidogenic)... | ecosystem: Environmental > Aquatic > Marine >...
CGCGAAGCCATCAAAGCGGCCCGGGTATGGGACGCCCGAATCCAGGACCGGCACTTCAAGTCATGGATTCGTGAGGAAAGGGAAAACGACGTTTTTCCCTTTCCGTTGAGCCAAAAGTCCTGCATGGACTTTTGGCGACCCTTTAAATAGTCAGTCCCGGAAATAAAGGTCTCTGGTAAAGACTTTGTCCCTGACGGCGGCAAGTTCCCCGGAAAAGCGGTTGGCGACGATGATCGCCGAGGTATCAACAAAGTCCTCAAAAGAGCGGATGACGCGGCTGCCCTCGAAAAAGTCCGCTTCCAGGGCGGGCTCGTAAATGACCACCTCCGCTCCCCTGGCCTTGAGCCTCTGGATCACCCCCTGGATGCTGGACTCGCGGAAGTTGTCCGACCCGGACTTCATGGTCAGCCGGTAGACCCCCACAACCCCTTCCCCGACCCTGGCGAGGATCTCTTCCGCGATATGGTCCTTCCTCACAGAGTTGGATTCAACGATGGCTCGGATGATCTTGTTGGGGACGTCACAGTAGTTGGCCAGCAGCTGTTTGGTGTCCTTCGGCAGGCAGTAGCCCCCGTAGCCGAAGGACGGGTTGTTGTAATGGCCGCCGATCCTGGGGTCAAGGCAGACCCCTTCAATGACGTCTTTCGTCTTCAGGCCCTTTAACTCCGTGTAGGTATCCAGTTCATTAAAGAAGCTGACCCGAAGGGCCAGGTAGGTGTTGGCGAAAAGCTTGACCGCCTCCGCCTCCGTGGGATCGATGATGAGGGTGGGGATCTCCTTCCTGATGGCCCCCTCGGCCAGGAGACGGGCGAATTTATCCCCTTCTTTCACCAGGCGCTCGTCCCCGGTGGGGACGCCGACGATGATGCGGGTGGGGTACAGGTTGTCGTAGAGGGCCTTGCCCTCCCTCAGAAATTCCGGAGAAAAGATGAGATTGCCGCACCCGAATTTCTCCCTCGCGGAGAGGGTGTAGCCCACGGGCACCGTGGATTTGATGACCAGGGTCGCCTCCGGGTTTGCCTCCATTGCCGTTTGGATCACATCCTCCACCGCGGAGGTGTCAAAAAAATTCTTATGGGTCACGTAGTTCGTCGGGGTGGCGATGATGACCATTTCAGCGCTGCGGTAGGCCCTTTCCCGGTCCGTGGTGGCCGTCAGCTTCAGGTTCTTTGTCGCCAGGTATTCGGAGATTTCCGGGTCCAGGATAGGTGATTTCCCGCTGTTGATCAGATCGGCCTTGGCCGGCGTGGTCGTCACGGCGGTGACCTCATTCTTCTGGGCCAGCAGCACGGCCAAAGAAAGCCCCACATATCCCACTCCGGCGACAGCGATCCTCATCTTCGTTTCCTCCATGGACAGGTCAGAATGAACCCCGGATTGAGCGGCCCCGTTCCAGGTTTTAGGGGATCCCTCCTTTACCTCCCGACCGGAGGCCGGAAAGAAAAAACCCCTTTCGTGGGACAGCCGCGGTTTTTATAGGGGGATTCCTCAAAAATGTCAAGGAAAATGTAAAAATTGCTATTTTTTGGAAGGAAAGGGATCGCAAGCAATGCCACCAGGATGCGTGCCGTTTTATGTGGCCCAGGACCTGCTTAAGCTCAAAAGTCCAGCATGAATTGGCAGGAATAACCCTTGTGTTTTAGAGGGACGATATACTTTTGCCGAAAAAGATGGCAAAATAAAATCATATGATTGTGAGTTTTTGGGGTGAAATTTGAAAGGAGTATGAAATGAACAAAATATGTCTTCCCCTGATTCTTTCCTTTTTCCTTGCGGCAGGGTGTGCTGCGCCCCAGACGAAATCCCAGAAGGGGGCCACCTACGGGGCCGCGGGAGGGGCGATCGCCGGAGCGCTCATCGGGACAGCCATAGGGGATGATGCCAAGGGCACCTTCGTCGGCGCGGCCCTTGGCGCCGCGATAGGCGGGGCCGGGGGCGCCGGCGTGGGCAAGATGATGGACGACCAGGAGAGGGAGATGCGCGATGCCCTGGCCACTTCCGAGGCGGCGGCCATCTCCAGGGAGGGCAACCTCCTTGCTGTGACCTTCAAGGGCGACGTGACCTTCGACACCAATTCGACCCAGGTCAGGCCGGGGCTTTATTCGGAAATTACCCGGGTTGCCAACATCCTGAAACAGTATCCGCAAACCCTTATAAGGGTGGAAGGGCACACCGACAGCGTGGGGTCCGCGGAATACAACATGGACCTTTCCGTCCGGCGGGCCCTTGCGGTGAAAAACCTCCTGGTCCAGGAGGGGGTTTCCGAGTACCGGATGGAGACTGTGGGGTTCGGGGAGAGCACCCCGGTAGCAAGCAATGACACCGCCGCCGGACGCCAGATGAACAGAAGGGTCGAGATCAAGATCGCTCCCACGGTTCAGTAAAACCGCCGCGAGCCTTTTGCAAGGCCCGGTTGGAAAAACGTTTTCCGGAGGCAGGGTCAGAAAAGACCCTGCCTTTACCTTTGTTGCGGGGTCTGCGGTTCCTTTGGTGAAAGGAGACGGTTCCCGGCCACTATCCGGCTCTTGGGGGAATCCCGGGAGATTGGCATGTCGAAACTGAAATCCTTTGTGGACGGGAAGGCCGCCAGCATTGTCATGGACAACGGGGATCCCTGCTGGGTGAACCTGATGGGAAGTTCCGAATTCCAGAAGATCCTGGTCAAAAAATCCAGAACGGGCCTCACTGGAGAAAAGATCTACCACGCCGATAGACCGGGATGCGCCGAGGCTTTGTGGGGCGCTCTGAAGAAAAAATTCCCGGACGACCGGACCCCTCCGGAATTAAAGGACATCTATCTCAAGACAGTTGTCAACGCTATTTTGCACTGCGCCACCATAGATGAGGTAAAAAGACTTTTTAACGCATCGGATCCCGTCTGCGGCCAGGGAGGTGATTGAGGCCCCTCACGGGGGTCTGGAATGCTGAAAAGGCTGTGCCTCAGATCCCGGCTTCCCCATGGCGGCGCATGCCGCCCTGAAAAACCCCGATTCCAGGGGTCGCTGCCGGGGCGTATTTCCCCCTCCATTTTCCTCTTTATTTTCTGTCCATTTTGGGAAAGAATGAAAAATATAACCAGATACGCCCTTTTCCTACACTTTAAGGCGAAATTCTGACATTCCCCACGTCGAAGTTCCGGAAAAGGCTATGTGAAAAGAGGACAAACCCAAGGCGGTTTTTTCCAGCATCCGAGGCAGGAGAAAAAAAGGAATGGTTTTCTCCTTTTTCCCGGCAGGTTTTCTCCTGGTGCTGTCATAAATCGGAGGAAAAAAAAGCATGGACCGCTGTCTGGAGATCGTTTACCGCCCCATCGGATTGGTGCACAGCCTTTACCGGAAGAAAACCGGAGTTCCCATTCAGGGAATCCTTTCGGAAAAAAGCCACGGAACCGCCGAGGTGTTTGCGGAATTTGAGGCCGGTCTGCAGGACATCGAGGGGTTTTCCCATCTCATCCTCATTTATCACATGCATAAGGTGGATGGGGTGGACCTGGTGTGCAAGCCTTTTCTGCAAGACAGGGACCACGGTATCTTCGCTGTCCGTTCCCCCCGGAGGCCCAACCCCATCGGCTTCTCCGTGGTCCGCCTGGAAAGGCGGGAAGGGAGGCTGCTGCACATCAGCGAGGTAGACATCATGGACCAGACCCCCATCCTGGATATCAAGCCCTGGGTCTGCCATTTCGATATCCGCAGGGATACCCGTTCGGGTTGGTTCGAGGAGGCCCTGAAGGGCGTCAGGGCACGGGACGCGGACGACCGCTTCGGGCAGTAGAAAAATCAGTTCCGCTTTAAAACCAGGCCGCATTCCTTTTAATCCGCCTTTCTGATCCTCTCCGTTCCCCCCTGCCCGCGGACCGGATTTTCCGGCAGACAATTTGATCCCGCCATCTCTCCCTTTGAAAATCAAAAGGCACGAAAATTCGGCCAGGATAGGTTCCTCGAGGTTTTCGGGACCCGAACAAGGTTTGTTTCCGGGCTGGATTGGGGGCCATCCCGCACTGCGTTCGCCTCAGGCAGGTGATAAAATAAAAAGAAAGATGCCAGGGGCAAACTGCCAGGGGCCAGGGGGCCGAAAGAGGGATACAGAGGGATACCCGGGACGATGCCCCGGGGGAGGGATTTATGAACGATCCGAAGGCAGACTTCATACTTAAAATTATGCCCTGGCTGAGCCAGCTGCTGGATGTCGCCCGCCATGACCTTCGTTATCACATGGCTCGGGGGGAGCTCCAGGAAGGAGACCTGACCGAGGAGGAGATCGTGGGCGAAACCCTGATCACGGCCTTTAATGGCAGGTCCCGAAAACCCCGGAGCGTGTCCTGGAGGTTGTGGCTGTTCCGGCTGGAGGACAGGGTCATGCACAGGCTCATTGGGAAGGAGGAGAAAAACCGGAGGCTGTGGGCTTTCTCCATGGATGAGCCCATTCCTGATCTTGAGGCTCCTCTTGGCGACGACGTCTTCTGGGACTGGTACCAGCCCGATGAAAAAGACCTGTGGGAGGACGTTTTGTGCGGATATGAACCTTTGCCCGAAGAGCTGATCGCAAAAGCCGAAAAAGCCGCGGCGGACCTCGAACCGCCCGACAGGCGGGCCTGGCTCCTCCACGGGAAATTCAATTTCACCGTCCCCGAGGTGGCGCAGATCCTTCAGAAGCCGCCCTCCGCCGTAGCAAAAATGATCCTGCATACAGGGGAGAAATTAAAGGGACGTGTAAGGGAAAAGGAGAAAAAGGATTAAAAAATGGGCAGGCTCACGGAAAACATGGTAAAATTTATGCGATGAAACACCTCTTTAAATATACGCGGGCGGTTTTTCTGGTCCTCTGCGCGGGACTTCTCTGCTCCTGCTGGGGCTCTGCCGAGGTTTATTACGGGGATCCCTATTACGACCCGCCGTCCGATTATGTGACCCCTCCACAGTATGATCTCATCGGGACCTACCGGCTCCTGGGTTTTGACGTGGACTACTACGATTATTACGACCCGAATATTTACCTGGGTTCGGAAGACGAGGGGGATTTCTATCGTTTTTCGGGGGAATTACGGATCGGGTCGTCCACCATGTCTCAAAGCATATATGTAAGGCCCGAAGTGTATGATGAATATGAATTATATTTTGAGATGGAAGACGACTATGTAGTCTACTACACCGCTCGGCCCTATGAAGGGATCTTCGATTTCTATTACAACTATTACGATATTTACGATTACACGGACATGTCCTTTTCCTGTTCAGGTTATCAGCTGACCACGGTTTCCTTCATCTGCAGCCCGGACCTCGTACTTTGCTGGGAGGAGTGGGATTACTGGGAGAAGGTTTCGGACTGGCCGTAGCCGTTGCCGGGAGCATCCCTGCCCGGAACGCGCCGGCTCAATGGGGCAATCCCCAATCACCCTGAGGCCATTTTTATTTTCTATAACGGTTTTATAACCCTTTACGGAAATTTTCTTTTACCAGGAGGTTGTCCATGAGCGTTGCCAAGGTCATTGAAATCATCGCGGAATCCCCCAACAGTTTCGAGGATGCCGTCAATGTGGGGATCCAGAGGGCACTGAAAACCCTGACGGGTGTCCAGGGGGCCTGGGTCAAGGAACAGAAGGTCATGGTGGAAGGGGGCAAGGTTAGCGGCTACCGGGTGGATCTGAAGGTGACATTCCTCCTTGAGGATTGATCCCGAAAAAGCCGCCCGTACCTGGGGCGGTTTTTTTCCGCCAGGTCTTTTCCTCCCGTCAATCCCTTGCTAAAAAGAGGCATCCCTTTCGGGATCGTCCGCCCGGGTGTAAAGATCCGCATTTTTCCCATCTGGACGGATGCCCGGCCACGGGAGTAACCTTGCGGGAAGCTGGAAGGATGACCTGATGGTGCCGGGACGCTCCCGTGATGGCGCCCGTTGTAAGGCAACCGATGGGACATGGCCGATTCAGGACCCGCGGAGTTCCTGCAGGAACGGCGGGTTGGCTGGAGGAACTGGTCCGGCACTTCCCTGTCGAAGCGCAAAGAGGTTTTGCTTTCCGCTGAAAAGGTGATGGACGTTTTGATTCCGCACAAAGATCGGTTGACCCATTTCCTCCTGGCTGTGATCGCCGTGGTGGCGGTGGGGCTTGTCCTGAAATTCGCCAAACCGGTGATCCTGCCCCTTCTCATCGCCTGGCTTTTATCTTTTGTCTTCGGCGCGGCGGTGGATTTGATGGCCCGTTACCGCATTCCCAGGACCCTGACCATCTTTCTCGTGTTGGTAACCCTGTTCGGAGTGGGCTATGTGGGATCCGTATTTCTCACATCCCAGGTATCGTCCATTGCCAGGGCCCTTCCCCGTTACCATGAGCGTTTTGTCCTCATTATCGGAGACATTGCGACCAGATTCGACATATCTTCCTTTCCCCTCGCCGAAGTCAACTGGAGAAGGGCCCTTGATGGGTTCCTGGTCTCCGTTTCGGGTTCCCTGCTGTCGATCCTGATCAACCTTGTCCTGGTTCTCGCTTTCATGGTGTTTATCCTGATGGGCCAGCCCCGCCTCGGCGCCAAGATCAAACACGCATTTCCCGGGGAACTTGCCCAGAAGATCGTCGGCACAAAGGATTTCGTGTCCTCCCAGATAACCCGCTATCTCTCGGCGCAGTTCCTCATTAGCCTGGCAACCGGCATCCTGGTCTGGTTGGCCCTGACCCTCCTTGAAATCGATTTTGCCCTGACCTGGGGAGCATTGGCTTTCTTTCTGAATTTTGTGCCCACGATAGGGTCCATTATCGCCTCCGTGCCCCCCATCCTCCTGGCGTTCATCCAGTTTTACCCCAATATCCTTCACGGGGTGCTGACACTGGTGGCCCTGGTCCTCATACAGAACATCATCGGGACCCTGATATCCCCCAAGGTCCTCGGGGACCGGCTGGACCTCAGCCCCATCGTTGTACTGGGTTCCTTGCTGTTCTGGGGGCTTTTATGGGGTGTGGTGGGGGCCCTCCTTTCCGTCATTCTGGCCTCGGCCATCAAGATCGTCTGCGACCAGATCGATCTTCTGCGTCCCGTCGGGGTCATGATGGGTTCCGGAAAAAAGTACAAAAGTGAAATACAGGATGCGGACCTTTAAGGGAGGAGGCCGCACCCTTCCCATCCTGGTTCCCGCCTCTGACCTTTTGTCACCGCGTCGAGGGGTCCTGAACCGGCTTTTTCTACCTGCTATACTTTTCCCATGGAAGATGAAATTCCACGAAAAAGGGCCCCTGGGAAGGGGAGATTGCGGCTCAACCGGCACGTCCAGCTGTCGGTGGTCGCCGTGCTCATCGGCATCCTGGGGGGATACGGAGCCATCCTTTTCCGAATGGCCATCAAGGCGGCCCAGTACGGTTTCTACCAGAACACCCACGACATCCTGACTTTCGCCGGCACCCTGCCTGCTTACCTTAAAATCGGCCTTCCAGCCCTCGGGGGACTTATTGTCGGTCCGCTGGTTTATTTCGGCGCCAGGGAGGCCAAAGGGCACGGGGTCCCCGAGGTCATGGAAGCCGTGGCTATCCGCGGCGGGCGGATTCGTCCAAGGGTCGCTCTCATAAAGATCCTGGCCTCGGCAATTACCATCGGCTCAGGGGGGTCGGTGGGAAGGGAAGGGCCCATTGTCCAGATCGGATCCTCCATCGGGTCAACCATAGCCCAGGTCCTTAAGGCACCGACCTTGAAGAGGAGGACCCTCGTCGGATGCGGTGCGGCGGCGGGGATCGCCGCCACTTTCAACGCCCCCATCGCGGGGGCGCTGTTCGCGGTGGAGGTCATCCTCGGCGATTTCGGTCTTGCCACCTTTTCACCCGTGGTTCTCTCCTCGGTGACGGCGACCACAATATCCCGTCACTATTTCGGTGATTTTCCGGCCTTCATCATTCCCACATACCAGCTCGTTTCCCTCTGGGAGTTCTTCTTCTACGCCGTCCTCGGGATCGCCGCCGGTCTGGTTGCCCTTCTCTTCATCACCACCCTTTACAAGAGCGAGGATCTTTTCGAGGCCTTTCCCATACCAGAATACCTGAAACCGGGAGTCGGAGGCTTACTGCTCGGTTTGCTCCTTCTCAGGTGGCCTCACGTTTTCGGGGTGGGATACGGAGCCATAAACCTGTCACTGACAAACGAGGTGCCCGCCCTTCTGCTGCTGAGCCTGGTTTTCATCAAGATCCTTGCCACCTCCACAACCATCGGCAGCGGGGGGTCCGGGGGGATATTCGCGCCATCCCTCTTCATCGGGGCCATGGTTGGAGGTTTTTTCGGCTGGTCGGTCAATGGCCTGTTTCCCCATATCACGGCTGATCCGGGAGCCTACGCTCTGGTAGCCATGGGCGCCCTGGTTGCCGGCACCACCCATGCCCCGATCACCGCAATCATCATCATTTTCGAGCTTACCGCCACTTACAAGATCATCCTGCCCCTGATGATCTCCTGCATAATCAGCACGGTAATCACCACCTCCCTAAAAGATGGTTCGATATACACGATCAAGCTGGCTCGAAGGGGCGTCGAGATCTTCCAGGGTTGGGAGCAGAGGATCCTCCGGGACCTGAAGATCCGGGATGTCATGGACACGAATCTGGCCACGATCGGGGAAGGCACACAGCTGTCAGAGATCATCCGACAGCTGAAAATCCTCGACGTTTCGTGCCTGCATGTGGTGGACGAAAAGGGGACTCTTAAAGGGGTCATCTCCTTTCGCGACATTCGGCCCGCCCTTCAGGAGGAGGACCTTGAGGACCTGGTGGTGGCCATGGATCTGGCGACGCCGAACCCGTTGCGGGTCACCCCTTCCGACAGCCTCCTGACCGCCCTGGAAAGGATGAGCGAGAAAGGGATCTCCCGGCTGCCCGTCGTCGCGGAGGACGATCCCGCGAAGATCCTGGGGACCGTTCGACAAAAAAATGTTTTGGCAGCCTACAATAAAGCTGTTTTGCAGCGGAAAGAGGAAGTATAGGTGTTACGGATTTTGCCCGGATGGGTTCGCGGTTTTCAGCAAAGTTCATAGATGATTTGCCGCAAGGGTCCGGATCCCGTGTAATTTTCCTGGAAGGATTTTTCTGTCCTATTTTGCCCGGCGTACCCCATGCTGCTTCATGAGCCCATAAAGCCTCGAGCGCGACAGGCCGGAGATGCGGACCGCCTGGGAGATCTTTCCTCCCGTATGTTCCATGAGCCGCTCAAGGTAATCCTTCTCCATCCGGTTGATGACCCGATCCCTTTCCTCCTTGAGGGAAGGAAAAAAGGAAGGGGCTTCCGGTTTCTCACCGGTTTCGGCCTGGTCCGGGACGGACTCTGGTTTCTCTGTCTGGAGGTGAGTTCGGGTCATGGAGTCCGTTGTCCGCGGTGAACCGCCCCTCCACGAACGAACGTGGATCGGGAGGTGGGCGGGATAGAGGATGCTGGACCCGGTGGCGGCAACGACGGATCTTTCCAGGCTGTGGATCAGTTCCCTGACATTCCCGGGCCAATGATAGAGGCTGAGCAGGTCCATGAATTCAGGGGAGATCTGGATCTCCGGGATCCCGTACCGCCGGCAGATAGCTTTAATATGGTATTGGGTCAGAAGAGGAATATCCTCCCTGCGGTCCCGCAGGGGAGGGATTTTTATTGAGATCACCATCAGCCGGTGCAGCAGATCCTCCCGGAAAAGACTTTTTTTCACCATGTCATGCAAGTCCCTGTTGGTGGCGGCGATCACCCTGAAATCGCTTTTCTTCATGGTTTTGCCGCCGATGGGACGATAACTCTGTTCATCCAGGACGCGGAGGAAGGATTTCTGGATCATGGGGGGAAGTTCGCCCACTTCATCCAGGAAAAGAGTCCCCTTGTCGGCCTGGGATATCAACCCCTCCTGGGTGCGATCGGCCCCAGTGAAGGATCCGCGCATATGGCCGAAAAGGGTAGATTCAATGAGGTTGTCAGGCAGGGAGGCGCAGTCCACCAGGACCAGATTGCCTGACGACCGGCTGCTCATCTCGTGTATGGCCTTTGCGAAGAGCTCCTTGCCGGAGCCGGTCTCCCCAGTGATCAGGACATTGACATAGGACTTCGCAGCCTGGCCGGCAAGCTTCAGGCACTCCAGGAACCGATTGCTGGTGGTCACCAGTTCCGGACAGATCTTCGTTACTTCCTCAACGAAATCCTTGCCCGTCTCTATGCTAAAGGCCCTGAGCTCCAGGGCCTGGGAAAGGATCTGTACCAGTTTCGCCGGATTGGCGGGCCGTGGAAAGACATCCCATGCCCCCGCCTCGATGGCCATCTGGTGAAAGTCGTCGCCCGTATCCCCTGCAAGGACAGCCACTGTCGGATGGGCCTCTTGTTCCAGTATCCAGGACAGGCTGTTGCCAAGGTCCGGGGCGATCTGCTCTGATTCGACGAAGACGACCTCGGCGGAAGCGATCTCCGGCCTGAGAAGAGCCTCGGTGAGATAACGATGAACCCGGCACTCATGGCCTTCCGACGAAAGCACCCTGGCAGCCCTTTTCCCCAAGGCCTGGTTGGAATCGATGATCAGGATCTTTGCCATTGCCGTCTCCTGGAGCCGCTTTTAAGGATTTCAAGAGGCCTTCAAGCTTTCCCGGCTGAACAGCCTCAAAAGAAATGCTGCGGATTTTTTCGGTATTTTCGAAGCAAAACCGACAGATAAACCATACAACGGAATGGTGAAAATATCCAACCTTGCAGGACAAAATGTCCTTTTCCATTGGAATCAGGAAGTTCATCCGCGAACTTATTAGACTTCCTTTTAAAAACAGAATTTATTGTGAAGGCGGTGAATTGTTAACTCATGGAAATCATTTGATTTTTTTTGGGGAAATTCCAGTCCTGAATTTCCATATCTGGCACGGGATTTTCATAGAACAAAGCAAGGCAAGATTTAGGAATATTTCGAGGTTAACCGTTTTCCTGCTGAATGGAATAAGGGTGATGAGCCTTGGATCTAATCGTTCTGGATTATGACGACGGGTCTTTCTCAGGGCGTCTGCACGATTTAGCCCTGAAAAGTGAAGAGATTTTAGGCGCGATGTTCTTCTGGAGCTCCACCGGATTCTTGAACCAGCTCCGGGTTTTTTCGGGAAACCAGCGGATCGCCGTCATCCTCATGGCGGACCGCCCGCTGCTCCAGGACCTGTTCCGTCTGAAGGAGCTTTTCGAGGATGTGTCCCTTTTCCTGGTTCTTTCCGATCATCTGCCGGAAACTCTCTCGGCCGCGCATCGTCTTCACCCCCGCTTCCTGACCTTCACGGATGAGGGTTGCGACGATCTTTTTGGGGTTCTCGAAAACTTCATTGAGCAGAGGACGTCCGGATCGCTGAAGGGAGGCATTTCATGAAAGGGTTACAGCAAAGGAAGCACTTTCGGGAAAGCAGCGGGATGCCCCTGCCCGAAATGGTTCCCCTGAGGACCAACCTGATGGAGTTGGTGTCTGCGGTGAGCGAGGAGGTAGAGGAAAAATTCCCCGATCCTGACGGTCTCGTGGCCCGGGTGGTTTTTCATCTCCTGGGCGGAGAAGGGGATCCCCTGCCGGCAATGAGAGTCCGTCTGCCGAGAGGGTGATTTCCTCGGGGCCGGAGGTCTTGAGGTTTCTCAAGGGTCAACCCTCGTCGATGGGGAGGCAAAGGAAGAACGTGGCGCCCTTGCCCGGTTCGGATTCGACCTCGATCCAGCCTCCCTCCGTTTCCAGGATCCTTTTGACGATGGAAAGCCCAACTCCCGTTCCTTCTTCCTTTTTCCCTTCCTCAGTTCTGGAAAAAAGGCTGAAGATGGCGGAATGGTCCCGTGGGTGGATGCCGATCCCGTTGTCCCTGACAAAAAAGATCCCGAACCCGGGGGGGATCTCACGGTCGGAAGACCTGTTTTCCACACCTACTTCGATTTCCAGGGGTTGGTCCTTTTTGCGGAACCTGAAGCTGTTGCTTAACAGGTTTTCAAAAATCTGGTGGACCCTCGTTTCGTTCATGAGGATGGAAGGCATGTCCTCCTGGATATGGACCTTATGGGCCTTCTCCCCTTCAAGGACATTGCGATCCTCGAGGATGGATTGGACGACCGACCCCACGCTCACCCGGTGGTCTCTCCCGGGTTTCTCAACACCTGTCCGGGCGAAGTCGAGGAGATCCCTTAAAAGCTTGTCGTACCGGTAGAGCTGATCGCTGATGCGTTCGATCAGGGCCTGTGTGTTCGGATCGGATTTCTTCAGGCCCTTTTTCAGGAGGACAAAGAACCCGATGGTGCTGATAAGGGGCGCCCTTAGATCGTGGGCGGCAGTGTGGATGAAATTTTCCAGGTCAACGTTGCGCTGTTCCAGGGTCTGGCAGGTTTCCTCCAGGGATCGCTTCAGTTTTTTCGTTTCACTGATGTCGCGAAGGATCGATAGAATGACCTCCTGGTCCCCCAGAGAGATCCTCCGGGCGATGACAAGGCAAGTAACAATCTGCCCGTCTTTCCTTTTCAACGGGGCTTCGACCATTGCCGATTCATCTTTCCTCAGAGTCTTCAAAAGGTCTCTTCGAATCTTCGGTTTTACGAGGATGCCCAGGTCGTAGACGGTCCTCCCGATGATTTCTTCGCTGGAATACCCCGTCAAAGCCAGGTAGCCATCATTCACCTCCAGGAACGTTCCCTCCTCAAGGGTTGTGATGGCGAAACCTTCCTTGGAGGAGGAAAAAACCGTCTCCCAGAGGGTTCCCAGCCTCTGGCTTTCCTTTTTGAGGGAATCCAGCTCGGTGACGTCTAAAAGGGCGAGACGTATGGAACGCAAGGATTCCTCGGAATCCCTGTCCGCCACGAGTTCGGTGATGAATCTCAGGGGCTTCCCCCCCGCTCCCTTTAGCGTCAGGGTAAGGGTTTCGGACTCATTTTTTTCCCTGACCGCCTGAAGGGTGCGCCGGAACTCCTCCCTTTCGTCTTCCTCTATCAGTTCCTCGAACCCCCGGCCGACAAGGCTGCTGGTCTGGAGGTCCAGGACGTTCTCACAAGTTGTGTTGATATCGGTCACGATCCCGTTCCCGTCGACGACCACGAAGCAGACGGGCGCCCGGTGGAAAAGGTCCTGGAAGTGCTTTTCCGAGCGGTTCAACTGGTCCCTGATCATGAGGAGTTCCTGGTTCTGCTCCCGGAGGGCCCTTTCGTTTTTATTCAGTTCCGTGACCTCGAGTAACGTGATGAGGGTCCCGTCCACGGTACCGTTGGGGGCAGTGTAGGGAATGATCCTCATCTTGAACTGGCGGCTGGGTCCCCCCACCTCCCGGTCCTTTGGCTCGGATGAACGGATGACCTCGAGAACGTCCTCGACCAGCCCGGGCAGGGGGAAGTGGGTCGTAACAGCCGAAAGTTCTCTCCCCGCATCTCCCCTTGTGAAATCGAAGACAAGGCCTGCCAGCTTGTTGGACCGCGTCACCTTCAGGTCCCTGTCCAGCAAAACCGTTCCCACCCCGACGTTGGAAAAGATGTTCTCCAGATCGGTGTTCATCCGTTCCAGTTTCTGACTTTGTTCCTCCAGATCCCGGTTGGTTTTTTCATGTTGTCTGTTGATCTGGAGGACTTCCTCTTTTGCCCGAATAAGTTCCTCCTCGTGTTTTTTTAGGTTTCTGAACATGGTCCCGTAAGGTTCCCGCAGGCCGGTCTCTATGATCCCCCTGAAAATGAAATAGAAGGAGAGGACCTTGAGAAGGTGCCCCGTCATGTTGGCCATGTCGTACACGCCGAGGTAGGTCGTGAAAGTCAGTTCCGAGGCGATGGTGGCCGTGATGGAAATAGTGATGTATATGAGCATTCGGGGGTGGAAATGGTCCCGGTTCCAGGTCACCAGCGCCAGCCCCCCCACGAGGATGAGGCAAATAGCGTATTCGCTAACGATCTTGAAAAGGGTCAGCCCTGACCCTTCAATGAAGCAGTCCGGGAAGATGCCAAGCGGATAAATAGAAAGGACGAGAATGGCGGCCGTCAGTGCATAGGCAGACAGAACCAGGCCCACCCGCACTTTGCGAAAGAGGAAAAGAGGGGCGATCAGGAATGACAGGCTTTCGACATACCTTGCCTGGATCCAGAGCTGGGTGGCAATGTTGGCGCCTGTGACTCCGGGGAAGACTCCCATTCCCTTGTAGGCAAGGGTGTGGAGAAAATCCAGGATGCCCACGAAGGGATAGATGAGGCCTAAGAAAAGGAGGTACTGGTTCTCGAGGAACTGCCTTGTATTCCATGCGATGAGGAAAATGAAAAAGGCTATAAGGATGGCCGCGGACTCGGCCAGGACGTGGAAAAGTAGGTAATCCCATGTGCTAAGAGAGTACAGGCCAACGATGACAAGGAGGAGGACAAAAACCTGGGAAAAACCCCTCGCTGAAAATTTCATGGTGACGACGTATTCCCCCTGGTGTTTTACGCGGGATCGGTGAAGATGAAAGCCGCCGGAGCCCGGATCGCCCCCTTCCCGGGAAGGGGAAGAAGGGAACAGAAACATTCCGACCCGGGAGATCCGGCAACGAAATATCTTTTAGCATACCACAGATGGAAATTCTTCGGGGGGGTTGGGTGTTTCCGGTAAGGATTTGTTTTCAGGGGCAATTTCCCCCTTCCCTTTTTTCCTTAACCCTGGACCTGGACCTCTTTTGCGCTTTCCCACAGGCCGTGGATGTTGCAGAGGGCCAGAGCGTGGATCGTGCCGGGCCCGGTTATCTTCATGCTCGCGACGACGCTGTGGTTCGTGTGGACGGGACCTTTATCCGGGCCCTCCACAGACTCTCCGTGGGCGGAAAACTCGAAATTTCCGATCTGATAGATGAATTTGCCGTTCTCCGGCTGGAAGAAAAGCTGGATCCAGCGGATGTGGTGATCCGTCGTGTTCGGATGGGCGATCTCCCTGCCAAGGGAAACACGGACGTCAAACATCTCTCCCGAGGTCACCTTTTCGGGGCATTCGATCACCGGGACGTGCTTCTCCTTTTTCCAGTCCGCTTCCTGAAAATGTTCACCGAGTTTCTTCATCGGCTACCTCCATTTCATTCTTTGGCTTTAAATAACCCCCCGGGCCAGGCAGCCTGGCCCGGGGGGGAGGCCGATCCCGGCGGGAGGGGAGAGTGGGAACCGCCGGGATCAATAGATTAAATCAATTCACACGGTGATCTTCCCGGCTCAGGGCGCGCAGGACCCTGGTTCTACACTGTCCTCCTGGCAGGACCATGCGAGACGCCTCTGGACTTCCTTTTCGGTCCAGGCTTCCGCGTCCTTCAGAACGGCGCTCCTGACATCGGCCTCGTTCTGGCCCCCTTTTGTGCGGAGGGCAACTTCCCTTTCGATCCATTCCTTGGCCTGCTTTTTCACGTCGGCCTCGATCTCGCCAACACTCTGGCGATAGTCCCACCCGGGAACGATCAGATGATCATAAAAGCTCATGTCTTGCCTCCTTTTTCGGTTAGATGATTCGGTTCCCTACTTAATGGAATGGGAGGGGGCTCCAACTACCTTCCCCACATCGCTCAACTGGCCTACGGTTGCGTCGGGGGATTCAAGGAGTTTTTTGCCTTCCTTTTTAGCCTCGAGATTGTACCGCACCCACCGGTCGGCTTCGTGCTCCAGCTGTCTGCGGACCTCCTTTTCGTCAACTCCGACGGATGACATCCTTTCCGGAAATCTCTTTTCTACCCAGGCTTTTGCCTGTTCCCTGAACTTCTTCTCGGCTTCCTGGAATTCGCCTTCCTTCATTTTCATCTCCTCTGATTGCCTGATCCTGTCCTGACTCATCTTTTTTCTCCTTTCCGGGCAGTACGGGCGGTACGCCCATTATTTAGAAACTCGCCAGCCTGCTTTTCCGTGTTTCCTTTGCCAGAAGGTAGAGCAATTCATGTTCCAAACGGAGGCTAAAGGATAAGAATTCTCACGGGAATAAATGCCGGGATGGATTAAACTGATTGAAATCTATGAGGAAAAATGTTTAGTTTTTAACCATTTTTCTGGGAGGATGAGAAAGGATGAGAAAAAGGCAGGAATGGCCCGGATTATTTCATTTTGATTTTTTCCAATCCGGCAGGAATTTTTCCAATTTAATTGGAATGGCTTCCCGTATCCTGCTTGGTCCTGCTTTGCCCGGGAGAGGGAGTTTTCAAGGCGAGGGGCGCGGCCTGGATCCAAGGCCCGGCGGCACCGGCCTCCGGTGCCAAAAAAAACCGGGCAGGCGTCCCCGGCAGGGGGGCATGATCAAAGGGATCATGTTAAAATAACATTGATGAGAAAAAACAAGCCCGTTACCGAAGGGAAAATAGAAAAGATCCTGACCGCCTTTGCCACGGACGACGGTGAAATTTTTATCGACAGGCACTTCGGGGATGCCGAATCCTATCGGATCTACGACATCTCCCCCCAGGGGGCTTCTTTTGTCCTGAAGGTGGAAAATCCTACTCTTTCCGGGGAAGAGCAGCACGCCGACCCGGAAAAGGCACGCGGGGTTTCGGGAGTCCTCAGGGATCATGGGGTCCACGCGGCGGTTTCCAGGTTTTTCGGGCCCAATATCGAGAGGGTCAGGAGGCAATTCGTCTGCGTGATCGTGAGGGTGAAGACCGTGGAGGAGGGGATCGCGCAGGTGCAGGCCCATTTCGGAAGGGTCCTGGAAGAGTGGGAAAAGGGCCCGGAAAGAAGCCCGGTGGATCTGACGGATAAGGCCCCAGAGAAATAGCGTGCTTTAAAGCTGAAGGGTTCCAGGGGGCCCGTGGCTGGGGATGAAAAATCCCGCTTTCGCGCAAAAAAACCTGAAAGGCGGCCTCACGCGGAGATCGCGGAGCAAGCAGAGACGGGCAAAATTCAGGAATAACAGGGTGTAACCCTTTGTTCCGATTTTCTCCACGTTCTCGGTGGGCTCGAGGGACTGATGCCGGGGAGCGGGCGTGACCCATCCGGGCTTTTGCGCGAGAGGGCCGGGCATTTTGTTAAACGTTAAACGATGAACTTTAAACGTGGTTAATCCGGGAATCGGGGTGTTGAGAAATGGAAATCCAGTCTTTTCTGAAGCCGATTATCAGGCGCAACGACAAAAAAATCATCTTCCTCATCGCCGACGGCCTTGGAGGGCTTCCGGGAGAAGGGCGGAAGACCGAGCTAGAGGCCGCCGACACCCCGAACCTCGACCGGATCGCCGGCCTCGGGACCACGGGGCTGTTCCATCCGGTGGCCCCGGGGATCACCCCCGGGAGCGGACCGGGCCACCTGGGGCTGTTCGGCTATGACCCCGTTGAGCACGACATAGGCCGGGGGGTGCTTTCGGCCCTGGGCCTTGATTTCAATCTGCGCAAAGGGGACGTGGCGGCCCGCGGGAACTTCTGCACCGTGGATGAAAACGGTTTGGTCACCGACCGGCGCGCGGGCCGGATTCCCACGGAGAAGGGGGCCGAGCTGTGCGCAAAGCTTCTGCGGATCTCCCTTGAAGGAGTGGAGCTCTTCGTCGAACCGGAAAAGGAGCACCGTTTTCTGCTGGTGATACGAGGCCCGGGCCTCGGGCACGAGGTGGAGGATACGGACCCCCAGATCACGGGGGTAAAGCCCCTTCCGGCTCGTCCCCGGGAGGATGGATCTGCCCGGACCGCCCGAATCGTCCAGGTCTTCACGGAGAGAGCGGGGGAGATCCTTCGTGACGAATCCCCGGCCAACATGGTCCTCCTGAGGGGCTTCGACACCCTGCCGGAAATCCCCTCCATGGAGGAGCGGTACGGGCTTCATGCGTGCGGCATTGCCGCCTACCCGATGTACCGGGGGATCTCCCGGCTCCTGGGTATGGCCGTGAAAAACGTCGGTGCGGAACCCGCCGAACTCGTTGAGGCCCTCCGGTCAGAATGGGAAAATTACGATTTTTTCTTCTGCCACTTCAAAAAGACGGACAGCTCAGGGGAGGACGGCGATTTCGATGCCAAGGTCAGGGCCCTCGAGGCTTTCGACCGGATCGTGCCGGGGATCCTGGAACTTGGACCCGATGTCTTCGTCGTTACGGGGGACCACAGCACCCCGTGCTTTCTTAAGAGCCACAGCTGGCACCCCGTCCCGGTCCTGCTTTTTTCGCCCACCTGCCGGCCCGACGACGTTCAGACCTTCGGGGAAAGGGCGTGCACCCACGGCGGGTTCGGACAGATGCCCATGACAAACCTCATCATCCTTGCTTTGGCCCATGCCGGGCGCCTCGCCAAATACGGGGCCTGAAATGAAAAAATTCCTAATGACCGCGATTCTCTGCTGCATGATTTTTCTTCCGGGATTTTTGGCCGTTCCCGCGCGGGGGGAAGATCAGATCCGGCAGAAAAGGCCCTGCAATGTCAGCGCTGTTGTTGAGTGGAGCTATGAGGAGGGGGGGAGGATCACCGAAGGTGCCCTGAATCTCATGGCGAGCGGGACCCTGAAGCTGAGCGGGCAATTGAGAAAGCCCGTTTCCAAAATGCAGGGCAACATCAACTACGAGGTGGAGACAATTGACCTGCATTACTCCTATAACGAGAAGGTCACGGAAAAAGACCCGGCCTTCTGCCGTGAAAACCCTGTTCTCGAAGAGTGGTCGGCCAGCGGTTCCTACGGGTTCGGGGGCGGGGACCCCTCCGGCGCTGGTCTTTACATCCGCAATGTGGGCAACATGTCTCCCCCGATATCCACGGTCAAGGAGCCAGGGGCCAAGGAGTTCCTGGCCATGCTCCAGGCCCAGGCGCCGGAGGTCGTGACCAATTACTACGAATTTTTCGGCTTCGGCACGCCGCCCGCAGGGGTCAAAAAGGGGATCGAGATAAACGGCCGGATAAGAAAAAGCGACTGCACATTCCGGGATTCCTCGAAGAATCTGAACCCCGCGGTTTCCATCCGCATGAAGATCCCGAAGGATGGAACACTCAAAGGGGAAAAAACTTGGAGGGCGAAGTACAGAGGAGGGATGTCCCTTTTCAAAATGGGGGTTTCGGATCTTCCGGAAACCATGGAGAAGGAGCCCTTCAAACCGTCGGAGGCCGGCGCCGGAGGGGACATCACGTACCGGGTGAGCTGGAGTTTTGAAGAAGTGAAGCCCGAGGTGCGGATTTACCGGATTGCCGAGGAAGACGAGGAAAAGAACCGCGATATCACCGACCTGGAAGATGAAACGATCATCGGGGAAAAGATAACCCTCGTGGCCAAACCCCTGGGACTGCTTGATTACGAGATCAAGGAACTGGTATGGAAAATTAACGGCAAATTTATTGAGGACTTCAATGCCAGCCTGGATCAGGCCGAACTGGACGATGAGGTTGATTTAAAGAGTGATGAGGTGACTTATGCCTGGACGCGGGGTAGTTTTTCAGGAGAACCCATGCAGGTGGAGGTTTCGGGGATTGTCAGTGAAAAGCCGGTGAAGGGCAGGACCAAATTCAAGGTTTTTGCCCCGAAGATCGCCGGCAGAAACGTCCGCTGCTCACAGAATGTAACCCTTGGAGAGAGGTATGAACTTGACGGCATCGTTCGGAGGGAAAGCCTGGAAAATGTTTCCTGCCGGGAACTGGATGCGGACCCTGAAAAATATTTCGACAATCTTAATAAACACTGTTCCGTCTACCCAGGACAGGTTCGATCGCTGTGCGATCCGAAAAAACTCGAGCGGGCTTTCACCGCCGAGTACACGGTTCAAATGCCATGGATCCCGAAAAAGGGCTATTCCGTTCAGTACGTTCAGCTGATTGTCGAGGATTCCACGAGCACGAACTTTGACGGGACCGCGAAGCACAAGGAAAATTCCGAGTGGTGCATCGACACGAAATATCCATATAAAAGGCTTACTTACCCCTCAATTTCCGGTGGGGGGGGTGGTGGGCAACCGATGGTCAGCGGGGAGAATACGGACAGCTGTCCGGGGCCATGGTGCCGCATCAGCATGGAAGACACCCCCGAACTGCCTCTGGAGCAGGGGAGCGTCAAGGTCCTTCTGGATGCCTCTTTGATCCACTCGTTTGAAACCTATCTGATGTTCAGGCCGTCGAACAGGGATTCCGACAAGGAGAGTCTTTGGGTCCCCCTGGCGAAAGTTGCCTGGGGCTGGTCGGTCGAAGCCAAGCGGCTGGTGGACTGGAAGGATAACCTCCCGTGTGCCGCCTCCTACGAGATTTCAAACCCTTCACCACCCGCTGATTCCGGCTGCAGTCAAAGCACGAATCCGGATTTCCCCGAGTGGGACTGCAATGTCGAGAAAAACGACAATTGAGCCGGAGGCCGGGCTTCCGGCGATCGTTCGTCAGAACATTACTGGCCCACAATTCCCAGGCTGACCGTTGAGGCGTCTCCCTGCCCGACCGCCTTGATAACCAGCTGACGGCCTGACTGCATGAAGGTGGCCACCCCCTGGGGGCCGCGGACCATGGCCATGACCTGGGTCCATCCTTTTTTCGGCATCTCCTTGCTGTAAAAGTCGATAACTTCCTGGGGCCCTGCCGAGGCCTGGAATTGGGCCGAGGCGCTGGACCCGTGGGATTTTGACTCGATCACCCTGGCGCCCTCAAAGAGGGGCACCTCTCCGTTCATGAAGCCGGCATCGGCCTGCTGTCCGGCCTGTTCCCGGAGGGCCCTGGCCTCCTCTTTTGTCTGCGGCAGGGCAGGGGGTTTTCCGGTTTTGGCCATTGCCTGTCCCTTTTCCCCGGGGCCTGCCTCCGGCTTCTTGCCTGTTTTCTTTTCCGGGGACGCCATGCTGGATTCCTTCACCGCTCCCTGCTTCCAGGAGGGCGGGATCCCGCCGGCAACGCGGGGCAGTTCGGTCCTCACATCCACACCCCCGGAAAGGATTTCGATCCTCATGTGGCTGATGTGCTGTTTTTCTTCGAACTCCCACATCCTTGTTTTACCGTTGTCGAGGGCCAGATCCTCCTTGCCTGTCTCCCGGGGCTGGCAATAGGTGCCTCCTTCTACCTCCCTGCAGGTTGAGGTGTAAATGTCGACGATCCCCCGCGTCCCCTTGCCGTCGCCGCTGACGTCCGTGACGTAAACCCGCGAAGCTTTCTGGCGATCCAGTTCGAACTCCTTCCGGTAGTTGGCCCTGATGGAGAATTCCTCCACCATGACGCCTTCGGGGGGGAGGGCTTCGAACCCCGCCTTTATGGCGACATGCCCCTGGCCGGCCCGCACAACGACATGGTCCGCGTCCCCGGGCCCCTGCTTGTGGCGGGTTTGTATCGAACTGCCCCCGGATACATTGAAGGTCCCCGTGGAGGGGTCCGTCAGAGGACGTCCCTTCCGGAAGGCCACCGAGGTGAAGGTTCCCTTTCCTCCCTCGGGACTGCTTCCCTTAACCGTGACGGCGTAACCTTCCCTGGGCCTGATCCTGACCATCTGCCCTTCTTCCAGGACCTTGTCGAAGGGCGGGGTCATCACCGGGGCGCGGGCAGCGTCCCCGGCCCACTCGGGAAGGGGAAAAGGCATGGCGTCCACAAGCTCGTAACCGTCCGGAACCTGGAAAAGCGCATCCTTGAGGGAGGTTTCCCTGATATTTTTCAGCTCCACCTTCTCCGCGTTGCCCAGGTTGTCGATCCTGAGGGGAAAATCCAGGGTCTCGGCAAGGCACGCCACCATCAGATCCTCGCCGTTTTCCGAGAGGATGTTTTTCCGGCATGGGATCCCCTCGACGGTTTCGGTTCCGGCTGTCCTTTCCCTGGTCATGCCCGCCAGCTTAACGTAGGCCTCGAAAGGGTTGTTCATGAGGCTCCGCATGTTGTCGTTTTTGAATTCCAGGTAGACTTTCTCATCGGGCACGACCATGCGGGTCAAGCCCCTTTTCCGGTCGACAAGGATGACCAAGGCCATCCCCTCTTCCTCTGTTTCCATGCGGTATTGTTGATCCCGCATGAAAAAACGGTTTGTGGAGATGCCGGACTTGCTGGTCTTGACCATGTCCGCGGAAAAAGAGGAAGCCCATGCGCCGGCCCCTGATGTAGGGATCATGAGGAACACCAACAGCGCGGACAGAAAGCCGACGCCCCGCATTCCACGGTTCCATGCGTTTTTCCGGAAGGCTCCCTTTCCAGTCCTTTTCATTCTGTTTCCCTCCTTTAAAATGGTTCGTCCCCCAAAAGCGTATCTGAAAGCCGATACATGCCAGACCCCGAAGGTTGCCCCACGCAAAAGAATGTCATTGCGAGCCGCCATCACGCGAGGCAATCCCACGCGATCGCTTCACATGGAAACGGTTCGCGATGACAGAAAAGGCCAGCCTCACGCCGAGATAGCAGAGGTCGCAGAGAAGACCTAAACAAAGGGTCCTGGTCTGTCTCTGGACTCTGGACCCTTATCTCTGGACTGATCCTGCCGGAGCGAGGGTGAAGTTAACGACTTTTTGTACATGCTACTGTTTTTTAACTGCCTCCCGGAGTGTCCTTAGTCCCGGGTCAGGATCATCGTGTATTCCTCCGATTTGTCCTCCGAGAAGGCTGAGGGATAATTCGCGTCAGGGGAGGTGCGGATCTCCACCGTGTTCTCACCCGGGATCCTGATGATCCCGAAGCGGGTGGTCCATTCCGAGCCGGGGGCCCCGCACTTGTTCAGGCAAAGGTCGATCCTGGCGGGGGAGGCCTTGCCGTCCACCCGGTATTCCCCCTTGACTCCCACCTTTACGCCGTCATGGTGTCTTTCGGAGAGCTCGTAGGTGCCGCTTGCGGAAAAAATGATAGACCCTTCTGTGGAGCGGTTGTTTGGTTCTAAATTCCATTCGCCAAGGATGGCCTGGCTGAGATCATCCTGTGCGATGGCTGGAAGGCCGGTCATCATCAGGGCGAGTCCGAGGCAGGCAAGAAAGAAAAAAGCTATTGAAAAATCAAGACGTTTCATGAGTCAACCTCCGTTCATTCGAATCAGGCAAGGTAGAGGGAACCGTCTCATCCCCTCCCGAATCCGGCCCGGGCCCTTCTTACATGGATGGCTATTTCACCAGGTCGACCCGGCGATTTTTCGCCCTTCCCTCCTCCGTGGTGTTGGGGGCCACCGGCCGGGATTCCCCGAACCCCTTGGGGGTTAGCCGGCCGGGATCAACCCCGAACAGCCCAAGGTAGGCGACCACTGTTTCGGCCCTTTTCTGTGAAAGATTCATGTTGTAATCGTCCGCCCCCTGGTCGTCGGTGTGCCCCTGGACCTGGAGACTCAGGTCGGGATAATCCTTCAGCAGGGTCAGCACGTGCTGCAGCTGGTTGACGGACTCCGGCTGAAGGGTGGCCTTGTCGACATCGAAGAGGATCCCGTGGAGGGAGACCCGGCCTTCGGCGTCCAGGGCGGCCTTCATCTCGGCCGGACCGAAGGTCAGGCTCTTCTCGAACCCTTTCTCCTCGATGATGCGGATGTCCTGCTGGGACTTGTTCCAGATATGGACGCTGCACCAGGTTTTAGCCCCGTTTTCCCCGGGCAGCGCGAAGGTCAGATAGCCGCTGTCCTCGAACAGGATCTCCCCGTTTTTTTCCATGGCCGCCTGCTTGTAGTTCTCGCGGTATTCGAGGATTGAGTGGGAGCCGTCCCAGTTGCCCTTGGCGTCGAAGAGGCGGTAGGTGAGCTCCCAGTACTTTCCCTGAACTGTTTTCTTGACGGCCTTTTTGCCCGCGGGATCGGTGACCTGGAAGGTGTATTCCGCGAAATCAAGGTATTGGCCTCCAGGGATGAGCCGGGATCCCGGGAAGGGGCGGATCAGGGGGTGCTCCTTTACCTCCGCGGACTGGGCCGGGACGGACAGCGCCAGCAGGAAAACAGCCAGGACAAGGAATGCCTTTCCATATTTCACGATATCACCTCCCGCTGCTTTCTTTCGGATCAAGGTCAGGTTCTTTTCGCCGACCCGGAAAGGGCGGCCCTGTTCAGGCCTGGTCAGATCAGTCGCAGGGGCCGATGCGTTTACCGCTGATGGTGTTCTTGACCTTCATGCCGGCCCCCTTGATGACCATGTCCATGGTCCCGGCCATGGTGTCGCCGCTGTAGGTGATCTCACCGGTGCCTTCCATCTCGCCGGTTTTTCCGCCGCAGACGATCTTCCAGGAAACGGTGTCGCCTTCCTGCCTGACGTCGCTCACCTTGCATTCCTGTGACGCTTCCTCGCTCTGGGGCACGAGTTCGCCCTCCTTCAGGCACTGGGTGTGGGTCACCGGCGGGACCTGCATCCCGGGCATGCCGATCATTTCCGTTTGAGTGGTGATCTCCCATTTGCCGGGATTGAAGGTCGGCCCGGCCAGGGCGGCGCCAAGGGGAAGGGCGAGCAGGCAGACAAGCGCTCCGAGAAATATTTTTCGGGTCATGTGTTCCTCCTTTTAATGGGAAGGGCCAAAGGGATTTCCAGGGAGGGTTATCCTCCCCCGGGATCCCGCGAAAATCGGGCTTAAGCAGCATCCACGAACGCAGGTGCCGGACAGCGCATCGACAAGCTGACCAGCTTCAGGCCGGGGAGCGGGTATCCGCCTCCCCGGCCTGTCCTAGAGTACTAAAATTTTTCCTAATCCCAGGAGACGCAGCGGGCCCCCATAAGGCGACCCCAGTCGTCAGAAGTCTCCGTTTTGAATTCCCCCCCCATCTGGAATTCCCCGTAGGACCACTGCATCGCCGCCCAGGCCAGATCGCTGTCGCCGCCGTTGGTGTAGACGTCCGTGGTCGAGGTCCAGAGGGTGCAGTCGTTCCCGCTAAAGAAGCCGGTGTCGATGGCCGGTTCTGAAGTGTCCTTTGCTAGCAGGGACTGCACCTGCTTGACGTTGGGAAGGTGCCAAACGCGTTCCAGCGTGGTCTTTCCTTCGCAGTAGGCGAGGGCCTCCTCCCACCCGTAGCCAGTTTCGCCGTTATCGCTTGCGGCCGCTTCCCACACCAGCCCGGTCCAGGTGTCAAGGACCGTGCCCGAACCGTTGTCCGCGAACCGGCCGGTTTCGGGAGGCTCGAGGGTATCCCCCTTGACACAGCGGACAAACTGCGTGCCGGTTACGGAAGAGTAGGCCTCGTCGTCGGCATACGGCTCCCGGATTATCCAGACGCGGCCGGACCAGTCATGCGTCGGTGTGCTGGTCCAGTAGTAGCTTTTCGTCGATTCCGGGAAATACGCGTGGTCCATGGCGGGATTGTCCTGGGAGAAATTCAGGATCGTGTAGTATTCGTAGACGTTGGGGATGCGCCAGCCGCCGCCGTCGAGGGTCAGCGCCGAGCAGTAGGATTGCGCGGTTGCAAAGGTGTATTCGCTGTCCGAACCATCCTGCAGCCAGCGCAGGCCGGTCACGTTGTCCGTCGCGGTGCCGTCCTCGTTGACCGTGTAGGAAAAGTCCTCCCCGTGTTGCCAGTACCCGTCGTCGTATATTCCAGTCGCGATAACCCCGTCCTCGTTGTAACTCACGGTCAGGCCGGTCTTTACCAGGGGGAAGGTCGTCACGCCTTGGGCCACCGTCATGGACACAGAGACCGTCAGGGTGCCGTCCTCCACGTTCAATACGTTGGTGTCGAAGACCAGGTCATGTCCGTAGGTGTCGTCCGGAAGGCCGCTGCGGTCGACCGTGACGGTGAGCACCTCCGACTCGCCGGCCGCGAGCTCGCCTGCAATGGCCGAGATCTCCAGCCAGGCGGGCAGGGTGTCCGCAAGGCCCCAGTCGAGGGTTCCTCCGCCCGTGTTGGTGACGGTCAGGTGAAGTTCTGTCCCCTCGGACCCGAAGGAAAGGGAGCCGGTACTGGCCTCAATATCGGGCGTGAGCAGAGCCGCGACGGCGTTGACACCTGAGGCGCTCAGAACGATGGGCACACCGGCAAGCGGTTCCTGGATGTAGGTGATGGAAGCTGTACCGTCGACGACGAGGCTGCGACCAAGGGGGTAATGGCCGTCCTCCGTCTCCTGGTAGGCCGTGACTACCGCGCCTTCCTCGTTGTAATTCAGTATCAGTGAATCCGGATCGATTGAATCAACTAAAATGTACTCCGGCACCCACGCCGGGGCCTCGGTCCACATCTGAAGGGTCGGGTCTCCCCAGGTCTGGTGCGCTCGAACTGTGATCTCCCCGGAACCTGATTTCTTCAGGGAATAAATGGAGCCGACATAGAGCTTGGCATGGAGGTGCATATCACCCAAGGTCATTGGCAGGGCTAAAGGATTCCCGAAGTCCTCCACAGCTGATGGCCAGACGGCGTCGATGAGGCCTCGGTACAGGACGTCGTTATAACCGCTGTATGAAATTCTCGTAGCGGCGAGGACCCCGACAGCCCCCCCGGTGGAAGCAGAGGGATCATCAGGGTCCTGTACGAGCAGGCGGTCGACAAAGTCGTCGTGCCCGGAGAGGCAGTTGATGCTCAACACCACCGGCTGCAGGTCTTCATTAACCAACCCTTCCACATCAACGGTTTCGAAAGGCGGGTCGACCCAGCCGGTAAAAAATCCATGATCCCGGTGAGTGACCAGGAACCGGCCATTGTTGATGGCGGCGATTATATCACCTGTTTCTCCATCCCAGGCAAAACCGCTGCCGTAGCCGATGTCTTCAGGAAGAAAGGACCCATCGTGGTACCAGGTCGGCATGTAGTCTAACGAATCCTCGGGAATATAATTTAACCTTTTCACGTAGGCGCGTTGTACCAAGTACCCCGCCTCCAGCAGGAACTCGTGGGCGAACTCCGAATTTTCTATAAACCATCTACTCGTCTTGCCGCATTTCTGGTCTCCGTTCCCTTCAGCATCGGGACAATCCTCGGGAAGGTAGCTCTGGAAATAACCCGCTTCCAGGACGCTCCGGTAGAACGCGGGGTTCCCTGGAGGGTCCGATTCGTAGCTGATCACCTTGTCCACGTAATGCTGGGCCTGGTCCAGGGTCGTCACGCGCACGCGGCCGAGGGCGAAAAAAGGCAATGCCGAGCCCTGATAGTCGGCGTAGCCGTAATCCGACGGCCACTCATAATCGTACCTGATGCCATCCACGGAATAGTGATCATCCAGCATTTCATATTCCGGGATCTGGTCATATCCCCCCAGGAGCAGAATGTAAGTCGGCCTGATCATGTCTGTGTCGTAGCGCTCCTCGATGAAATCGTCGATGACCGTAGAGTCGATAACCGCGGCGCCCATGTACGACATGATCTGGTCCAGGTCGAAGACCCGGGTAAGGATCCCCTTGTCTGATTTGAATTCCGCCAGATCCTCTGCCGCTGGTCTGAAGTCAACCGGGGTAATGATCAGGTACTCTTCCCCGAGGTAAGACAAAGGTGGGGCGGTATTCTCCACATAAAGCCCGACGGTGTCCCCGTTCAGAAGGGACGGGATCGCCTCCTCCGTGTGATTGAAGGGGCTCTGGGTCATGCTCGTGATAAAAGTGCCGGTGCCGCCGGTGAAGCTCACGGCAAAATCGACACCGTCGAAAAGCTGCAGGGTGTCGGATTCCGGGTTGTACTGGGCCGCGGCACACTCCACCTGTACCAGCTCGAGGTCCCTGTACGGACCCACGGGTAATATGGTGCACGCGTACGCCGGGAACTGAGCGTCCTCACCGTAGGTGGTCTCATCAATTGTGAAAGGCGGATCGTCGATCCCGTCCTCCCCGACATCGGGGCGCGGAGGCTGGGATGGGTAGAGGTTAAGGTTCAATAGGGCGCCGGGGATTGGGGTGGCTGAGATCTGCGCGGTCGAGCCGCGAGGGATAGCTATGAGCCGGCGCCACATGGGGACATCCGGAAGCCCCTCCCCGGAGGTCCAGACCGGGACACCCGGGAGGAAGATCTGGGTGTACGTCTCCGGGTCCTCCCCCTCCGGTCCATCAAAATTGGTGACGAAGCGCGGCAAACCGAAGGCGACGCTCCCCTGGAATTGTTCATTGTCGGAATCAACGATGGTGATTCCCGGGTTGCGCCCCAGGCCCGCATAGCCGGGGCACTCCGTTCCTCCTTCCGTTTCCGCCAGCATGTTGGCGCGCACCGACCAGGCCCGGTTAAACAGGTCTTCCGCCATGGGGACCGAAGCTCCCTGCCGGGAGCCCTGGGCTTCCTCCAGATAGTCTCCGATCAGGCTGGCCGCTCCGCACAGGTCCCCGCCCTCGTAGGCCCCGCGGGCCGAGGATAAAAGAGTCCCCAGCATTTCCGGGTCCAGCTCCGGGAAGGCCGCGGGATCGATGGTCCCCAGGTATGCCTGGAGGTTGGCGAACTCACCGAGGACGCGCGAGTCTGTCTGGTAATCCTTCTTATCGGAATCGTTGTCCCAGAGACAGCTGGCGAGGGCAAAGGCCAGGACAAGACCCGTCATGAGGACAAGGCCTGCCCTTCTGCGGTTTGATCTTTTCATTTACAGGCTCCTTTCGGTGAACCCGGGAGGCCGAACCCTGATCCGGGATCCTTTCGGAAAATTCCGGAAGCAGGAGCGGGTCCTGACTGGAAAAATTGTACAACGAGGTTGTCAGCGGCAGGGGAAGGGCCCGCCGCGGGGCTTCAATCCCCCGGCATCACCTTCCCTTTCCCGTGGAGTGAAAAGTTTCGCATTGAACTTTTCGCGACCCTGTCAAACTTGATGGTTTCGCAAAAAGCCGTCAACGCGGCCCGGGTGCGGGACGCCCGGATCCAGGGCCCGAATACTAAGTCCTGGATCCGTGAGGGAAGGGAAAACGACGTTTTTCCCTTTCCGGGAAGCATTAAGTACCGCATTGGACTTTTCGCGACCCTATGAAGTTTGGGTGAAAAAGGGACAGCTCTTGAATCTTCAGGAGGGAAAAAACGGGTTTTCCTGCAAACAGAAGGCTCATGGTCAGGTTTCGGATGATCCCTCATTCCAGGTCCGGGTGATTTTAACCAGATAATACCTGCGGGGAATCCTTTGGACAACCCGAAAAATGATAATTCCGGTAAGAAAATTAACCGTTTGAGGAGGGCGGGGAAGATTGCCGCCGCCCGGATTACCTTTTGACGCCGGTGATTCTCTCCGCGCGCTTTTCCAGCCTGGAGGCTTCCTCTTCCCTGTTGGTGGCCCGCATTAGAACCGCGAGATTGCTCAGGCTCAGGGCTATCTCCGGGTGATTCGAGCCGTAGTTCTTTTCCCGGATTGAGAGGGACTTCTTGTAAAGGGGTTCCGCAGAGGCATAGTCGCCTTTGGAAGCGAAAAGCACCCCCAGGTTGTTCAGGCTGGTGGCCACGTCGGGATGGTTCGGCCCGAGGGCCTTTTCCCGGATTGAGAGGGACCGCCTGTAAAGGGGTTCAGCAGAGGCATAATCGCCCTCGTTCCGGTAAAGGGCTGCCAGGTTGCTCAGGATAGTGGCTACATCCGGATGGTCGGGTCCAAACTCCTTTTGCGTGATGGCCAGGGAGCGCTTGTAATACTGTTCGGCGGTGCGGAAGTCGGCATAGGGTCGAGGCGGAGCCCCGGATTTTTCGGGGCCTGCCTCCTCTGGCTCTTTCTTTTCCTCCGAATCCTCATTGTCGAGTCTGGCAGCCTCCCTTAACTGTTCCAGGAAAGCGCGGGTATCGTCGTCGGCCTTCTCCGTCGCAGTCACCTCCAGGGTGTATTCCCTGAGGGCCTGGAGGAAGCGGTCCTGTGATCCGAAAATCCACTTTTCGACCCGTTTTTTCCCGTACCAGGTTTTAAAGGTCCGGACCGCGGAACTCAGGCCGAACATACCGACGGGACCCGCCTGGATGTAAAAGGGAAGGATGGCCATCCCGAGGACAAGGATGATCCCTCCGAAAACCATCCCGACGGGCAGAAACCTTGCCACCAGTATGGCCGCGGCCATCCCTGCGAGGCTCAGGGCAGCCGTGGGCGACGGATCCATGTGGGAAATTCTGAGAGCGAAAAAGAGGGAGATCCCGATCCATGCCCCATGGAGCAGGACGCTGGCCAGCGTAAAATTTGCGGGAAGGACCTCTTTAAGGCGTTTCTTGTACCTGTCCGGTAAAAGGGAAAAATCCACTTTCCCGGCCCGGTATTCCTCCATGAATCGGTCCAGAAAGTCCATATCCTCCTCCTGTCACGGTGTTGGGTTTTCTTTCAGGTAGTATAGCACCTGGGCGGCCACCCTTTCCCCCGCGGCCACGCAGTCGTTGATCCCGACCCCCCGCCAGGCGTTCCCGGTGAGAAAAAGTCCGGGATGCCCTGTCAGCCGCTTTTCGATGGATTCCACCCGGGCGAGGTGCCCGAAGGTGTATTGGGGGATGGCCTTCACCCATTTCAGCACCGTGGAAAATACCGGGGCGTCCTTGATCCCCATCGTGATCTCCAGTTCCTGCCTGGCGACCTTTATCAGGTCTTCCTCGTCCAGCCTGGGGGTGAGGGGGTCCGAGGCCCCCCCGAGCATCACGGTGAGCAGGACATGGCCCTCAGGGGCCCTGCCGTTGAAGATGCTCGAAGCCCAGAGGGCGCCGAGGGCGCGCCGTCCCTCGCTCTTCGGAATCAGAAACCCGAATCCATCCGGAGGGGAGGGGAGGGAATTGGCCTCGTATCCGAGGTGCACCACGCCCATCGCGGCGTAGGGAACGGTATCCATGGTGGCGGCTATCCCGGGATCCAGGTCCCGCAGGAGGGTCGCCGATGCGTAAGCCGGGACCGCCAGGACCACCGCGTCGGCCTCCCTTTCCGCGCTGGTTTCACCTTCCCCGAAGAGGAGCCTGTAGCGCGGAGATTGGCCTTCCCCTGTCCTTTCCAGGCGCCTGGCCGGGGCTGAAGTCAGGATGGAATCTCCAAGGCGGCTGGCGATGGCTCCGATAAGCTCGGCGGTCCCTTTCGGGAAAGAGGTGAGCACCCCTCCGGGGCCGGCGGACCTGGGGCCGGATTCGCCCCTTTTGGCCGCCTCCTTCCTCAGGGTAAGCATGCCGCGGATAAGGCCTCCGTACTTTTCCTCCAGGACATGAATCCTGGGAAAGCAGGCCCCGAGGCTCATGTTTTCCGGGTTTCCCGCGAAAACCCCCGATGCCATGGGGCCCACGAGCTTGTCCAGGGCCTCATCCCCGAGGCGCCGCCGGACGAAATCGGCCAGGGTCTCGTCCTCGTCGTCCTTTTTCTGAGGGACGAAGTATTCGGAGACGATCCGTATCCGCCCCCCGATGCTCAGGAGGTCGGACATCATGAAGGAAATCGGGTCTTCGGGCAGGTTCCAGAGGCGGCCCCCAGAAAAGATGTATCGCTTCCGGGAGGAATCGTTGCTTCGAAGGAGATTTCCCTCAACCCCCATCCTGCGGCAAAGGTCCAGGGTGTAGGGCTTGTTGTCCAGAAAACCGTTGGGGCCGATCTCCCCGAGGTATCCCTCTTCGGCAATGGTCCCGATCTTCCCCCCCGTGCGGGGTTCGGATTCCAGGAGTTTGACCTCGATCGGGATTCCCTCCTCCCGGCCCTTTTCCCTGATGAGATAGGCCGACGCCAGGCCGGAAAGGCCCCCGCCGACGACGCACACCCTGAACGGTTTTTTCATTTCCATTTCAAGACCTTTTACGTCTGGGGCTCCCGGCGCTTGCGCGGAGGCCTCGAAGGTTTCGAATCCGGCGTTAAACGGCATTTTGTCCCATGCAAACCTTCCGCTCCCGGCGGCCCATCTCACCCCTTCCTGAACTCGACTCCGAAGCCCCCCGGGGGGTATGTCCACGCGATGTTGTCGAAGGGGCATGCCAGGCGGCAGGACCCGCACTCGAAACAGTTCTCGAAGGAAACGATGAGCCTGCCCTCGCGTTCTTCCCATTCATAGGTTTTGACGGGACAGACGACAGTGCATTCCCGTTCCTTGCAGTCCCCGCAGACGCGCTGATCCAGGATGGTCAGGTGGCTGTCCCTGAAGGGGCGCAGGGTGACCAGGTTGATCTTGTCCTCGAGGGTGAGACCTTTTTTCTCCATGGCTTTCGGCCCCTACCAGTTGCGGCGGAAGATATCCGCCATTTTGTCCATAGTGTCCGATTTCAGAAAGCCCCTGGCGCCTTCCATAACCACGGGCGCCCAAGGGGCGATGGCCTCCAGGTGGACGGCGTCTGAGGCCTGAAGCCCCTGGAACAGGGTCCGAAGAAAGGAGAACATCCCGATCTCCCGGTTGAAAATTTCCACGGCGCGGCTTTCCAACTCCCCCTTGGGCTCCCCCGAGACGGTGAAGATCTCCTTAGCCATCGCCAGGAAGGCCTGCGGCCATGCGGAGAGGATCCGCGGGTTTTCCTTCATGAACCCTTTAAAGCCCGCGAACTTCTTCATGTCTTTTAAAACAAAGCTCTTTTCCAGTCGCTCAAGGTAGGGGGCAAGGGCCGGGGAGGATGTGTTTCCCGCAGCCACCGCCTCGGCGGCGGTTTCCCCTGCCGCGATGCCGGAGGCCACGGCCAGATTGATCCCCTCGTGGTATGGGGAGACGTTCACGAGGCCCGCCCCATCCCCCGCGAGGATGATCCCGTCGGCGAAAAGGCGGGCCATGCGGTTAAAACCTCCCTCGGGGATCATGTGGGCGGCGTATTCCAGGGTCTCTCCGGATCTCAGGAGTGGGCGGACCGAGGGGTGGGCCTTGAAACGATCCAGCAGTTCGTTGGGGGAAAGACCGCTTTTCCCGAGGTCCGCGATGGAGACGGCCACCCCGACGGAGAGGGACTCCCGGTTGGTGTAGATGAAGCCCGACCCGAACATCCCGACGGCCGCGTCGCCGTAATACTCCCGGCCTTCCCCTTCGCCGTCCTCCAGGCAGAAGCGGTCCCGGATGGTTTCCGCGGGCAGGGCGACGACCTCCTTGACCGCCACCGCCATGTCCTGGGCGAGGATCTTGGGACGGAAGCCCTCCTTTTCGGCGATGAGGGCGTTGGCTCCCTCGGCGAGGATCACGACGTCGGCCGCAAGTTCCCCCTCGGTCGGATCGGCCCCCTCGTCCACCCGCGTCCTCACACCCGTCACCCGGCCCTTTTCATCCCGGAGAAGCCCGTCGACGACGACGCCGTTGAGAATCTCCACTCCCCCTTCGGCGGCCTTTTCCGAGAGCCAGCGGTCGAAAGGTGCTCTGAGGACCGTGAAGGAGCCGTTGTAGGGTTCCCTGGCGAAGGCGTCGCAGCGGAAGGACATATCAATCGACGAATCCTCCGAGAGTATAGAGAAGGAGCGGCGGACCACGGGCCTCTCGAGGGGGGCGTCGGTCTTCCAGATCCCGGGGATCAGGTCTTCCAGGGGGGGCGTGAAGAGGATTCCGCCCATGACGTTTTTCGCGCCGGAGAAGGGCCCCCTTTCCAGGAGGAGGACTTCGGCCCCCTTTCTGGCCGCGGCCATCCCCGCCGCCAGGCCGGCCGGCCCCCCGCCAACCACAACGATCTGGATGCTGTCTTGCGACATGCTTCCTCCGGAACCAGTCCGGGGCGAGGGCCCCGGATTTTCATGGGGTTAAAGGAAAATGAGTCCTTGATGATTATGGGTTTTCTTTCCGACAGGGTCAATCCATTGTTCGGCATATTTCCCGACCCGGGCCATCTCCAGGAGGTCTTTTTTCGAAAAAACGCCACCTCCTGCAAAACCCGGCCAAGCCGTGGGATCAGGCAGGGCCTGACCCCACAAGGTCCATTTTCACTTTTTTATGAGGCCTATGGGGCCGAATTTTTTCCAATAGCCGCCTTTCGTGAAGGATCCCCATCCCCATTTGACCCACCCTGTCAGGGAATATGCCAGCCAGAGGGCCCAGGCCAGCATGAGGAGCCGGTAGAAAAACATGGGGACGGAGAGGACCCAGACCCTGGATGTGAGGCCGGCGGCGCGGTCGGCATACCAGAGGAGGCTGTAAGCCGTCGAGCCGTTGCCCATGACCTGCATCTCGGGATATCCCAGAAGGCCTTTCTTTATGGCGCCCACCAGGGCGATCGCCGCCAGGAGGGTCAGAAGTGCCAGGCCTGCCTGCATGGCGTCAAACCGTCGGGCTTCCATATCCTCCGGAGTCCGCGAGCGAATTCCGAGGACAAGGAGCCAGCCTGCGATGACGGCAGCCGCCGGGACGGTCACCTGGGTCAGTCCAAGGCCGAGAAGGGCCCATTGCCACCAGCGAAGGGGTGTCAGGCCCGTGCGGGCGAGCCCGGCCGCCGCCAGCAGGATCACAACCAGGATGCTCCAGAACAGGACGGCCGGCCCCAGGCGGGGGCCCCCCGTGAGGAGGATCCATCGGCTGCGCGGCATGGTCACTTTCACCCTCTGGTTGACGCTTTCCTGTCCCAGGTCGGCCCGGGGGGAAGAAAAGAACGCGCCTATCCCTTCGGGGAGGCGGCAGGTGATCTCGAAGTCCTGGGTCCCGGGGCGGACGGGCAGGATCAGCCGTCCTTCCTCCGGTCTGATGGGCTGCATCAGGCCGTCAATCCGCAGGCCTGAGAGCTCTGCCTCAGGGGGAAGGCCGATGGCGTGCTGGCCTCCCAGACTGCTTCTCGCAGTGAAGGTCAGGACAGCCTGGGTCGCGTTTTTCCCGGGCGTCAGCGAGTAGGAACTCTGATCGATGGTAAGGGTGTTTCCCGGGATGCCCGTGGGTCTTGTGATCGAGAGCCGGACTTCTTCGCCGGGCCAGGGCCTCCATTGGGGCGCCCAGACCCCGCGAGGGTCCTGGCGGGCGACGACGGGAATGCCCCCGACCTGCTCCATATGCCAGACGGGGCTCGCTTCGGCCTGCCAGGATTCCACCCAGCGGTCTGTGGCGGGGGATCTGAGGATCAACTCCTCAACCGTCGGCAGGGTCCCCTCCCAGGATAACGTCTGCTGTTCCGGGGCCATGTTCACCAGGACCTTTCCGTCCTGGACGCGGATCCCTTCCGTGATGACCGATTCCCCCTCGAGCAGGGGCACTTCCAGCACGATGGCGGCGTCGGGGGCGGACATGCGCCTGACAACCGTCCGGCTCCGCCATTCCAGGCCAAGTGTCAGATTCCTTTCGATGAGTACGAAGGGAGGGAGGGTTTCCGTCAACCCCGTCCCCGGGCCCCCGGCCGCCCCCGCCATCTCTTTCCGGATTCGAGTGAGCTGGAGCTGCCGATCCGGAAGGCCGTTTTCGTGGATTCCCTCCAGGACCCACCCCTCAACCGTCGCCGCGACGCTGTGGACGGGGAGGGGAAGGGGAATCTGGACGGTGCCCCGGTCCGGCAGATCCCCATCAAGGACCACCTGATGGACTCCCCGGGCAAGGAAGATCCACATCTGCCCGTTTCCGTCCCTCGAAAGGTCTACCGGGGCGAGGCCGTTGATCCGCACGTTCCCTGGAAGCCATTGCCCTTCCAGACCGGGCAGGGGAACGCCCACGTCCGCAAGGGCGTGGATTTCCAGAAGAAGCCGGAGGGCATCCGGGGTGGCCTGAAGCCTCATTCGGCTCACCTGGGCGCAGTCCGGCATGCAGTCGGGCGGTTCAAGGAGGCGTTCCTGATACTCCTGGAGCAGGTCCGCGGGTGGAAAGGGCGCCGCCTCGGCGAGGGCGCTGCCGGGAAGGAGGAACGCCGCCAGGAGGATGGCGCCCGCCGCGGCCCGGCCCGGGACGGAAAGGCGCACCCCCGCGAAAACAAGGCCGAGAAGGGCGGCCAGGAGGACCCCCGCAATCCTGACCACCGATGTTGCGAAAGGGCTGAGATAATAGATCCGCACCCTTTGGTCCGGGGTGACGGGGCCGTTGAACTGGAGGGAAACGGCGTTCCATTTCCAGGAAGGAAGCCCGGGACCGGTCTGGACCAGGGCCTCCTTGTCCATTTGACGCCAGAGGGCGCTTTCGGGATAGCGATACAGCCCCGCGTTTTCCTGCGGGAGGCCCTTGCCGGCGACAGTTGGCGCCGGAATCCTTCCCTCGGACAAGGACGTCACGACCTGGGGCTTCATTTCCGGGAGGGTCGACTGGCCGCTGCCCCAGAAATCCTCCCCCACGGTGTCGGCCGGGCGCCCACCCGGGATCAGAAACCGGCTCTGCAGTTCGAGCTGGGGGTAGAGGGCGGTGCGGATCTGATGGACCGCAAAGGGAATAAAAAGGAGGATGAGCACCCCGAGAGCGGCCATCCGGTACCAGGAGCTCATTTTTTTGAGCTTCCCTTCCGGAAGGTATCGGACGAGGGCCATGGCGGCGAGGATATGAAGCCAGATGGAGGCTGGCGCAAAGGGCGCATGCCACGTCAGGGTCAGGGCGGCCAGGGCAAGGATCCCCGTTCCCGGGGAAAGCATCCGGAAGGCGGCGATGGAAATGACCAGAACCAGGAAAAGGTCAAGGAGGGTCCATTTCCCAAGCCACGTGCGGGGCCGGTTGTCGATTCCCGTCACCCCGATGATCTCCCACCCGGGCGGAATGTGGACCAGGGTCCGGGCCGAGAGGAGCTCATGCTCCCAGCCCGAGGCGTAAAAGTGTTTTACGTCCCCTTCCATGCGGCTTGCCGCCGAAAGTTCCAGGTCCCCGCGGCGGACCTCCACCCCGGGCCGATCCGAGTCGGGTAGTCTGGTGATGAGCATGTCCTCCCCGGACAGTGTGACGCGCCCGAGGGAAAGTTCGGGGGATGCCTCGAGGCGATGGGAGCTAGACATTGTCCCGGTGACCCGGTCCAGGATGGTATAGCCGCTTCCGTCAAAGTCCAGCCACATTTCCCGTCCAAGGGTGATCTGGTTCGGAGACGGGTCCGTGTCGCCGCGGCGGATGACGTTAAAAAACAGTTCCTGTCCGGGGCGGGCGACGAAGGCAGGGAGACCATGCCAGTCCGGGGCCAGATTGGTTTGCCCGGGATCCACGGGGCTCAGCCCCTCCGGCTGGACTACCCTCAGGTCCGTCCGGGCGGAAAAGACCCAGATTTCCCTTTCAGGCCAGGGTTGCCCTAAAGACGGCACTTCGAGTTTTTCCACGGGCCCGGTCGACCGGCTCAGGACCTCGACCCGCCAGTGGCCCGGCCTGACCTGAATCCTGAGCTGCCCGCCCTTTTCGAAGCGGGCCGTCAGCGGGCTGGAAAGGCGCATCGGCACAAAGGGCTTTCCTTCAGGGGTGTGCGGCAGGACGGGTCCCAGGAGGACCTCCCGCTGCCGACCGGCCACATCTATCTCAAGGCGCGTCACAACTGTGAAGGGAACTGTATCCTCAAGGCGGCGATAGACCTGGATCTGAAGGCTGTCCTCGGTGGATTCTGCCCGTCCTTCCCTTTCCCTCAGCCAGAGGAGGCCGGACCGGAGGTCCGGAAAGGGTATCTTCCGCCCTTCCAAGGTCAGGTTCAGCAGTCCGTTTTCCCGGGGAACGGGAAGGGATTCAGGCAGCCGGTTCCAGGAATACATCCCGGTGATGATATTTTCCCCTGTCTCCAGAAATACGGCCGGGCCTCCCTGGTGGAGGGCCACGAGCCCCCTACGGTCACCGATCATGACATCCTCGGGCCACAGATCCGGTCTGCCCGGGAGGGCCACCCAGGCGGGGGCGAAAAGGGTCACCTCCAGGCGGAACCGGCCTCCCTTCCCGGTGAGATCAAGGTCCAGGGCGGAGGGCCAGGCGCACCGACGGTCCCCGGGATTGTTGAAGGCCGGGGGACAAAGCTGTTCCTCGAGGCCGTGAAGGACCCATTCCCGCCATGGAGCCAGGTCAGGCGGGACCTGGGAAGCCCGGCAAAGGGGAGCGGTCAGGAGGATCAGGAAAAAAACGCTGAGACAGCGGCCAGGCATGGCAACCTCCACGGCTCAGGGGAAAAAGAAACTCGCCACCGTGTATACACAAAAAAAGCCCCGATTATTCCTTTTTCAACCCCGATTGTGCAATTTTCCGGCTAAATAATCAATTTCACGGGTCGCAGCGAAAGGGCCGGGCCATCCGATCGGTCAGCACGCTTTTTGTGCCGGGAAAAGGAAAAACAAAGGTTCCTGGCTGATTCGCGCCCTTAATACACCTGGGTCCCGACCTCGTGATATTCCCTGAAGGACAGACTTAAAGTCGTTCCGTTTTGGCTCTCCATGGCGAGCTTTCCGCCAAGCTGGGCCGCCATGTGGCGGACAAACTGAAGTCCCATGGTACGGGTGTTTCGAAAATCGAGGTCTTCGGGGAACCCCTTACCATTGTCGGAAACCTGGAGAAAATATTCTCCCGACGGAGCGTTTCGCAGGCGGACCCGGATGACCCCTTCCCGGCAGTCGCCGAAGGCGTGCTTGAGGGCGTTGGAGACGAGCTCCGTGATGATGAGGCTGCAGGGGATGGCGGTGTCCAGGACGAGGCGAACGTCCTCAAGATCCAGTTTCAGCTCTATGTCCCTGGAAGGTTTTTGATAGGAGAGAGCAAGGTTTTCGATCAGTTTCCTGACGCAGGAGGAAAAATCAACGCCGGCCAGGTCCTGACCTCGACAGGTTTCCTCGTGCATGATCGCGATGGCCCTGACGCGGTTCTGGCTCTCCCTGAACTTCTCCTTGTAGACGGGGTCCTGGATATAGGAGGCCTGAAGGTTGAGAAGGCTCAGGACGACCTGGAGATTGTTCTTCACCCGGTGGTTTATCTCCTTTAACAGGATCTCCTTTTCCCGCAGGGAGGCCTGGACCCTTGCCTGTGCGATCTTCATGTCTGTGATGTCCCGGGTGATGTTGAGGATATAAGGGGTCTCGTCCAGGGTCATGATCTTCGCGGACATCAATCCGTCCCGTACGGTCCCGTCCTTCATCCGGAAAAGGGCCTCGAAGTTGTTGACCTGTCCCTTTTCCCGAAGTGTTTTCGCCAGGGTCTCCCTGTCCCCGGGGTCTACCCAGATTTTCAGGTCAAGGGATGTTTTCCCGATGACCTCTTCCCTGCTGTAGCCGGTGGTTTTCAGGAAGCCTTCGTTGATGTCATGGTAGAGGCCGTCCTCCAGCCGGTTGATGTTTACGGCATCGGGACTGATCATGAAGGCCATCCGGAATTTTTCCTCGCTCTGTCTTAGGTTTTTATGGGTCCGGATCTGATCCGTGACGTCAAGGCACATGCTCAGCATGGCTTCCCTGCCCTCGAAATCGATCCGATGGGAGTGGATGTCCACCGTAATGATGGTTCCGTCCTTTTTCCTTTGCCGGGAAAAGCCGTGTTTTTCCAGGGGGGAACTGGAGGAACGAATGGTGTTAACGACTGCCGCCATGTCTTCCTCAGGGGTAATATCGAGGATGCGAAGATCCTCGAACTCCTTTTTTGTGTAGCCATAGTGCCGAACGGCGGCCTCATTTACTCCGAGAATTTTGAGGGTTCGGGGATCGAAAATGTACAGGGGAAGGGGGTGGCATTCGAAGAGGTTCCGGTACCAGGCCCGTACCGTTTTTTCCCGATTATTGCCCAAGATACTGTCCGCTGAGGATTTTGTCTGGGCTTTCAGGAGGAGGTTCTCTTCACTCAGTTTGCTGTTTGCTTTTTCGAGGGCCTCTATCCTTTCCTGAAGAACCCGGTTCCCTTGCTGTTCGTCGGAGCATACCGGTTTTGCTGCCATCGGGCACCTTCCCCAGGGGTCCGTAAGGCGGTACAGAGGGGTTTTCAGGACCCCGAAAAATTCCCTTGCCGGTTCCCGGATCTGTCAGGAGAACAATGCCGCCGCCCGAAAAAAATGTCCGCCATGGAGATTTCGCGCCGGTGTTGAAAAGGGCGCCGCGGTTCAGTTCCAGAACCCCCATTTATTACCAGTTTAGCCGACCCTTATGCGAGCGCAAGTGGAGACCCAAAAATCGCCGTTGATTTATGTTATTGCGATTCGGGGTTTTGGGATGATCCTGCGGGGGATCCGCCTCCTCGCGACGCCGCAGGCGCTGGAATCCCTGACTGTCGCCAAAAGAGGTCCAGGGGGGAACGGCACCCGGAATCCGGCCACGGCTGGTCAAAACCAGTCGCGGACTCCAGGCCCTGAAGAGGCGTGTCAAGAGTCGTTGAAATGGTGCCATCGTTCTGTTAATATCCATCAGTTATTTTATGTTTCCGGTTGTTTCCGCGGGGGCAAGTCAACACCCGGGCATTTCCATCTTTTTTCTCTCCGGCTGAGCGGCGCGTTTATTTGTGTCCGCTTCGAGGTAATCGCCATGTTCTGGAGCAATATTGTCGGGCTGATGTCCAACGATCTGGCAATCGACCTGGGTACGGCCAATACCCTTGTTTTTGTAAGGGGAAAAGGGGTTGTCATCGATGAACCTTCCGTGGTCGCGGTACACAAGGATAGCCGGGGCAACTCCCATGTCAGGGCGGTAGGCCGGGAGGCGAAGCAGATGCTGGGGCGCACACCGGGGAGCATCGTTGCGATCCGGCCGATGAAGGACGGCGTCATCGCCGACTTTGAGGTCACCGAGGCCATGCTCCGGTATTTTATCCAGAAGGTCCATAACAGGAGCCGCCTCCTCCACCCCAGGATCATCATCGGCGTTCCCTCTGGAATCACCCAGGTGGAAAAGAGGGCCATCCGCGAATCCGCCCAGGAGGCGGGAGCCAGGGAAGTCTATCTCATCGATGAACCCATGGCCGCCGCCATCGGGGCGGGCCTGCCCGTATCCGAAGCGTCAGGGAACATGATCGTAGACATCGGAGGGGGCACCACCGAGGTCGCGGTGATCTCCCTGCACGATATCGTCCTCTCCATTTCCGTTAAGGTCGGCGGGGACAAGATGGACGAAGCCGTTGCCAGTTTCATCAAGAAAAAATACAATCTTCTCATCGGGGAGAGGATGGCCGAACAGATCAAGATCACCATCGGCGCGGCCTATCCCCCCCAGGATGTGGAGACCATGGAGGTCAAGGGCCGGGACCTTATCGCGGGGGTTCCCAAGACGCTGGAGATCAGCAACAGGGAGATTTTTGATGCCCTTGAAGAGCCCGTCAACCAGATCGTCGAAGCTATCCGGAACGCCCTGGAACGCACGCCGCCCGAACTGGCCGCGGATATCGTCGACAAGGGGATCGTCCTCGGAGGCGGTGGGGCCCTTCTCAAGGGCCTGGATATGCGTCTCCGGGAGGAAACGGAACTTCCCATAATCATCGCGGAAGAACCTCTCATGTGTGTCGTCAAGGGCGCCGGAATGGCCCTTTCGGAGATGAAGCTCCTCAAGCAGATTTCCCTTAAAGAGTGATCCCATGCCTGTTCCGGGCAACCCCATGCGAACCTTTCTGGGGCGCCATCACCAGGGGCTGATGCTCGTCGCCCTCGTCCTGGTCTCCCTGGTTATTATTTCCAGACAGCTGGAGGATTCCCGGGGACAGACCTACTTTGCCAAATCCGTCATAGCTGTTATGTCCCCTTTCCAGGAAGGGGTAACGGGGGCTGTCAGAGGGATCGCCGGGCTGTGGGACGAATACCTGAGTATCCGGGGGGTCAAGAAGGAAAACAGTAAACTGCGCGAGGAAGTGAATTCCCTGAGGACCGAGATTCAAGGGTTAAAGGAGGATCTCTACCGCTTTGGCCGTATGGAGGAGTTCGCCGCTTACGTCTCGGCGACGGACCTGAGCGGAATCGCGGCGAGGGTCATAGGAGAGTCCCCGGATCCCTGGACCCGCACCATCGTGGTCAACCGGGGACACAAGGAAGGTGTTAAGACGGGTTCCCCTGTTGTCATGCCCGAAGGTCTGGTTGGACGTGTCATCGAGGTCTCGGGCAGCAGCAGCGTCGTAAGACTGATTGTCGACCGGTCCTCGAGGGTGCCGGTCCTTGTCAGCCGCTCCCGGGCCCGGGCGGTCCTGGAAGGAGAAAGCTCCGGGACCTGCCAGTTGAAATATCTTCAGCGCACGGAGGACATCCAGGAAGGGGATGTGATCATCACCAGCGGGTTGGCGGATATCTTTCCAAGAGGGGTGGAGGTTGGAACCGTCGCCCAGGTCGTCCGGAAGGACTATGGCCTGTATCAGTACGCCAAGGTCGTTCCCCATGTTCCCATGAGCCGGCTGGAAGATGTTCTTATCCTTGAACACCAGTCCTCCCTGAAGGATGAGGACGGTACTCCTTGAGGCTCCTTTATTTTATCTTCCTTCTCGGATCAGCCCTGGTCCTCCAGTCCACTCTTGTCCCCCTGATTGTACCGACCTGGCTGGCGGGCGGGGTTGACCTGCCCCTTATTCCGGTGATCCACTTTGCCCTGACCCGGGGAGCCACTTCCGGGATGCTGACGGGAGCGCTGGCGGGATACCTCCAGGATGCCATGACGGGCGGGGCCCTCGGGATCAACGGGGTGGCAAAGATCTTCGCCGGATACACCGGCGGATTCCTGAAGGAAAAGCTTTTTGTCCGGGGTATCGGACACCGCGCCGTTTCCGTTTCCGGGGCAGTTCTTCTGTCCATCCTTTCCAAGTACGGGGTCCTGGCCCTTTTCGGTCAAAGCCGTCCTTTTATCATCTCTCCCTTCCTGATGTGGGCTTTCCTGGGGAACGCCCTCCTTGTCCTGCTGTTCCATGCCCTTTTATCCAGGTTCGAGGCTTACAGCGGCATCAGGCAGGAAGAAGAACTCAGCCTGGGGGATTGATCCATGGCTCCTCTGCCTCAGAGGAACGGGACGGCCCTGCCGGGAATGGAAAAAAAGGTGACGGTTACCGTCACCGCCCTTTTCCTGTTGTTTTTCCTGCTGATCCTTTTTTTCTGGAACCTCCAGGTCTTAAACCACGATCGCTATCAGAAGCTGGCCGACAACAACCGCATCAGGATCATCCAGATGCCGGCCAACCGGGGCATCATCACGGACAGGAACGGGATCATCCTCGCGGACAGCACACCGGACTATTCACTCGCCATTATCGCTGAGGATACCGAGGACAGCCCCGAAGAAACCGTTCTGACCCTGGCCAACCTTCTGGGTCGCGAAGGCACGGAGGCTGTCGGGCGCTTCAGGGAGGACGCGGCCCGGACCCCTTACCGCCCGGTCAGGGTCTTCGAGCACCTTGACGAACGGGAGGTGGCCCTTTTCGAGACTCTGCAGGATCAATTTCCCGGGGCGGTTCTTCTCGTGGTCCCGCGCAGGTATTATCCTTTCGGCCAGACGACATCCCATATCCTGGGATATGTGGGCGAGATTTCCGAAGTGCAGCTTCAATCCGGGGAGTACCCTGGAGCGAAAAGGCGGGATATCGTCGGCAAGTTCGCTCTCGAAAAGGCGTTTGACCGGTATTTAAGGGGAACAGACGGAGGCCGGCAGGTAGAAGTTGACGCGAGGGGAAGGGAGATCAGCATTCTGGGGGTCACGGAGCCGACCCCGGGGGCGAATCTCAGCCTGACCATTGATATCCGCGTTCAGCAGGAACTGGAAAGGGCCTTCGGTGAGGAAAAGGGGGCCGGGGTGGTCCTCGGTGCCCGGACCGGCGAGGTCCTGGCCATGGTGAGTATCCCGGCCTTTGATCCCAATGAGTTCTCCCTGGGCTTGACGAGGGAAAGGTGGAACGAGATTCTCACCGATCCCGACCATCCCCTTCAGGACAAGGTCATCCAGGGGATCTATCCCCCGGGATCCACCTTCAAGGTGGTCACCGCAATAACCGGTCTGATGGAAAGGGTCATCTCTCCCGGAGAGACCCTGTTCTGCTCAGGGGGGTATTATTACGGGGGGCGGGTGTACAGGGACTGGAAAGCCTCGGGGCACGGGATTGTGAATCTGAGAAAGGCCATCGTCGAGTCCTGTGATGTCTATTTCTATCAGACAGGGGAGCGGACCGGGATCGTGGCCATGGCGAAGTGGGGTTCCATCCTGGGCCTTGGAAAGAGGACGGGGATCGATCTCCCCGGCGAGGTTGAGGGGCTTTTGCCTTCCCCGGAATGGAAGAAGAGGGTGCGAAAGCAGCCCTGGTTCCCAGGAGAGACCCTTTCCGCATCCATAGGACAGGGCTATGTCCTCGTCACCCCCCTGCAGGTTTGCAACCTCTATTCAACGATTGCCCGGCGGGGGGTCCGTATGGACCCCTATCTCGTCAGCCGCGTGGTTAAAGAGAAGGGGCTTGAGCTTTACCGGAGAGATCCCATGGTCAGTCAGGAGACGGGGATACCCCAGGATGTCTGGAATCCCATCATCCAGGCCCTTGAGGGCGTTGTGAGCGATCCCCATGGAACCGGCAGGGCGGCCCGGGTCCCGGGGTACCGGGTTGCCGGGAAGACGGGGACCGCCCAGGTGGCGCGGCTTCAGGAAACCCCGTCCGATGAGGAGGATATCCCCTACAGGCTGAGGGACCACGGGTGGTTTGCGGGTTTTGCCCCTGTGGAAAAGCCCATGTTTGCCGCGGTGGTGGTCGTGGAGCATGGCGGTCACGGCTCCTCGACCGCGGCCCCGATCGTCTCGCGAATCCTCAAAAAATCCCTGGAATATTATCCTCCTGAAACCGGGGATGAGAAAAATCAGGAAGAGGTCCGATGAAACTTTTTCGAAAGCTGGACCCAATGCCCCTTTTATGCGCCGCGGCCCTCTCCCTTGCGGGCATCGCCGTCATCTGGTCCGCCACGAGAGGGAGCGCCTATGCCGGACTGCCATCCCGTCAGGGCTACTGGCTTCTGGTGGCTTTTGCGGCCTTTTTCCTTGGGTATTTCGCGGACAGAAGACATCTCGAAAGGGGAGCTTATGTTTTTTTCGGGGGAGTCCTGGCCATCCTGATTACCCTCCTGGCGGTCGGGAAGGTTTCGGCGGGGGTGCAGCGGTGGGTTCATTTTGCGGGGCTTAACTTCCAGCCTTCCGAGCTCGCAAAGATCGCTTTGATTCTGGCCCTGGCCCGATATTTTTCCCGGTTGGAGACGAAGCCCCCTCACGGGTTGGGAGAGATAACCATCCCTCTTTTGATGGTTGCCGGTCTCGCCCTCCCGGTGGCCCTTCAACCGGATCTCGGTTCAGGCCTTCTCCTGGGGCTGATAGCCGTCCCCATCTTTTTTTTCGCCGGAATCCGCAGGTCGGCGATCCTTGTCCTGGGGTTGGGGGCTGCCGCCGCGGCCCCGTCGCTGTTTTTTTCCCTCAAGGAGTATCAGCAGGACCGGATTCTCAATTTCCTCAATCCGGAAAGGGATCCCCTGGGCACGGGATATCACGTGGTCCAGTCCAAGATAGCCATCGGATCAGGAGGGATGTTCGGTAAAGGGTTCCAGCAGGGGACCCAGTCCCAGCTTCGATTCATCCCCGAACAGCACACGGATTTCATATTTTCCGTTCTTGCCGAGGAGTTCGGCTTCATCGGCGTTGTCCTTGTGCTGGGGCTGGTGCTTTTTCTCACCCTTTACCTTCTGGGCTATCTTGAGTATGCGAAGACAAAGTTTGCGGTCCTGGTTATCGTGGGGCTTTCCTGCGCTTTCGCCATCCAGACCTCCATCAATATCGCCATGGCCGCCGGTCTTCTGCCGGTCGTGGGACTTCCGCTTCCGCTCATGAGCTACGGTGGGTCTTCCCTCGTCGTCACCTTTCTCGGGTTCGGGATCGTCGCCGGGTACCGGCGCCGGAGATAGGGGGAGATGATGCCGGGGCCTAGAAGCATCCGAGCAGGCATTTGGAAATCCGGATCTTCGGTTCCTCCCGGTTGCAGAGCAGTCCTATAAGGGCAAGGGGTGCTTCCATTTCTTCGGAGATCCTGTGGGCCTCCTCGCAGGTGAGCTTTCCGTCCACCGCCCTTTTCAGGATGATCTCCCTGATCTGTCCCTCATCCACCATGTTCTCCTCCCTTCGCCTGATCGGTCAATTGTGTGATGATCCGATAGATGGACCTGCGATCGGTTCGGGTCAGTTCCGAAAGGATAGACGCCGTCCGCGAGGGGGGAACGCCCTCCCGGAGAAGGCGTTTTGCGGCCTCCAGAACATCCACATTCAGTCCCGGCCTCAGGCCGCCCCCGACCGCCACGGTGAATTCGCCGCGGACCGGGCGATCCATCAAAGCTTTTGCCACCTCGCTGATCCTTCCCCGGAGAAATTCCTCGTGCACCTTGGTCATTTCGCGGGCCACCACCACTTCGCGATCTCCGAGGATTTTTTCCATGTCCTGAAGGGAATCGATGATCCTCACAGGGGATTCGTGGCAGACAAACGGCAGTCCCGTAGCCTCGATTTCCCAAAGGCGGGTTCTCCTTGCCTTTGAACGGGAAGGCAGGAACCCCTCAAACAGGAACCGGTCCATGGGCATCCCTGAAATGCTGACCACAGAGGCCAGCGCGCTCGGTCCCGGAATCGGGACAACACGGATCCCTTTTTCCACGCACATCCCGACTAGGTGAAAACCAGGATCGGAAAGGCCGGGTGTCCCCGCATCGGTTACGAGGGCGGCCGACCCCCCCTGGTCCAGAAGGGAGAGGATCCGCAATCCCGATTTCTCCCTGTTCTGATCGCGGTAGCTTATGAGGCGGGACGGAATATCGTATCGGGAGAGGAGGATCCGGGTCCGCCGGGTGTCTTCTGCGGCGATGACATCCACTCCCTTGAGGATATCAAGGGAACGGAGCGTCAGGTCCTCGAGGTTCCCGATGGGTGTTGCCACAACGTAAAGGATGCCCTGGGGGTCGGCCAAAATCCCTCCCTAAAAGGAGAATCGAGTTTACCTTTTCTTCCCTCTATCTTCTTTGACCCTTTCTGTAAACAGGGGCAATAGAGTCGTGAAAAGTCCAATCCGGGACTTTTCGCTTCCCGGAAAGGGAAAAGCGTGGTTTTCCCTTTCCTCACGGATCCATAAGCCTTTGCTCAAGTCATGGATCCGGGCGCCCCGCGCGGGTCGCTTAAACTTTAGGCTTTGCTCCCTTGTCGAGCCGTAAAAATCTTTTAAAATCCGGCTTTTGGGGATAGCTTTGTTTGACAGGTTTCCGTTAGTTCTGTAAATTTTATCTAATGTTAATAGGGTCGCCAAAAGTCCAGGCGGGACTTTTGGCTCCACGGAAAGGGAAAAGCGTGGTTTTCCCTTTCCTCACGGATCCATGACGCGCGATATCGGTAATGGATCCGGGCGCCCCTTACCCGGGCCGCTTTGATGGCTTTTGGAAAAGCCATCAGCTTTGACAGGGTCGCCAAAAGTCCAGGCGGGACTTTTGGCTCCACGGAAAGGGAAAAGCGTGGTTTTCCCTTTCCTCACGGATCCATGACGCGCGATATCGGTCATGGATCCGGGCGCCCCGCGCGGGGCGCGTTGATGACTTTCTGCGAAGTCATCATCGTTTAGCTTGGGGAGGATACGGCGATGAGGATCGGGATCCTTACGGCGGGAGGGGATTGCCCCGGGCTGAATGCCGTCATTCGTGCCATCACCAGGAAGGGTATCCAGGAAGGGGACAACATCATCGGCATCCTCCATGGGTGGAAGGGGATGCTGACGGCCCAGCACGAGGAACTGACGCTGCGATCGGTTTCGGGGCTGATCCACAGGGGCGGGACGATCCTGCACACCTCCAGGACCAATCCCTTCAAGGAGGAAGGCGGGGGGAAAAAGGTTGTCGGGACATTCCAAAGGCTCAATCTGGATGCCCTCGTAGCCGTAGGCGGGGATGATACCCTGAATGTAGCCAGCCGGCTTTTCGAAGAGTTCGATCTCCCGGTGGTTGGTGTGCCCAAGACCATCGACAACGACCTTAAAGGAACCGATGTGACTTTCGGTTTTGACACGGCCGTTTCCATTGTCACGGAGGCAATCGACCGCCTCCACACCACCGCCGAATCCCACGACCGGGTCATGGTGGTTGAGGTCATGGGCCGCCACACTGGCTGGATCGCCGTGCATGCCGGTCTGGCCGGGGGCGCGGATATAATACTCATACCCGAAAGACCCTTTGACCTTGACGAAGTGGCTGAGGTCATCCTTGCCCGGCACGCCATCGGAAAGGATTTCTCCATCGTCGTGGTCGCCGAGGGGGCCGCGGTCAAAACTTCCGATCACGTCGGACCCATAATCGCCAATGGGGACGAAAAAAAGGTGGATGAGTTCGGCCATGTCCGCCTGGGGGGGGTGGGGCATTACCTTGCCAGGGAAATTGAAAAACGGACCGGTTTCGAAACCCGGGTCACGGTTTTGGGGCATATCCAGAGGGGGGGGACGCCCACCGCGCGGGACCGGATCCTGGCCACCTTTTTCGGGGTCAAGGCCCATGACCTTGTCCGGGAGGGGCGTTTCGGAATGATGGCCGCCATGGTCGGCGGCAGGATCGACGCGGTTCCTATCAAGGAGGCCATACGCGAGGTGAAGAGTGTGGATATGGAATTTTTCCGGGTTGCAGAGATCTTTTTCGGCTAGAATGTTGGTGATTTCGCAAAAAAGTCATCAACGCGCCCCGCGCGGGGCGCCCGGATCAAGGACCGGCATCCCAAGTCATGGATCCGTGAGGAAAGGGAAAACGACGTTTTTCCCTTTCCGTGGAGCCAAAAGTCCCGAATCGGACTTTTTGCGACCCTATCAATGATATGAGGCCGGAAACAGGCAGGATCGGGATCGTCGGGGGTGGCAGCTGGGGGACCGCCATGGCGATCCATTGCGCCCGGATCGGAATCCCGGTGGGCCTTTGGGTCCACAGGGAAGGGTTGGCGGGCAGGATGGCCAGCACAAGGTTCAATGACATCTACCTCCCCGACGTTGCCCTTCCGCCCCTGGTTGAGCCTACCCGGGAGATTGAGGAGTGTCTTGCCGGGGCCGAAATGGTTATTTCCGTCGTCCCTTCCCATGTCTCGAGGGAGGTGTGGAAGGGGGCTCATTCCTTCCTTCCCGTGGATGCCCTTGTCATCAACGCCACGAAAGGGATAGAGGAGGAAACCTATCTGACCTCCAGCGGCGTCCTGAAGGAATCCATCGGCCCGAATCTGGAGAAGCGTCTGGTCACCCTCTCCGGGCCTACCTTCGCCCTCGAGGTGGCCAGGGGCCTTCCCGCGGCAGCGGTGATCGCGAGCCGGGATGCGGGCCTTGCCCGAAAGGTGCAGATGGCATTGAACTCGGACAGCCTTCGTCTGTACACCAACCATGATCCCATCGGTGTAGAGGTGGCCGCCTCCATGAAGAATGTTATGGCTATAGCCGTGGGAATCTGCGACGGGCTGGCCCTTGGATACAACGCCAGGGCCGCCCTCATCACGAGGGGGCTTGCGGAGATGGCCAGACTTGGTGTGGCCCTCGGGGCCGATCCCCTGACTTTTCAGGGCCTGGCGGGGATCGGGGACCTGGTGCTGACCTGTACGGGGGATCTTTCCCGAAACAGAAGCCTTGGCCTTCGCCTGGGCAGGGGGGAGAGCCTGGCACGGGTCCTCTCTTCCAGTCCCATGGTAGCGGAGGGAGTCAAGACGGCCCGGTCGGCGCTGGGGCTCGCCCGGAGGGAGAAGGTGGAACTCCCGGTGACGGAGGAGATCCACAAGGTCCTTTTCGAATCCAGGGAGCCTGTTGCCGCTCTTAAAACGCTCATGGCCCGGGCCCCCAAGGGGGAAAAATTCTGAACTGCCGGTATAAGGTAGTGGAAACCCAGACCGTGACGGATGAGGTCCTGGAGGATCTCATCAACCGGTGGGCCGCCCGGGGCTGGCAGCTTGACGGAATCCGTTTCGCCATGAGCGAGGCCAGCCGCAGGCCGGCCATGGCATTCGTTCTTTTTGTCCGTGAAGAGGAGGAGGAAAATGGTGGTAAAGACGTTCAGCACCGACCCTGAGAGGGCAAGCCCCCTCAAAAGGATCATCGCGCGGATGGTGGATCTTCTGGTTGCCTGGGCGCTGACCCTCGTCGTCCCTCCCGCAGGGGTTCTTGGCGGGATCCTCTACCTGGCCGTTGCCGACAGCTTTCAGAACGGGCAGAGTCTGGGGAAAATGGCCTTCGGCCTTGAGGTCCATGGGGGGAACGGACATCCCTGCACACTTAAGGATTCCATCTACCGGAACCTCCCTTTTTCCCTGGGTTTGATTTTCGCGGTAATCCCCGTCATCGGATGGATCCTTCTCATATTCGCGATCATCCCCATCCTTTTCATCGAACTTTGGCTCGTGATCGTGGACGACAAAGGGATGCGCCTCGGAGACCGTATCTCTGACACCCTGGTGGTGGAGCGGGTTCCTTGAGGGCAGAGTCCCTGTATCTCCGGGTCCTCCGGCTCCTGGGGACCGGATTCGGGGCGGGTCGATCCCCCCTTGCACCCGGGACCGTCGGGACCCTCCTCGGGATCCCCCTTTTCCTTCTCCTGGCCCCTCTCGGGACCGTCCCCCTTCTTCTCATCCTGGGGCTGGTGGTGATCGTCGGCTTCTTCGCTTCCGGGCATCTGGAGGAGCATGCGGGTCTGAAGGATCCCGGGATCGTTGTGATCGACGAGGTTGCCGGGTACCTTCTGACCATGGCAGGGTCCCCCGCGGATATGGGCCACATCCTGGCCGGATTTTTTCTTTTCCGCTTCTTCGATATTTTAAAGCCGTTTCCCGTTCGCAGGGCGGAGGAAGTCCTTCCCGGAGGAGCGGGTATCATGATGGATGATCTTCTCGCGGGCTGCTATGCCTGGCTGTGCCTCCGGGGATTGGAGGTTCTCCTCTTTTGAAGGATATCCGGAAAACCGCGTCCGATGTCCTCGGGAAATGTTCCAGCCGCGGCTGGTCCCTTGCAGTGGCGGAATCCTGCACGGGAGGACTCCTCGGGGGGAGCCTTACGGCGATTCCGGGAAGTTCGGAGGTCTTTGTCGGCGGGGTCATCACTTATTCCAATTCCTTGAAGTCGCGCCTTCTGGGCGTGCCCGCCCAAACCCTGGAGTTAAAAGGCGCCGTGAGCGAGGAGACGGCTTTTGCCATGGCCAGGGGGGTAAGGACGATCACCGGGGCGGACTGCGGGATCTCCGTAACGGGAGTGGCGGGTCCTTCGGGTGGAACGGACGAAAAGCCGGTGGGGACAGTCTGGTTTGCGGCGGTTGGCCCGGCAGGTGAAATTGCCCGCGGATACCGGTTCGCGGGCGGCAGGGACGCTGTCCGGGAACAATCGGTTCAAGCCGCACTTGAACTTGTCCTCGAGGTGATGGATCTCAAGGAAAAGTGAGGCTTTTTCTCGCGATCAGGATTGAGGACGCCATCCTTCAGGCTCTGGCCAGGGGGATCGACAGGCTCCGGGAGACCCGGGCGGCGGTACGCTGGGTTGGGGCGGAGGGAATCCATCTGACGATCCGCTTCCTGGGGGAAACGGATCCGGAGAGGGTCGGGGACCTGGTTGAAAAAATATCGGGCGTTTCCTCGATGCTTAATCCTTTTCCCATTTCCGTCGCTGGAACGGGGGCCTTCCCCAGCCCCGGCAGGCCCAGGGTTGTATGGGCCGGGGTGGAAGAGCCCTCCGGGACGCTTTACCGCCTTTGGGCCTTGACGGAAAAAGCGGTGACGGACCTCGGGTGGGAAAGGGAAAAAAGAGGATTTTCTCCCCATGTGACCCTCGGACGGGTCAAGGGCCCCATCAACCTTTCGCGCCTGTCTTCCGTCCTCCAGACCATGAAAGACGATGACTGGGGCCGGCAGGAAGTCCGCAGCCTGGTCCTCATCAGGAGCCGGCCTGGAGGCGGAGGCCCAAGGTTCGAGGATATCAAGGTATTCCCGCTGGGCAGAAGGCGCGAACCTGCGAAGCCTTGCCGTTAGGACCGGAGGCCGGGATCCCGGCGGTCTCGTCCGGGTTTTATAGAAAACAGGAACGGAATTTGCTATGATCTTTCGGTTAAGGATGCCATTGGACCCGGAGGCCCCGGAAGGAAAAGGGACATGACACAGAAAAGCGATAAAGAAAAGGCTATTGAGGCTGCCGTCAATCAGATTGAAAGACAGTTCGGCAAGGGATCCATCATGCGGCTCGGGTCGGATGAGGCCGTCCCGGATGTGCCGGTTATCAGCACCGGGGCGCTGCCGCTTGATCTTGCCCTGGGGGTTGGCGGGGTGCCGCGGGGGAGGGTCACCGAGATCTTTGGCCCTGAATCCTCCGGCAAGACCACGCTGATGCTGCATGTCATTGCCGAGGCTCAGAAACTGGGAGGGGTCGCCGCTTTTGTGGATGCGGAACACGCCCTGGATATAGGTTATGCGCGGAAGCTCGGCGTGCGGACGGACGATCTCCTGGTGTCCCAGCCGGACACGGGGGAACAGGCCCTCGAGATCGTGGAAATGCTCCTTCGAAGCGGCGCCATGGACATCATCGTCATCGATTCCGTCGCCGCCCTCGTGCCCCGGGCCGAGATCGAGGGAGAGATGGGGGACTCGCACATGGGCCTTCAGGCGAGGCTCATGTCCCAAGCCCTCCGCAAACTCACCGGCGCGGTGAGCAAGACGCGGACCGCCCTGGTGTTCATCAACCAGATCCGCATGAAGATCGGGGTGATGTTCGGGAACCCCGAGACCACCACAGGCGGCAATGCCCTGAAATTCTATTCCTCGGTACGCCTGGACATCCGTCGTATCGGGGCCCTCAAAGAGGGCGACCGGAATGTGGGGAGCAGGGTTCGCGTCAAGGTAGTCAAGAACAAATTGGCCCCTCCATTCCGACAGGCCGAGTTCGATATGATCGATGGGGAAGGCGTCTCGAGGGAGGGGGCCCTTATCGACCTCGGGCAGGAGACAGGCTTCATTGTGCGGAGCGGGGCATGGTATTCCTACGGCGAGGAGCGGATTGGGCAGGGAAGGGAAAATACGAGGCAGTTTCTCCGAAACAATCCGGACATGGCCGACGAGATCGAGAAAAAAATCAGGGAACACAGCGGGATCGTGGTCCCGGCTGCCAGCGAAGGGGGTGAGGAACCGTGAGCGAACAGGAAGCCCTGGACATCAATAACCTCCTGAAGGCATCGGCAGCCTACAATGCTTCCGACCTTCACATCAAGGTTGGAAACCCCCCCGTGCTCCGCGTGGACGGGAAGCTGCATCCCCTCCCCAACACCCGGAGGGTCACCCAGGAAGACGTCATCAAGATGGGTTTCTCCGTCCTGTCCGATCCACAGAAGGAGAAGTTCAAACGCCAGAACGAAATCGACGTTGCCTACAGCGTTCCCGGCCTCGGAAGGTTCCGGGTCAATATCTTTCAGCAAAGAGGAACGATCGGGATGGTTTTCCGGCTGATCCCCGTCAAGATCCTGACGATCGGGGATCTTATGCTGCCTTCCGTCCTGGCCAGCCTGGCCCTGAAGCCCAGGGGGCTCATCCTCGTGACCGGGACGACCGGGAGCGGGAAGTCCACGACCCTGGCTGCGATGGTGCACCACATCAACCAGAACCGCACGGCCCACATTCTCACGGTAGAAGACCCCATCGAATACCTCCACAGGGACATCCAGTCCATCGTCAACCAGAGGGAGGTGGGATCCGACACCATGTCCTTCGGCGCCGCCCTGAAAAGCGCCCTGAGACAGGATCCCGATGTGATCATGGTGGGTGAGATGCGGGATTTCGAAACAATCGAGACTGCCCTGGTGGCCGCTGAAACGGGGCACCTTGTCATGAGCACCGTTCACACCGTTGATGCCATGGAGACGGTCAACAGGATCATCTCGGTTTTTCCGCCGTATCAGCAAAAGCAGATCCGGCTGCAGCTGGCGGGGGTTCTGCAAGGGATCATCTCCATGAGGCTCGTTCCCCGGGCGGACGGCAAGGGGCGTGTTCCGGCAGTTGAGGTCCTGGTCGCCACAAACCGCGTCCGGGAGTGCATCGTGGACAAGGACCGCACCCATGAATTGACCGATATCATCGGCGCCGGGTATACCCAGTACGGCATGCAGTCCTTCGATCAGGCCCTCATGGTCCTCTTCAACAAGAAGCTCATCACCTACGAGGAGGCCCTCCGGCAGAGCACGCGGCCCGATGACTTTGCCCTCAAAGTCAAGGGGATCGATGCCACCGACGAGGCCTGGGTGGAGTTCGAGAAGATGACCACGGATCAGGAGGCCAAAAACCATGAGGGCGGCCCCGAAAAAGCCGGGAAGGAAGGCGAACTGAGCCTCGATCGCTTCCGATGACCCGGACCTCCGACGGATCGGCGAAACAATGGGCCTTAAGGGCGCTGGCCCGAAGGATGCACACCACCCGTGAAATAGAAAGGGGACTGGAGCGGCGCGGATGGTCCCGGGCGACCATTGAGGATGTCCTGGGATATCTTGGGGAACTGGGGTATCTTGACGACGCCAAATTCGCGGAGACCTGGGTCACAGGCCGGTCCGGGCTGAAGCTCCATGGCCCCCTGCGTCTTTTAAAGGATCTCCAGGTCCGGGGTGTGGAGGAGGAAACGGCCAGGGCCGCGATCCGAAGGTTCCTGCCCAGGTCCCGGGAATTGGAGTTTGCCCGCCGCGCCGCTGAAAGGAAGAGGCAGACCATCAGGGAATCGGGCATCCGGGCTGTCGCCGCCATGCATCGGCACTTGAGATCCCGGGGGTTTTCTGGCGATGTGATCCAAACCGTGATGTCCGAAATACCCTTTGAGGAGGACGACAATTGAAAGGTTCCCAGATCCGGGAGATGTTCCTTAAATATTTTGAAGACAGGGGACATCGCCGGGTGCCGAGTTCCCCATTGCTCCCCCGGAACGATCCCACGCTCTTTTTCACCAACGCGGGCATGGTGCCTTTCAAGGACGTTTTCCTTGGCAGGGAAAAAAGGGACTACAACCGGGCCGCCTCCGTGCAGAAGTGCATGAGGGTCTCCGGCAAGCACAACGATCTCGAAAATGTGGGACGCACGCCGCGGCATCACACTTTTTTCGAGATGCTCGGGAACTTTTCCTTCGGCGATTATTTCAAGAGGGAGGCGATCCATTACGGATGGGAATTCCTGACTGTTTCGGCCGGACTGGACCCGGAAAGCCTTGTGGTTACCGTTTTCAGGGAGGATGACGAAGCCTTTGATCTCTGGCAGGAGGCCGCCGGGTTGGGACCGGGAAAGATCTTCCGCCTGGACGAGAAAGACAATTTCTGGTCCATGGGGGAGACCGGGCCCTGCGGTCCCTGCTCCGAGATTCTCGTCGACAGGGGTCCGGATACCGGATGCCAGGGCCCCGATTGCGGACCTGCATGCGACTGCGGCCGGTTTCTGGAACTCTGGAACCTGGTTTTCATGCAGTACGACCGGGACGCGGAGGGGAATCTGACGCCCCTTCCCCGACCCAGCATCGATACCGGGATGGGCCTGGAGCGCCTCGCGTGCGTCCTCCAGAAACAGGACAGCAACTACCACACCGATCTGCTCTTTCCCTTCGTCGAGGAGGCCTCCAGGATGTCGGGGGTCCCTTATGGGGGTTCCGAAAAAGACGACATCAGCCTTCGCGTGATCGCCGACCACGTCCGAGCGGTGGCCTTTCTCGTGTCGGACGGCGTGTTGCCGTCCAATGAGGGGCGCGGTTACGTTTTGAGAAGGATCATGAGAAGGGCCGCGCGCCATGGGAAGCTCCTCGGAATGAACGGGCCCTTCCTGCACCGGATCTGCCCCATGGTCGGCGACGTTCTGGGAGACGCCTTTCCGGAACTTCCCAAAAATATGAAAAAAGTGCAAAAAGTCGTGCATCTGGAGGAAGATCGATTCCTGCGGACGCTGGATCAGGGCCTCGCCCGTCTTTCGCACCTTATGGATGAAGCCAGAGGAAAAGGCCTCGGGGTCCTTTCGGGGGAGGAGGCCTTCCGCCTTTACGACACCTATGGCTTTCCCCTGGATCTGACGGAGGACATCGCCGCGGAGAAGGGCCTTACAATTGACCTGGAAGGATTCAATCGGGAGATGAAAGACCAGAAAGACAGGGCCCGCGCGGCGTGGACCGGGTCGGGTGCCAAGGATGTGCCTTCCGTGTACCGGGACATAACGAACCGGATCGGGCCGGTGATCTTTACGGGTTATGACGAGGAAGAAACCGCCGGCGCCCGGGTCGCCGGGCTGATCGTGGACGGGGATCAAGTGGAAAGCCGGGAAGGGGAGGGAGACGTGGATGTCATCCTCGACCGGACCCCTTTCTACGGGGAGAGCGGCGGCCAGGTGGGGGACAAGGGTGAACTATTCGGGGATTGTTTTTCCCTGGAGGTTCTGGATACCATAAAGCCGCTCCCGGAGCTCACCGTCCATCGTTGCCGGATGGTCACGGGCCTTGTCCGGGTGGGGGATATATGCACCGCCCGCGTGGATTCTCCCGCTCGCGCGGCCGTTAGAAGGAACCACACGACGACCCATCTGCTTCACGCGGCCCTGCGGGAGGTCCTGGGAGAGCATGTCTCGCAGGCGGGTTCCCTTGTGCAGCCTGAGAGGTTCCGCTTCGATTTCAATCATTTCGAGGCTGTCACGCCGGAACAGATCAAAAGGATCGAGGATATCGTGAACGACCACACCCTTGAGAACCTGGAGGTCAACACCACCTTGATGAGCCCCGATGAGGCCATCAAGAAAGGCGCCATGGCCCTTTTCGATGAAAAATACGGGGATATTGTCCGCGTGATTTCCATCCCGGACGTGAGCCTGGAGCTTTGCGGCGGAACCCATGTCCGGAGGACGGGGGACATCGGTCTTTTCAAGATCACCCATGAGGGAGGTGTGGCGGCCGGCGTCAGGCGCATCGAGGGCATAACGGGGACAAAAGTCCTCGACCTTGTCCGGGAGGACGAGGCTTTTCTGTCCGAGATCGCCACCTCGGTCAAGGTGCCCGTCCAGGAACTCCCGGCCCGAATCCGGAAGATCCTCGAAACCCTCCAGGAGCAGGACCGGAAGATCCGGGATCTCATGAAGGGCATGGCGGGGAAAGGGATTTTGGACCCGACGGAGCAGATCCGGCAGGCGGGGGGGGTCAAATATCTGGCGGCGGAGCTCCCCGGACAGGATGCGGCAGGACTTCGGGGTTGGGCCGACCGGATGAAGGACACCATCGGCAGCGGTGTGGTTGTTCTGGCCTCCAGAGACGGGGACAAGGTTTTTCTCGTGGCCCGTGTCACAAAGGACCTTGTGGGGAGGTTCCCGGCCGGAGAGCTTGTGCGCCGGCTGGCCCCCATTGTGGGAGGAAGCGGAGGCGGGCGTCCGGATATGGCCCAGGCAGGCGGCAAGCGGCCGGAGGCCCTTCCGCAGCTCCTGGAGAGCGTGGATGGAATCCTCCGTGAACTGGCCGGAGAGCCGCCGGCGTGATCCCGGGAGGGATTTATATATCAGCCCCGAAGCCTATTTGATCGGGGACGCAAGGAAAATCGCTAATCCATGGACAGGCTGAAGACATACAGGACTTTCCTGACCCTCGGGGACCTTGCCCTGCTGGCGCTGGCCGCATTTCTGGTCAGCGGGATCATCACTTCCCTCATGGTGCCCATTCATGATGCGGTCGGCGTTTCTTCCCGGAGCCAGGCCGACAGGGTCTCCCCGCCAGCCCGGGAAGCACAGGCGGATACGGAGATTATCCTGAAGCGGAATCTCTTCGGGAGCCGGGTTGTGGTTGCTTCCCCTTCTCCCAGACCGGTCGCTGAAGAGGACATGGAAGACCTCCCCGAAAGTTCCCTGCCCCTTTCCCTGCTGGGAACGGCCGTCAACACCCAGGGAGAGAAATCCCTCGCGGTCATCCTGAACAAAGACACGAGGGAGGAACAGGTTTACGCTGTGGGGGACACGGTGACGGGTGGGGCCGTGCTTTCCTCCGTGGCGCGCAACCGGGTGGTTCTCCTCAGCGAGGGCCGGGAGGAAATCCTGGAAAAAACCGAGGAAGAGACCCAGTCCGCAAGGACATCCCCCCCGGAAAGGTCCTGGCCTGAGAGGGCCCGTTCATCGAGGCCTTCCTCCGGGGAAGATGCTTCTGTCACGGTCCGGAAAACAGGGGAAGACAGCTATGTCATGGACCGCCGGGAAGTGGAGGGGGTCCTCCAGGATTTCAACAAGCTCCTCACCCAGATCCGGGTCGTCCCCCATTTCACGGAAGGAAACCCCGATGGGTTCAAGATCTTCAACATCCGACCCGGGAGCCTCTTCGCCCAGCTGGGAATGGTGAACGGGGACATTATAAAGAGAGTCAACGGTCTGGAGATCTCCGGGCCCGAACAGGCCCTCCAGATGTTTACCCAGCTCAGGGATGAAAGCCGGGTCACCGTGGACCTTGAACGGTTCAGGAAAAATCTTACCCTTCAATACGAGATCAGGTGATGCCATGAAAATTATGCCGGGAAAACTAGCGCTCCTGTTTCTTCTGGTCCTCTGCCTTTTCCCCCGAAGTGGGTTTTCGGCGCAGACCTACAATATCGATTTTTCCGATGTTGATCTGAAGCAGGTCATCGAACTTGTGAGCGAGATCACGGGGAAGAATTTCCTGGTGGACGAAAGGGTCCAGGGGAGGGTTACGGTCATAGGCCCCAAGTCCCTCACCGGTCCGGAGATCTATCAGGTCTTCCTGTCCGTTCTTCAGGCCAAGGGGTTTGCCGTTGTTCCCTCGGGCAAAATCAACAAGATTATCCCTGTAGCCAACATCCCGACTTCCGGGGTGGAGATAAAGGTAGGCGAGGTCAAGGACTTTTCCTACCTGGATCATTATGTGACGCACATCATCCCCGTGAAATATACGGGCGCCGAAGACCTGAAAAACCTTCTGACCCCCCTTATCCCCAAAACGGACAGCATCATCTCCTACGGGCCGACCAACCTCCTAATCCTGACAACAACGGAATCCGTTTTCAGCCGGTTAAGCGAGATCATCAACCTCGTTGATGTCCCGGGGGCAGCCGAGGAGGTAAGGATCATAGAGGTTCAGTATGCCTCGGTGGCCGAACTTGCGGACAAGATAACCCAGGTCATTCAGACCCAGGCCGGAGTGTCGGCCGCGAGAAGGGCCCCGAGGGGCCAGGCGCCACAGGAAACCTCCTCCACACAGGTCAAGATCATCCCCGATGACAGGACCAACTCCCTCATCGCCATAGGGGACATGCAGACCCTGGACCGCATCGAGGACCTGGTGCGCAGGCTGGATGTTTCGGTCCCCAGGGGTTCGGGCAAGATCCATGTCTATTATCTGCAGAATTCCGACGCCGCGGAGCTGGCCGCCGTTCTGACAGGGATTCCGCTGCAGGAATCGGTGGCGGATGTCCAGGGAACCCCGGAGCAGCCGACTCCCAGGCCCGCACCGAGGGCCACGGCCCCCAAATCCGAGATCTCCATTATCGCAGACGATGCCACCAACGCCCTCGTGATCACGGCGACGGCGGCCGAATTCGAGGCGTTAAAGGACATCATCCAGAAGCTCGATATCCCGAGAGAACAGGTCCTGGTGGAAGTCCTCATCGCTGAAATTTCCTTTTCCAAGACCATGCAGCTCGGCGTCGAATGGCGCATCGGGGACGACTATAATGGGGATGCGGCTGTTTACGGCGGAACCAGCTTCGGGGAATTCAACCAGCTTGCCCTGTCTTTTCCGACCCTTCCCAGCGGCCTTGTCGTCGGGGCCATCGGGGAGACCATCACTTTCGGGGATTACGAGTTCCCGAGCCTGGGGGCCCTTATCCGCGCCCTTAGAACCGATTCGGATGTGAATATCCTCTCCACCCCGACCATCGTGACGACCGATAACAAGGAGGCGGAGATCATTGTAGGCCAGACGGTTCCTTTCCAGACCAGCCAGAAATTCGATGCCAACAACCAGCCGATCTACACGTACGACTACCGTGATGTGGGGTTGACCCTGAAGCTCACCCCCCAGATCAACAGCGATCGTTACGTCAAGATGGACATCTTCAGCAAGCTCGAGGCCCTGGTGTCGGGTACGAGCGGCACCTCGGACCTTGCCCCCACCACCCTTAAAAGGCAGGCAAACACGACGGTGGTCGTCAAGGACGGGCACACCGTGGTGATCGGCGGCCTGATAAGAGACGACAAGACCAGGAGTGTTAGCAGGGTCCCTCTCCTCGGGAGCCTCCCCCTCCTGGGGCCTCTTTTCCGTAACGAGTCGACCACTTCCGAGAAGACCAATCTCCTGATTTTCATGACCCCGCGGGTCATTTCCGGGTCCGAGGAACTTCAGGCCATTGGCCGCCGGCGTCTGGAAAAGTTCGGGGAGATCCCTCAAGAATTCATGGAAAGGATGCAGGTCGGGGAGGAGGATCTTGACACCGGGGCCGAGGAAGAAACACAAACCCTTCAGGAAGAGGTACGATGACGTTCGCGGGTCTTGATGACCGGATCTTGAAGGCCCTCTCCGACAGGGGGTGGATGAGCATCCGGCAGGTCGAAGAGCTGGTCGGGCATGCCCGCCGAAGAGGCCAGGATCTGGGGGATGCCGTCGTTGGAAGCGGACTGCTGGAAGAGGGGGATTTTCTGAGCCTCGTAAGCGAGGCGGCCAGGGTCCCGTTTCTCCTGGAACTGCCGTCCGGCCCCAAGGTCGCCGAAGACACCGGGTCCCTCCCAATCCAGTTTGCCCGGAAGCACACCCTTTTCCCCTTCCGGGATCCCGCCGACGGGGTGCTCAAGGTCGCCGTCCACCGGCTTGACGGGGAAGTCCTGGAAAATGTCGCCACCTTCTTCGGGAGACCCGTTTTTCCTGTTCTTTGCACCAAAAAAACGATTTCCGAAGCCATCAACAGGACCTATGAGAGGTCCTCTGAGTCCGCCGGGGAGGCCATCGAGAGCCTGGAAAGCGGAGACCTCACCATCCGCGCATCGGACCTGGATGAACCCCAGGATCTTCTGGACGCCTCCGACGAGGCGCCCATCATCAACTTCGTCAACTCGGTTCTTTACGAGGCCGTCAAGGACCGGGCGAGCGACATCCACTTTGAACCGTTCGAAGGGGATTTCTCCATCCGGTATCGCGTGGACGGGGTGCTGCACACGGCCCACAATCTTTCGAAAAAACACCATTCACCCATCCTTTCCAGAATCAAGGTCATGGCCAACCTGGACATTGCTGAAAAGCGTCTGCCGCAGGACGGCAGGATCAGGATCAAGATCGCCGGAAAGGACGTCGATATCAGAGTCTCGACGGTGCCCACCAGCTTTGGCGAGCGGGGGGTCCTCCGCCTTCTCGACCGGAGCCAGGTGCTCCTCGGGCTCGAGGAGATCGGCATGGGCAGGGACCACCTGCAGGCCATGGAGAAGATCACCCATCTAAGCCACGGCATCACCCTCGTCACAGGTCCAACGGGGAGCGGTAAAACCACCACACTTTACGGGGCCCTGACGAGGATCAATTCCGCCGACAAGAACATCATCACCGTTGAGGATCCCGTGGAATACCAGCTCAAGGGGATCAGCCAGATTCAGGTCAACCCGAAGATCAACCTGACTTTTGCCAATGGTCTTCGCTCCATCCTGAGACAGGACCCGAACGTGATCATGGTCGGGGAGATCCGGGACCTGGAAACGGCCCAGATAGCGATCCAGGCTTCCCTGACGGGACATCTCGTTTTTTCCACCCTCCACACCAACGACGCGGCAGGGGCCGTGACGAGGCTTATTGACATGGGGGTGGAACCCTTCCTGGTGGCGTCTTCCGTCACCTCCATTCTGGCCCAGAGGCTTGTCCGGCAGATTTGCCCCCATTGCAAGGAGCAGTATGAGCCCCTTCCTGAGGAGATGGAGGAAACAGGTTTTTCCCGGGATGATATCCCTTCCGGGGGTCTCTGGCGGGGTGCCGGCTGTCCGAAATGCATCGGTACGGGCTATCTCGGGAGAACGGGGATCTATGAGCTCCTCATGGTCACCGATGCCGTGAGGGCGGCCATCCTGAAGAATCCCGACAGCCAGACGGTGAAAAAGATCGCGCTGGACCAGGGGATGAGGACGTTAAGACAAGACGGAGGGCTGAAAATCCTGGGGGGCATCACGACGGTCGAAGAGGTTCTAAGGGTCACCCGGGAAGAGAACGGAAATGCCGCTCTTTGAATACACAGCCTTAGACAGCAAGGGGAGAAAGAAAAACGGGTTTGTTGACGCCGTTACCATCCAGTCCGCGAGGGAAAAGCTCAGGACCGATGGTTTCTTCATCGTGAATCTCACCTCGGCAGCGGTGGCCACCCGTGGCCGGGAGAGGGTCAGTTTCCCTGTCTTTGTCCGCTTCTCGAGGTCCGACCTTGCCTCCATGACACGGCAGCTTTCCACCTTGCTGAGGGCCGGGCTGCCCCTTGTCCAGGCGCTGGAAGCCCTCGTGGAGCAGATGGAAAAACCGGCCGTCCGAAAAACCCTGTCCGGCGTCAGAAACCTCATCAACGAAGGGGCTTCCTTCCACGAAGCGCTGGCGCAATACCCCGGCGTGTTTCCTCCCATGTATATCCAGATGTGCCGCGCCGGCGAAGCGGGCGGATTCCTCGACGAGATCATGAGGCGCCTTGCGGGCACCCTCGAAAAGGAGGTGCAGATTCGCGGCCGGATCGCCGCCGCCCTGGTCTACCCCGTTGTCATGACCGTCATCGGAGGAGGCCTGCTTCTGTTCCTCCTCGCTTTCGTGGTTCCCCAGGTCATTTCCATTTTTTCCGACCTCGGCGAGAAACTCCCCTTACCAACGAGAATCCTTCTTTTTCTCAGCGGCCTGGTTTCGAAATACTGGTTTCTGATGATCCTCGCCGTCGGGGGTCTTCTTGTCCTCTATGTGTTTTTAAACCGGAGCCGGAAATTCGGGATGACCCTTGACGCGTGGAAGCTGAAAATCCCCATCTTCGGAGGCCTTTCCCTCAAGGTGGCAACGGTTCGTCTCTCCCATATCCTGGGGACCCTCCTGGCGAGCGGCGTTCCCCTCATCAGGGCCCTCGAAGTGGTGGGGGACGTGCTGGGCAACCGGGTGCTCTCCGAGGCCGTGCAGCAGGCCGGGGTGTCGGTTTCGAGGGGAGGGTCCCTGGCCGATGCCTTCCGGGCCAGCGGCGCCTTTCCGCCCATTCTGCCAAGGGTCGTGGCGGTCGGGGAGCAAAGCGGCGATCTTTCGGGGATGCTCACCGGTATCGCCGACACCTACGAGGAGGAGGTGGGCAGGACCATCCAGGCCATGACAGCCGCTCTGGAACCGATCCTCATCGTTGCGATGGCGGTGATGGTTTTTTTCGTGGTGGTTTCCATCCTCCTTCCCATCTTTGAATTGAACCAGCTGGTGAGAAGCGGATAAGCGGGAGGGGGAAAAGGATCGAGGGAGAAGGGAGAAGGGAGAAGGGAGAAGGGAGAAGGGAGAAGGGAGAAGGCGCGCCCCCCCCTTTTTTATCGGGGAGGCTGAAAGGAGAAGTTGTGGAAAATCCTGAAAGAAGATCAAAACCGGTCAATAAAGATGGCGGCTTCACCCTTTTGGAGCTTCTGGTTGTTATGGCCATCCTCGCCACTCTAACCTGGATCGTGGCTCCCCGTTTTCTGGGAGAGCCCGAAAAGGCCAGGAGGCTCAAGGCCGAGGTAACCATTGCCAACCTGGAGACGGCTTTAAAGACTTTCTACCTGGATAACGGGTTTTATCCCACTTCCGACCAGGGATTGGAGGCCCTTGTAAGGGAGCCGGACATTGATCCGATCCCGACCCGATGGCGGGAAGGGGGCTATCTTGAAAAAGGGAGGGTGCCGTCCGATCCGTGGGGCCACGATTTTGTCTACCTTTCGCCGGGCCTGAACGGGGAATTCGACATCATTTCCTACGGTGCCGACGGCATCGAGGGTGGGGAAGGCCGGGATGCCGACATCGAGTCATGGAATCTGCAGTAACGGTTCCGATATCAGGGTCCCGCCCGGAGCGTTGAACCGGGAGAGATTTTTCGCGGGGCAGGAAAGGCATGGCCTGAATGCCGCACCGCCCATACAGTCGGGATTCACACTCCTTGAGATAGTCCTGGTTATGGCGGTCATTGCCCTCTTTATCGGGCTTACCCTTCCCCGGCTCCCCGATATTTCCG
>Ga0068714_10000650_pt1 | contig 63395 bp, 54 predicted proteins | sample MTBNYHSulfiMetaG_FD_62988 | JGI IMG/M metagenome (GOLD analysis project Ga0068714, IMG submission 62988) | Enrichment culture microbial communities from rom New York Harbor, USA that are MTBE-degrading - MTBE-NYH (New York Harbor Sulfidogenic)... | ecosystem: Environmental > Aquatic > Marine >...
ATCTGCGTCCCGGTTCCCCGGGACCGGCCGTCCGTCTCCGTTTCCCGCTCGCTGGCCGACTACATCTGGGGATTGGACGAGGAGGAGCGGCCGGCTTTTCCTTCGGTCGGGCTGAGGCTGAAGACGTTTGACGGTCTGTCCAATCTGGTCGTCGAGGCCAAGCCCGCCGACGGAGCGGCCCGGGGCCAGGACTTTGAAAAAGGAGATGTCATCCTTTCCGTGGACGGGAGATCGTTTTCCGATATCAACGACCTTCGGAGGCACCTGGCGCGGTACGGATGGGGAGAGGAGGCGGCCTTCCGATTGCTGCGCGACGGTCAGGAGAAGAGCGTCGTTCTGAGGTTCAATCCTCCCGACGCCGAGGACATTGACAAAAAAACGGAAGAGGGGAGAACGCCATGAATTGTCATCCGAAGGATCGACGCCCATTCGATCTCATGGGAGCCGGACTCTTCGTCGTTGGCCTGGCTCTGTCCGGCGGGATGCCTTTATTATCGGAAGACCGCCTCAAGCCGGAAGGCTTTCAGGCCCCTGTTCAAACGATCCGAAACACAACCGTTCCTCCCGCCGTGGAGAAAAAGGCCGGAGCCCTGGAGAGGCTGAAAATCCAAATCGAGCGCCTCTGGTCGAACCGCGAAGGCTCGGCGGGCATCGCCGTCAAACACCTGGAGAGCGGGAGAGAGCTGCTCATCAACGCCGAGGAGCCTTTCCCTATGGCCTCGGTTTTCAAGCTCCCGGTCCTTGTCGAACTCATGGCCCAGGTCGGCGAGGGCCGGCTCAGCCTGGAGGACCAGGTCGACCTCGAGGCCACGGACCTCCATCCGGGGAGCGGCGTGCTCGTTGACCTCGTCACGCCCGGAATCCGCCTTTCGGTCCGCAACCTCGCCCTGTTGATGATGACCGTCAGCGACAATTCCGCGGCCGATCTCCTTCTGGCCAAGGTCGGCGCCGAGAACGTCAACCGCCGCCTGAGGAGCCTGGGCATCGAGGACTTGTCCGTCGAACGATCCTGCCAGCGGCTCATCCTCGACGTCTACGGGATGGACTATGAAACGTTCAAAAACAAGACCGCCGCGGAGATCGAGGCGTTTTACGAGAAGTTGCTGGAGACCGAGCCCGAATTCGCGGCCGAAGTCCGGCGCGCCTTCAGCCTCCAGAAAGAGGACAGAAGCACGCCCCGGGCGATGAACGCCCTTCTGGAAAAGATATCCAACCGGGACATCCTGGACGCGGACGCCTGCGCCCTGATTCTGGACATCATGCGGACATGCCGGACGGGTTCCGGGCGCCTCAAAGGCCGCCTCCCGGCCGGGACCGAGGTGGCCCATAAGACGGGGACCCTGGCCGGGTCGCTCAACGACTGCGGCATTGTGACTCTTCCCGACGGCCGGGGACACGTCGCCTTGTCGGTCATGACCAAGGACTTTCATTTCACGCCCGGCGCGGACGTCGAATTCCTCATCGCCGAAACGGCGAAATTCGTTTATGATTTTTTCTACTTTTTTTAAGGCCATGACCGTTGGGTCCCGTCGGCCGTCCCGGCCATCTCACGGCCCGGAAGCGGTCGTTGAAAGGAGCGAAGCGATGAAAGACGGATTCAACACCCGACGCCGGAGAGGGCTTGTCCTTATCGGGACGGCCGCATCGGCCCTGCTGGTCGCGTTCGTCCTGGAGGCGGCGGCCCTCAAAACGCCCGCCGAGGAATGCCTCTATGTCCGATACACGCTCCATGAGGAGGTCGCCCGTTTTCTCGGTTCCCTGGACTCCATGTCGCGCGAACTTGTTGTCCGAGTCGTGGGCGCCACGAAGGAGGTGAGAGGATATCCCTCCCGGGATCTTTATCTTTGCATCCTCACCGAGACGGGCGTTTCATCGCCCGAAAAGCTCGACCGGTCCAAGCCGACCGTTCTGATCGTCGCTTCCCAGCACGGCAACGAGCAGTCGGCCAAAGAAGCGGCCCTGGGCTTCATCCGCGACTTGGCCGCGGGCGGGCTCCGTCCTCTGCTCAAGCGGGCGAATGTTCTCGTCATGCCCCAGTGCAATCCCCATGGGAATCATTTCGACCGGCGGACCAATGAACATGACCTGGACATGAACCGCGATCACGTCAAGCTCGAAAGCGAAGGGGCGGCGGCCATCCACCGCGTTTTCCGGATCTGGATGCCCGAAGCGACGCTCGACATGCACGAGAAAGGGGACGATTTCTACAGGGTGTCCCTGGGGTGCGTCTCGAACCTCAACGTCGCGCTCGAGATCCAGGACTTCTCCCGGCGGGTCATTCTGGACGAGGTCGAGAGGGCGCTGGCGCGGAAAAACATCCCTTTCGGCGAATACCTCGTCCGGGACGAAATGGGTCTCAACACATCAACGGGCGCCGCTATCCCGCGGGAGAGGCTCCGCGACCGGGAGACCATGCTCCGCTACAGCACCACCGAGATCAACGACGGCCGCAACAGCCTGGGCATTTACCAGACGCTGTCGTTCATCATGGAATGCGCCTCGCGTCGCGACCTTCAGACGCTCAAGGAAAGAACCGCCTGGCAGGCGCACGGCTTGCGCATCTGGGCCGAATCCGTCGCCCGGCACGGAGACGAGGTTTTGGCCTTGGTTGACCGACTGAGGCGGGAGGATTCGGCTGAAGCGAAGGTCTACGCCGAAAACGATCGGGTTCATCTCCGGATGGAATACGTCCGTGATCCGAAGGTCCCCCGGATTGTTCGAAAACGATTCGATGCTCCGCCGGGACAGGCGCGGGGCGTCCTCAGGGTGGACAAAAAAGCAGGAGAGACATTGACCGATGCGGACATCAAGCCGCTCCGGTTCCCTCGGCGGTCCAAGGTTGTGGACGAGGTCGTCGAGAACTGGTTCCCGCTCGTCGAATCCCGGCTGGACGTCCCGCGGCCGCTGGGATATATCGTCCCCGCGGACAAGACCGAGGTCGTCGAAAACCTTCTTCGTCATCATATCGAAGTCGGCCTGTGCGTCCGGGACGTCCCTCTTTCGGTTGAGGCCTATCTCGTCACGGACATCGAACCTTCCGACATCGATTGGCTGCCTCCGGACAGAATCGAGGTCGAAAAGAGGAGGATGCCGGCCGTGATCCGCAACGGAGACTACTTCGTCTCCTGCGCCCAGCCCGCTGCGGTTCTCATCCCCCTCCTGCTCGAGCCTCAATCCCAGTTCGGGCTGATCTGCTACCGGAGGTTCGACCTCGTCCCGAAACAGGGCGAACTGTACTCCGTCTGGCGCGTTGTCGAGGCCGAGGCGCTTCCGGTCGTGCCCTATAAAAATTTTCTGCGCTAGCCAACGGCAGCCGGGAGCCTATGGTAATATGATGAAAGGAGCAGGCATGAAAGTCTTGTCTTATCTCGCGGCCCTTACTTTCTTGCTGGCCGGTCCTCTCGCCGCCCCGCGAGCGGAGCCGGAAAAAACTCGTCCCGCCCGTGACGTGACCGGGAGCGAGGCCGGAGAAAGCATTCCCTGGAAGCCGAAACTGATCGCCATTGAGGGGGAGCGCCAGGTTTTCAAGCCGGCCGATTGGGTGGATCGGTTCGTAGAGGGCCGGACGCCGGTCGAAGACGAGGACATGACCATCGGTCCGGGCTTCTATGCCTTTGAACTGGAGATGTACTGTCTTGACGTCGGATCGGTGTCCCCGCCTGAAGGAGCGATCTACATGTTTGCCCCTCCCCGCGGTCCGCACGCCCCGTTGATCGAGAACATCTCGCTCCGCCTGATGGACCATCCGGAAATCGCGCAGGATGATGTCCAGCGTCTTCTCTGGGGCATCCAATGCGGGGTGAGCTTCGGCGATTATTCCCCGGAGTTCCGGCAGGCCGTCCGCCCCCTTCTCTCGACTCAGGAAATCCTCAGCCTGGGCGCCGATTGGGGCGGCGTGTTCGAACGCTTTCTGCCCCGGAGGTTCCGTGACGGCCTCGACCGGTTTCGGGAGTTGCGCAGCCGATTGGCCGACTTCCGAGAGAGTTATGAATCGCTGGAGGAAGTCGCTCTCCGTTTCGTGGAAGAGGATGAGGCAGAGAAAGAGGAAGAGGAGTCGAAGAGGCCGGGGCCATGGGCTTATATCGGCGACGGGCTTTATGCCCGGATCTATCCCTACCATTATCAGCTTGCCCGCTTCGAAATCTTCAAACCGGCCCCCTATGTCTTGGTGCGTGACGAACTGAACCGCGTCATCCGATTCGAAAGCGGAGACGTTCGCGTCGTCATCGCCTATCCCCCCGGCCTGGAGCCTGAGACCATCGTCTCTCCCGAAGAAACTGACGGAGTCTGTATCTGGAGGATTCAGTCGCTGACCCTGGGCGACCAGGGTCAGGAAGAGGATTTTGTTCTGGACAACGCGGGGTGGATCCTTGCCGCAGAAGATTTGGAGATCCGGCCGCCGAAGCCGGGCCGGGATCGCGGCGGACGGGGCGAGGGAGATGACCCAAGCGGACGCGCCGGATCCGGACAGGATGCCGAAGACTTCGTGTCGGAGTGGCCGGCGGCCGAACGACGGCGCCGCCTGGCGAAGAGCGTCCGTGTCCTTTCGGACGACATCGGCGACTACGCGGGAGAGGCCGATGTCGACGCTTTGAGAGATATGGCCGACCTGGCTGAAATCCAGGCCGTATTGGAAGACGCGGCGGTACGATCGGCGCTGGTCGCTTCCGCCGTCAGGACGGGGGCTTTGTCGGGAGGCGCGGCCGCGGCGGCGGCCCAAAGAGCCGGCGAAGCTGGCGGATACGCCGCCAGCCGGGCTGCAGGAGACAGTGCCTCCGCCCGCAACTCCTCTGAATCAGGCCTTCGGTCGCTCATCCGGTCCGCATTGTCCAAAATCCCGGTTGAACCAAAAAATATAGAGTATCAGCCCGGCCAACCCCTCGCCGGCCGAAGGGGCTAGCGATGGATGAAGCGAAGGGAGGAGAGGAACGTGACGACGTTTTCACAGACCATTGTCCTTGTTTCCCGCAACGGCATGGGGCATGCGGAACCGGCGCTCAGCCACAAGCTTCTGAATTCCTATTTCGACCTTCTGGTCGCCAGTAACAGCCTGCCCGATGGCGTCTGCTTCTATGCCGAAGGCGTCAAGCTGGCCGTTAATGGGTCGCCTGTCCTTGACGCTCTTCGCGCTCTGGAGGAAAAAGGCGTGCCCGTAAGCGTTTGCAGCACCTGTCTCAATCATTACGGCCTGATGAAAGATTTGAAGGTCGGGAAACCGGGCAATATGCTCGACCTCATAGAAAAACAGAAGGCGGCGAAGAAAATCGTCGCCCTTTAAAGGGATCGCGTCTCTTTTCCCGGCCATCAAGGGGATCCTTGACGAGGTTGTGAGCCGTATTGATTTGGTGGCCAAATAGGATCTGTTCAATGGACTCCTCCGATCCATACAAGCGGGAATGTTGAACTTTGTGGGGCCGCTACAAGAAGGCTCCGCCTCGGCCCGTCCGGCATGACGAGATTCTTTCTTCGCTGCGGAAGGAGAGCGCCGATGGTCCGGAACGCCTGAAGGCGCTCCATCGGGGCTAAACAGAAACGAGATTCAAGGACGCATTCCTGTCAACAGTTTTGGCCAAATTTCCTCCTGATGCCGGCCGCGCGATTCGACTGATAACAGCAACCGCCTGAAAAATCATTCTTGTCAAATTCCTGACAAATTGTTTTCAGTTTCTTGGCAACTCGTCATCGCCGCAGCGCTACCTTCACCCGCTCACGCCGCGGCCTGGGACCTGACCCGCGTATTCCAGGGCGACCCGAACCACGTGGCCTGGCGTGTTCATCTCGACGGACGCTCATCCCGTCACCGGGCAGCCCCTCATCAGCGTCGCCGATAAACGCCGGCACTATGAAATCTTTCAGGGCGTGAGCCGGGACGGAGGGGCGAACTGGGAGTGGCGGCCAATTACTGCGAACTCTGCCACGGACAACCTCCGGCCCATCGTTCCCAAGTGGAACGACGAACGCACGGCCCTTGTCTGGATGTGGGGGACTTATGAAAGCTTCCGCGGAAGATGGACGACCTCGGCGGTGGCCGTCATTTTTCCCGAGGTCGTCCTGCGGCAGCCGGCGGAGACACTTTGCCTTAAGCGGTAGCCCTTCCAATAGCCTGTCCGAGGGAGAAGCGGGGTAGGCCGCAGCGCCCTGATAGGAGAACAATCTCGACCGTCTTCAAGAAAACGTCAAGCGGATAGGCCGGAAGGTGGACCAGTGCTGAGCATTGACAATCCCGAAAGACTCTGTCCGAGTTGGGAGCATTATTGCGGCCTGCTATGCAGCCGAAACGCCTATCACAATTGCAGTGCCATTCATTTACTGGCCAATTCGCCGCATCGGGCGTCCGGAACGTCCTTGTGCTGACCCGCCGGCGCAGAAAAAACGCAGGTCGTCTCGGCCGAACACGTTCGCCTGGCCGGCTATGCCTCCTTGACATGAAATATTTTGGAACTTAGTATTGTTCTAAAAACATGTATTCAAAGATTCTAGTGCGCGTTATGATCCTGCTTCTCCTCTGCGCGCTTTACACCTGCGACCGCGGGGCGTCCACTCTCCAGCGGACGGAGAGCGGGTCAGGCCCGGTCATGGAGGTGCATGACCCGCTTGGGTCTGCAGAACGCCGCCCGGAGGGCTTGCCTCTCGTTCCGGAGGCGGAAGGATCGCCGCTCGTCACGGCGGTCCGGGGAGGCGACGCGGAGGCGTTCCAGGCTCTGCTGGCAAAAGGTGCACCGGTCTCCGCCGTGGATCCGGCGGGTCGTTCGGCGCTGCACTGGGCGGCGTTAAGCGGCCGGAGTGATTTTGCAGATGCTCTGATAGAGTCCGGGGCCGACCTGGAAGGGGCGGATGCGGCCGGTCGGACGCCATTGCACCTGGCCGCGCGGGCGGGCGCCGGAGCCGTGGTCCAGTCACTGCTAAACGCCGGCGCGGCGCCGGATGTCCGCGACGCGGACGGCTACCTGCCCGTTGAGCTGGCGTCGGCCCACGGACTGGAGAGCGAGGCCCATGCCCTTCTTGAGGGGGCCATGGCGCGCCTTCAAGAGGAGCCGGGGCGGAGCGCTGTTCGGGCGGTGGTGCGCCGATATCTCGAAGCCCTGAAAGCGGGGGACGCGCCGACGCTTCAGGCCTTGAGCGTACCGGGCACCCCTGAGCCCCCCGCGGACCTTGTGGAGCCCCTGGAACTCGTTTACACGCTGCAGCAGACGGATCTGTTCGAGGATGGTGCGGTCGTAGTGGGGACAGTGGAACTCCCGGACTGGCTCCCCGTGCGTTTCGTGATAGCCCTCAAGCGTCACGGGGAGACGTGGCGCGTCCTGGGCACGTCCCTGTGGATTGAGTGATGAAAATCCCGCTCACTCTCGTCGTTCTGCTCCTCTTGCCCCTGACTGTAGAAGGGGGCGACGAGGAGATCGAAGCCAAGAAGAGACAGATCGCCGAGTATGAGCGAGTGCTCGTGCAGCCGCTTAATAAGGAGCTGATCTCACTGCGCGCCAGGCTCTCGGGAGTCCAGGCTGAATTGGACTGGATCGCGGCCGATATTAAGACTGTTAAGGAACGACAGGAAAAATACCAACAGGCCTTGGTGGAGAAGGAGCGCAATGTCCGGACGGCACGCAGCCGCCTGCCCGATCTGTTGCTTGAGGTCCCGGTCCAGCTGACGAAGCGACACGAGCACGATCCGTGGCTTCGTACGAAGTGGCTGGATGCGAAGGATTGGTGGCGTCGCAAACGCCAGGAATGGATGCAAAACGGCTTCGGGATGCTCCGTGCTGCAGGCATGAACCGCGGGATGAGTGCAGCAAACCGTAAGGAGCTCATGACAGCCTACAAGAAGGCCTTGGCCGAACGGGACCGTCTGGCTGAATCGATCAATCAGCGTCTCAGTGAGACGGGAATCACGCTCCAGAGCCGCTCGGGTCGTACCGCCAAGGTGAAGGGCCTGAAGAATATCGAAGTCTTGCTCTGGGATCTGGAGCAGCGCCGGCACGAGATGGAGATCGAACGGGCAAGTATCCAGGCGGATATCTATGCCCGAGAGCAGAGCCTGAAAGGCTATCTTGAGGAGCTGGCGAAGTTGAAGGCGGAGCTCGAGGCGCTTTACGCGAAGAAGATCGCCGAACTGGAGAGCGACCGGAGGCGTCCGCCCGCGCGGCCAGAAGGCTGCATTGACTTCCTGACGGATATGCAGGTGCCCACGCCGCGCGGGGCGTTCGAGATCCCCGTCGAGCTTGAGATTTTCGGCAGCTACGACCCGACGACTGCGGTGCGCTACGCGCGCATCAATCTGCGCGACCCCGCTGCGGCCGCCTACGTAGACCTCTTCGGAGGTCGTCCCGGAGAGACGATCGATTCGAGCCTTGAGCGCTTCACGCGCATTGGAGAGGCGCTGATGGCCTTGAGGAACGAGGGGTACCGGAACGGCTTCAAACAAGGCGCCATCCGCCACGTCCCTGCGGTCGTTCTTTACCGCATCGACGTGACGGGCCGTCCCGCGCGTTACTGGCTGAGCCACCCTGAAGCCCGCTGGGAAGAAACGCTGGGGCGTTTCTCCATCGCCGGGCTCCCTCTGGGAACGCATGTGGCCCGCATTCGAGCGGCCACGCAATACGGGGAACGGGTGGAAGCGAAGCGAACGCTGCTCGTGCGCCGGTTCGGGAAGGCAGACATCGCGGCGGCCCGGACTGAGCTGGCGGCGATGATTCGCCTCTGTGAGCAAGCATTCACCGTGCCGGATCCGCAAGCTCGGATCTACGCACTCATCAGCGGTCTGCGAAACCTGCAGCGGCCGATCGCCGCCGTGGCCGAATCCGCGGAATACAAGCCGGCGGATCTGAATGGCGCGCTAGACGTTGAGGCGCGTGCGCTTGCCGTTTTGATCAACGCAAATCCCTACTGGAAACAGGGATGGGCCAGCCCGCGCAAGGCGATGGAGTGGTTCCGGGCCCATTGCATGTTCATCGGCACGGAGGAGGCATACCGGCGGCTCTCCTCGTTAGCCGAGGCTGCGCGTGCTTTTGCGGCGGACCAGGGCGGACATGTCTACGCGCGCTCTGCCGACAACCTGACCAAAGGCATGGCGGACATCTCCCTTGCCCTGGGCAATCACTCCAGGGCCATCGTCGACCTGATGAAGGTGAAGGTGTCCGTGGGCGCCTGGCGGCCTTCCCCGCAGCAGCTGGACGACCTGTTCCGCGCGCTGCGCTAGCCGCGCGCCACACAACCCGGGCGATCCATTGTCGCATAATCTGCTCACTGTCTCCGGGAGCATCCCTCTTTTTTATTATTGCCGCCTGTGATGTTTCATCATTTTGAGCGATTTCTAGCGGAATTCCTTGACACCCCAGGCCATTTCAGTTAATTATGGACTCCCCCCGAGCGCCGCGTCCGGTCGAGGTTCGCGCGGCCCGGAGACGGACCCCAGGCCGCACGTCCAGCCGGGGATTTTCATCATTCATCGATGTCCGAGGAGGATTCATGACCGCTCATAAGATCTACTGGACGGAGACCGACGAGGCCCCGTTCCTGGCCACGTTCTCCTTTTTTCCGATCATTAAGGGATTCACCAAAGGCACCGGTGTGGACGTCGTGCTGAGCGACATCTCGCTCGCCGGCCGGATCATCGCCAACTTCCCCGACTCTCTGATCGAGGCCCAGCGCATCCCCGACAACCTCGCCATGCTGGGAGAGCTGGCCCTGACCCCCGAGGCTAACATCATCAAGCTGCCGAATATCAGCGCCTCGATCCCCCAGCTCCAGGAGGCCATCGCCGAGCTCCAGTCCCAGGGCTACAAGCTTCCCGACTATCCCGAGAACCCCAAGACCGAGGTCGAGAAGGAGATCCAGACCCGATACGCAAAGGTCCTGGGCAGCGCCGTCAACCCTGTCCTGCGCCAGGGGAACTCCGACCGCCGGGCCCCCGTCTCGGTGAAAAGATACGCCCAGAAGAACCCCAAGAAGCTGCCTCTGCGCGATTGGAGCCCCGACTCCAAGACCCATGTCTCCCATATGACCCACGGCGACTTCTACGGCAACGAGAAGTCCGTGACCATGGACAAGGGCGAGGATTTCCGGATCGAGTTCCAGAGAGCCGCCAGCGCGGTTAAGGTTCTCAAGGACAAGCTGACCGCCCTGCCGGCCGAGATCCTCTCCGGGACCTTCATGAGCAAGAATGCCCTGCGGGCCTTTTACGTCGAGCAGATCGAGGACGCTAAGGCCCAGGGCCTGCTGCTTTCGCTCCATCTCAAGGCGACCATGATGAAGGTCTCCGACCCCATCCTGTTCGGGCACGCCGTCTCAGTCTACTTCAAGGAGGCCCTGGCCAAGCACGACGCGGTCCTCAAGGAGGTCGGGTTCAATCCCAACAACGGCCTCGGCGACCTGTACGCCAAGATCAAGGCCCTCCCCGAAGCCAAGCGCGCGGAGATCGAGGCCGACATCCAGGCCGTCTACGCCAAGCGGCCGCCGCTGGCCATGGTCAACTCCGACGAGGGTATCACCAACCTCCACGTCCCGAGCGACATCATCGTCGACGCCTCCATGCCGGTCGTCGTCCGCGAGTCGGGCCGGATGTGGGGCCCGGACGGCAAGCTCCATGAGACCAAGGCCATGATCCCCGACCGCTGCTACTCGAGGGTCTACAAGACGATCATCGAGGACTGCCGGAAGCACGGCGCTTTCGACCGGGCGACCATGGGGAGCGTCCCCAACGTCGGGCTGATGGCCCAGCAGGCCGAGGAGTACGGCTCCCACCCGACGACCTTCGAGATACCCTCCCAGGGGACCGTCCGGGTGGTCACGGCCGCCGGGCGGATCCTCATAGAACACAAGGTCGAAGCGGGCGACGTCTGGCGGATGTCGCGGGTCAAGGACATCCCCATCCGGGACTGGGTCAAGCTGGCCGTCAAGAGGACCCGGGCGACGGGCGCCCACGCCGTGTTCTGGCTCGACCGCGAACGGGCCCACGACGCCCAGGTTATCGCCAAGGTCGAGAGATACCTCAAGGACCACGACACGGCGGGGCTGACCATCAAGATCATGCCCCCCGTCGAGGCCATGAAATACTCCCTGGAGCGGATCCGCGAGGGGCTGAACACGATCTCGGTGACGGGCAACGTCCTTCGTGACTATCTGACGGACCTGTTCCCGATCCTCGAGATCGGCACGAGCGCCTACATGCTGTCCATCGTGCCGCTGCTCGCCGGCGGTGGGCTGTTCGAGACGGGCGCGGGCGGCTCGGCCCCCAAGCACGTCCAGCAGTTCTTGAAGGAGAACTACTTGCGCTGGGATTCGCTGGGCGAGTTCTCGGCCTTCGGCGCCTCGCTCGAGCACCTGGCCGCGGCCTTCAAGAACGCCAAGGCCCAGATCCTGGCCGAGACCCTCGACGAGGCCATCGCCAAGTTCCTCGACAACAACAAATCGCCGGCCCGCAAGGTCGGGCAGATCGACATCCGGGGCAGCCACTTTTACCTGGCCCTCTACTGGGCCGAGGCGCTGTCCGCCCAGGACAAGGATCCCGAGCTCAAGGCCCGATTTGCCCCGGTCGCCGAGGCCCTCGGCAAGAACGCCGCCAAGATCGACGCCGACCTGATTGCGGTCCAGAGCCGGCCGGTGGACATGGGCGGCTACTACCACCCGGACAAGAAGAAGATCGACGCGGCCATGCGACCGTGCGCGGCCCTGAACGCCATCATCGACGCTCTGTAGGGCGCCGCGGAGGCTCCGCGTCCGGGTCACGGTACGGCCGGCGAGGAGATCCGCGCTCCGACGGCCTGTCCGGCGATGAATCCGACCACGGGCTTGGCGATGTTCTGCTTTGTCGGACTGTCTCCTGCCGTTTCTATTAGATCCTGTCGAGCGTCAATGCCGATTGACGTTTTGCCCATCGACTCCTGATGTCCGGCACGGGTTCTTAGCGTCTTTTCAAGGAGATCCTGCTTTCAGGGCTCAGGACGGACGTTTAAGTGATTTGCTCCCGTTGTAAAAGGACCGCCGTTTTGATATTCTGAGTTCGATGAACAAAGCGGTAAGAGTGATCCGCCTCAGCGAGGCGGAAAAACGCGACTTCGATGCTTGGCTGAGGACATCTCCGGACGAAAAACTGGACACCCTTCAGGTCTTGCGGGAAATGGTCTATGAATTGAAACATGAGAACAGAAAAGGATTACAAAGATTTCTTAAAATTGCTCGGCGAAAAAAAAGTTAAGTATTTAATCGTCGGGGGGTATGCCTACTCTTATTACGCCGAGCCGCGGTACACGAAGGATATCGATATCCTGGTTGAGGCAAATACAGAGAACGGACATCGATTGGTCGCCGCCCTCACCGAGTTCTGGGGGATGAAACCGGAAGTCGAGCCGGCCGATTTTTTAAGACGCGATCTGATCGTCCAACTCGGATTCGCGCCTGTGCGGATCGACGTCATCACGTCCTGCGCCGGGATTAAATTCAGCTCAGCCTGGAAAAACAGGGTCCGGTCGAAATACGGCGATGTCGACGTCTTTTTTATATCGCTCGAAGATTTGATAAAAAACAAGAAGGCGGTCGGTCGCGACAGAGATTTGATCGATGCCAAATATTTGGAGCGAGTCAAGCTCGCGATGGCGCGGAAACGATAAGAAGTCCCTTATCCGGATGAACTGGGAAATGAAATCCGGCCGGGAGACGGCGACTACCGTTTTTTGCTCTTCTTGCCCGTCTTCGCTGTCTTGCGCCGGGCCTTGGGCTTGTGTTCGAGCGCCTTCTGGACCATGAGGCCGATGTCGGCCGGGTTCTTGGCCACAAAGACGCCCGCCTTCCGCAGGGCGTCCATCTTCTCCGCGGCCGTGCCCTTGCCGCCGGCGATGATCGCCCCGGCGTGGCCCATGCGGCGGCCTGGGGGGGCGGTCTGGCCGGCGATGAACCCGACCACGGGCTTGGTGATGTTTTTCTTGATGAAGGCTGCGGCCTCTTCCTCGGCCGTGCCGCCGATCTCGCCAATGAGGATCACGGCCTCGGTCTCGTCGTCCTCTTGGAAGAGGGTGAGGAGCTCGATGTATTTCAGGCCGACGATCGGATCGCCGCCGATGCCGACGGCCGTGGACTGCCCATAGCCGAGCTGGCTGACCTGGTCCACGGCTTCGTAAGTCAGGGTTCCCGAGCGGGAAATGATGCCCACATGTCCGGGCTTGTGGATGGCGCCCGGCATGATGCCGATCTTGCACTTCCCGGGAGAAATAATGCCCGGTGTGTTCGGCCCGATGAGGCGCGTCGGCCTGTCTTTGAGGAAGGCCTTGACCTTGATCATATCGAACGTCGGGATGCCTTCGGTGATGCACACCACGAGAGGCAGGCCCTCGGCCGCGCTCTCCATGATGGCTTCCGCGGCGAAGAAGGGAGGGACGAAGATTGCCGAGGCGTTGGCCCCGGTCTCCTTGACCGCATCGGCCACGGTGTTGAACACCGGAACGCCGAGGTGGGTCGTCCCGCCCTTGCCGGGCGTGACCCCGGCCACGACCTTGGTCCCGTATTCGATCATCTTCTGGGCGTGGAACGTCCCTTCGCCGCCTGTGATTCCCTGAACCACAACCCGCGTTTTTTTGTCTATCAGGATGCTCATCGTCCTCTCTCCTTACCGGACCAACGAAACAACCTTCTGGGCCGCTTCCCTCATCGTGTCGGCCGAGGCGAAGCGCATGCCCGACTCGGCCAGGATCCGTTTGCCCTCTTCCATGTTCGTGCCCTTGAGACGGACGACGAGCGGGATCTTGAGCCCGACGTCCTTGGCGGCCTTGACGATGCCGCCGGCAACCATATCGCAGCGGACGATGCCGCCGAAGATGTTGATCAGGGCGGCCTTGACGTCCTTGTCGGCCACGAGAATCTTGAAGGCGTTGGTCACGGCTTCCTCGGAGACTCCGCCGCCGACGTCGAGAAAGTTGGCCGGCATCCCGCCCGAGTGCATGATGATGTCCATCGTGGCCATGGCCAGTCCGGCGCCGTTCACCATGCAGCCCACGGTGCCGTCGAGCTTGATGTAGTTGAGGTTGTATTTCGAGGCTTCGACCTCGAGAGGCGACTCCTCGTCCAGGTCGCGCATGGCGGCGATTTCGGGATGGCGGCCCAAGGCGTTGTCGTCGAAGTTCATCTTGGCGTCCAGGGCCAGAACCTGGCCCTGCTTGGTGACGAGCAGGGGGTTGATCTCGGCCAGCGAGGCGTCCGAGGCTTCGAAGGCCCTGTAGAGGCCGGCGATGAACTTGACCGCCTGCTTGTTTGTCTCGCCCGTGAGGCCGAGCTCGAAGGCGAGCTTCCGGGCCTGGAACCCGGAAAGGCCTGTGGCCGGATGGACGTATTCCTTGAAGATGAGCTCGGGCTTTTCGGCGGCGACTTTTTCGATCTCGACGCCGCCCTCGGAAGAAGCCATGAGGACCACGGCTTCGCGGGCGCGGTCGATGACCACGCCCAGATAGAGCTCGCGGGCGATGTCCAGGGCTTCCTCGACCAAAAGCCTTTTGACCGTCTTGCCCTCCGGACCCGTCTGGTGGGTGACGAGGGTCATGCCGATCATCTTGGCCGCCGTCTGGCGGGCCTCCTCGGGCCCGGTGACGACCTTGATGCCTCCGCCTTTGCCGCGGCCTCCGGCGTGGATCTGGGCTTTGAGGACGACGCGCGGCCCGATCTTCCGGGCGATCTCGGCCGCCTGATCGGCCGTTTCGGCCGTCTCGCCGCGGGGGATCGGGACCCCGTACTTGGAAAGAATGCTTTTGGCTTGATACTCGTGGATCTTCATGATGTTTCAGTCCTTTGAATTATGCGAAATTTTCATGGCCGTTCGGGCCACCCGCACTCATTCAGGTTACGAGTCTATTGTATTGGCGACCCGGCGGAGAGAAGTGAGGTTTGCGCTCCTCTTCTCCGCCGGGTCGCGTTCTTGTGATCTGCCCGGAGTCGTCACTCCCGGCGGTACTGGGCCTTGCCGTCCTCGTAGAGGTCGCCGCCGTACATGTCGTTGATGACGATACACGGGAAGTCCTTGACCTGGATGCGGCGGATGGCCTCGGGCCCCAGCTCGGGGTAGGCCAGAACTTCGTCCTTTTCAATGCTCTTTGAGATCAGGGCTCCGGCGCCGCCGACCGAGGCCAGGTAGACGGCCTTGTGCTTTTTCAAGGCCTCTTTGACCTCCCTGCTCCGTTCTCCCTTGCCGATCGAGCCTTTGAGGCCCAGGGAATGAAGCGTGGGCGCGTAAGAGTCCATGCGGTAGCTCGTTGTCGGGCCCGCCGACCCGATAGGCTTTCCGGGCCGCGCAGGAGTTGGGCCGACATAGTAGATGAGCTGGCCCCTAATGTCCACCGGCAGTTCCTTGCCCGCCTTGATCAGGTCGATGAGCTTCTTGTGGGCCGAGTCGCGCCCGGTCAGAAGATGGCCGGTGATGAAGACCTTGTCTCCCGCCCGAAGCTTGGCCACGACTTCGTCACTGAGTGGCGTCGTGATTCTGTGTTCGGCCATGGCATCCGACCCGGGCTCAGAGCTTGGTTTCCTCTACGGTTTTCTTGACGCCTGCGGCGGTTTTCTGCAGCTGGGCCCGCTCTTCGTCGTTGAGCTTGATCTCGAAAACTTTTTCCACTCCTTTGGCGCTGATCATAGCCGGTACGCCCAGGAACAGCCCGTTGATTCCATATTCGCCCTCGCACAGGGCGGCGCAGGACAGGATGCGGCGCTTGTCGCGGAGGTAGGATTCGGCCATGATGATCGCACTCCAGGCCGGGCTGAAGAAGGCCGACCCTTTGCCGAACAGCTTGACGATCTCGGTGCCGGCCTCGCGGGTGCGCAGGGCGAGCTTTTCGATCTGCTCCTTGGTGGCGATCTCGGTCAGGGGAACGCCTCCGACCGTGGTCAGGCGAGGCAGCGGAACCATGTCCGGCCCATGTCCTCCCAGGACCGTGCCGGCCACGTCGGCTACGGACACGCCGAGCTCCATGGCGATGAACGCCCGCCAGCGCGCCGTGTCGAGCGTCCCGGCCATCCCCACGACCTGATGCTTTGGGAAGCCGGTCAGCTTGTAGAAGGCGTAGACCATGGCGTCCAGGGGATTGGTGACGATGATGCAAAAGGCCTTGGGAGCGTACTGCTTGATGCCGTTGGCCGCGTCGGTGATGATCTTGAGGTTCGTGGCCAGGAGGTCCTCGCGAGTCATGCCCGCCACCCGGGGCTTGCCGGCGGTGACGATGGCCACGTCCGCGCCCGCAATGTCCTTGAAGTCCGAGGTCCCGGTGATGTTGGCGTCGTAGTTCCCGTGGGGCGCCATTTCCATCAGATCCAGGGCCTTGCCCTTGACGGGATTCACATATTCCGGGATGTCCAGGACGACGATGTCCCCCAGCTCTTTCATGGCCGCCAGCATGGCCAGGTTTTGGCCGATCTGACCGCCGCCGATGAGAGCGATCTTTTTACGCATTATGAAAACCTCCTTTTCATGATTTGATGATCTATCCTCAGGGATAGGCATCATTCTAACCCGTGTTTCCTCCAAAAATCAATTAAATTCGTCGGAACGCACCCTGTCAAGTCGCCCGGCTTTGACAAGCGGCTGAAAATTCCATTAGATTAAATCGGAACTCCTGAGAGGGTCGGAATTCCTGAGAGAGAGTGAAGTCATGATGGACTCCTATTTCAAGCACGAAAAAGAACGTCAGGCGATGGGCATCCCGCCCCTGCCCCTCAATCCCGAGCAGGCCGGGGAGGTCTGCCGCCTTTTGGAGAATCCGCCGTCCGGCGGCCAGGAGAATCTTCTGCGCCTCCTCCGGGAGAGGGTTTCCCCCGGGGTGGATCCGGCGGCCGAAGTCAAGGCCGGCTGGCTGGCCCGCGTCGCCCGCGGCAAGGCGCGGTCGCCGGCGCTGGACCGGAAGGAAGCGGTCCGGCTCATGGGAACGATGCTGGGCGGTTACAATGTCGGGCCCCTTGTCTCCCTGCTCGCCGACCCGGATCTGGCCGGAGAGGCCGCCGGAGCGCTCAAACGGCTCATTCTCGTTTACGGCGCTTTCGATGAGGTCGCCGCCCTGGCCGGGAAAAACCCGGCGGCGCGATCGGTGGTCGAATCCTGGGCGGCGGGGGAATGGTTTCTCGGACGTCCCGAGCTTCCGGCGGCGATGACCCTCACGGTTTTTAAGGTCGACGGGGAAATCAACACCGACGATTTGTCCCCCGCCAAACACGCGTCCACGCGCCCCGATATTCCGCTTCACGCCTTGTCCATGGGAGAGACGCGCTTTCTGGGAGGCATCGCCGCTCTTTCCAAATTCCGAACGGAGGGCAAGAGGGTCGCCTTCGTCGGAGATGTCGTCGGCACGGGCTCCTCCCGGAAGTCGGCCACGAACTCCCTGATGTGGCACATCGGCGAGGACGTTCCCTTCGTGCCGAACAAGCGCCGTGGCGGCGTTGTTCTCGGCGGGCTCATCGCCCCGATATTTTTCAACACCGTGGAGGATTCGGGGGGGCTGCCGATCATGGCCGACGTGGGCGGTCTCAGGACGGGGGAGCCGGTGACCCTGGATTTCGAAGCCGGCGTCATCAAGGATCAAAACGGCCGGACACTCTGCCCCCTGAAGCTCAAGCCTCCCGCGCTCAGGGATGAGTACCGGGCCGGCGGCCGGCTGAACCTCATCATCGGCCGGGACCTGACGAACCGGGCCCGGGGCGTTCTCGGCCGACCGGAAGCCGATTTCTTCACCACCGTCCGCAACCCCGCCCCCAAGCGCGGCCAGGGATACTCGCTCGCCCAGAAGATCGTCGGCCGGGCCTGCGGCTCCCAAGGCGTCCTTCCCGGTTCGGCCTGCGAGCCCAAGATGACGACGGTCGGTTCTCAGGACACGACCGGCCCCATGACGGCCGACGAACTCAAGGAGCTGGCCTGCCTGGAGTTTCAAACCGAACTTTTCATGCAGTCTTTCTGCCACACGGCCGCCTACCCCAAGCCGGCCGATGTCAAAACGCACACAAGCCTTCCCCGGTTCATCGTCGCCCGCAAGGGCGTGGCCCTCAAGCCGGGAGACGGCGTCATCCATTCCTGGTTGAACAGGCTCATCCTGCCCGATGCGATGGGCACGGCCGGAGATTCCCACACCCGCTTCCCGATCGGGCTCAGTTTTCCGGCCGGATCGGGCCTGGTGGCCTTCGCCGGCGCGCTGGGCTTCATGCCCCTCGACATGCCCGAATCCGTTCTGGTGAGATTCAAGGGGCAGCGGAGGCCGGGCATCACGATCCGCGACCTGGTGAATGCCATCCCTTATTTCGCCATCAAGCAGGGACTGTTGACCGTGGCCAAAAAAGGCAAGAAGAACATCTTCAACGGGCGGATCCTTGAGATCGAAGGTCTGGGCGGATTGTCCGTGGACCAGGCCTACGAGCTCACGGACGCCTCGGCCGAAAGGTCGGCCGCCGCGGCGACCATAAGCCTGGAGGTCGATCAGGTGGCCAGATATCTTCGGAGCAACGTGGCCCTGATGAAGAAAATGATCGAGTCCGGCTACCGGGACGCGGGCACGCTCCGCCGGAGGATCATGGCCTGCGAGAAGTGGCTGGCCGAGCCGTCTCTTCTTCAAAGAGACAAGAATGCGGATTTCGCCGCCGTCGTGGAGATCGATCTGGCCGAAGTGACCGAGCCCATCCTGGCCTGTCCCAACGACCCCGACGACGTCAGGCTTCTGTCCGAGGTGGCCGGTGAAAAGATCGACGAGGTGTTCATCGGCTCCTGCATGGTCCACATCGGGCATTTCCGCGCCGCGGGCCGGATTTTCGACAAGGCCGCTTATCCCCGGACGCGGATCTGGATCGCCCCTCCGACGAAAATGGACGAGATCACTCTGCGGAAGGAAGGGTACTACGCCTTGTTTTCCCAGGTCGGGGCCCGAACGGAAATCCCGGGCTGCTCGCTGTGCATGGGCAATCAGGCGCGGGTTCGGCCCGGGGCGACGATCTTTTCGACCTCGACCCGGAACTTCGACGAACGCATGGGCGACGGCGCCCACGTCTATCTCGGCTCGGCCGTTCTGGGGGCGCTGGCCGCGCTCAAGGGACAATTGCCCTCCGTCGAGGAATATTTCTCTGTTATGCGGGAAAAGATCGAACCTTTCGACGCCGAGATCCACCGTTTTCTCTCTTTCGACGAGATGAAAGATTTTTCACTCCAGTACGCCGATTGAGAAAGAAATCTCGCGGCGGGGATCCGATGCCCGTGGGTCCGGGGAGGGAAAATCCCCGGGGCGGCGGGCGCGGTCCCTCAAAACGAGGAGGAGATCATGATATCGCTCCACGGACGAACGGCGCTCATCACCGGCGGGTCGCGAGGCATCGGCCGCGCGACGGCCATCATTTTCGCACGGGCCGGCGCGGACGTGGCCTTCAGCTATGCGAGCCGGGAGGACGCCGCCCGGAAAGTGCGGGATGAAATCGAAAAACTCGGACGCCGGTCCCTGGCCGTCCAGGCCGACTTGTCTCGCCCCGGGGAACCCGAGAGCCTCGTGGAGTGCTTCTTTGGGGAATTTCCCCGCCTGGACATTCTGGTCAACAACCACGGCATCTGGACCTACGGCCGCATGGGCGACATGAACGGCGCCGTTTGGTCGGAAACCGTGAGCGTCAACCTGGACAGCGTGTTTCATGTGACCAACGCCGCCGTGCCGAGGATGATTTCCGGGCGGGGGGGAACAATCATCAACGTTTCCTCGACGGCCGCCATCAGGGGAGAGGCCTATCATTCCCACTACGCCGCGACGAAAGGAGCGTTGAACGCCCTGACCAAGTCCCTGGCCGTAGAGCTGGCGCCGCACGGCATTCGGGTCAACGCCGTTGCGCCCGGGTGGGTCGATACGGACATGAGCGCCGAAGTCTTCAGCGATCCGGAGTTCAAACGCCGCATCCGGGAGACGATCCCCCTCGGCCGGATTCCGCCGCCCGAGGACATCGCCGGTCCGATACTTTTTCTGGCCTCGGATCTGGCCAGGCACATCACCGGCGCCGTCCTGAACGTCAACGGCGGCTCGGTGCTCTGCGGCTGACGTCCTTTTTTTCTCCATTCCGGGATCGAATTTCAAAAGCATCTTTATTTCAGTGATTCCGATACTCATGAGGAAGGAGGGCGCGACAGAGATGGAGATCCAACTTCGGATTTCGAAGATCTTGTCAGGGGCGCGTTTTTTTGTTAAGGTGAGGACACGCGGGGAAGAAACTTGGAGGGATCATGGAAGAAGAAATCGGACGCATCAGCCATTATTTTTCCAAGATCAGCGTGGCCGTGATCGAAGTCACGGCCGGGCGTCTCAGGGTGGGAGACACGATCCACATCAAGGGCCACACCACGGACTTCTATCAGAATGTGGAATCGCTCCAGCAGGAGCATCAGGCCGTCTCCGAGGCCGGCAAGGGCGCCTCGGCCGGTCTGAAGGTCAAGTATCCCGTCCGAGAGCACGACGTCGTGTTTGTCGCGCGGGGCGAAACCTGACGCCCGGGCCGCGGATCTGAAACCGCCCGCCAGGCGGGCGAACTCTGGAGGAGGATAGGAGTGCCGAAGAACGAGACTCCGGACGATGAACTGAAATCCGCTTTCCGGCTATGGAAAGAGGATGTTTACGACCCGGCCCTCGCCGCCTGTCCCCCCGGCTCGGAAAGAACGACTGTTTCCGGGCGCCGGCTCAAGGAACTTTACACGCCGCTGGACCTTGAAGGCTGGGACTATCTCCGGGATCTGGGATTTCCCGGCCGGCCGCCTTACGTCCGGGGGATCCAGCCGACAATGTACCACGGGAGGCAGTGGACGATGCGCCAGTTCTCGGGATTCGGCAATCCCGAAGACACAAACCGGCGTTACAAGTATCTCCTGGCTCACGGCCAAACCGGGTTGAGCGTCGCCTTTCATCTGCCGACTCTTATGGGCGTCGATTCCGACCATCCTTTGGCCCGGGGCGAGGTGGGCAAGTGCGGCGTGGCCGTCGATTCGCTGGCCGATATGGAAATTCTCTTTCACGGCATCCCCTTGGATCGCATCACGACCTCCATGACCATCAATGCCCCGGCGGCCGTCCTGTGGGCCATGTACATCGCCGTCGCGGAGAAACAAGGCGTCTCCCCGCGGGTCATTTCCGGGACGATCCAGAACGATATCCTAAAGGAGTATATCGCCCAGAAAACCTTCATCTTTCCGCCCGAACCCTCGATGACGCTCATCGTCGACACGTTCGAGTACGGCGCCCGGGAAGTGCCCCGCTGGAACACGATCTCGATCTCCGGATACCACATCCGGGAGGCCGGGGCCACCGCTCTCCAGGAACTGGCTTTCACCCTCCGGGACGGCATCGAATATGTCGAATGGGCCAGGCGCCGCGGGCTGGACGTCGACGAATTCGCGCCCCGACTGTCCTTTTTCTTCAACGCCCACAACGATTTTTTTGAGGAGATCGCCAAGTTTCGGGCGGCCCGCAGGATCTGGGCCGAGGTCATGAGGGACCGGTTCGGAGCCCGGAACCCCCGCTCCTGGTGGCTGCGTTTTCACACCCAGACTTCGGGTGTTTCGCTCACCGCCCAGCAGCCCTACAACAACGTCGTCCGGGTCGCCCTCCAGGCGTTGGCCGCCGTCCTGGGAGGCACCCAGTCCCTCCACACGAATTCCCTGGACGAAACGTACGCCCTCCCCTCGGAGGAAGCGGTAACCGTCGCCCTCAGGACGCAGCAGATCATCGCCCATGAAAGCGGGGTCATCAACAGCCTCGATCCCCTAGGAGGCTCTTATCTGGTCGAGCGCCTGACATGCGACCTGGCGGACGAAGCCCGGGAGCTCATCCGAAAGGTCGACGACATGGGCGGCATGGTCAAGGCCATCGAGCACGGCTGGCCCCAGAGGGAGGTCTCCGACTCGGCTTTCTGGTATCAGACGGCTGTGGAAAAAGGGGACAAAATCATCGTCGGGGTCAATGCCTTTGCCGGCGGGCATGAAGCGATCCCTCTGCTCGAGGTCGATGACAGCGCGGCTCGAAGGCAGCTGGAGCGCCTCAAGAAGGTCCGGGCCACGAGAAACGGAACGCTCGCCCGGGAGGCGTTGGGCGACCTGAAGAAAGCGGCTTCCGACGGGGTGAACGTCATGCCCCATCTTCTCCGGGCCGTGAAAGCCTACGCCACGCTGGGGGAGATCATCGAGACCTTCAAGGAGGTCTATGGAGAGTACCGGGAGCCCACCACCTTCTAGCGACCCACAGGAAACGCCGGGGAGGAAGACATGAGCCAGAACACGATCAGGGTGTTGATCGCCAAGCCGGGTTTGGACGGGCATGACCGCGGGGCCAAGGTCATCTGCCGCGCCCTGAGGGACGCGGGCATGGAGGTCATCTACACCGGACTGCGCCGAACGCCGGAGGAAATCGTCAGCGCCGCCGTTCAGGAAGACGCGGACGTCATCGGGTTGAGCATCCTCTCCGGGGCGCACAACGTCCTTTTCCCCAGTATCCTCAAGCTTTTAAGAGAACAGGAAGCCGCCGACATCCCGGTCATCGCCGGGGGCATCATCCCCGAAAAGGATATTCCCGGGCTGAAGAAGGCCGGAATCAGGGAAATCTTTCTTCCCGGGTCCTCCACTCAGGATATCGTGCGGTGGATAGAGGACCATGTCCGCGGCTCCAGAAAAAAGGCTTGACAGCCTTTTTTAGGATATGGTATTCAAGGTAAATCTATGGGCAAAAGATCGTTCTCGCTGATCATCGTCCCCCACTCCCGTGCGGGCTCCAAAAGCCTTTCGGTCTCCAAAAAAACGGTCAAAATCGCCCTGGGTGCCATGGGATTCCTTTTTGCCCTGTTCGTTTTTCTGTCGGTCGATTACCTGTCGATGAATCACGTGCGGTCCGACTATCGCCGTCTGAAACGCGAGAGCAACGTTCAAAAGGCCACCTTAGAAAAATACAAGGTTGACCTCGACCACCTGAAAAAAACGGTCGATGCCTTCGAGACTTACGCCAAGAAGCTCAACATCATGGCCGGCCTGAAGGCGCCGGGTGTTTCGGAAGTCGGCATTGGGGACAACGTTTCCGCGTCCTTGCTGCAGACCCCGACTCCCGCTCCTCAGAGCTTTTCCCTGTCCAACATTCAGCAACTCAACCAGAAGGCCGTCGTTCTTGAGAAGAACCTCGATACGCTGGTCAATTTTTTCGAAAACCAGAGCGCCCGGCTGGCTTCGACGCCCACCATCTGGCCGACCATCGGTTGGGTGACTTCGGGATTCGGTTCCCGGACGGATCCCTTCACCGGCAAGCCGGCCTTTCATTACGGCATGGACATCGCCACCAACATCGGCAGCCCCATTTGCGCCACGGCCGACGGCACGGTCATCCAGGTCAAAACCGACAAGATGGGCGGCAAGTCTGTGATCATCAGCCACGGCAACAACGTGGCGACGCATTATCTTCACCTCGACCAGTTCAAGGTCAAAGAGGGGCAAAAAGTCCGCCGGGGAGATGTCATCGGCCTGGTGGGGCGAACGGGAAAGGCCCTCGGGCCGCACCTGCATTACGAAGTCCGCATCAACGGCGTCGCCCAGAATCCCTACCTTTACATCCTGGAAGAGTAGCTTCCGGATTTCCCGGCGCGATCAGCTCTGGAGCCTTTCTCCGTCCTGTATCCTCGCTCCGAGGGAAAATTCGAGGGCGCTCATGGATTTTTTGTTTTCCGGTTTGAGCCTTTCGATGACATAGACATCGCGGCCGCAGGCGACTTTCAGACCTTCGCGGCTCGCAGAGAGGATTGTTCCCGGAATGTTCCGCCCGGCGTCCTCCGGCTTCGCCCGGCCCTCGAGGATGATGACCCTTCTCCCCCGAAATTCAGTGAACGCGGAAGGCCAAGGCGTGAAAGCGCGGACACGGCGGTCGATCACCTCGGCTTCCAAAGTCCAATCCAGACGACCGTCATCTTTGCGGAGCTTGGGGGCGTAGGTGGCCAGGCGCGGGTCTTGGGGCCGATGCTCGAGTCGGTCGATTCGATTCAAAGAATCTGCGAGGAGGCCGGCTCCCAGGACGGCCAGACGGCTTTCCAAGCTCTGGGCGTTCTCCCCGGGCCGGATATCCGTCTTCGCCTGGGAGAGGATGTCTCCCTCGTCCATTTTCTCGTTGAGTTCGATCACCGTGACCCCCGTCAGCGTTTCTCCTCGGAGAATGCTCCAGGCCACGGGCGAGGCGCCCCGGTACTTCGGCAAAAGAGAGAAATGGACGTTGAGCGTGCGCCAACGCGGGAGAAAGAGGACCGGGCCGGGCAGGATCTGGCCGTAGGCGACGACGATGTGGACATCGGGCCGCAGAGCCTCGAGTTTTGCCCGGACGGAAGAGTCGTTCCGAATGCGATGGGGCTGGAGGACGGCCAGTCCGCGGGACTGGGCGAACCGTTTGACGGCGCAGGCTGTCAGGGATTTTCCCCGGCCGGCCGGCTTGTCCGGCTGGGTGACGACGGCCGCCGCGTCATGGCCGTCGGACAGAAGCCTCTCTAGGGTGGGAAGGGCGGCCGCGGGGCTTCCGAAAAAGACAAGTCTCATCGACCGCCGGTCAGGCCCAGTTCCTTGCGAAGCCTTCTCTTGATCAGCTGCCTTTTCAGAGGCGAGAGTCGCTCAAAAAACAGCTTGCCGTTCAGGTGGTCGATCTCATGGCAGAAGACCCTGGCCAGAAGGTCTTTGGCCTCAAAGGTTCTCTCCCGGCCTTCGAGATCGACGCCCCGGACCGTCACCCGCAACGGACGGGATACGTTTTCAAAGACGCCCGGGACGGAGAGGCATCCCTCCTCGGCGATGAGTTCTCCTTCTCTGTCCACGACCTCCGGATTGATGAGGACGATCAGTTCCCGGTTGTCCCGCCCGACCGAGAGGTCGATCGTGATCAGTCTTCGGCTGACGTCGACCTGGGGAGCCGCAAGCCCGATTCCCGGCGCCTGGTGCATGGTCAAAACCATGTCCCGGGCGAGATCATCGACCGCGGCGTCGATGTTCGCGATCGGCTCCGCCGGGCGGCTGAGCACCGGCTGGCCGAAAATCATGATTTCTCGGACGGACATGACGGTCTGGCACCTCTCATCTTTTATTGTAAGGGAATGATGAGGCGGATGCAACGACGCGCCGCATGCTTCTCCTGCCGGTCTCGGGCCCGGCGGCCATCGGGGATCCGGCCGGGAAGCGTCTCGTCCTTTCAGACCGCCTTGAGCAGCGGCGACTCCCCGGCCCGAACAGGAAAACCGCCTCAGATGACCGCCGAAGGCGGCGGCGGCTCGTCGGCGGCGCCGCGATGGCGGAGAGGATAGAGAATGAGGTACGCGCCGATAAGAACGAGAACCCCCAGACCGACGAGATAACTGGGGTGTTTGAAGACCGCCGGAATGTCGGAAGACACCACGTTCTGAAAAAACAGGAATTTCCAGGTGGCGCGCACGAGCCCGGTGAGAGCTTCGCCGGCGATGAGTCCGGCGGCGACGAGGATCCCAACGTTCTCGACGCGGGCTTTTTGTGCGGCGTTGAGCTTCCTGTGCTCGGCCAACCTGTCCACGATACCCTTGATCATGCCTCCGCAGAAGATGGCGAACGTCGTCTCTAAGGGCAAGTACATTCCCACCGCGACCAGCATGGGCGAGCGGACCTGGACGAGGATCATGGCGAAGCCCATCAGCATGCCGACGATGACCAAGGCCCAAGCCATTTCTCCGCCGACGATGCCCTTGGCGAGAGCGGCCATCAGTCCGGCCTGGGGAGCGGGAAGGTCCCGGCTGCCGAAGGTGAAGGCGCCGTGAAGGATCATCAGGGGGAAATAGAGGACGAGCGAGGCGATGAGGATGCCGAAGATGTTGCCGAACTGCATCTTCCACGGCGTGCCGCCCAGGATATGTCCGACTTTGAGGTCCTGAAGCATCTCGCCCGCCACGGCCGAGGAAACGCAGACCACGGTGGCCACGCCCAGCACGGCACCTACGCCGTAGGTCCCCGTCGCACCCACGAGAACCATGAGCAGGGCGGCGATGATCAGCGTCGAGAGCGTCAGCCCGGAGATGGGATTGTTGGACGAACCGATCGTGCCCACCAGGTTGCCTGAGACAGCGGCGAAGAAAAATCCGGCGATGATCATCACCGCGGCCGCCAGGAGGGCGGTGAGATAGTTCTGGGCGAAAACGTTGTAGAGGAAGATCATGCCCAGGAAAGCCAGGCCCAGTCCGGCGAAGACGATTTTGAAGCTCAGATCTTTTTCCAGGCGGTTGGGGGCTTCCGTCTGGCCGGCGGCTTTCCTGACGTCGCCGATCGACCTTTTGATTCCCGCGCCGAGGTTTTTGCGCATCTTGAACAGAGTGTAGCCGGCTCCGACCAGCATGCCGCCCACGGCGATGGGACGGATGATGAACTTCCAGACGGCCGTCGTCGTCGCGCTCGTGACGGCTTCGGCGATCTCTGGCTGGGTCAGCACGCGTCCCGCCTTAGCCGCTTCCTCGGTCAGGGCCTGGACGACGCCCGGCTGGAAGAGCTCCGTGACATGCGATCCCAGGAAAAACATCAGCAGGGGAACGAACAGCCCCCAGGCCAGGACGCCGCCAGCGAAGTTGAGCGAAGCGAGGCGGGGGCCGATGATGTAGCCGACACCGATATAGGCCGGATAGATCCCCGGGCCGGCGACGGCGACCGATCCGCCGGTCATGACCTTCGGGTCGCCCTCAAAAGTGCCCAGGCGAACGAAGCTCGAAGCGGCCTTGCCCACTTTGACCAGGAATTCCTTGGATTGAGAATAGAAGTTGAACACGCCGGTGGCGTAAAGGAAAGCTCCGGTTCCCATGGCCAGAAAAAGGTGTTTCGCCCCGGCGCTGCCTTTCTGGCCCGCCTTGTGGATTTCGGCCGCAGCCACCGACTCGGGAAATTTCAGCTCCGGGTCGGTGACCATGACCCGTCTCAGGAATGTGACGAACATGATCCCCAGGAAACCTCCGACGAACATCAACGCCGTCGACTTGATGTAGGCGTCGAAGGTGTTGAATTTCAGCCAGGCTCCGGAGATGAGAAAGGCGGGGATGGTGAAGATGGCGCCGGCGGCCACGGACTCGCCGATCGAGCCCACGGTCCGGGCCATGTTTTCCTCCAGGATCGAACCCCGCATCAGTTTGAGGACGGCCATGCCGAGGACCGCCGCCGGGTAGGTGGCGGCGATGGTCATGCCGGCTCTGAGGCCCAGGTAGGCGTTGGCCGCCCCCAGGATGACGGTTAGCACCAGTCCGATGATGACGGCGCGGACGGTGAATTCTTTCATCTCGGTTTTTTCCGGAACGTAGGGCTGATGGGCCATGGGGTCCTCCTTGCGGAAATTTCCATCCTATAAGACAAAATCCCCCACAAAATGTCAAGCGCGCATCCATTCCACGCCAGCCGTCTTGATTATGTCCGAGACAAAACTGAGGCGTGGGGAAGGGCCTCGGCGCCTGGCGCGGTTCGAATCGCTGCGGAAACTCCGGGTTTCTCGGTCGGCTTCGCGATGCGCCCCCTGGCGGGGGCTGTGCTCAGCCGGCCGACAAGAATCTGCCGGAAGCCCCTCGAAACCCGTCGCTTCCTTGCTGAACCGCGCATGTCGCCTCAACCCTACCCCACGCCTCATTTGAATTCTCACTTGCTTGAAACGATCTTACCCTCCGAGATGTTTGTGATTTGCCACGGGGAGGGATTTATGCTAAATAAAGGGCGCGACGGAATGAGGAATTTCCATGGGCCTGATCACGTGGGTTAAAGACAGACTGTTTTGCGACTTGGCCATCGACCTGGGAACGGCCAACACCCTGGTGTTCATGCGCGGCCGGGGGATCATTCTCCAGGAACCCTCGATCGTCGTGATCAACAAATCCACGGGCAAAGTCGAAGCCGTCGGGCACAGGGCCAAGGAGATGTTGGGCAAAACGCCCTCCTCGGTGGTGACCATACGCCCCATGCGGGACGGAGTCATCGCCGACTTCGAGATCGCCGAGAAGATGCTCGATTACTTCATCAAAAAAGCCACAAACAACCGGGGTTTTCTCCTCCGGCCGCGCATTGTGATCGGCATTCCCACGGGCATCACCCAGGTGGAGAGGCGGGCGGTCAAGGACGTGGCCCTGAGGGCCAAAGCGACCGAGGTCTATCTCGTCGAGCAACCCATGTCCGCGGCGATCGGGGCCGACCTGCCCATTTCCGAGCCGACGGGCAACATGGTGGTCGATATCGGCGGCGGCACGACCGACATCGCCGTCATCTCCCTGGACGGTATCGTCTTCGACCATTCCATCCGCATCGCCGGCAACGAAATGGACGAGTCCATCATCCAGTACTTGAAGAAGAAGTACAACCTGCTCATCGGGGAACGAAGCGCCGAGATGGTCAAAATGCAGATCGGATCGGCGTATCCGCTTGACGAGCCCCTGACCATGGAGATCAAGGGCCGTGACTTGAGGGACGGCATCCCCAAGACGATCGTCGTCGACGACCAGGAAATGAGAGAAGCCCTTGAGGACGTGATTACGGCCATCATCAACGCCATCCGCATAGCTCTGGAGAAGACTCCTCCCGAGCTCTCGGCCGATATCATCGACCGGGGCATCATCCTCACCGGCGGCGGGGCGCTGCTCAAGAATCTCGATCGCCGGATCAGGGAGGAAACACAGCTACCGGTGTTCATCACCGAAGACCCCCTGACGACCGTGGTCATGGGAGCGGGAAAGATGCTGGACGACCTGTCCCTGCTGAGGAGGGTGTCGCTCATCTGAGGAAACCGAACGCCTGCGCATGCCTCTATTGCCTGAAGAGAAGAGGTCGATCAGAATGGTGAGCGCTCTTCTCCTATTCCACCTGGTGCTGATTTCGTTCCAGGTCCCGCTGGGATCGAGCCCCAGCGTGATCGAAAGAACCGTCTTCACGATCCTGACCCCCGTTCAACACGGCGTGTCGGCCGTCTTCCGCTTTATGGGGCGTTTGTGGCGGGTGTACGTGTATCATGTCCGGATTGAACGCCAGAACCAGGATCTCAGGCGCGAGACATTCTTCCTCAGGCAGGAGAATGCCCTTCTGAGGCGGGACATGGAACGCCTCCGGGCCCGGGAGGAGATGAGCGAATATCTATCCCGCACCCGGAGGCGGGTGCGGATTGCCGCGGTCGTCAGTCTGGATCCTCTGAGTTACAAGAGCTCCCTTGTCATCGACCAGGGAAAAAACGCGGGCGTGAGAAAGGACATGTCCGTTCTCGATCGCTTCGGGCGTTTGGTCGGCCGGGTGGTCGAGCCCGTGACCCCGACCGAAGCCGCCGTCCAGCTCATCACCGATGAGGCGAGCGGCGTCGGAGTCGTTATCGAAGGAGAGAAAGGCGTGGGCGTTCTTTCAGGGGACGGGACCGGTGTCTGCCGCCTGAAATACATTCTCAGCACCACCGCCGGGATCGTGCCTGGCGACGAGGTGTTCACTTCGGGATTCGACGGCCTGTTCCCTCCCGGCCTGAGCGTGGGACGGGTGACGAACATCGGAGGGGATGAGGGCCTGTTCAAAAGCCTGCGCGTCCAGCCGCATTTCAGTTTCCGAGACCTGGGCCGGTTGGCCGTTCTGCTCGACAGCGCGGAGGAAGCCCGATCCGGAAGGAGCGGCGGGCAATGAGGGACGTTCTCCGCGGCGCAGCCGGACTGGCCGCGGCATTGGTCGGGCACATGGTCCTTTCCCGGACCCTGGCGGAATGGACGCCGGTCATTCACGTCTTTTTACTGGCCGTTCTGTTCTTCGCCTTGACGAAAGGAGAGATTTTCGGCGCGATCATGGGCACGTGTTGCGGCCTGGCGGCGGACTCGCTGTCCCTGGGAATTTTCGGGATTTCGGGATTCTCCATGACCGTTGTCGGCTTTGTCGCCGGCATCACGGCCAAACGCATCAATGTTCTTCCTTTCTTAAGAAACGCCGTTTTTCTTTACCTCATGACCGCCCTGGAGCTTGTCTTGTGGAGCCTCTGGGCGAACCTGACGGTTGGCCAGTCGCTGACCGGCCTGAAAAATTTGCTCCTGATCCGGCCCTTGGCCACGGCCCTGGTCGGAGCCTCTGTTTTTGCGGCGTATCGCGTGTGGCGGAAACTCTATGGCCGATAATCCGATCTACGAAGACCTGTCTCCGGTCCAGAAGAGGGCCAAGAAGATTTTCGTCGCCGTCGAGATCCTGTTCGTCTTCATCCTTTTCTACTACTGGAAAATCCAGATCCTCGACTACCGGATGTACTGGAAGCTCGCCGAGCAAAACAGAATCAGGGAAACGGTGCTCATCCCCCCCCGGGGACTGATCACCGACCGCGGGGGCGTCCTCTTGGCTCAGAACATCGGATCGTTCACCGCCTCGATCATCCCCGAGAACACTCCGAACCTTGAGGAGTCTCTGGCCGGAATCGGCCTTCTGCTCGACATTCCGCTGGACGAACTCAGGCGCCGGGTCGAACGATACGGCCGTCAGCCGGCCTTCAAAGCCGTGCCGGTCAAGGACAATCTCAACCTGAAGGAAGTGTCGCGCATCGAGGCCCGACAATTGGAGTTTCCCGAACTTGTCATTGTCGCTGAGCCGAAGCGCTTCTATCCCTTCGGCTCGCGCGCTTCGCATCTTTTAGGCTATCTGCAGGAGATCTCCGTAGCCGAACTGAAAAACGAAGCTTTCCACGACAGGCACCTTGGGGACCTGATCGGGAAAACGGGCCTGGAAGCCGAGTACGAATCCTACCTCGTCGGTCGCTCCGGCCGTCTCGTGGAAATCGTGGACAGCAGGGGAAGGCGCCAAGGAGAGGTGGAAAGGCGGGATTCCCAATCCAGCCCTCCCTTGGAGCTCAATCTGGATTTCGACCTCCAGGCCAGGGCGGAGGATTTGCTGGCGGGCAGGGAAGGGGTGGCTGTCGTCCTCGACCTGAAGTCCGGCGGCGTCCTGGCCATGGCCAGTTATCCCAATTTCGATCCGAACAATTTCATCAATCGTTTCACGCCCGAGGAATGGAAATCGCTTGTCTCTCGTCCCGATTTTCCTCTGGAGAACAGAGCCATCCGGGGTCTTTATGCCCCCGGGTCGATCTTCAAACTGACCATGGGACTGGCGGGTCTCAACGAGGGGGTCATCGACGACAGAACGTCGGTCTTCTGCGGAGGCCAGGTGACCCTTTACGGGCAGTCGTTCAGCTGCTGGGCGGAGGGGGGGCACGGCTCCCAAAACCTGACCGAGGCCATCCGGAATTCGTGCAACATCTTTTTCTACAATCTGGGCAAGAAGCTTTCGATCGATGACATCGCCCGACATGCCGAGCTCTACGGATTCGGGCACCGGACGGGGATCGATCTGCCCGGGGAAAAAGAGGGCCTCGTTCCCACGCCGGAATGGAAAAAAGCCGCCCGCAACGCTCCCTGGTTCCCCGGGGAGACGATCTCCGTCTCGATCGGCCAGGGACCTCTTCTCGTGACGCCGCTTCAGGTGGCCGCCCATACGGGTTTCATCGCCCTTCGCGGCCGGGTGTTCACGCCCCGCCTCCTCATGTCTCCCGGCTTTCTGCGGAGGAGCGGCGCGCCGAGGCTGAATGCGGACCTGCTTCTCCGCGAGGATATCAAGCGGCACAACTTCGACAAAATCATCCGGGGCATGTGGGAATCGGTCAATCGCCAAGGCACGGGTCGGGGAGCGCGGGTGGAAGGATTCGATGTCTGCGGCAAGACGGGTTCCACCCAGACGGTCAGCGCCTTGACGGCCGACCGCCTGGCCCGTCAGCAGAGGGAAATCAAAACCCATTCCTGGTTCACCGGGTTTGCTCCTCGAGACGACCCGGAAGTGGCGGTCACGATCCTGGTCGAGTACGGCGGGATGGGCGGGGAGACGGCGGCTCCTTTGGCCGGGGAGTTGTTTGCCCTTTACCGCCGGCTCATGTCGGGGAAACGATGATCAACCGCAATCTTCTGATGGAGGTGGATTGGCTGCTGATCGGGATTCTGCTGCTCAATTCGTTGCTGGGTTGCCTCTTCGTCTACAGCGCCTCTCATCATCTGACCGGTCCGTATCATCTCCGGCAGATTCTGTGGATTGTGGTCAGCCTGGCGGCGCTGGCGGCCATCCTGGTCGTGGACTATAAGACCTTGATCGCCTACGCGCCTTTTTTCTACGGGGCCGGAATCCTCATGCTCGTCGGCCTGCTGGTCGGAGGCCGCCTGATCGCCGGGACGAAGAGCTGGTTCCGCGTGGCTTCCCTCGGGTTCCAACCGTCGGAACTGATGAAGGTGTTCCTCATCCTGATGCTGGCCAAGCTGTTCGCCGACTACCGCCGGAACACCCTTTCTGCGGCCATGGCGCTTCTCAGCGGAGGCCTCGTCGGAATGCCTTTGGTTCTGGTCGTCATGCAGCCGGACCTGGGCACGGCGGTTTCCTATCTCCCGATTTTTCTGTCGGTCTTCATCCTGGCCGGCATGAGCCGCAAGATGGCGGTTGTTCTTCTTCTGTTGGCCATAGGGCTGGCGATCTTGAGCTGGAACGTGTTCCTCCACGACTATCAGAAACAAAGGCTCATGACGCTCATCTCTCCCGGTCACGACCCCCAGGGCGCGGGATATCAGATCCAACAGTCGAAGATCGCCATCGGCTCCGGCGGTTTGCTGGGCAAGGGCTTCAAACAGGGCAGCCAAAGCCAGCTGAATTTTCTCCCGGCCAGGCATACGGATTTCATCTTCGCCGTTCTGGGGGAAGAGCGCGGTTTTGTCGGCATCCTGGCGGTGATGGGCGCCTTCTTCCTCCTTCTTTTTCGGTTGTTTCGGACAGTGCCCTTGGCCCGGGACCGGGCGGGCGTTTATGTGGTTTTTCTTTCCGCCGTCCTGATTTCCTTTCAGTTCCTGGTCAATATCCTGATGGTCGTCGGCCTCTTTCCCGTGGCCGGAGTGCCTCTCCCCTTGCTGAGCTACGGCGGATCGTCCCTACTGACCACCTATCTGTGCGTCGGATTGGCGATCAATGTCCGGATGAGACGATTCGCCAACGTATGAACCGGAAGGCGGGGCAGGAGTGAGTCGAAAGATCAACGGCGCCGGTCGGCATGACGGCTGGGACGAAGAGCTCGAAAGGCTTCTGCGCCGCGTCGAGAAACCCGGCCGGTACGTCGGCGGCGAATGGAACGAGGTCCGCAAGGATCCCGACAAGGTCGCCGTCAGGATCGGCCTCGTCTTCCCCGATGTCTACGAAATCGGCATGTCCCATTTGGGCCAGAAAATTCTCTACGGCCTGCTCAACGCCCGGGACGATGTTGCGGCCGAGAGGGTTTTCGCGCCCTGGCCGGACATGGAGCGGGAGCTGCGGGCGCGGAACAGGCCCCTTTTCACCCTGGAAAACAAAATCCCTCTCGACCGACTCGATATCCTGGGATTTTCCCTGCTTTACGAACTCAACGATTCCAACATCCTCACCATCCTCGACCTGGGCGGAATTCCTCAGCTTGCGTCCGAGCGCTCGGAGGAACATCCCCTCGTCATCGCCGGAGGGCCGGCGGCTTTCAATCCCGAGCCCGTGGCGGACCTCTTCGACGTCTTCGTCCTCGGGGACGGGGAAGAGGCCGTCCCGGAACTCGTCGACCTGTACATGAAGTTGAGGACAGAGGGAGCCGCGAGGCCGGATCGGATGCGCGCCTTCGCCCGATTGCCGGGGATGTACGTTCCCGGAATCTACCGGCCCGTCCGTTCCGGAACGTCCCCGCTCCTCGTCCCCCGGCCGGATGGCGACGCCCCGGCCAGAGTGACGAAAAGAAGGGTTCGCGATTTCGAGAGGTCGTTTTTCCCCTCCGATATCGTCGTCCCCGACGTTCAAGCCGTCTTCGACCGGGTGGCGGTCGAGGCTTCCCGAGGCTGTCCCCACCGCTGCCGGTTTTGTCAGGCGGCGGGAATTTATTTTCCCTATCGGGTGAAAGACCCCTCGTGGCTCCTAGAGAAGACGCTCGACAGCGTGAGGCGGACGGGCTTCCAGGACGCCTCTCTCTCCGCGCTGTCCATCGGCGACTATCCTTACCTTGAGCCGACCGTAGGCCTGCTCATGAACGAGCTTTCCCGGGAGGACGTCGGCCTGTCTCTTTCCTCACTGCGGCCGCAGGGCGTGACGGCCGGCTTGGCGAAAAGCATTCTCCGGGTCCGAAAAACGGGCTTCACCCTCGTTCCCGAGGCCGGAACGGAACGGCTGAGACGCGTGATCAACAAGAACCTGACCGACGACGATATCCTCCGCGCCTCCGAGGTCGCCTTCGCCAGCGGATGGCGGCTGCTCAAACTCTACTTCATGATCGGCCTGCCCGAAGAGAGGGAGAAGGACTTGGAAGGCATCGTCGGCCTCGTGAAGGACATTCTGGCCCGGGGAGAGAAGGCGCTCGGATTTCCGCCCCTCATCAACCTCAGCCTGTCGTCGTTCATTCCCAAACCGCACACTCCTTTTCAGTGGCTGGCCATGGAGGAGTCCCGGACTCTCAAGGAGAAGCAGACGCTCCTCATTCGGGAGTTGAGAAAATACCGGTCCGTAAAAATCAAGGCCCATCGCCTGGAACAGTCCGTTCTGGAAGCCGTCTTTTCCCGGGGGGACAGGCGGCTTCTCCGCGTCCTGCGGGCCGCCTGGCGGGGCGGGGCGCGCTTCGACGGATGGAAGGATAGCGCCAACGACGGCATCTGGAGAGAGGCGTTCGAAAAAGAAGGTGTCGACAGGGATTCTTACCTGGGGGCCCTCGACCTCGATGCCGTTCTTCCCTGGGACCATATCGACACCGGCTTGAAAAAAGAGTTTCTGGCCGAGGAATGGCGCCGCGCCCGGCGCGGAGAGCCCACGCCCTCGTGCCTTGTTGCCGACTGCAGCTCATGCCGGGGATGCGCGCCCGAATTCCGGCCTCAAAAAACCTTCCCCGCTTCGGCTATCCTTGCGAGCCGGGCTTTGGCGACGGCCGGCAAGCCTTCGCCGGAGCCCGTCCGGTACAGGGCGTTTTACGGCAAGTCGGGAAGGGCCCGATATCTGGCCCACAACGACTTGATCAACATTCTGCGGCGCGCGTTCCGAAGGGCGGGTCTGTCCGTCCTCCGCAGCAGCGGATTCCATCCCAAAATGCGGATGTCTTTTCTGCCAGCCATGCCCCTGGGAATGGAAGGCCTGGCCGAAGCGGTCGAGTTCAAATCCGACCGCCTCGTGGAGGAAAAGGATTTTTTGGACAGGATCAACCGGAGCCTTCCCGAGGGGATCCGCTTTTCGGGCCTTAAACCTCTTTCGGCTTCCGACGCCGTCCTCAGCCGGGACACCGTTGCTTTCGTTTACTCCCTGAACTTGAAGAGCGGGGACGTCCGGCGCTCCCTCGAGGCGCTCGACGGCACTTGCGGAGAAAACAAGGTCCGGGCGGCCGTCGAGGCGATGCGCCGAATCCTGCCGCCCGAAAGCGTGACGGTCACGTTTTCCCCGGATGAAGAAAAGATCCGCTTCCGGGTCGAGGTGATCGGCGGAAAAATTCCCAGGATTCAGGATGCGCTCGCCGAAGTCTTGGGACTTGAGGGCGCTCCTTTCTTTCTGGCGCGCGAGTCCGTGATGTACCGTTCAAATTGACATCAAATGACGAATCCAGTATAAAGTCTCTGGTATCCCGAGACCCAATGATCCCGACAAGGAGGAGCAGTGATTGATTTTTCTTTAAGCGACGAACAGAAAGCCCTTCAGGAAATGGCTCATGAATTCGCCCTCAAGGAAATGAGGCCCAACGCGGCCCGTTACGACCGGGGGGACGCTTTTCCCGAAGAAGTCATGAAAAAAGCCTTCGAGGCGGGATTCCTCAGCTGCAACATCCCTACGGAATTCGGGGGAGGGGAACTGGGGGATCTCGACACGGCCATCATCAGCGAAGAGCTGGCCTGGGGATGCGCGGGGATGTTCACGGCGATAATGGCTTCTTCTTTGGCCCTGACGCCCATTCTGCTCTTTGGGTCCGATGAACAGAAGAAGACCTTTTTCCCTCCCTTCACCAAGAAAATGGATTTCGCCGCTTTTTGCCTGACCGAGAGGGAGGCGGGTTCGGACGCCGGAGCCACGAAGACGCGCGCTCTGCGCGACGGCAACCACTATGTCATCAACGGCTCCAAGTGTTTCATCACCAACGGCGGCATCGCCAGCATGTACGTTGTCTTCGCCCTGACCGATCCGGAAAAAGGCATCCGGGGCGTGAGCGCCATCATCGTTCCCCGTGACACTCCGGGAATCGTCGTCGGCAAGGAAGAGGACAAGATGGGCCACCGAGCTTCCAACACCGCGGAATTGACCTTCGAGGATGTCCGGGTGCCGGTGGAGAATATCCTGGGGAAGGAGGGGATGGGATTCATCGTGGCCATGAAGACCCTGGACAAGACCCGGGCTTCGGTCGGGGCCGCCGGCGTGGGCGTGGCCCGGGCCGCCCTGGAGCACGCGATCGACTACGCCAAGACCCGCGTTCAGTTCGGTAAACCCATCGCCCTCTTTCAGAACACGGCCTTCAAAATCGCCCAGATGGCCATGGAGATCAATGCCGCCCGTCATCTCGTTTGGCACGCGGCCTGGCTGATGGACCAGGGCAAGCCCTGCGGCAAGGAATCGGCCATGTCCAAGTGCTTCGGCTCGGACGTGGCCATGAGGACCACGGTGGAGGCCGTCCAAATCCTCGGCGGCTACGGCTACATGAAAGACTATCCCATGGAGAAGCTGATGCGCGACGCCAAGCTCCTCCAGATCTACGAGGGGACGAACGAGATCCAGCGCCTGGTGATTTCGCGGGAAGTCATCGGTCCGATCAAGTGACGCCCGGCGTTCCTTCCCGGGAAGACCGGGGCGGGCGGGAAGCTGAGGGTTGGGATGCGGCCGGCGGCGCGTCTTAGCGGTCGAGGATGTCGGCCAGGTCGCGCTCGATCGACACAGTCGGGACTTCGATGATCCGGCCTTTTTCCCGGCCGTCGACGCGCACGAGGAAGGTCGGCAGCCGTTCGATGGTCTGTCCCTGATAATACGCGGCCCTCAGGGCCCTGTCTCTCGGTATGCCGACGTAGGAAGCGCTGAGCAACGGATTGTCGACGGCGTCGAGCACTTTGAAAAACTCGCTGACGTGGGCCTTGCTGTCCGAACACCACGTTCCGAGATAGATCCTGATTTCGACGGGAACGGTCACGGCCTTGAGCCGCTCGACATCCTCCGCCCGGGGTTGGTATCCGTCGGCCACAATCTGCCAGTCGGGCAGGGCGCTCAATATGTCTTCGCGGGTCAAAGGACCGAGCAGCTCACCGGTTTCCCCGACGAGCGGAAGCCAGAGGTTGAGGAAAAGGAGGCCGACGAGCGGTAAGAACAGTAAGGTTCGCTGGGCCTTCATGGCCGGGCTTTCAGAAAGACGCCGACTCTCAGCTGGCGTCTTCTTCGATGTATTCCGGCACGAGAGCCAGGACTTCGCAGCCGGCGCCGCGGAGCAGGTCGATCAAATCCACGACGCGGTTATAGGAGACGCTGGCATAGGCCCTGACGAAAACCGTCTTGTCCTGGCGGGTGGAATACAGGCTCCGGATCCGGTCCTGGGCGAGGTTATATTCGATCTGTTCCTGATTGATGAGGACGGTGTTGTCCGCTTTGAGAGTCACGACGATGACGTTGGATGAGCCGCCGCTCGATGTTTCGGCCGCGACTTCGGGCAAACGGACATCTATGCCCTTCTGGATCATGGGAGTGATGATCATGAAGATGATGAGCAGCACCAAAAGGACGTCACACAGGGGGACGACATTGGGTTCCGCTTTGGATGACATGTTTCCTCCTCGCGCACTACGCTCAGCCGACTATTTTATGACACCCGCCGGCCCGATGTCAACTCGAAGCCTTTTCCGCCAGAAGATTCCCGACCGCCTTGTCCCATGTCATTTCCGAGACCAGACGGTAGGCGTTCTCCCCCATGGCCTCGGCGCGGCGCCGGTCGGAGGCGAGAATGTCCAGCTTCTCGGCGATGGCGGCCGGATCGGGCGCGGCGACGTAGCCCGTCGTCCCGTCCCGGACGAGCTCCGCCGGCCCCCCGCTGTCGAGAGCGGTGACGACCGCCTTCCGGGAGGCGAAGGCTTCCACGGTCACCAGCCCGTAATCCTCCTGGCGCGGACAGAAGAACACCGCCCGGCACGTGGCGTAGCCGTTCAGGACGGCTTCCTCGCCCGCCGGGCCGAGGAGGGCGACCCTTTTTTCCAATCCCTTTTCGCGGGTCAGGCGGGCGAGGTTCTCCCTTTCCGGCCCGTCGCCGATGATGACCGCCCGAAGCTCTCGGTTCCGGACGAGGCCCATGGCCGCCACCAGGAGGTCGAGACGCTTCAGTTCTTGCAGGCGGGAGACGGCAAAGATCGTAGGCTCATAACCTTCTGTCTTGTATGCCCTTTGGGGAGGCGGGGGGTAGAGAACCTCGGAAGGAATATTACCCCATCGCCTCAACCGGGATTGGATCGTCCGCGATTGAGAGAAAAGCCGGGTCACGGAGCGCTTGAGCAGGTAAGCGTCAATCCGGTGGATCGCCCACCGCCTGAGGCTTTCCTTGACCAGGCCGCGTCTTCCCAGCCGGGCCCTGAGCGCCGGCCAGAGGTCATAGTATTCGCGGAGCCGGTGGTTGAGCCAGCACGTGTGGCGCCTGTGGCGGACGGCATAGCTCGGGAAGCGGAAGGAAACGACACGGTCGATTTTCCGGCCCAGGCCGTCCAGGCCGACGTCCGTCAGCCGGGTCGCGAGGTAGGCTTGGAATTGACGCCCGAAGCGGTTCTGGGGAGTGGTGATGAGATCGGCTTCATGGCCGCAATCCCGAAGAGCGCGGACCGTCGCCCGGGCGATGATCAGATGGCCGCCCTCGACAAAGGGAACGTCCGACGTGACGACGGCGATCCTCATCCTTTTCTCGTTCGGAGCCGGGAAGGCATGACCGGAGCGTCGGCCCGCATGTTTATTTCAGGGTGTCGACGGCGGTCTTGTTGTCGCTCGTCTGGAAAACAAGGAGGGCCTTTCCCGCGCCGGTCGACGTCGACCCGTAGCAATAGCGGACGTTGACCGCAGCATTCCCCAGGAGGGCGCCGATCTCCGCTCCGGCGCCGATGCGGTCCGAGACCTCGACGACGACGACTTTGGATGTTCGGACCTTGAAGCCGAGGGTTTTCAGAGCCTTGGCGGCTTTGAGGCTGTTGGTGGTCAGAAGGCGAAAATGCCCCTCGCCGTTCCGGGAGGAAACGCACAGAGCGCGGAGATTGATGCCTCCGTTGGCCAGCGTTCCGAGGACGCGGCCCAGAATCCCCGGTTCATCGGGAGTGACAACCTGAAGCTCCTCATCTTCCTTAACGTGTTGCACGGTCGATTCTCCTTGGGCGGGCATTATACCAAACCTTGCCCTTGAAACAAAGGGGGGCCGCGGGCGTGTCATATGCGGCCGGTCTCTTCGGCGCGCATTCGCCGGACTTCACCCTTCCGCCGAGGGGGTCTGCAGGCGCGCCTTGGCATCAAAATCCCGCGATTCCGGCGTGATCAGACGGGTCGTCCGGGATTTCCTCGAGGGCCGGCCTGAAAGCGCTTCCGGCCGTAAAAAAGTTCTTTTTTGACTTGACAAAAGCCTTTTTTTGTATTTTTATAAGGAAGCATTTTGCATGTCCCTCTCCGTGAGGCAAAAAACGTCGCTCATAAAGGAGGTTTGTATGAAATTCAATAGGATTATCGGCCTGGTCGTGGCCGTACTCTTCTTGGCTTCTTTGGCCGGTTTCGCCGAGACCAAGAAAATCGAAACCATGGGCAAATACACATTCGCCCGGGTTCGAGGAAATGTGCCCACGGAACAAGTCATGAAAATGCTCGTGGACAGATACGCCTCGGACATCAAGCAAGGATTCGAAATGGCCGGCTACCCCGACTTGTATCAGCCCTTCATGGACCAACTTGCGGCTGTGGCGTTCACCGACATGTCCATCGACCCCATGGCCGCGCCCGAAGACAAGACGTTCATGTGGATGCTGTTCCGGTCCCATGGCAAGGTCAAAGTGGTCAAAGACCTGGAGTGGGCGGGCCGCAAACCGCTCGATGTTTACGCCTTTAAGGTGAACAAGGATTTCAAGAATTACTGGTTCGTCATCCCCAAGCCATGCGGCAACATCGCCTTGCTCAAAGTTGAGGACGCCATTCCGCCCGCGATATGCGATCTGAAAGTCACCCCCGAAGTCGCCAACGTCAACGAGCCTTTCAACCTCGACATGACCGGATCGCAATACGCCGACGCCATGAAGGTCACGATTCTCGACGCTGCGGGCGCCGAAGTCGCTTCCCAGGGCCTGACCGCGGCCTCTCCCGTATGGCAGTGGGCCTATGACAAACCCGGGGATTACATGATCAAAGCCTCGGCCTCCAACGCCCGGGGCGAAGTGACGGGGCCGGGATGCGAAGCCAAGATTCATGTCAACTTCCCGCCCGTCTGCGTTCTGAACATCACCTGCACGGAATGCAAGGACTATGTCGGGAAGCCGATCGTTTTCGACGCTTCGGGCTCCAATGACCCCGACGGCTCGATCGCCAAGGCCAGCTTTGAGGTCACCGACGAGGAAGGCCAGGTTGTCGATTCCTACATGAAAACCGAAACGCCCTTCCTGTGGGAAAAAGTATTCGACAAGGCCGGCAACTATGTCGTCACCGTCACCGTTTTCGACAACAATGGCGCTTCCGACGGCGGCGTGGAGCCCTGCCGGATTCCGTTCGTCGTCACCCAGAAAAGGCTGTTCCCCATCGTGGAATTCGGCTCCTTGTTGGCCCGGGGCACCTACACGGGCTTCATCTTCGCCCGGGCGGGCATCCTCTACAAGATTTCTCCTGATCTCCTGGATTTCATCCTCACGGCGGGCGGCGCCGTTCCCACCCGCGGCGAGCCCTGGACGTCCTTCTTCATGGCCAATGCTCTGCTGAGCGTCCATGCCGGCCCGGCATTCTTCGGCGGCGGCCTGGGCTATAGCGGTAAGGAACAGACGACCCGCAAGGGGGGCTTGGATCTGGTGGGCCAGGTGGGCGTCGACCTGTTTGAGAAACCGATTATCGGCGGCCTCTTCACCGAGTTGAGGGTGCCGGTTCTCACCTCCGACCGGTCTTTCGACGAGCACCACAAGCTCCTTCTGGGATTCCGGCTGCTGTTCTGAGTCCGCGGAAACTGAAGAGATTCCGTAGAGGCCGGGGAGACCTCTCCCCGGCCTCTTTCTTTCGGCCATGACGATCGCGCTCATCGGCGCGGATGGTCAGCTGGGCTCGGACCTGGCGAAGCTCATTCCCTCCGGCCGTCTGGCGGCCCTGACCTACCCGGAATGCGACGTCACCCGTCCCGACATCCTCCGGCGGAGGCTGGCGGACGTCAGACCCTCGGTGGTCATCAACACCGCGGCGTACAACCGGGTGGACGAATGCGAGGACGATCCGCTGGCCGGCATGCGGGTCAACGCCTTGGCCGTCAGGGACTTGGCGCTCGCCTGCCGGGAGCTTGACGCCGTCCTCGTGCACTTCAGCACGGATTATGTTTTCGACGGCCGTCGAAGCGAGCCGTATGTCGAAGAGGACGCGCCCAATCCCCTGAACGCCTATGCCGTCTCCAAGCTGGCGGGCGAATTCTTCTTGAAGGCCCTATGGCCGAAGCATCACCTCATCCGGACCTGCGGCCTGTTCGGCGAGGCGGGGAGCAAGGAAAAGGGGACGAATTTCGTGGAGTCCATGATCGCCGAGGCAAGGAAGGGGCGAACGCTTCAAGTGGTGTCCGATCAGACCGTGACGCCCACCTCGACGGCCGAGCTCGCTCCCCGGGTCCTGGAGCTCGTCGAGCGCGCAGAGTTCGGCCTTTATCACATGACCAACGAAGGCCGCTGCACCTGGTTTGAGTTCGCCCGGGCCGTTTTCGAGCTTGTGGGCCTCGAACCCGACCTGCGCCCCGTGGCCTCGGAAGCCTACGGCGCCAAAGCTCGGCGGCCGGCCTTTTCCGTTCTTGAAAACAGAGCCTACAACCGCCTGGGTTTGAACCCGTTTTCCCACTGGCGGAAGGCGCTGGAGTCCTATCTCCGCCGCAAGGGCCATACCGGGTGCTGACAAGCGGCCGCTCATCAGCGGCGGGCCGCAAATCCGGTCTCAGGCCGTTTCGTCCTTGATCTTCGCCAAGATGTCCTCAGGCAGCGCGCAGACCTCGGCCCGCTTGTTGACCGGCACATGGACGGTCCGGCCCGTGGCGACGAGTCCGCCTTCGGCGGCGGCCAGCTCATAAAGGAATACGATTTTGCGTCCCGTGGCCTCGGCGAGGGCGACGCGGATGACGAATTCGTCGTCATAGCGAAGGGGCTTGAGGTAGCGGCACAACGCCTCGGCCACGACCAGATAAAAGCCCCGGGCCTCGATATCGCGGTAGGGGAGCCCGCGGCTCCGGCAGAATTCCGTTCGCCCCAGCTCAAACCACTCGAAATAGCTTTTGTTGTGGGCCACGCCCATCCGGTCGGTTTCCGAGTAGCGAACGCGCGCCCGGAACTCCAGGAAACGGGCGGCGGAATCCGGAAAATTATTCGGAGAGCTTGCCGAGCTTGGAGAGCTCTTCATTGTAATACTTGCGGTATAGAATGTCCCACTCCCGGCTTCCCTCTTCTATGGATTTTTTCTGGGACTGGATCTTGTCCACGGCCTTCCTGTCCAGCTGCTCGTAGAGCTTCATCTCCTCGTCGATGGCCCGGACGATGATCAGGCGGATTTCGTTGGGCTCGTCCAAGAATTCCACTTCGTCGTCGCGGTAGAGGATATCCAGAATGCTCTTGGAGAGATGATGGATTTTTTCCTTGGACAGACGGGTGCTCACAGGACGATGCTCCTTTCCTTGGCCAGGCGGGTCTTGATCATGCGGTACATCGTCTGATAGTCGAGGTTGCCCTTGCGGATTTCCTCCATATGCTTTCCCAGAAGCTCCCGCACTTCCTGGTCGAGCTCGTCTTCCCGCTGGAACTCCTCGGTCAGCAGGACGACAATCTCGTCGAGGACCTTGTTCTTGTCCTCCAGAATGACCTTCCCGTCCTTGTTCAGATGGCGGACGATGGTGAAGGCCAGGTGCTCGATCTGATGCCTGTTCAGTCTCATGACGCCTTAAAATACACCACCTCGCGGGAAATTTCAAGGACTCCCATAAAAACCGGAAACCGTCGAGCGCACGGGGGCGGAGACGTCAGGTCAGAACCAGGAAGGGATGGAGTTCGGGATTACCGGCTTCGCGGCGCGCAACGGCGACCAGACGCCCTTCGGGGCTGAACAGCCTGAAAAGACTCTCGCCGGCGGCCGGCTCAAAATCCTCGAAGTCGCGAGCGGAGAGGCGGTTTCCGTTCCGGGCGGAGCGGAATCCCGCTTCGTTGAGTTTCAAGGCCGGAAAGCCGGGGAGAAGGGATTCGAGGGGCAGGAGAAACCGGTCATAATCTCCGCGTCCGGCCAGCCGCTCAATGTCCTCGACTCGGAACGCTTCCTCAAGGCGCTGTTCGCCCGAGGACACCCGGCACAGGCTTTCCAGATAGGCTCCGCATCCCAGGCGCCTCCCCAGTTCGTGGATGAGGGACCGGATGTATGTCCCCGCCGAGCACGAAACCTCGAAATCCGCACGCGGAGGATCGTAGCTTTCCAGAAGGAAAGAATGGACGGTCACCTCTTCTTCCTTGAGAGGAACGGGTTTTCGGCTTCGGGCCAGCTTGTAGCTCGGCTGCCCGCGGATTTTTTTCGCCGAAAAAGCCGGGGGAATTTGGCGGAGCGGCCCCACAAAGCCGGCCATGGCGTCCTGGAGCTCCTTCCGGGAGGGACGATCCGGGCACTCGGGTCCCTCAAGACGGCCTTGGGCGTCGTAGGTGTCGGTCGACAGGCCCAGCCGCAGACAGCCGCGATAGGTTTTGTCCGATTGGGAGTAAAAAGGGAAAAACCTCGTGGCCCGTCCCACGGCCACGAGCAGCAGCCCCGTGGCCAGGGGATCGAGAGTGCCGAAATGGCCGACACGGCGCTCGCCGAGACAGGATCGGATTTTCAGGACCACGTCGTGGGAGGTCCACCCTGAAGGCTTGTCAACCCGGATCAATCCGTCCATTCTCGCTTCCGGCTTCGGCGGACGGAGGACAGGCGCCTCATCGTCCTTCGCGGCGGCCGAGGAGCCTTTCCAATCGCGCCGGGATGTCGCGGATGAGGCGTTCATGGCGTCCCTGGACGGTGAATCCCGCGGCATGGACATGGCCTCCTCCACCGAAACGCTCGGCGAGACGGGCGGCATGGATGCGTCCCTTGGAACGGAGACTGACCCGGAAGGTCTCGCGGCTCATCTGCTTGAAGAACAGGACAATTTCGATGTCCTTGATGGAGCGGACCAGGGTGGTGATGTCTTCGGTGTCCACTTCCTTCAGGCCGCAGTCCCGAAGGTCCTTGAGAAAGAGGATCACGGACGCCAGATTGCCGGCGTCGTTCAGGCGCAGCGTGGTCAGGACGCGCCCCAGAAGCCTGATTTTCTCCGGCGAGTTGTTGTTGAAAAGCCTTTCCGAGACGCGGACGGGAAGAACGCCCAGGCGGACGAGTCGGGCGCAGGCGTCGAAAGCCCGGGCGTTGGTGTTGGAAAAATGGAAGGATCCCGTGTCGGAGACGATGGCGCAGTAAAGATGTTCGGCCATGCGGCGCGTGAAGCCCATGCCCAGGCTTTCTCCCAGACGGAAGGCCATCTCTCCCACGGCCGGCGCTTCGGGCTCTACCCAGTTGATGTCGGCGTACCGGTCGTTGGAGTAGTGATGGTCGATGTTGATTTTGAAATAGCCGTCCAGATGTTTCTGGCCGGAACGGGAGACGTCGGCGCATTCAAGAAGAATGACGGCGTCAAAACCTTGCGCGGGGATCTGACCCGTCCGAATGAGCCGCGCGTCGGGAAAACCGTTGAACGGGAAGGGAGTCGGGTCGGTGTTGACCACCTCGGCCCGCCTTCCCATCCTGAGGAGCATCGCCCTCAGGGCCAGTCCGGTGCAGATCGAATCGCCGTCGGGCCGGAGGTGGGAGGTGATGGCCACGCGGCGGCATCTCCGCAACACCCGGGCGATGTCCTCAATCGGATTCCTGGTCATCGGCGTCCGTTCCGCGGATCAGGTCGTCGAGCCGCGACTGCCACTCGGGTTCCGGATCCAGCTCAAAAATAAGCTGGGGATTATACTTCAAATTGACCGAGGTGGCAATAGAATGCCGCAGCTGAGGGGTTCGGTCCTCGACGGCCTTGAGAACGCGATGCGGGTCGTCCGATCCGAGAACGGTGATGAAGATGCGGGCTGTCTGAAGATCGGGCGTCATAACCACCCGGGTGACGGTGATGAGGCTGGAAAAAAGGGGCTGAACCTCGCGGATAAGGATCTGGCCGAGATGATTTCTGAGAAGACCGGACACGCGCCGCGGCCGGCGGCCTCTTGGCCCGCGATTCACTGTGGGCGGCCTCCTCGGTTGGCGGGGTCTCCTAAAAGAAACGGAGATCGGCCACGACGGCTTCCCCGTTGAAGCTCTGTTCCACGTCCCTGAGGACCGCCTGAAGCTGTTCCTCGACCAGGCCCGGCTGGCTGTTCAAGGTGACGATTCCGACACGGGAACGCTGCCAGGTCTCCTGGAAATCCAGCTCGGCGTAGGCGGCGTTGTACTTCTTCCGGACGCGGTCCCGGATCCGGTTGAGCTCCTGGCGCTTGTCCTTCAAGGATCGGGAGTACGGAAGGTGAAGGTCGAGAAGGAGCAGTCCGATGACCATGATCCGGCGGCCTTCTAGGAGGGAGCGACGGTCTCGGTGACGAAGGCCTCGATGACGTCGCCCTCCTGGATGTCCTTGGCCCTGTCCAGTCCGATGCCGCACTCGAAATTTTTCTGGACCTCGGTCACGGACTCCTTGACGTGTTTCAGGGACGTGATGCGGCCCTTGAACAGAACCTTCTGGTCGCGCATAATCCGGGCTTCGGCCCCCCTTTGAATCTTCCCCTCGGTGACATAGCAGCCGGCGATCACTCCCACCTTCGGTATGCGGAAGATTTTTCTGATTTCGGCCCTCCCTAAGGTGATTTCCCGGACGACGGGCTCGAGCAGGCCGGCCACGGCTTTCTTGAGGTCGTCCGTGAGTTTGTAGATCACGTCGTAAGTTCTGACCTCGACGTTTTCCTGCTTGGCGATATCGAGGGATTTTTGGCCGGCCTTGACATTGTAGCCCAGGACGACCGCTTTCGAGGCGGAGGCCAGCAGAACATCGGAATCGGTGATCACTCCCGTGCCGGCATGCACGATCTTGATTTTGACCCTCTCCGTGCTCAGGCCGGGCAGAAGGTCCCTGAGGACCTCGACCGATCCCTGGACGTCGGCCTTGATGACGAGGCTGAGATCCTTGACGACGCCCTCCTCGATTCGCTTGAAAAGCTCGTCGAGGCTGGCCTGGGGCGGCTTGTCCGGCTCGTGTTTCTTCCGCCGGGCGAGGCGGCCGGAGGAGATTTTCCTGGCCTTCTCCTGGGTGGAAACGACCTGGAAGGCCTCGCCGGCCTCGGGGACGTCCCCGAAGCCGAGGACTTCGACCGGGGCGGACATGACCGCCGTCTTCAATGGGCGCCCGAACTCGTCGAACAGGGCGCGGACCTTTCCGCACGTCGTTCCGGAGATGAAAAACTCGCCGACGGACAGTCGGCCCTGCCGGACGAGAACCGTGGCCAGGGGGCCTTTCTTGGCATCGAGCCGGGCTTCGAGGACGACGCCCTGGGCGGGAACGGAAGGGTGTCCCTTGATCTCCTGCATGTCGGCGACAAGAAGGATCATTTCCAGAAGCTCTTTGATGTTTTTCTTTTCCTTGGCCGAGATGTCGACGCTCACGACTTGGCCGCCCCATTCTTCGACCAGGAGCCCCTCCTTGGAAAGCTGCTGTTTGACGCGCTCGGAATTGGCCTCGGGTTTGTCGATCTTGTTGACGGCCGCGATGAGCGGAACCCCGGCCGCCCGGGCGTGGCTGATGGCTTCCCGGGTTTGAGGCATGAGGCCTTCGTCGGCGGCCACGACCAGAATGACGATGTCCGTCACTTGGGCTCCGCGGCTGCGGAGGCGGGTGAAGGCTTCGTGGCCCGGCGTGTCGATGAAGGTGATCTGCCCGGAGCCCGACTTGACCTGATAGGCGCCGATGTGCTGGGTGATTCCTCCCGACTCCTTGTCGACGAGGTTCGAGGCCCGGATGGCGTCCAGGAGCGTGGTCTTGCCGTGGTCGACATGACCCATGATGGTGACGACCGGCGGGCGAGGGATTTTCCCGTCGGACTGGCGATCGGCCTCGCGGGACGCGGCTTCTTCGACGCTGATCCATTCCAGGTCATGTCCCGTCGTCCGGGACAGCGTCTCGATCATGCTTTCCTCGACGGCATCTCCGGCCGAGAGCGTGATTCCCAGGGCGCCCAGTTTTTCCAGGAGGGCCTTGGGCGTCGTTTCCGCGAGCTCGCAGAGGCTCTTGATGTCCGTTCCCTCGGTCACGACAATCCGGCGGCGCGGGGGCGCGGGTTCGGTCTTCGCCGCTTTCGCCTGTTCCTTGGCGGGCTTGATTTCCGGCTTGACGGCTCTGGCGGCCGGAGCAGGAGCCTTGGGCCGGACCGGAACGGCCGGATGTTTCGGGGTCGGAGCGGAAACGGGTTTGGCGGAGGGTGGGGTCTTGGACGGAACAGGAGCGGCCGGTTTGGATGTCTTGGGGGCAACGGGTTTGGCCGAAGGTTTCGCCGCCGGCTTGGGCGGGGCGGCCGCCGACTCTTTCGCCGCGGACGACGTCGCCCGAGGGGATTCCTTGACGGCCTTTTTGGACGGAGTGTCCTTGGACACGCTCTTGGAGGATGGCTTGGATTTGGGAGTCGCTTTGTCGTTCATGCTTCCATCTCTTTAATCCCGATTTTCCAGCCGACCAGCTTGGAGGCCAGCTTGACGTTGATGCCCTTTTTTCCTATAGCCAGGGACAGTTGCTCGGAGGGGACCAGGGCCTGGAGTGTCCTTTCACCCTCGTTTTCGACGACGACTCGGCTCGGACGCGCCGGGCTGAGGGCCGCTTTGGCGTAGGCGGACGGGTCGGGCGACCAGGCGATGATGTCGATTTTCTCCCCCTTCAGTTCTTTGCTCACCGCCAGGATGCGGCTCCCTTTGGGACCGATGCAGGCGCCCATGGGATCGACGTCCCGATCGTGGGTGAAAACCGCCACTTTGGCCCTTTCTCCGGGCTGGCGGACGATGTTTTTGATGATGATGACGTTGTTTGCGATCTCGGGGATTTCGAGTTCCAGAAGCTTGGCCAGGAAGCGCGGGCTCGTGCGCGAGAGAGTGATCTGGGCTCCCCGGGAACCCATCTGGACATGACTGATGACGGCTTTAATTCTCTCCCCCCGCTCGAAGGCGTCCTGGGGAAGCTGCTCTCTCTGGGGCAGGAGGCCGTCCGTGTGGCTCATTTCCAGCACGGTCCCAAGAGCCTCGATCCGACGGACGATCCCGCTGACGACCTCCCCCTGCCGGGGAGCGTAATCCTCGTAGATTTTTTCCTGTTCCGCGTCCCGAACCTTCTGGAGGATGACCTGTTTGGCCGCTTGAGCGGCGATGCGGCCCAGGGTGTCGGCCGGGAGGTCCAAGGCCAGGTCGTCGCCCGGCTTGATGAAAGGATCGATTTTTCTGGCCTCATCGAAGGAAATCTCGACCGCGGGATCGAGGCCCGCATTGTTCTCCCGGACTTTCTTGAGGGCGTAGACGCGCAGATCCCCCTTCTCGGGATGGAAAACGATCTCGACGGTCTCGTTGTTCACGAAATACTTGGCCGAAGCGACGCGCAGCGATTCCTTAATGGCGTTGACGATCACTCCGGGCTCCACCCCTCGCTCCTTGCTGAGCTGCAAGATGGTGTTCCAGACATTGATCTTCATCGCGCCGCGGATCTTGGGGAGACAGGGAACCCTCAAGAAGACGGCATTATAGCCGATTTGCCGCCGGGAGGCAAACGCCTTGGTTCTCCGGGGGCCGCCCAGCGCCGGAATCCGTTTCCCGGACCTATTTTTTGCGCCGGCTGGGGGCGGAGACGTTTTTCAAATTCGCCTCTTCCGTCTCGCAGGCCGGCCGGGGCGAACCGCTTCCCGGCCGCTTGGAATACCAGATGGCCAAGCCGGCGGCCACAACCATGACGGCCACTATGGCGATCAAGCCGGGGGTGAGTTTTCGGTATTGAATGATGATCGGCGCCGCGAGCAGGGATACGAGGTTGATGACCTTGATCATCGGATTGAGAGCCGGTCCGCTGGTGTCTTTGAGGGGGTCGCCCACGGTATCGCCCACAACGGCGGCCTTGTGGCATTCCGAGCCTTTGCCCCCGTACAGACCGTCCTCGATCAGTTTCTTGGCGTTGTCCCATGCGCCGCCCGCATTGGCCATGAAGACCGCCAGGAGCTGTCCGGACAAGATGATCCCCGCCAGGAAGCCGCCCAGGGCTTCGACCTGAAGAACGAGGCCGATGATGAGCGGAGTCAGGACGGCGAGGAGGGCCAGACCGATGAGCTCCTTCTGGGCGGCCACGGTGCAGATGCCGACGGCCCGCTTGTAGTCCGGCTTGACCTTGCCCTGCATCAGACCCGGGATCTTGAACTGCCGCCGGACTTCGGAGACGATGAGCGAGGCCGCCCGGGAGACGGCGTTCAGGGTCAGGGAGGAAAAGAGCCAGGGGATCGCGCCGCCGATGAGCAGGCCGACGAGGACGATGGGCATCGAGACTCGGATGCCGGTCGCCTCCAGGGTTTTGGAGGCGTCGAGAACGCCGCTGCGGACCAGGGGCTCCTGGACCTTGGTCACGTCGGTCAGGAAGGAGCCGAAGAGCGACACGGCGGCGATGACGGCCGAGCCGATGGCCACCCCCTTGGTGATGGCCTTGGTGGTGTTGCCCACGGCGTCCAGGTCGGCCATGATCCGGCGGGCTTTCTTGTCCAGGCCGGCCATCTCGCCGATGCCGTTGGCGTTGTCGGCGATCGGGCCGAAGGAATCCATGGCCACGTTGTTGCCGGTCAGGGTCAGCATGCCGATGCCGGTCATGGCCACGCCGTAGAGGACATAGGCCACGCCCTGGGGGCCCTGGTGGAGGAAGGGCAGGTAGATGAGGATGGCCGAGCTGATCGTGCCGGCGATGATCATGATCGACCAGACCGAGGATTCCATGCCGTAGGACAGCCCTGAGAGAAGGAGCGTCGCCGAACCGGTGCGCGAGGAGGCGGCGATTTCCTTGACCGGGCCATGATGGGTGTGGGTGAAATACTTCGTCAACTCGTCGATGAGAATGGCCAGCAGAATGCCCGCCGCCACGGAGAAGAAGGCCCGCCATTCATGCATGTAGAAATGGGCGATTACGGCGAAGGCCACGAGGCACAGGGCGGCCGAGGTGTAGAAACCGCGGTTGATGGCCGCCATGGCGTTGCCCCGTTCCTCGCCCTTGCGCCCCTTGACCTGATAGGTGCCGATGATCGAGGCGAAAACGCCTATGCCCCGCACTATCAGCGGAAAGATGATCCACTTGATGTCGCCGGTGATGGCCACCAGCGTCAGGCCGAGGATCAGGCCGGAGACGATCGTCACCTCGTAGCTCTCGAAGATGTCGGCCGCCATGCCGGCGCAGTCCCCCACGTTGTCTCCGACCAGATCGGCCACCACGGCGGCGTTGCGCGGGTCGTCCTCGGGGATGTTGGCCTCGACCTTGCCCACCAGGTCGGCGCCCACGTCGGCCGCCTTGGTGTAGATGCCGCCGCCGACCCTCATGAACAGGGCCAGCAGCGTCCCGCCGAATCCGAAGCCCAGCAGGGCGTCGGGCGCGGCTTTCTGAAAATAGATGAAAATGATCGTGCCGCCGAACAAACCCAGGCCGTCGGTCAGCATGCCGGTGATCGTCCCGGCGCGGTAGGCGATCTTCAAGGCCTTGTCGAAGCTGGACCGGGCGGCGGCCGCCACGCGGACGTTGGCCTGGACGGCCATGCGCATCCCGAACTGGCCGACCATCAGGGAGAAGACGGCGCCCAGGATGAAGGCCACCGCCCGCCCGAATCCGATGATGAGTTTGACGGTGTTGGGATTGGTGATGGTGGGAAAACGCTCCAGGGCCTCGGATGACGGGGGAACGATATACACGCTGAAAAACAGGGCCACGGTGAGTATGGCCAGGAGGGGCAGGATGGTCCGCAGCTGGCGGTTGAGGTAAGCTTCCGCCCCCTGCTTGATGGATTCCCAGACGGCAATCATTTTCTCCGTCCCCTTGTCCTCCCTCATGACCTGGCGCCTGAGAAACAGGGCGTAGGCCAGACCGAGAACGGCGATCCCGAGAATGGACCACAGGGCGATCGTTTCGAACAGCGTCTTTTCCAGCATGGATTTCCCTCCGGCTCTTTATTCTGAAACTGGCTGGGAAAAAATAAGGGGCTATCTATAGCATAAACAGGGAGAAATTTCAACGGAGCCGCATATCCTGGAGAGGCGGCGCGACGATGGCCATTTTTCGCTTCGGCGACCGGCGCTTCGCCCTGATCTCCGCGGCCATGGGGACGCGATTCCAAAGGCGGTTTCAGGCGTAGCGTCCCCGGGCGGGGGCTAGACGGGGGAAAAGTCCTGACCTTCCCCCCGGAGGCTGTAGGGGCCGCAGTCCGTGATGCGGACCGAGAGGAAACGGTGACGGGGAGAAACCTTTCCCTCCCAGGAAAAATTCACCACCCGGAAGCTTTCATCCCGCCCGCAGATAAAGGGCTCGCCTTTTTTCGAGACGCCGGTGCACAGCACTTTGCGTTTCGTGCCGACCAGAAGGCGATTGAGCCCGAGCTGGATCTGTTTCTGGCTCGCCTGGAGCTCGATCAGTCTTCTCTTTTTCACCTCGGCCGGAACATCGTCGTTCATGTCGGCGGCGGCGGTCATCGGCCGGGGCGAGAAGCGGAACGAAAAAATGTTGGCGAACCGGACGCGGTCCATAACATCGAGCGTGAGGCGGAAATCCTCCTCGCTTTCGCCCGGAAAGCCGACGATGATGTCCGTGCTCAGTTCGAGACCGGGCGCCGCCTCCCTCAAGGAAGAGACGAGTCCGAGGTAGTCCTCCCGGGAGTATCCTCTGTTCATGTTTTCGAGAACGCGGGACGATCCGGACTGGAGGGGCAGATGGAGCTGGCGGCAGAGAGGGGCGACGGTTTTCATGGCCCGGATGAGGTCGGGGCCGAAATTCTTGGGGTGGCTTGTCAGGAAGCGCAGCCACTCCACTCCCGGAATCTCCCCCGCCATGCCCAGCAAGCCGGAAAAAGGCAGCCCTGTTTCCGGGTCGCGATAGGAATTGACGTTCTGTCCCAAAAGGGTGATCTCCTTGTACCCGTTCCGCGCCAGAAATTCGATCTCGGCCCTCACCAGGCGGGCGGGGCGGTATTTTTCGCGGCCCCGGGCATAGGGCACGATGCAATAGGAACAGAAATTGTCGCACCCTTCCATAACCGTGACATAAGCGCTCGCCGGACTGGCGCGCAAGACGGTCCGGGGGTTTTCTTCCAGCCAGCGGGAGCTCTGTTCACGGGCCACCGCTTTCGTGATTCCCCGGGACAGCAGCGCGGGCAGGAGAGGCGCGCTGTCCGGCCCCAGGACGAAATCCACCTCCGGGAGGCGGGCCATGATCTCATCGCCGCGGATCTGGGCGGCGCATCCGACCACGGCCAGGCTGAAGGCCCGGGTTTTTTTCCGGGCGGCGAGCCTTCCCAGGAGCGAGAAAAGCTTCTCTTCGGACTTGGCGCGCACCGAGCACGTATTGACCACCACAAGATCGCTCTCCTCGGGAGAGAGAGCGGGGTCGTATCCCGCCGCCCGAAGAAGTCCCGCCAGGCGTTCGGAGTCGTGCTCGTTCATCTGACAGCCGAAAGTGTGAATCGTGAACAGACCGGCCGGCATACTGCGCACCTAGGACGACACCTCGGCCCCGGCCTTCGGTTTCGAACCGAGGTTGTGGAGGAGCATCTCCCGGGCGTTTTCCATGGCCGTCGGGGTGACGCGTCGGCCGGAGATCAGACGGGCGATTTCCTCGACGCGCTCCTCGAACTCCAGCTTCTTGACCGTGGTGAAAGTCCGGCTTTTTTCGACGCGCTTTTCGATAAGGAAGTGATGGGCGGCATGGGAGGCGATCTGGGGCAGATGGGTGATGCACAGGACCTGGTGCCGTCCGGACAGCTCTTTGAGCTTCAGGGCGATGAAATCCGCGGTCTTCCCGCCGATGCCGGCGTCGATTTCGTCGAAGATCAGCGTCCGGGGGGCGTCCTGGTCTCGTCCGATGGACTTGAGAGCCAGCATCACCCGCGACAGTTCGCCGCCCGAGGCGATTTTCCTCAGGGGTCGGACCTGCTCGCCGGGATTGGGGCTGATGAGGAATTCGACATCATCCAGCCCGCTGTCCCGCGCCTTATCCGGCTGCCCGCGGTCGGCGACGACGGAATTGATCCGGATTTCGAACCGCGCTTTTTTCATGCCCAGGAGGGCGATTTGCTTTTCGATGAGGCCTTCCAACTCTCGGGCCGACGCTCGGCGGCGTTTGGAGAGTTGCGCCGCGGACGCGGAGTATTCCCCGAACAGGCCGTCGACCTCGGCGTTGAGCGTTCCCAGCCTTTCCCGCCCGTGGGACAGGCGGTCCCGTTCCTCGACGAGCTGGAGATGCGCGGACCGGATGTCGGCGATGTCCCGCCCGTATTTTCTCTTGAGTTTTTCGATCAGGCTCAGGCGCTCTTCGACGGTCTCGAGCGCCTCGGGGGAGACGGCCTGCCTGTCCCTATATTTTCTTAGGACATCGACAGCCTCCCGCAGGGCGATGTCGGCCGGCTCCAGGGAGTCGCGGAGCTCCCGGAGGGAGGAATCGAAGCCGCCGAGCTCGTCGAGAAGCGCCCGAAGGCGGGATAGAAGCGAGGTCAGCGAATCCTCGCGATCGTGGGCGATGTTCAAGGCGCTCTCAACCAGGGATGCGATTTTTTCGGCGTTCTTCAAGAGATGCCGTTCCCTTTGAAGCGCGTCTTCCTCTCCCGGCTTGAGGTCGGCGGCCTCGATCTCGCGGATCTGAAACTCCAGAAAATCGAGACGGCGGGCCGCATCCCTCTGCCGTTCCTCGAGGTTCAAGATTTCCCGATGACGCTTGCGCAGCTCCTGGGCCAGGCGGGCGGTTTCGCGGCGCAGATCGAGGGTCCCGCCGAAGCCGTCCAAAAAGTCGAGATGGTTGTCCAGGTTCAGGAGAAAGACATGATCGTGCTGGCCGTAGATATCCACCAGCCCGCCGGCGCAATCCTTCATTTTCTTGACCGGGGCGAGGACGCCTCCTACGTAGGCCTTGCCCGCCCCCTGGCATCCGACATGCCGCTGGAGACAAAGCTCTTCGTCCGCCGGGGGGGCGTCGGCGGCCGGAGAGGAGGCGCTCCCGGCGCGGAACACCGCTTCGACAACGGCCTCGGATTCGCCGGTGCGGACGAGGTCGGAAGAGCCCTTGTCCCCGAGGATCAGGCGGAGGCTGTCGATGATGATGGATTTGCCCGCGCCCGTTTCCCCGGTCAGGATCGAAAACCCGTCTTCGAGCTCAAGGGACAGGTCTTCGATCGTCGCCAGGTTTCTGATGCGGAGAAAGGTGATCATGCACCGGATGGATTCTTGATGACGATGGGCACCAGGGCCTTCTCCATGTTGAGACGGCCGTAGCCGAGGAATTCGTCCCAGCCGGGGATGGAAGAAACGTTGATGTCGTCGCAGGAGAAGCGGATGATGTCCATGATTTCGGCCGGCGTCAGGAACGGCTTAACGCTGATGATCAGGGCCGCCAGGGCGGAGACGTGGGCCGCCGCGGCGGACGTCCCGTCGGCGAAGCCGTAGTCCAGGGATCCGGGTCCGAAATGCCCCCGGGGGTACGTGCTGAAGATGCTCACTCCCGGCGCCGCGACGTCGACCTCCGGGCCGTAGTTCGACCAGGCCGGACGCGCGTCGTTGTAGTCGGTCGCGGCCGCGGCCAGGCAGAAATCGTCGTAGGCCGCGGGATATTCGACGGCGCTGCCCGTGTTTCCCGCGCCGGCGCATAACACCGCGCCCTGCTCGTAGGCGTATTCGACCGCATCGCTGAGGGCGAGGCTGTCTTCCGTATACCCCAAACTGAGGTTGATGACGTCGGCCCCGTTGTCGACAGCCCAGATGATGCCCTGGGCGATCGTGGAGTACGCCCCTTCGGCGTTGCCGTCCAGAACCTTGATGGGAAGCAGACGGCAATTCCAGGCCGCGCCGGCGATTCCCAGGTTGTTGTCCGTTTCGGCCCCGATGATTCCAGCGATGAATGTGCCGTGGCCGTTGTCGTCCGAGGCGTCAAAATCGTCGTTGATGAAGTCCCGGCCGCTGCCGGCAAACTTGTTCATCAGGTCGGGATGGAGGAGATCCACGCCGGTGTCCACCACGGCAACGACGACCTCGGGGTCGCCCTGAGTCTCCTCCCAGGCGGCCGTGGCCTTGATGTCGGCCGAGGGCTTTCCCGTAGGGCTACCGGGGATAGAGATGGTCTGGCCGGAGTTGTTGAGAGCGTATTGATAGCCGAAGAACGTGTCGTTAGGCGTCACGTTGGCCGAAGCAATGTAATCCGGCTCGGCGAATTCGACCTCGGGATGTCTGTTCAAGGCGGCCACCGCCTCCTCGACGGAAACGCCGTTCTCGAGTCCGAGGACGTAGGTCCGGATTTGGGGAAGGCGCCCGATCTCGCGGGCGCTGTAGGAGGCGATCCACATATCGGACATCCAGGAGGGAAATCCGTCCTTGAACCTGAGAAGCACCCGGCCTGGAACATAGCGAAGCGGGCCGTCCGGATACGGGCGGGCGATCTTCCCGTCCAGGGGAACGGCGGACGGTCCGGGAGTCCCCCTTTCGGCGGCTCCTGGGCGGAGCGGGGCGGCGACGAAGATCAGGACGGCCGCCGCGGCGGCGATCAATGAGACGACGGATTTTTTCATCTCTCTCCCTCCGCTAAAAAGAAAACACCAGCCGGCCGGCGGCGCCGACATCAAGTCCTCCGCTCCGCGGGACGGCGGTCACATCCACCCTGAGGCCGATGACATCGGTGATTTCGCTGAGAATTCCAAGCGTCACCGCGAGAAAGCCCCGTCCCGAGACGGCCTTTTTTTCCATCCCTTCGAGGGTGGCGACCGTCTCCGTCATCCGGAACGAACCCCACAAAGCGGTGTACTGGACCTGAACATAAGGATAGACGTAATAGGACAGCCCCTTGTACCACACCACGGGGCCGACGGCGATTCTCTTCCACGAGGGGCGGCCGTCCAAAGAGCCCTCGACGGCCAGTCCTTCCAGGGTCCATTCTCCGGGAAATCCGAGGTAGAAGTCGAAGGCGCCCGCCAGCTCGACGTCAAACGACGGGGACACCGCAGCGCGGGCTTTGAATCCTCCTCCGAGAAGGAAGCCGCCCACGGCCCCGGCCTGATACTCGACCGAGAAGGGCAATTCCCGGAAGACGAGGCCTCCGAAATCGGACAGGGCATATCCCGCCTGGAAGCAGGCCGAGAGACCCGGCCGCGCCTCGACCTCGGCCTGAAAGGCGATGAGGAGCCCCTTGAGCCCGGAGGTGAAGGCACCCTCGTCCCAGGAGACCGTCCGGTTGAGAAATTCAACCCCTACGCCGGCCTTGACGCTTTGACCTCCCTGCGCCTCCTGGGCCGGCAGGGGAGAGGCCGGGAGGAGGCAACAAAGGGCCGCCAGCGCGGCCGCGGAGCGAACGCGACTTCCGGTTCGGAGCATGGTGTCCTCCTTCACTCGGATTGAGCCTTGTCTTCTTTTTTCGTATCGATGTCCCGGAGTCTGGCCTGGGCCTTGGGCGCCCAACGGCTCTGGGGATAGTCCGAAACCAGTTTGGTGAAGAACGGCCGGCTCTCCTCGACCTTGCCGCTCTGGAGGTAGGAATCGGCGAGGAGGAAATAGACCTCGTCCAGTTTGGAATAGAAAGGATACGAGGTCAGGATGTCGGTCAGCCGGCTGATGGCCGCCCGGAAAACCTTTCTCCGGTAATAGAAGCGCCCGATGATGAATTCGTGCTCCGCGAGACGCTCTTCACACTCTTGAATTTTCTTTTTCGCTTCCTTGGTTTCCTCGCTGAGAGGGTATTGGGTGATGACCTTCTTAAATTCATTCAGGGCCAGCCGCGTCTTGGACTGGTCCCGTCCCGGCTTGAGGGCTTTGGTGAAATAGGTCATGCCCAGCCGGTACTGGGCGAAGGAGGCTGAGGGGCTGTATGGGTAGAGGGAGATGAATTCCCTGTATTCGGCCGCCGCCAGGATCATGCTCGATTCGTCGCCCTTGTTGAAATAGGAGTTGGCGATGGCCAGCTTGGCTCTCTGGGCATAGAAGCTCTTGGGGAAGGAATCGATGACTTGCCTCAGATAGAGGCGGGCCTTCTCGGGATCTTTCTTAAGCAGATCCTCTCCGAGCTTGAACAGAACCTCGTCCGAGGCCGTCTGTTCCGGAGTGAGCTCGGGCGTCTTTTTCTTGCCGCAAGCGGAAAAGACCGTGAGGAGGGACAGCAGGAGGACCAAGCCGAGAGCGATGCGTTTCATGGCGTTCTATCCTTGTTTTGAGTCGCGGGTCGTCGGGGATCATAGATTTTTTGAATCCACTCCCATTCCCGTCCCAGGCCGTCCCGCAGCGCCGTCCGGGGCCGGTAACCGAGGTCGCGTCCGGCTTTGTCGATGTCGGCCAGCGTGTCGGGCACGTCTCCTTTTTGTTTCTCCTCATGACGACGCCGGACGGGGCGGCGGCAGACGTCCTCAAGGAGGGAGATGACGTCCGACAGGGGCTCCCTGTGGCCGCCGCCGACGTTGTACACCTCGCCGTCCCGGCCCGAGCCGAGGGCGGACAGGCAGGCGGCGACGATGTCGTCGACGTAGGTGAAATCCCGCGTCTGGCTTCCGTCCCCGTAAATGACGATCTCGCGGCCGTCCAGGATCGATTTGAAGAATCGGTGAAAGGCCATGTCCGGCCTCTGGCCGGGCCCGTAGACCGTGAAGAAGCGGAGGGAAACGACCGGCAGGCCGTAGTTCTTATGGTACAGCGTGCAGAGGTGTTCGGCGGCCAGCTTGGTGACGCCGTAGGGAGAGAGGGGAGCGGCCGGGCTTGTTTCCCTCATGGGCAGGTCGGGCGTCAGGCCATAGACCGAGGAGGAGGAGGCGAAGACGAGCCTGGACGGCCGGACGCCCCGGGCCGCTTCAAGAAGGCGCTGGGTGTTCTGGATGTTGTTGAGGACATAACTTTCGAAGCTCCGGCCCCAGCTCTGCCTGACCCCGGCCTGGGCGGCGAGGTGGAAGACGGCGTCCCGGCCGTCAAGGAGCGCCCGGAGGTCGAGCCGGTTGAGGTCCTCGCCAATGAAAGTGAACCCCGTCCGGGTGGCGATCGTTTCCAGGGCGCTCTCTTTCATCCACCGCGGATAGAAATCCGTGAACGAATCCACTCCCGTCACCTCGTGGCCTTGATCGACGAGCGAGCGGCAGAGATGGGATCCGATGAAGCCGGCCGCGCCGGTGACAAGAAGCCTCATGCGCCCTTCTCTCCGCCGGCCAGACGTTTCAGCCTCAGGAAGGACTGAGCGGGGTCCGGATGGCCGAAAATGGCCGAGCCGGCCACGAGGATTTCAGCTCCGTCCGAGACCAAGGCCGCGATGTTGTCGGCCTTGACCCCTCCGTCCACGGCAAGGGGGACGGCCAATCCCGAATCGGCGATGCGCTTTCTCAGCCTCCGGATCTTGTCCCGGCAGGAGGGGATAAAATCCTGCGATCCCCATCCGGGATTGACGCACATCACCAGGATGAAGTCCAGGTCGGGCAGAATTTCGGAGAGCACATCGAGAGGCGTGGCGGGGTTGAGGACCAGGCCGGCCTTGCGTCCCGCGTCCTTGATCTGGTGGAGGTCGCGGTGGACATGGGTCGAGGCTTCGGGATGGAAGGACAGCCAGTCGGCGCCGGCTTTGAGAAAGAGGGGGATGATGCGGTCGGGCTCGTCGACCATGAGATGCACGTCCAGGGGAAGGGAAGTGATTCTTTTCAGGGCGCTCACCAGTCCCGGGCCGAAGGTCAGGTTGGGGACATAATGGCCGTCCATGACGTCGACGTGGATCAGGTCGGCTCCGAGATCCTCGACGAGTCGGACGGCCTCCTTCAGCCGGGTCGGATCGGCCGACAGAATCGATGGCGCCAGGCGGACGCTCATTTGCTGACCTCCACGGAGATGATGGTCCTCTTGTGAACGGCGTGTCCCTTGGGCGGCGTTTGCCGGATGATCGTGCCGGATTCGAGCCCCGGATAATAAGAGGAGCCGCTGTAGGTGAGGTTGAAACCCTGGGCGGCGAGTTGGCGCCGGACGGCCTCGACCGGCCGGCCCAGCAGGTCGGGCATGATGTATTTTTCCTCGAACCCGCCCTGGCTGACGAGCATGTTCACCGGAGTGTCCCTCTGGACGGGAGTGTCGGCCGAAGGGTCTTGAGCCATGATGCGCCCCGCCGAATACCGGGACGAGTGGATGAACGACACGTTCCCCTTGACGAGCCCCATTTCCCGGAACTGGGGCGTCACCGCCTCCAGGCTGCGGTTGATGAGGCGGGGGACGACGACCTCTTCGCTGCCCCGGCTGAGAACGACGCGCACCGGGCGCAGGACCTTGATCCGGGATCCCGCCGGCGGGCTTTGGGCGATGATCGCGCCCTTGGGCCAGCGGTCGTCGAACTGCTGCCCGCGGAGCTGGAGAGAGATTTTCTTTCGTCCCAGCTCCTCCCTGGCCTGGGCGTATGTTTTGCCCACGACATCGGGAACGGGGAGCGTCTCCCCGCGAAGAAACACCCGCGAGGCGCCAAAAGCGCAGAGAAAAAAAACGTTCAGGAAGAGCAGGGGATAAAGGATTCCCTTGAACAATGTGTCGTTGGCCATCGGACTCAAAAATCAAAAATACTTGTATCATAGAATTTTAACCGTGTAAACGGCGGGCCCGTTGCCCGCTGAAAAGGTAATCCAAACCGGGCGACCGAAGAACCGGGCGTCAAAGATCGACTTTCTCCGAGCGCTCGCCGGGAATCGACTCGTCCGGACGGTTTGAATTCGCGTCCGGTCACCGGTTCTTCACGGAAGATGGAAAATGATTGTCCCTGCCGGAACGTTGACATATAATGACCGCTCCGGAGTTGATCATGTCCCAGAAACCCTACAGCGATTTCCGAAGCGACACCGTGACCCGGCCCACGCCCGAAATGCGCCGGGCCATGGCCGAGGCCGCGGTCGGCGACGACGTCCTGGGCGACGACCCGACCGTCCTGGAGCTTGAGGCGTTGTCCGCCCGGATGATGGGCAAAGAAGCGGGATTGTTCATGCCTTCGGGGACGATGGGCAATTCCGTGGCCGTCAAGGCCTGGACGCGCGAGCTCGAGGAGGTCATTGTCGAGGCCCGGGCCCACGTCTACAACATGGAATCCACGAGCATGACCTTCGTTTCGCGGGTAACGCCGCGGCCGCTGGCCTCGAAACGGGGGGCGATGGACCCGGAGGAAATCGAGCGGAACATCCGGATGCCGGCCGTGCACACCCCCCGGACCTCGCTCATCTGCCTGGAAAACACGCACAACAACTGCAGCGGAACGGTCCTATCCCTGGAAAATATGAAGGCTGTCCGGGCCGTGGCCGTCCGCCACGGGCTCAAGGTCCACCTCGACGGCGCCCGGATCTTCAACGCCTCGACGGCCTCGGGCGTTCCGGTCAAGGACTACGCGGACCTGGCGGACTCGGTCATGTTCTGCCTGTCCAAGGGATTGTCCGCGCCCGTGGGCTCGATGCTCGTCGGGCCGCGCGAGTTCATCGATTACAGTCGCCGCATCCGCAAAATGCTGGGCGGCGGGATGCGCCAGGTCGGCGTGCTCGCCGCTGCGGGAATCATCGCCGTACGAGACATGCCCGCCCGTCTGGGCGAAGACCATCGCCGGGCGAGGACTCTGGCCGAAGCCATCGTTTCTCTTCCCGGAATCACTCTCGACCTGAGCGATGTCGAGACCAACATCGTTCTCTTCACCTTCAAACATCCGCGCCTCGGGGCGGCGGACCTGATAGAAGAATTGAAGAAGCGAGGCGTCTGGGCCCTGGCCGTCCTGGGCGGCGTGCGTCTCGTGACCCACAAGGACGTCGACGACGCCGACGTCGAACGGGCCGCGGCGGCGTTCAAGGAAATTCTCGGTTAGAGTCGCCGATAAAGGTTGTTCGTCGGAAGCCTTAATTGTTTTTCCGGCGGCAAATCCTTAGAGAGCCGAAAAGGGATTTACGGACTCATCGGCTGTATAAGCGAACGTTCGCGTTTCGGATTAATCCGCCAAGTTCTCCGCCACAAGCTGGGCCAGATCCTTGACCATGACGTCCTCCCGGCCCTTGTCCTTGAGCCCGTCGCGGAGCATGGTCTGGCAGAAAGGACAGGAGACCGCGGCCGCGCCGGCCCCCGAGCGGAGGATCTCGTCGGTCCGGAGGTGATTGATCCTTTGGCCGAGCTTCTCGTCGGTCCACATCAGCCCGCCCCCCGCGCCGCAGCAGAAGCTGTGCCGCCTGTTTTCCTCGAGCTCGACGAGCCCCGCCTTCCCGGCCAGGCGGCCGAGGATGCGGCGCGGCTCCTTGATCAGGCCGTTGTGCCGCCCCAGGTAGCAGGAGTCGTGATAGGCGATGCGCGCTCCGGACAGGGGTTTGACGCTTATCCGTTTGTCATCGAGCAGCTGGGCTATGAGCTCGACATAGTGGACGACGCGGAGGGTTTTCATACTCCTTTTTTCCTCGTCCGAAAGCGCGGACAGGACGCCGCCCAGGTTCGGATATTCGTGCTTCAGGGTGTTGAACCCGTGGGGGCAGATCGTCAGGATGTTCCTGACGCCGTATTTCTGGAAGAGCGAGATGTTCTCGGCGGCCAGGGTCTGGAAGAGGTATTCCTGGCCCAGGCGGCGGGCCGAGTCGCCGCAGCACTTTTCCTCGGCGCCCAGGGTGCCGAAACGGACGCCGGCCTTGTTGAGGACGGCGGCCGCGGCCCGGGCGATCTTCTTGTTCTCCTCGTCGAAGGCTCCCGCGCAGCCGACGAAGAGAAGATAATCCGCGTCGGGAACGTCCTTGATGTGCGGGACGTCCAGGCCTTCGGCCCAGTCGCCGCGCTGGGAGAAGCCGATGCCCCACGGGTTGCCGTTCGTCTCCAGGTTCCGGAAGAAGGCGTTGAGCTCGGCCGGGAAGCGGCTTTTCATGAGCACCTCGGATTGGCGCACGGAGACGATTTTGGAGATATGCTCGATCTCCACCGGGCAGACGTGCTGGCAGGCGCCGCAGGTCGTGCAGGTCCAAATCTCTCCCTCGGTGTGGACGGCGGGCATGAGGTCGGGAAGGTCGTCCCGCTTACCGGAGGCGACGGCCCGGCCGTGCTCGAGCAGGTGTTTTTCCAGGTTGAAGATGATCATCTTGGGCGAAAGGGGCTTCTCGCTCCGGAAAGCCGGGCAGGCGTCCTGGCAGCGGCCGCATTCCATACAGGCAAAGGCGTCGAGCCGGTCCTTCCAGGTCGTGTCCGACGCCTTCTCTGCGCCGAAGATTTCCTCGTTCTCGATGTCCAGGGGCGCCAGCGCGCCGCCCGGGGCGTGCGTCCGGGCGAAGAGATTCACCGGCCCGGTGAACATGTGGAAGTATTTGGAATGGGGCACGTAGGAGATGAAGGCGAAGACGGCCAGGATATGGGCCCACCAGGAGATTTTGAACTGACCGGCGACAGCTTCGGCGCTCAATCCGGAATGGGAGACCCAGCCCGCGAGCTCTTTGCTCAGGAACGACCAGCGGGCCGTCTCCGGGTGATGGGCGATGGCGAAGGCTTGAAAATAAAAGAAGGTCAGGGTGGCGGCGAGGATGAAGAGATAGATGAGGGCTGAGTCGAGATGGGTGGTGGCGTAGGCCTTGCGCCGGAGGATGAAGCGGCGGAAGGCGATGAAGGCGACGCCGACCAGTACGAGGACGGCGAAGAGATCGAGGACGAAAGAAAAGGCGAGGCCCAAGAGGCCGTTGCCGAAAAGATAGAAGCCGTCGATGAATCCCTCGATCGTGTGGTTGACGGTCAGGGTGTCGAACGACAGGGCGCCGTAGAAGATGAAGACGTGCATCAGCCCCGTGGCCGGCCGCTCGCTCTTCAGGGTGCAGAGCTGGAGAAGAGCTTTGACCAGCGCGGACCACAGCCGTTTCCACGGCCCGTCCGAGCGGTTCAGCGGACGGCCGGCGCCGACGATCCTGAAGCGGCGGATGACGGGCAGGAGAAAGGCCGCGGTCGTGGCGAGGATGATCAGGATGAAAACGAGTTT
>Ga0068714_10000652_pt1 | contig 63339 bp, 61 predicted proteins | sample MTBNYHSulfiMetaG_FD_62988 | JGI IMG/M metagenome (GOLD analysis project Ga0068714, IMG submission 62988) | Enrichment culture microbial communities from rom New York Harbor, USA that are MTBE-degrading - MTBE-NYH (New York Harbor Sulfidogenic)... | ecosystem: Environmental > Aquatic > Marine >...
CTGTCGACGCGCCCTTCGGTGATACGCTGCGAGTAGGGGTTGTGGAAGTAGGCCGCCTCCAGGATGTTGGAGCCGAAGTTGAGGATGTACCTGGTGTTGGCGAAGTCCGGGGTCTCGATGTCCGGGCCCCAGGTCGGCTCCATCCCCACCTTCTTCGACGACTCGCACACCGAGGTGTGGTTGAGGATGGTGTCCGAACCCAGGGTGTGCATGAAGCGGGTCAGTACGCCGCCGGTGCGGTTGCGGCCGTACTTCATCATGATCTCGTTGGGATCGCCGTTCTTCAGCACCTCGTCGATGCGTGCGGTCACCTCGCTCAGCGCCTCGTCCCAGCTGATGCGTTTCCACTTGCCCTCGCCGCGCTTGCCGACGCGCTTGAGCGGATACATGATGCGATCCGGGTCGTAGCTGTACCACATTCCGGCGTTGCCCTTGGCGCAGAGGCGGCCACGGGTGGAGACGTGGTTCGGGTTGCCCTCCAGCTTGACCACCCGGCCGTCCTCGACGAACGCGATGGCGCCGTCCTGGATGTTGCAGACGTGGCAGTTGGTGGGGATGGCCTTGCGCTCCTTCAGGGTCTCGGGGCTGAAGTCGCGACCGCCGAGGTCCTGCTCCATTGCCCGGAGCATCGACGGTGCCGCGAGTGCTGCAGCCGTGGTGCCGGCGCTGGCCTTCATGAATGTTCTGCGTGTCATTTCCAACATGTTATTCACTCCTCCGCTTTCACCACGGTTTAGTAATAGGTATGGACGATCTGCGGTCCGATGAGGATGGCGTAGCGCAGGGCCGCACCGCCGATCAGCAGCAGCACGCCTGCGGCCATCATCACCACGGGCTGGCGCCCGACCGGTGCCAGCAGCAACGCGATGGGCGCCGCCAGGCCAAGCAGCATGCCAAGGCCAACGAAGATCATCCCCATGGTGCCGGAGGTCATGAACATGAAGGTGATCTCCGCCGCCGAACCGCCATAGGCGGTGGTGCCGAGCAGGGAGATCAGCATCGCTGCGGTGGCGCCGCCGGACCAGAGCATGAAACGGCGCAGCATCACCATCAGCTTTTCGTTGCCGCTGGCGAGGAACGAGGCGACCGCCGCGCCGGAGAGCAGCGAGAGGGCGACGAACAGCACCGGCATCAGCGGCGTGTTCCACACCGGACGGTGCTGGTGCACGGTCAGGTCGAAGCCGGTGTAGATCGGCAGGCCGAGGGCCAGCAGCGCACCGAGCACCGCCAGTTTCTTCGCCAGCGCATCATTGCCCTTGTTCATCATGAAGAAGTAGGCGACGGAGACGAGGCCGAAGGAGACCAGGTTGAGACTGCCCCAGGCCAGCGGCGAATCGAACTTCAGGTAGGCCGGATTGAGAATGTTGAGGAAGCGCAGCGGCTGCGACAGGTCGCTGATCAGCAACAGACCGCCGATGACCAGCAGTGCGAACGAGCCGTAAAATGCGCTGCGGCGCAGCGGCTGGAACTCCTCGCGGTACCAGGAGAGCGCCGAGAAGAAGAACAACGCCACGGAGATGCCGATAACGAAGAAGTACCAGGCATATGCACCGGGCCACGCGATTGTATGGAACACAGTAAAGTCAAGCATCGTTGGCCCTCCCTAGATGCGGTGGTTGCGGTTGAATGTGGCGCGCTCTTCATCCTGCTCTGCGCGGGAGTCGTAAACACTGCGCCCGTATTCGGTCAGGTTACGGTCGGCACCGATGTAGAAGACATGCGGTTTGGTCCCCTGCTCGGGGCGCAAGGTCTGGGTGGAATGGCGCGCCACCAGTTGGGAGACCTCGCTCTTCGGATCGTTCATGTCGCCGAATACCCGGGCGCGGCCGACACAGGTCTGCACGCAGGCGGGCACCAGGCCCTGTACGACACGGTGGTAGCAGAAGGTGCACTTGTCGACGACGCTGGTGATGTTGCTGCGGGTGCGGTGCTCGGGCAGCATGAAGCGGGCGTTGTAAGGACAGGAGGCCATGCAGGCCTTGCAGCCGATGCAGCGGTCGTAGTGTTGCAGCACGAAGCCGCCGTCATCCACCTTGTAGGTCGCGCCGACCGGACAGGCGCGCACGCACGGCGGATCGTCGCAATGGTTGCACAGCCGCGGCAGGAACTGTTTTTTCACCGTCGGATACTTGCCCACCACACGGTAAGGCACCCAGGTGCGGAACACTCCCACCGGCACATCGTATTCGGCCTTGCAGGCGACCATGCAGGCATCGCAACCGATGCATCGGCGCAGGTCGATGACCATCCCGAAACGGCGAAGCCCGGGTTTTCCCCGGGTTTCATACGCCGACAATCTCAGCTCTTCGCTCATCCCCACTCCTCCTGTTATTGGTTGACTCGATAATCGTTGGAGCAATTACCGCGCCAGCCTCTGAATACACCCGAAGCGAATATATAAGCCATTGAATGTTAATCAAATTTCAGCAGGCAATAGCGGATGGTTGGCGACCACAAATCGCTGAGGTTACCGACCCGTAACGATTGCGATTGCCGAGGCCGAGCAGCAGTTACCGATCCGTAACAGGGGAGCGTCGTGGCGGGGAGTTATCGCGACTGGCCATGGGCGCGCGGCTTGTGCAGGCGGGAAATTCGCGGGGCGGCTGTAGGATCCGAGTCCCCTCGGCGAATGTTCGCCCAGCAAGATCGAAAAATTTCTGTTAACCGATCGGCATCAGGTCACCTATTGGTGTTGGTTGGTGACTGTGAAGCCATCGTGCCGGCTCCTAAGCCAGCCCGCCCGGCTGGGTGCAGTGCCCTGAAAAAACGTTACCGATTCGTAACTACACGCGGGTAAGAGCCGCCTCGATCGTTACCATACAGTAACGTGCCGCCTCTCCTATTGCCGCGCCATTCGGGTAAATTACGGGACAAAGCGCTTTTCACGCACGGCCCGGTTACATTGCCGCTCGGCAAGAGGCCGCCACAAGGAACTGGCCCGGTTCCTGCTGGTATCAACCCTGTGAACGGATATCCCGAGGACAACAGCGTGACGACACTGCGCCCCCATCTCTATGACGGCCACGGTCGCCTGACCGACTACCTGCGCCTGTCGGTAACGGCCCGCTGCAACCTCCGCTGTCGCTACTGCCTGCCCGACGGTGCTCCGCCGGAACCGCCGAACCTGCTGAACGTTGAGGAGTTGACCCGCCTGGCGGGGGCTTTTGCGGCGCTCGGCGTCAAGCGCATCCGGCTCACCGGGGGGGAGCCGCTGGTGCGGCGCGAACTGCCCGAGCTGGTGGCGGCCCTTGCCGCCCTGCCCGGCATCGAGGATATCTCGCTGACCACCAACGGGGTGCTGCTTGGACGCCACGCCACCGCCCTCAAGGCCGCGGGGCTGCACCGGATCAATGTCAGCCTCGACAGCCTGGATCCCGCTCGCATCAGGCACCTCGCCGGCGCCGATGTGCTCGCCCGGGTGCAGAGCGGCCTCGACAGCGCGGATGCCGCCGGTCTGGGGCCGATCAAGATCAACATGGTGGTCATGGACTCGGTCAACGACGCCGAGGTGGAGGCGATGGCGGCGTTCTGCGCCCGACGCGGCTACATCCTGCGTCTTATCGAACCGATGCCGATGGGGGATATCTACTCCCGCCCGGCCGATATGGCCGCCATACTGGCGCGCCTGCAGGAGCGCTTCGGCCTGGTCGAGACGGCGCTCGAGGGCGGCGGTCCCGCCCGCTACTGGCAGAGTCGTGACGGTGCCCTGCGTCTCGGGCTGATCACCCCGCTCTCCCAGCACTTCTGCGCCAGTTGCAACCGGGTACGGCTGACGGCCACAGGCACCCTGCACACCTGCCTGGACGGGGTCGGCGGCGTGGAGCTGGGCGCCCAGCTGCGAGCCGGCGCCCCGGACCGGGCGATCCGCGAGGCCATCCTCGAGGCGGTGCGCCACAAGCCGGGACACCACAGCTTTAACCAGGAGCCCTCGCGCGGTCGGCGCCTGATGGCCATCACCGGGGGCTAGTGGTCAGAAGATGTGGCCGGACGGTTCCGCGGCGGGGAACTCTGATATAGTGAACCTGCTGTGCAGAAAAGGATCTCTAAGTTGATAGCGATCGTGTGACATGCCTCTGTTGAAGCGCCGACAACTGCTGAAATGCCTCGCCGCCTGCAGCCTTGCCCCGGGCATGGCGCTGCGTGCGGAACAGGCCCCTGTGCGTATCGGCATCACCCCGGTGTTCCAGACCGAGCGGACCTCCCTGCTCAGGGAGTGGCGCGACTACCTGGAGCGCCACCTCGGGCAGGCGGTACACTTCGAACAGAGCAACACCTACCGCGACATCCTCAACAACCTGCTGGCGCAACGGCTCGAATTCGCCTGGATCTGCGGTCTGCCCTATGTGGCCAACCGTGCGCGCCTGGAACTGACCGCGGTACCGCTGTACCAGGGCAAACCCCTCTACCGCTCCTACCTCATCGTCCCGGCGCAGGATACGCAAACCAACACCCTCACCGACCTGCGCGGGCGCGTCTTCGCCTATGCCGACCCGGACTCCAATTCCGGTTTCCTGGTCCCCCGTTACGAACTGGTGCGCCAGGGTATCGACCCGGACACCTTTTTTCGCATGACCTTCTTTACCAGCGGACACCGCAACGCCATCGAGGCGGTCAGCGTAGGGCTGGCGGAGGGCGCCTATGTGGACGGCTATATCTGGGAGAGCATGCAGCGGTTCAATCCGGAGATCACCCGGCGCACCCGGGTGGTCGTACGCTCACAGGAGTTCGGCTTCCCGCCGCTCGTCGCCGGGCCCGCCGCCCCGGCAGCGCTGAACGGACGCATGCGCGAGGTGCTGCTCGGCATGGGCAGTGACCCGGCCGCCGCCTCGCTGCTCGATCGCCTGAACCTCGACGGTTTTGCTGCAGGCGATCCCTCTACCTACCGGGAGATCGCGGATATGGCTCGCGCCGTTGCGGAGGCAAAGCGTGTTCCGTGACCTGAGTTTTCGCTACAAGATCCCCCTCCGGGGCACCGTTCTGATCCTCATCACCTCCTTCGCCATCACCGCGGCGCTCATCTTCCGCGCCTATGACGATCTGAAGCAGGATCTCATTGCCAACGCGGAGGGGCTGGCAGGGGTGATGGCGCACACCCTGGTCCCGGCCATGCTCAGGGAGGATATCTGGCACGCCTTCGAGATCGTGCGCACCCCTTTCAGTGCGGAGGCATTCGCCCGCTCCACCCTGAAGGCGCAGAACATCTTCATCATCGACAATGACTTTCAGATCTACGTGGCCTCCGATCCCGGTCGCTTGCAGATGCACTCGCCCGTGTCGGCCGCCGGTCCCGAATTTGCTTTACTGGAGCGCCACCTGCGGGAAAACAGCGTCGTCAACTCCCAGGTGCTGGACCTGCCGCGTACCGAATATCTCTACGTCACCACGTCCATCATTTCCGACCGGGTACGCCTCGGCACACTGGTGCTCAGCTATCCGCGTGAGAGCTTCACCCCCCGTTTCGTGCGCTTTGCCGGCCGCGCCGCCGTCGCCACCCTGATTGTGCTGGCGGCCCTGTTGCCGCTGAGCTGGTACTGGGGGGCACGTCTCGCCGAGCCGCTGGTCAAGCTGGCCGGCTGCCTTGGCCGGATCGGGCGTGAACCGCCCGGCAGCCTGCACTGCGACCTCTACGAGTCGAGGGACGAAATCGGCCAGGTCGGCACCCGCTTCAAGGGGATGCTGCGCGATTTGCAGCTCAAGCAGGAACTGGAGCAGCAGGTAATCGCCACCGAGCGGCTCGCCGCGGTGGGGCAGCTGACCGCCTCCATTGCGCACGAGATCAACAATCCGCTCGGCGGCATGCTCAATACCATCAATACCCAGAAGCGCTACGGCCAGAACGATGCGATGACGGACAAGACCCTGTCGCTGCTGGAGCGCGGACTGCTGCAGATCAAGGACACGGTCTCCGCCCTGCTGGTGGAGGCGCGCCAGAGCAGCCGGGACTTCGGCCCCGAGGACATGGACGATATCCGCACCCTCATCACCCCCGACATCCAGCGGCAGCAGGCCAGGCTCGAATGGGATGTGCGGCTGGACACCGTACCGCTCTCCGCCTCCCTGATCCGGCAAATCCTCATCAACCTGCTGCTCAACGCCGTCAAGGCGGTCCCCAGCCGCGGCACCGTCTCCTGTTCCGTCACCAGCAACACCAGCCAACTGGTGCTGCATATCCGCAACAGCGGCTCGCCCATCCCGGAAAAACAGCTGTCGCACCTGTTCGAGCCCTTCGTGCACTACCGCGCCGACGGCAACGGCCTGGGGCTGTGGGTCTGCTACCAGATCGTCAACCAGCTCGGCGGCACAATCGAGGCCCAGAGCGACGACGATGAAACCCGTTTTACCACCATCATCCCGTTACCGTCATGACCGTTATCCCTCCCCTGAAACTCTGCCTCGTCGAAGACGACCCGATCATGGGCGAGTCGCTCTGCTACCGCTTCGAGCTGGAAGGCTTCCACTGCGACTGGTACCGGAGCGCGCTGGCTGCGCAGCCGCATATCGGCAATGAGGACTATGCGGTCCTGATCAGCGACATCCGCCTGCCGGACATGAGCGGCGCCGAGCTGTTCGAGCAGCTCCTGGCGGAGGGGCGCACGCTCCCCCCGACCATCTTCATCACCGGTTTCGGCAGTATCGGCGCCGCGGTCGAGCTGCTGAAGAAGGGTGCGGAGGACTACGTCACCAAGCCCTTCGACCTCGACACCCTGGTGGAGAAGGTGCGCGCCGTCTGCCGACAGCAGCCCCCACGCGAAGAGGGCAAGCCGCCGGTCCTCGGTATCTCTTCGGCGATGCGGGCGCTGGAACAGACCCTGTGCCGGGTCTCCGGCCACGACGCCACGGTGTTAATCACCGGCGAGTCCGGTGTCGGCAAGGAGCACGCCGCGCGCTTTCTGCACCGCTGCGCCTTCGGCGACAGCGACAGGCCGTTCATCGCCGTCAACTGCGGGGCCATCCCGGAGGGGCTGATGGAGGCCGAGCTGTTCGGCTCGGAGAAGGGGGCCTATACCGGCGCGGTGCGCACCCGGCGCGGGGTGTTCGAGCAGGCCAACGGCGGCACCCTGTTTCTCGACGAGATCGGCGACATGCCGCCCAACATGCAGGTGCGCCTGCTGCGGGTGATCCAGGAGCGCCAGGTGGTGCGGGTCGGCGGCGAGACCCCGATCCGCCTCGACCTGCACCTGGTCTGCGCCACCCATCGCGACCTCAAGCAGATGGTCGCTGAGGGGAGCTTCCGCGAAGACCTCTACTACCGCATCAATGTGGTCCACGTGCATATCCCGCCGCTGCGCGAACGGCGCGAGGATATCCTCTGGTTCACCCGGCTGTTCCTCAACGAACTCGACGGCAGCGAGCGTTACCTGCTCCCCTCCGCCGAGCAGCAGCTGCTGCAATACGACTGGCCCGGCAACCTGCGGGAACTCCATCACAGCATCGAGCGGGCCAGTATCCTGACCGCCGAACCGGGCATCGGCGCCACGGACCTGATCAACGAAGCGAGCGACAGCTCCGCCGACAGCGGCAGCGACTTGCGCGATCGGCTCTCACACTACGAACACCAGCTCATCCTCGAAGCCCTGCGCCGCCATGACTTCCAGATGAACGAAACGGCGAACGAACTCGGCATCAGCCGGAAAAACCTGTGGGAAAAAATAAAGAAACTGGGCATCGAGCGCGACTGAGTTCCGCCGCTCAGGACTTACCCGTCAGGCGTAATCCCCGCTCTTCGAGTACCCGGCCGCTGTCGATGTGGGCGCCCAGCACATAATCAACACCCAGCTTCTCCATCTCCGCCATGGACTGCGCATCATCGACACCCGTCGCGACGACGGGGATGTGCATCATCTCCCCGACACGGCTTATTGCCTCCACCAGGATGTAATCGACCGGATTATCGTGCAGCGCGTGGGTAACGCCTGCATCAATCTTCACGAAATCCACGGCCAGCTCCCCCAGATGGCCAAATGACATCCGGTTGTAACCAAAACGATCGATCGCCAGACGAAAGCCCAACCCCTTCAAGGCAGCGAAGAGTTTTTTGACATGAGTAAAATTGGTCGTCAATTCCGATTCGTTGACTTCGATACAGATACTGCCCGGAACAACGCCACTGCGCTCCATCTGCTGGGTGATAAAGGTGATGAGCTGATCGCCGGCATTCACGGCCTGGGTTGAAAGCTTTAGCGCATAAACCACGCCGGACACCTCCTTCTCACCAAGCAGGAACATCAGCGAGCTGATCTTCCATTCATCGATACTAACCGATTGCTGATAGCGTTCGGCGAACGGCATGAATGCCCCCTCCGGGAGGAGGTTGTCGTGCTCGTCATGCAGGCGCACCGAAACTTCGACATACGAGGGCCCCTGTTTCGCCTTTTCCATTGCTTTCGCATCGCGGGCAAAGAGCGTGAATCGGTCCTGTTCGATGCCCTTTTTTATTCGCGTGAGCCACAGCTCGCTCGAGGCCGATTCCAGAAGCGTTTCTCCGCCGGGGTGATAGACCTCGATACGGTTACGGCCGGTTTCCTTTGCGGTGTAGCAGGCCGCATCGGCCATCTTTATGATCTCATCGAGCGAGACGCTCTCCGGCCCAATCGGTACCAGCCCGATGCTCACGCTGAGTTCGAATGTGCGATCGTGCCAAACGAAGCGATACTCCTCCAACGCTTTTCGGATATGTTCGGCAATGCCCTCCCCTACCTCCAGCGGACAGGCATAGAGCAGTATCGCAAACTCATCTCCGCCGAGGCGCGAGAGGATATCCATGCTGCGCAGCCGTGACTCCATCAGTTCGGAGATCTGCTTGAGCACCTCATCGCCGGCCGCATGGCCGCAGGTGTCGTTGATGATCTTGAACTTGTCGAGGTCGAGGTAGCCGAGAACGTGCTGCTTGCCCTCCTCGCGGGCAGAGAGGAGGGCCTTTTCCAGAAGGCTCTCGAACTCGCGGCGATTGCGCAGGCCGGTCAGCGCATCGTATTTCGCCTCCTTGGCGATCCGTCTTTCGACGGCGCGTGTCTCCGTCACGTCACGGAAGACCGTGACCGCCCCGATGATCTTCTGTTCGCGATCGCGGATCGGGGTGGCCGTGATGTGCAGGCTGAACTCGCGGCCGTCATTGGCAAGCAGCAGGGCCTTCCTCGCGCTGGCGCTACGGCCAAGTCGCAATGCCCGTTCCACGGGATTCTTCAAAGGTTCGCGCGTCTCCTCATCCAGCAGCTTGAATACCTGTTCCACCCCCATGCCGAGGATATCTTCCCTCATCCACCCGGTCAGCCGTTCCGCCACCGGATTGAGGTAGTCGACAACCCCCTTCTCATTGGTCGTGATGACCCCCTCGCCGATCGACGCCAGGGTGACGACGGCACGCTCCCTCTCGTCGGCCAGGGCATACTCTGCCTGTTTCCGGCCGGTGATATCGGCCATGAAGATCACGAAGAAGGGAGCGCTGCCGGAATTATCCAGTGCCGCGACGTTGGTCATAACGACGATGCTGTTACCGTCCCTGCTCTGCAGAGCGAGTTCACTTCCCCCCTTCTGGCCCGGTCTGTCGGGTGCCATGCCGCGCCATGCATCTTCCGGCAGCAGTTCGAACAGGGATTTCCCGATCAGCTGGTTGGATTGGTAGCCGAACAGGCGGTTGAGCATGGGATTGACGTTGCGGATGACCTGTCGCTCGTCGACCAGGCAGATTGCGATAGGCGCCTCGTCAATGACGGTACGCTCGCGTGCCTCCATCTGCCTGAGTTCCTGGGCGTACTGATAGCGGTCGGTCACATCGCGGATCAGGCCGATGAAATGGCTGACCTGTCCGCCGGCTCCCTGAACCGGCGTGATCGACAGTTCGTTCCAGAAATAGCTGCCGTCCTTACGCTGGTTGTGCAGAATGACGCGGCAGGGGGTACGCTCCCGGATCGCCTGGTTGAGCTCGGCGAGGCCCTCCTGGTCACGGCCCTCGGCATAGAGGAATCGTGGACTGCGCCCCAGGATCTCGTCGGGGGTGTAACCGGTGATCTGTTCCACTGCGGCGTTGACGTAAATGACGGCGTTTTCCTGCGCCACATCGGTGATCATGACCCCGTCCTGCAGCAGCTCCATGCTGCGGGCGGCGAGCCGCAACATCGATTCCTTGCGCTTGCGCTCGGTGATGTCCAGCATGGTCCAGATACGCGCACCCGTCGCCTGCCCGGAGGAGTCGCTTTGCGGCGTGGATATCCACAGCACATCGATCAGCTTGTTGTTGTGGATGAGTCGCTGGGTCTCCCGCTCGATTCGCTCTTTGCCGTCGCTTTCCAGTTCATTGCGGCACCATGGCGGTACAAGCCGCTCCACCGTCTTGCCGATGATCTCTTCCTCGTTATAGCCGAACAGACGCAGGGCGGCGGGACTGGCGTAGGTGATCGTGTCCCGTGTGTTGATTTGCAATACGGCGATCCCTTCAAATATCTCCGCAGCCCGGGATGGCGCGGATGCCCCACGGGAAGCAGTGTGCTCACCCCTCTCTTCGGCAACAGATTGCTCGAGTGCACGGGCGAATCGCTGGTGATTGATACCGCCTCTGCGATTGTTCCTGCGATGCTTGCCACGCCGCCAGGCGATAACCAGCAGCAGGAGGAGAACCAGGCCGATCAGCAGCGCCAGGGCCAGCCATTCCCGGTCATAGGAGAGGAGGAGGTCAACGTCTATCATTGCAGAACTCATGGTTGTTTCATCGCCGTGCCGCTGCGATTTATCGTAGCGCTACCCTTACTATAGCGGACGGAACCGATCACCTTATCAGCTGCGGCTCCCCTGCGGAGAGATAGAAGAGCGTGATATCCGCCCCACCCAGATCCACGCCCAACGCCGCGAGCAGCGGTGCAAGGACGCGCAGCGCAACATCGTCGAGCAACGGCGCAATGATCCCCAGCAGGGTCTGGATCACCTGATCAACCGACAGTCCGATGCCGAGCAGGTTGGCGCCGACGCTGATACTGGTGTCGGCCAGCAGGCTGGATAACGCATTCTGCAAAGCGACATCGGCATCGGTGCCGATGCGCTGCGTGTTTTGTGGCGAAGGCACCGCTATGGCCGGCACGAACGGCCCGTTGAATTGCACGCTTTGTGCCTCGGGGTTGCCGACAGAGACATCCGCCAGCGCGGTCGCATAGAGCCGGGTGATAGTGATGCCGAGGACCTGGACGTGCACGTCCACCAGGACCGAGGGGGTCACGGTTCCGTTGCTGCGCTGACCGATGCCGATGCGGGCGATCTCGGTATGCGCCTCCACCTCTGCCCGGTCGTATGGTACGGAAGGTGTGGCGCGCATCACCGAGGCCAGTGCCGCATCGGCGCGGGCGGCATCGACAAAGAGATCGAGATTCACCCGGGTCGAGATCAGCCCCAGGTTGAGACTCAGGGTTTCGAGCTGGACCTCGAGGCTCACCTGCCCGTTTTCCGCCCAGGTGTACCACTCGCCGGTATCGGGGTCCCGCCCGGGCGGCCCGATGGCGATGCGCGGCGGCTCGATCAGCTGGAGCCTTACCCCCAGGTCCGCCAGGCCGAGCGCGGCCAGCAGACCGCCGGCGGTGGCAAAGTCGAGGTCGACCGCACTGCCGCCGTTGGCCACCTGCGCCATCGCCATCATGAGGTCGAACGCGTTCAGCATCGCCTCCAGCGCCGCCGCCTCGCCCCGCTCGACGAAGATCAGATCGCCGAGGGGCAGGTGCAGCGCCGGATCGGCCGCCAGCGCAAGCTGATCGAGATAAACGGCGGCCGCATCGCCGCGGTTTGCCAACGCCGTCGCCATCAGCTGGAGCCACTCGCCAAGACCCAGATCGAGGGCCAGCAACTCCTGCGCCGTGCCGACCCCGGCCCCCGCATCGATCAGGTCCTGGAGGTTGAGATGGGCGGCCGCGAGGCCGTTGTAGGCGACCGCATTCAGTGAGACGTTGCCCCCCAGCAGGCCACCCAGCAGTGTATTGAGCACCACGGAGCGCTCACTGTCGACGCCCAGCAAGAAACTCCCCACCTGCAAACCGCCGATCGCCTCCTGGTGGGCCACGGCCCGGGTGCTCAGGCCGACGTCACCCGGCAACAGCCTGGCGGCCAACAGACTGCCGGAGACGCTCTGCACGGCCTCCACGCGAACCGCATTGAACGGCGCACCGGGGGCAAAATCGCGCACCCCGCCCACACTGGTCGCATGTCCGAGCTGCACTCCGCCGGCCTCGGCAGCGAGATCGCCACCGTACCCGTTGAGCACCGCTACACTCTGTGCCGCGGCTGCTACGGCGGCCTGGTCCGGATTGCTGGAAAGCTCGACCACGCCCGCGAGTGCTGCGGCATCCGCCACGCCCTGCAACTGCTGGCGCTGATAGAAAATCCTGGCTATGTCCACGACCAGTGCCGTCACCAGCACCGCAACGCTCAACGTCACTGCGGCGATCACGATGATGGTGCCGCGCTGGCGGGAGCCTGGCCCCGACACCGGCCAGCGTCTAGCCATCGTCGCTCCCGCGCAGGCGCTTTGCCTGCTCATGCAGGCCATCCAGCATCGAGGCACGCATACCCGCCTCCTGCGCCAGCGCCAGCGCCTCCTCATCCCGCCCCAGCACCATCAAGGCAAGCAGGCGATTGGCGAAGGTCTGCCTGTCCCCGCCCAACTCCACCGCCGTTTGAAATTGCGGCAATGCCTCGTCAGCCCGCCTGGCGAGCAATAGCGCGTAACCGTAGTCGTTGCGGATGCGCGGCTCCGTTGGCAGTGCCTGCACAGCAGCCCTGAAGTGGCGCAGTCCATCCTCCTGTCTGTTCTCCTCCATGGCAATGCGCGCCAGGCCGTGATGGCCCAGTGCCGCCAGGCAGCCCTTCGCCAGGGTCTGGTAGAGCTCGCCCGCCTCCCGGTTGCGTCCGCTGCGGCGCAGCGACTCCGCACGCAGGTAACGGGCACGCGGGAGTTCGCGAACCTGCGCATCCAGCCCATCGAGATGGGCGAGGGCGGCATGATAGAGGCCCTGGCTCTGCATCTCCTCGATGAGGCCAAGATGCATGACCACATCCGAGGCCAGCCCCTGCTCGGCGCAAAGCGGCACCGCCGTTTCCCCATTGCTCGCCGTCGTCCCTCCCGTGGCACAACCACCACACAGCAGAACCACAACCAATAGTACGGTGAATCGCATGACTACCCCCCCCGGAGCCCGGTCAGCAAATGCCACATTGCGAGAAACCCCGGACCGGCGAGGAACACCAGCAAGGCCGGAAACAGGAACACGACCATGACGATGGTCATCATTCCGGATAGCTTGCCGATGCGCTCCTGCAGTTCGGTACGGCGCCGGTCATCCAGCAAATCCACAAATTCGCGAAGCGGCTCGCGCACATTGCCGCCGAACCGCTCCACCTGCCGCAGCAACTCGATCAGGTCGGTCAGCTCCAGTACGTCCAGCCTGCCCGCCATTTCCATCAGGACTTCACTGCGATCGGCGCCACGTTCGACCTTGCGCATCGCCCTGCGCAACTTCACCGAGGTCAACGGGAGGATCTCGGTGTTTTCCGTTGCTACGGTCAGCAGGGCCTGGTCGACGCCGAGTCCGGCGTCGAACAACACCTTTAGCAACTGGGCGAGCATCGGCACTTCGTTGCGGATCCGCTTTTGCCAGGCCCGGGACCACAGCCGGAGCCCCCACAGAGGCAGCAGCCAACCCAGCGCGAAGGCAACAAACAGTGCCACTCCCAGCGACAGACTCAGACCCGAGCGTGTCCCGATCCACAGCAGAAGCACCAGGCACATAAGGGCGGGAGGAAATAGCAGCCGCAATCCGAGAAAGACGGCATAGTCCTGCTGGCGATGCCAGCCGACCCGCGACAGCAGCGTTACGATCGCCTGCTCCTCTCCCCGCCGGCGCATCCAGTACATACCGAGCCGCGCCACCCAGCCCCCCACCCCCTGGATGTCCGCCTTGCGCTGCACCGCCATGCCGAGCGACTGCCTGAGCCGCAGGCGCATCTTCCACTCCCTGTGGCGGATGTGCCAAATCATCACGCCCATGCCAGCAGCCAGTGTCAGCAGCATCGCGCCAAGTGCCCAGGCCAGTGCGATCATCATTGTCAAAACACGCGCGTCATGCGCCACAGGATGAAGGCGCCGATGACCTGCAACACGATTGCGACGCCCAGGAATATCCGTCCAGTCGGGTCATACAAAAGGCTGTCCAGATAGAGCGGATTGGTGAGCACGATGTAAAAAGCAAGCAGGACCGGCAACAGGCTGAGCACCCAGGCGGAGAGACGCGTCTCGCTGGTCATCGATTTGAACTCGCGCCGGGCGGATTCCGCCCGGCGAATAAGTTTGACCACGCTCTTGAGCAGATCCTGAATACTCGATCCATATTTGCGGTTCACCCGTACTGCAAGGGAGAGTATGCGCAGCTCGTCGAGATCATAGGTACGTGTTGCCTCTTCAAGTGCCTCTTCCAGTCCTCCACCCAGCCTGATGTCGCGCACGACCTGTTCAAAAACCTGAAGCAGTGGTTCACGCGCCTCGCCGGTTGCCGATATCAGGGCGGCGTCAAGCGTATTGCCGGTGGCCACTGCACGCATGAGATGATCGATAAATGCCGGGGTCTGCTCAATCATCATCCGTCGCTGACGTTTGGCGCGGTAACGCAGGAACATCAGGCCTGCTCCGAACACCGTCATCGGGTAGAGCAACAGCCCCGAGGCCCCGGAAAGCGACACGCCGACAAGCGCTGCCACGACGAGGCAGGCGATCACCGTCGGTAGCATCCATTGGGCAGGGACGAAGCCAGCGCGTTTCAACTGGTTCGTGGCCAGGGCGGTAAGCAGGCCCCGCCTAAGCTGAACCGAGGGGAGATCCCGTCGATCGACATGCCCCAACAGGTCGTGCAACCTGGCGAGCAAGGCGCGGCGCAGCTGAAACCGCTGCTGCAGGGCCACCATCACGGCGACGAAAATCACACTGAAGGAAACGGCAACAAATCCGACAAGCCAGCTGGTCTGCATATATTCGCGCTCCCCCTGCTACAGGCTACAAGACATAGCGAGACTGGCTGGGCGGGGATGGCGTCACATCATTCTTGCCGTTGCGTTGGAGCTTTGCATTGTGCGGCTTGATTTCAACCTGCACGAAGTTCTGCTGCTTGAGGTCGTAGTAGAACAGCTCCTGAAGCATGTAGTTGTTGTCCGCAATCCCGGTTACCTCCTGCACGTGGAGGATTTTCCGCTCCCCGGTCGCCATCCTGCCGACCTGCACGATCAGGTCGATGGCCGCCGCCACCTGTTGCCGGAGCGTGAATTCGCTTCCCCGATATCCGGCGAAACCGGCCAGCATCTCCAGGCGGCTCAGCGCATCGCGCGGGGTGTTGGCGTGCAGTGTGCCCATCGACCCATCGTGACCGGTGCTCATGGCCTGCAACATGTCGAGCATCTCGTCGCCGCGCACCTCGCCGACGATGATGCGGTCCGGGCGCATGCGCAGGGCGTTGCGTACCAGATTGCGTGCACTGATCTCTCCCCGCCCTTCGAGGGTCGGCGGACGCGTTTCAAGCGAGACCACGTGTGGGTGATCAAGCACCAGCTCGGCGGCATCTTCAATGGTGATGACGCGTTCATCGTCCGGGATGAACTCGGAAAGCACATTCAGCAGCGTCGTCTTGCCGGTGCCGCTGGCGCCGATTACCAGAAGGTTGCAGCGGGAGCGCACGGCATGACGCAGAAACTCCTGAATCGGTTCATCCCAGGTCCGGTAGGTGAGCAGATCCCCCGCAGCAAGCGGAATCTTGCGGAATTTGCGTATCGATATACAGGGACCGTGCAACGCCACCGGAGGGATGATTGCGTTGACACGCCCGCCGTCAGGCAGCCTCGCATCCACCATCGGGACCGTCTCGTCCACTCTTCGCCCCAGCGGGGCCAGGATGCGGTGTATGATGCGCAAGACATGGGCATCATCGATGAAACGCAGCGGTGTCCGGATCAGTTTCCCGCGGCGCTCGATAAAAATATTCCTCGCCCCGTTCACCAGGATGTCGCTGATCTCGTCATCATCGATGAGTTGCTGGATAGGGCCGAACCCGCTCAACTCGTCAATCATTTCGCTGACCAGCGCCTCGGCGTCGCGCCGGTTGAGGGCGATCCGTTCTTCGGCAACGAAGCGGTTTATCTTGCTCTCGATGTAATCCCTTATCCGGTCTTCCGGCCAGTCATCCAGCTTGGTGCCTTCCTCCTCCACCACATTGATGAGATAGCGATGCAATCGCCCCTTGAGCGCCTGATACTGCTCATCCCGCTCAAATTCATCGCCCTTGCCGGCTGGAAAGAGTTCCATTTCGTTACTCCCTCACTAGAACAGTCTGTCTAACCATCGCCGCCAAATCGGCCCTGCGGCGGTTTCACGCTTCCAGCTTCCGCTACTTTCGGAAAGCTTGTCCACCAGGGCGCGCACCCCCCTGGCATAAGGGTCCGAGGGAGCGATATCAAAGATGCTGCGTCCTGCATTCAGGGCCTTCAAGCGAACCATGCCGCTCGGAGGCAAGGTATGCACCAGGGTCATGCCCAACAACTCGGCGATATCGTCGGCGTTCAGGCCAACCTCCGCCGAGTAGCGATCAACGATCAGTCCAATCGACTCAACTAGATAATCGTGACTCGCCAGATGATCGAGAAGCTGCCTTCCCGATTTGCAGCTGGGCACCGACTGCTCCACCACCAGCATGGTACGGTCCGATTTGCTCAGGATGAGGCGTACGAAATCCGTCGGGTTGACACCGCCGAGGTGAACCACCATGCGACTGAAATAGGAGCGCAGCACATTCAGCAGGATCATGACATCCGCTGCGGTAACCCCTTCCATTCCCTTGATATCTTCAGGCAGGGAGAGAACGGTCAGGCCGCTCTCGTGCCGCGTGAAAGCGGTACGGATCAGGGTCTGGTCGAAACGGCGCACACTGCGGATGGCATCGAGAAAACTGTAGGATGATTTCAGGTCGAGCGTAAGCAGGGTATCGGCCGGCGGCATCCCGAGGTCCAGAAGCAACACCTGTTCGTCGGCTTCCACGCGATCCAGCATTTCGAGCGCGGCATGCACAGCGAGTGTGGTCACCCCCTCATAGGGGCGAGAGGATAAAAACGAGAATACCTTGTTCTGCACCGCCGGGGGTTGTGCCTCTCGCGGCGTCTTCTCTTCCAGATGATGAACCAGACTGAGAACGTCCCGCGGGTCGCTTCCCACACGCAGAAAGTCGCGTGCGCCGGCGCGCATGGCCGAAAGCAACAGGCCGCTCTCATCGGAAGTGCTGATTGCGACGATCGCCAGCCCCGGCTTGACCGCCAGCAGCCCTTCGATCAAGGTCGCGTGCGAGTGTGTCTCGCCACCACCCAACTGCACGAAGAGAACCGATGCGGATGAGGCATCAACGAGCATCAGGATACGCTCAACAGCATCCTCATCCGCAATGACGACCTCGCGCTCCCGGTCCAGGGCACTGATTAGCCACTGCACATAATCTTCCCGATCGCTGACGACAATAACGCTGCCCGCTGCCGGATTCATTTGCTGAATCCCCCTTCGAGCCTGTCGAAATCACCGGTCTCGAAGAACATCAATTCTGCGATACCGGGGGCATACTGCCGATACCCCTCGCCCGGCAGAGCCGGGCCCGGGGCATGACGATCTAGCGCACGCACCAGATGCGGCGTCACCACCATGATCAGCTCCTTGTCCCCCCGTTCCAGGCGCGTAGACTTGAAGAAGGCGCCCAGGATGGGAATGTCACCGAGGAGCGGCACCTTGTCCACATTGGAGGAGTTTTCGACACTGAGCAGACCACTGATCACGAAGCTCTCCCCATCGGCGAGTTGAACCGTGGTCTCGGTACGCCGGACACGCAGACCCGGAACGGTAACGCCGGCACTGGAAACGGCCGAACTGAAATCCAGTTCGCTGACCTCCGGCGCCACCTTTACCACAATACGCTGCGGGTCGAGCACCGTCGGTGTAAGGGTGAGACGCACGCCAAAATCGCGGAACTGGATACCGACGGCACCGGTTGCCCCCTGACTCACCGGGATGGGGATCTCGCCACCGGCGAGGAAGCTCGCCGTCTCGCCACTCATCACCGTAAGACTCGGTTCGGCCAGGGTATAGGCGAAGCCGTTGCCCTCGAGCAGGCTGATCACCCCCAGCAGCCCCTTGTCGGCATTGCCCGAGACCAGATTGAAGGCCTGGGCAATCGGCAGGAAACCGCTGGCGCTGTCCAGTGTCAGGTTACCCGTACCCAGTCCGCTCACCCCCGAAAGGCCCCCGGGCGGCGTGATACTGACCGTGGTGTTGGCGGTATTCTTAGCCAGCGAAATGCCCGATTCTTTCAGGGCGCGGCGGCTCACCTCAACGATCCGGATATCGGAACGGACCTGAGTCTGGAAATCCACCGCGGGGGCAGGGGGTCCCACCATGATGCGTAGCAGCTCCATCGGGGCGCCGCGCACCCACAAACGCATCTCGGTCGCCCCCTGCCGTTTGGCGGTCATCAGCATCTCCCGACTGGTCACCATCTCAACATCGAGCACCTCGGGGTCGGCCACTGCCACCCGCAGGATGGGTTGGGGACGATTGAGGACATGCTGTGTTTTCTCCGCCATTTTCACTACCTGCGATCCGCTCACCGGATCCGCCATCCCTGAGGGGGTGAACAGCAAGGGCATCAGCAACGCCAGAAAAAGGCTTTTGCCGCGCAGGGTATTTTTCTCTGCCATGGTCATCGTTCAGCGCCTTCAGTGGACCACACGGCTTTTGTCCGTGCCGCGCCAAATCGTGGTGACATCATGTACCACTCGCGGGGATTCGGTTCGCGAGAGGGCTTCGAGTTCTGACAGGGTGATCACCATGCTCTCGTCCACCTCTCCGGGTTCGATGCCGTGCAGCGCAAGATGAAGCGTCCCGGCATTGGCGGCCAGCAGCAGTTTTGGGGCATCTTCTGCGCTGACTGCGAGCACGGCGGTGCGTGCCGCGCCGGCGGTGGTTCGCTGGGCCCGCGCCATGGCATCATCGAATTCCGTTTTCGCCCCATAGGCAAGAAGACGTTGCCGCGGCAGCACGATGCGTGCGCGGGACGGCCGTCGTTGCGCGCGGTCGGCAGAGAGATAGAGCAATACGTCGACATAATCGCCAGGTTCGAGGTAACCGCCCACGCCGATCGCTTCGTTGACCACGACGGCTATTGCACGCTCTCCCTCACCGAGACTGCGGACCAGTTCGCTGCCCCGGTAGAAGTGGCGGCTTGTCAGCGGCTCACCGCGTCCGACATTCGTCGTCGGCGACAAACCCGCAACCTCCTCCAGGCTGAGGAAACCGTCCGGTGGGGCGATTTGAACCGGCACAAGAAGGATGGCCTCTTTTGCAATGGGCTCACCGCGGGGCAGTGGTTCGACGGCAACCACCACATGGGTCCAGTCCCGCGGTATGACCTCACGTTCTGTTACGGAGACAACTTCCACCGGCTCGCTTCGGCTTCCGAACTGAAAAGCGAGATACCCGAACAGAACCGCAGCAAGGGCGGTCGCAACGGCGAGCAGTTCCAGGTGACGCGTTTCCATTATCCCTCCACTCTTCTTGCCCCTCCTGTTCCTCGGGGCGACATCAGAGCCGCATCACGGCCTCTGCCGTCAGTTGTTCCGGTACCGGTGGGAGCGTCATGCCTCCCGGCAATCTCATGAGCGGAAGCATCGGGTCATTACGGAAGTCCGGCCAGGTGACTCGTACCCTGACCCAGTCCACGCCCCCCTCGGTGCTCAAGGTGACCTGGACATTTTGATTGGCCTCGCCCAGCACACGTTCCTTCCAGCTCTCGGGTAGCCAGCTCAATACCATTGCCACGTTCGTCCGCGCCAGCTCCTGCACAATCGCCGGGTGATCCGGGTCCTGTGGATCGGCGGCGATGCTCGCACGCGCTGCAACCTGTGTCGCATAGCTCATGCTGTCCTGCAGGTTAAGGAGCAATCCCCAGGTGACGAGGCCGTAGAACAGGAAAAAAAACAGCGGAAAAATCAGCGCAAACTCTACGGCGGCAGCGCCGCCCTGTCTGTCGCCGATATTCGCGAAGGAATGCACAACCATTCCACTTGAGTCCAAAGAGGCATACTGCAGCCGCAGCCGGGACGGCACCGCGTCGATCGCCAGGATTAGGACCAGCTTCCCACTGTAGTGGCGATATATTGAAACACGGCGGCAAGCTCCTCGCCGAGAAGGGTGACCGTTCCGATGATGGCAACCGCGATCAGCGCGACGATCAGGGCATACTCGACGGCCGTGGCCCCTCTCATGGAATTTGCTATATAACGGCATGCTCTATTCATGGGCACTCTTCTCTAGGTTGTCTGGAACATTCCTGTAATTCATATCCGCCCTTGTCCTGCTCCTGTTAGCGAACACGTACCGGGAGTAGACGCACGGCTTGTGCAAAGCTTCGGCAGAAGCTCTGCGGGGATAAGAAATAGCTTTTACTCGGCACGTTGTAATTGCGCATATCAATTACCAATTAACCTAGTAGATATTTCACATGTGTCAATTTGCCGCGCTGGGCAGTGGGCCATTGCTTTTACCACCACGCCTCAGCCTGCAGACCGTACGTCAGCCCCTCGCTGTCGCTGCCGAACACCCCGCTGGTGCCGCCGGCGACACCGGCATCCTGGGCTGCGCGGTTCCAGTCGGCCCAGGTGACGAAGAGGCGCAATACCGGCCGTGAGAAAAAGCCGCGCCCGGCCGAAAGCTGCGGGGCGATGGTCAGCTTGGTCAGTACCTGCTCGTCGCCGTTGTCGGGCTTGACCCGATCCTGCCCCAGCTCCAGTGCCAGGTTGAAGTGCTCGCCGAAATGGTAGATGGGGCGGATACCGAGGGAGAGCCAGCGCTGCTTTGCCTCCTTGCGCTCGTAGACCGCGGTGGCCATCCCGGACCACAGGGCGGAGGGTTGAACCATCAACTGCTCCACCGCGCGCCAGGTCTTGTCATCGCTGGACAGGGTGTCGTCGGGTGACTTGCTCAGGGTAGCCCCGGCACCGGCTCCGTACTGCAGCGCCAGGCGGTTGAATCCCCCCAGCAGCGACTGCTGCTCGTGCACCAGGTGCAACTGCCAGCCGTCCGTGCCGTCGAACCCCTCGCGACTCTCGTTGGCGGAGAGCCAGGCCAGCCCCGCCACCAGCTTGCCGCCCCGGTTACTGTCGATATCGTAGAGGCGCAGATCGTGGGTCAGCACGGCCCGATCGCTGCCGTCGTTAAATGGCGCACCGCTGTCGCTGAAGCCGTCCCGGACGTTGTGAATGAGACTGTAGGAGAAGCGGGCACCGCCGAGGGGGAGGTTGTAGAGGCCGCCGCCGGCACCGCTGTTGTCCCAGTAGAAAAAGTCGGTGATGTGGACATCCTCGCGCAACAGCCGCTTGCCGACCCAGAAACGGACCGGCTGCCAGCGCGCATCGCCGAAGCCGCCGCCCTCAGCATAGACCTCGCGCATGGCGGTCGTGTACTCCTCCCAGTCCTTCTCCGCAGCGCTCTCGAAGGCGAAGGTGGCATTGACCTTGAAGTGGCTGCCGTCGTCCTCCTTGAAGACGGTTTCGCCAAATTTCAGCGCGCCGTAGGTTTCGCACTCGTTCCCCAGGCGATACTTGCTCGCCGCCCCCGGCAACTTGAAGCAAACCTGATCGCCGCCCGGGGAGTTGCCACCCGCGCCGGTGCGAAAGTAGCCATGGAAGTCGAAGGCCTGGCTCTCTCCTGCCGGAACCAGCAGCAAAGAACACAGCGAAAAGAGAAAGAGGGAAGATCTCTGCCGGCGCACGCGGAACCCCGTTATCGCTTGTTATAAATAGCGTCAGTTACAGGGCAAGGTTAGCAGCTGGCGGCAAATTGAACAGATGGTTTCGGCGGCCGTGAGGATTCCGGATCCGTGAGCGGCTTGTCTACTGCGGGCCGCCCGGGACAAGATACTTGCTGATTGGCTCGGGCGCGATCGCCCCCTGCGGCTGCAGGCCGATGAACACCTTTGTGCGTGTCGGGGCGGGGCCGAATCCCGGTGATTGGGAGACGATCTCGATGCGCAACGGCTGGCGCCCGGCAGGCAGCTCAATAGGCATCTCATGAGCGGCGAGTTTCGATGTCGGGGAGAGCGAAAAGCGCCGCTCGCCACCCACGTAGATATCCACCCCGACCTTCACATTGCCGCCGCCGCCGACCTCGCGGGGCGGTGTCGGTTTGACCACCAGGCGATACTCTCCGCCGCGCGGCAGCAGCAGCGCTCCCTCGATTGCGAGCGCAGCGACCGGATAGCGGGAGGGGTCGTGGTGCCGGTCGAACAGGCCGCCCGATCGCTCGCCGTAATATTTCGGATCGAGCTCGAACACTGCCGCGGGCAGCATATGCCCCTCTCGCAACGGCGCCTGCGGTTCGCCCGCAAATGGGGTGCTTTTCGACAGCCAGTAGCGCGTCAGGAGCTTTCCGCCTGCCGCCGCTTCGGCAACGGGTGTTGCAGACGCCGGCGCCTTGCTGGCGGCGGCTACCGTTGCTGACGCTTGCGTGGTGGAACCCGCCTGAACACCGAGCTGCCGCTCCAGGTGGGTAACCCGCGCCTCCAGCCGTTCAATCATCTGCAGCAGACGCTCATCCTCGTGGGCGCCGGCGCCGGCGGCAACCAGCAGCAGGAACAGGGTAACGAGCGGTTTCATTCGGTAATCTCGTAACGTTTCATCTTCCGCCACAGCGTCGATTTGTCGATGCCGAGGATCTCGGCGGTCAGCGCCCGATCCCCTCCCTGCTCGCGCAGGGTTTTGCGAATGAAGTAGGCTTCGACCTGCTCCAGGCTCTGGGGGGCGATAAAGTCCAGCGCGCGCAGTTGCATGTTCTCATCCGCGACCATTTCCGAGGGCAGGGCCTCCTCCGTCACCCGCTGCCCCTCTGCCATGATCGCCATGCGCAACACCACATTCTCGAGCTCGCGAACATTTCCCGGCCAGTCGTGGCGCATCAAGGCGCCCAGCACCTTGGTGGTCATCCCCTGCAGCTGTTTGCCGAGGCGCCCGGCGTGGCGATTGAGGAAGAAGTTGGCCAGCAGCGGGATATCCTGGCGGCGCTCGCGCAGCGGCGGGATGTCGATATCGATCACCTTGAGCCGGTAGAAGAGGTCCTGACGAAATTCGCCGGCGTCAATCAGTTCGGGAAGATTGCGGTTGCTCGCCGCGATGATGCGCACATTGACCGTGTGCGGCTCGGTATCGCCAATGCGATAGTAGCCGCCGTCCTGCAACACCCGCAGCAGTTTCGCCTGCAGGGAGAGTGAGGAGTTGTTGATCTCGTCGAGGAACAGCGTCCCGCCGTTGGCCCGCTCGAACAGGCCGTCCTTGTTGCGATCGGCGCCGGTAAAGGCGCCCTTCACATAGCCGAACAGCTCGCTCTCGATGATGTTCTCCGGGATGGCGGCACAGTTGATGGCAACGAAGGACTCATCTGCGCGCGCACTGCTGGCGTGGATCCGCCGCGCCACCAACTCCTTGCCGCAGCCGCTCTCGCCGCCGATGAGCACATTGCAGTCGTAGGTGGCAGCGGCCTCGACCAGCTTCTCCACCTTGGCCATCGCCGCTGAGCGGCCGAACAGCAACTGATACTGATCGTCCTCGCTCTCGTTCACACGGGCACGCAGCTTCTCGTTTTCGCGCCCGAGCAGGTAGTGCTCCAGGGCACGGCTTACCGTCAGCAGCAGTTCCGTGTTGTCGAAGGGTTTGCGGATGTAGTCGAATGCGCCGGACTTGAGCGCCTCCACCGCCGTCTCGACCGTGCCGTGTCCGGTGACCATGACGACCTGGGTGCGGGGGTTGGTGCGGCGAGAAAAATTGAGGATATCGATGCCGTCGACGAATGGCATGCGAAGGTCGGTAACCACTACCGCCACCTCCACGCCCGATTCGATGATGTCCAGGGCGTGCTGCGAGCTCTCTGTCGCGATGACATTCGCATCGAGCTCTTCCAGCACGGTGGCAACGAGCTCCCGCATGCGCTCGTCATCCTCGGCGATGAGGACGCACGGCGCCATCTCTTTCAGGCCCTCGAGCCCGCCATCTGCTTCTCTACTCATCATTCACAACCCCGCGCAAATTCACGACGAAACGCGCTCCACTGGTGTACTCCGGATCCAGGCTCAGGGAGGCACCACGGCGGCTCAGCATGGCCTGGCTGATGGAGAGCCCGAGACCGGTGCCGTCCCCCGCCTCCTTGGTGGTAAAAAACGGTTCGAATATACGCCTGCGCTGTTCGGCGGCGATACCCGGCCCGTTGTCCTCGACACTGATCTCAACACCCCGGTTACCGATATGGCGGGTGATGATGCGGATCTCGGCATCGTCCTGCTCCTCGAGCGCCTGCAAGGCATTGAGCAGCAGATTGGAAAGTGCAATATCCAGCTCGCCGCAGGGGATCTCGACGAAGGGAAGCGCTTCGCACAGCTCGATCCGGATACTCGCGCCCTGGCGCTTGAGGCGGCAGGTCAGGAAGGTTTCGACAAGGTCCCGAATCAGCCCATTGACATCGCACGCCTCGTCCGAGCAGCTGTCGCGCCGTGCATAACTGAGCAGATCGTTGACGATGCGCGAACAGCGCCGTGCCTCCTCGACGATGAAACCCGAGTAGCGCGACTTTTTCTCGTCATGGGTCTTGGGGTTGGTCAACAGCTGCGAGTAGCCGAGGATATTTCCCAGCGGGGTATTGAGTTCATGGGCGATACCGGCGGCCAGTTGCCCCATGGCAACCAGTTTTTCGCGGTTAAACACCGAATCGAGAAGGCGTTGATAATCGGAAATATCCTGCAGCGTGATCACCGCATCGACATCCGCCTCGCGCTTGGAATAAAAGGCGATATTGACTGAAATGTAGCGCTCTGAACCGTCAATTTCGGTATGGATAACATGGTTTTTGACCGCCTGTTTGTACAGAAAAGCATCACGCAGCGCATCGTGGTCGCCGGGCTCCAGGGAGATGACATCAAACAGCATCTCGCCCAGCAGGCACTCCCGCTCGCAACGGAACAGCTCGACCGCCTGGGGATTGATGCTGGTAACCACCAGGTCATCGTCCACCGCCAGCAGCGCGCCCGGCATGCTGCCAAGCAGCGCATCCATCTTGTTGCGCTCGTTGACCACCCGATTCTGGCACTCCTCTACCGTGGAGAACATCGCGCTCAGGTTATTCATCATGATGTTGTAGTCGCTGACCAGGCTCCTGGTGAGTGAGCAGCCACGTCCTGTCCCAGCAAGGTTTGAAAGGGTCCCCTCCTGCGCGTCCAGCACCGCCTCATGCAGGGAGTGCATCGTCCTGCGGTGCATGAGCAGAAGTGCGACGGCAAGAAAGAGGAGCAGTTCGAGGAACAACAGCGCTGCGGCCGGGGCGGAGAAGGAGAAATCGTCTTGCAGGATGAGCAGCAGCGTGACGAATGGCGCCACGAAGGTCGATATAAGAAGTCCTCTCAATAACGCGTCATACAGGAAAGGCATTGTCGTATATACCGCTAATCGACCGGTCAAGGACGGAATGCCATTATACCCGCGAGAGGCCGGCCATTCACGCCGGGATCCCGGCAACGCTTACCCGCGAATGAGCGGGCAGGCGCTGACCGGGTTTGGGCACTAGAAGATCATCTGCAGGCCTAACGTCGTTTGCGTGTAGTCCTGCTTCGACGGATCGACAGGGTCCTCCTGGTCGAACTCCACCATGGCATGCTCGAGGGTCACCTTGAGGGTCTGCCCGTTGATATAGTAATTGGCGCCCGCCGATGTCCACTTCTGGTCGGAGAGTCCGGTGCCGGTGCCGTATTCGGTGTTCTCCGCCCGGGCAAACAGCTGCAACCGGCCCATGCCTACCGGCTCGGGCAGCAGGTAGCCCACCTTGGCATACGTGCCTTCACGCTCGACCAGCGGAGTGAGCAGCGGATCGGGGATGGTCGGGAAACCGTCCACGCTGTAGTCGAACCAGGCGGCCGAGGCGGTGATGGTGCCGAACGAATACGGGTACTCGAAGAACACATCGTAGGTGGCCGCCTTGTAGTCCTTGGGGTCGGTCCGCGCGGTATAGTCTCCATAGGCGACATCGGCTTGCGCGTCATAGGCGGCGCCGATGGTCAGCACCTTTTGCGTTCCCAGGTAGGTGCCGCGATAACCGTAGGAGTACTCGGGATCGAGCAGGCTGGCGTGGACACGCGCGGTCAGCCGCGGCGAATCGGTCACCACCTCGTCACCCTCTCTCCCGTCGGAGACCATCAGGCGATACTGGAACATCGCATCGGCCAGATTGCCCCACATGACCACGCCGGTATCGCGGGTACCGCCGAACGGGGTGTAGGGAAGCAGCTCGCCGCGGTCCAGGGTCAGCGGCTCGAGACACGCCTCCAGATTCTCACGACTGAAGGTGTTCTTGAAGCGTCCGACGATAAAGCGCACCGGGTCGCTGTAATCGAGGGTGATGTAGGCATCCCGATAGAAGACGGCCCGATCGTTATTGCCGCCCTTGCTGTCGCTGCCCGCCTCGAGCTGGGCATAAAACCCGACATAGTCGTTGTACTGGCCGGTAAAGGTGATGCGGTTGCGCCGCAGGAAGGTGTCCCATACGTCGCCATCGTCGGTGCTCGAGGTGTAGCCCCTGTTTTGCGCCCAGATCTGCAGTGCGTAGTTGATTTGCAGGTAGCCCTCATCCCCAAACTGAAAATCCGGACCGGCAACTGCACTCTGCGGCACCCCGCAAGCGGCCGCGATGCCAAGCGCCAGCGCCCCGGACCTGACGAGCCCGGAATATCGATTATTGATTCTCATTTTCTCTCCCCCTTTATTGCGCCGTCTGGTACTGGCCAAGCAAGGCCGGTGCCTCACCCTCTTTGTGGCAATTCATGCAGGTTTGCTCTGCGTTTTTCCTGGGATCGCCGATCAACTCCTTGTGTGCCATATTTTTCAGCATCAGACGCTCGTTGCCCTGGTGGCAGCCGACACAGGAGTGATTCACCTTGGTGTGCTGGATATGCCACGCCTCCTCTGCGGGCTGGTCCGCACGCTTGCCGTTATGGCATTTGAAGCAAGAGGAGGCGCCAAGGCCACAGGCATTGGCTACCGCGATCGGCGAGGCGTTCACGATACCCTCGTGAATCCCGCCCAGCACCTCGCTGCTCCAACTGCCGTCCTCGTTGATCGGCATCCCCTTTTCGATAACGTAGGAGGCGTATCCGACCCATACCGCCACTGCGAGTGGTGCCGCCAGGACGGGCAGCCAGGCACTGCGCAGCCACTTTCTCCAAACCTTGTTGCCATTTGTTGTCTTTTTCATTGCTCCTCCTTCTCTCCGCGACGTATTGTTTTCGTTTGTTCGTTCAACCTATTCACAACATCACTTGCGGGACCGTCACGCCCCTCCAGGACAGCCCGAATATCTTTCTCACTCAATCCGGTGGAGCACATGCAAACAGGGCCATCCCTGAACTTCAGCCTGCCGGGCAACTCCGTGCTTTTCGCTTCAGCCGCATAGCCCTGCATGCTCAGCAGCAGGATGGTTACGGTTACCAGGGTACGCATGGTTTCACCATCAGGTTGGTGTTTCGTCATACGATGCACAAGACATGCCAAGGAAAATAACTGTGGAATTTCATACGCTTATCGAAAGTGCCTTTACCACAGCAGGTTGCACGACCGGCCTGCGGTGGGATCTGGACTCAATTTGCAATGGTGCCCAGAGGGAGCTCCGCTGCGGAAAATTCATATTCGCTCGAACGCGCCTCCGCGATCGCCTGGCGCAACAGGGCGAGGGTGGTCCGATCGAGCTTGCGGCCGTGGTTGCGCAGATAATCCTCGAAGGTACGCACGTACTGCTGACGCGGTGCCACCCTGACGCGCAAGCGCAGCGTGCCGCCCTCGCCAAGCCGCCCCGATTCGCCGCGAAGGGTCAGCCCCTCGCCGGCAGCGAGGCGCTGATCGAACTGCTCCTCGGTCAGGTCGAGGTTGGCCCGCCAGGCGAGCAGATGGCGCGCCAGTTCGACGACCTCGCCCGTCGCACCGACATGCTCCAGTGTCAGCAGGATCTCCGGTACCAGATAGGTGGGCAGGTGATGGCCGGCACCGCTGTTGACCACCTCGGCGCGTGCGCGAAACACGCCCTTCTCACCGGGTTCGACATCCAGCCTGACGCTGAAGGCGGAGCGGGTCATTTGCGGATCGTGGATCCCCTTCCACAGGTGGCGCCGTTCCGGCATGTGGCAGGACTGGCACGGCTTCCCCTCTTTGGCATAGCGCGTCGCCTGCCACTGATTGAAGGTATCCTCGCGAAGCTTGCCGTTGAGCCGTGGGCCATCCTCGGCAAACTGGTGACAGGTCGCACAGAAGCGGCTGTCGCCGAAGGCGGCGTGCGCGCTAAAGCCTTCATGCACCTCCTCGTCCCGCACCGGCTTGTTCGGCGGCGGACCGAAACGCCGGTGCGCCCGCAGATGGCAGACGGCGCACACCAGTCCCTGGTCATGAAGATTCGCCGGGACGTATTCCGGCGGCGAAGAGGCCGAACGGCTCCAGCCGCGCTCCTGTGACAACAGGGCCAACTGCTCGCTCATCGGGGCGTGACAGCGCAGGCACGATTTGGCAGTGCCGGCATCGGCCAGTTGCATCTGCCAGCGGATCCCCGGCCCCATGGTGTGACTGTGCAGGCTGCCACGCCACTGCTCGTACTGCTGCGGATGGCACTCAGCGCAGGAAGCGGGATCGAGCGAGGCCTCCAACGCCGAATAGCCCGCCGGCGGTTGTCCCTGCGGCGGGATCGGCGTTGTCCAGTGCTGCTGCAAAAACGCCTCCACCGTCGGTTCGGCGAGCCAGTCCTGCAACAGCCAGCCACCGCCTGCTGTCACCGCAAGGAGCGAGAGAGCTGCTACTCTCCACCTCATTTTCGTACCCCGCGCCGAGGGTTAACCGTGGCAGCCATGGATTTACCTCAACGATCTGCATGGAATGGAATGGATGGCCTTGCGTGGTAGCCGGTAGCCGACCGTGATGACCTGCACGACGCTATCCACCCTCGTCGCCGACGAGGTTATCACGCGACAGCGGGTGTCGACAGCCGCTACCTCCCACAAAAAAGGCAGCCCGCGGGCTGCCGTAAATGTGAGGACGCTATTGTCGCCTAGCCACCGCAGGGGTTGGCCGGAAGCGAGCTGCCTGAACCACCTGTGCTGTCGGTGCTGGCGGTAGTGGTAGCCCCGGCTTTATAGAGGCGGTCCGCCTCGACGATCACATCGGAGGTGCTCGCATAGGCATCGGTAATGACCGGCAAATCGACATAACTCGGGTCGTTATAGGTGAGATTGTCGGTCAGTGCCGCTGTCTGCCAGGGCGAGGTGGCCGGAAGGTTGGCTGCTGCGGTCTTGTTCTGGTAGTTGGCCATCTGCAGCCACTCGATCATCGCTCCGTCATAGTAGCGCGTAGGATAGCCGAGAATGGTGCCCGCCACAGTGCCGGTAACCATGGCACGGTAGGTGGTGCGGCAGAAGGTGTATACCGTCTGGCCGGCGGTATAACCGAGGTTGGAGACCATGGTGGCCAGGGTTGCCTTGTCCAGGTAGCGGTAGGAGCCATCGGTCGCCAGCAGATCGGTGTAGTTGAGATTCACCGCACCGTGGACCGTGCCGTTCATTGCGGTCTTGCAGCCCACCGTCTCCGTAGTATTGGTATTGGCGTTGATGTCGTTGATATCGACACAGTCGGCATTGGTCCCGCCGGTTGAATAGAGGGCGCCACCCCACTCGGTCGGTGAGCGGGCATCCCAGACAAAGGCGTCCGGCACCTCACCGCGGGCAACCGCCATCATATCGCCAAGGGTCGCCTGCAGCACGGTGTTGTCCGCCATCAGGTCCTTGACCGTAACCGTGCCGCCGGTCGGTGCCGGTCCGCTGTTGCTCTCGCCAAGGTAGAGCCCACGGCTGGCGGCGGGAATGACGCTGTCGTGGGTGGCACCGCCATCGAGCATCGCCAGGTGGTTGGACTCGGTGCCCCAGTAGCGGAACAGATAGTGCGCACGACCGACCAGCATGATGGAGCCACCCGCCTGACCCATGGCAAAGACGATCATGTCGCTGCGCGGGTCGATGTCGTAGGCCGCGAGCAGTGCGTCCATGCGCTGTCCGCTCAACACCATCGAGATCGTCTCGGTGACGCCGTTGTCGCGCGCCTCCACCCAGGTCGTCGAGTCCAGCGAGTAACTGCGCACCCCGGGAGCGGGCGTGAAATATTTGCATACCCCGGTGCCGTCGCCATTGGTATCGCACGCCGGATCGACGGTGGTACCATCGGAGGCCTGCAGGATAATCAGTTCTCCGCTGATATGTGCGGGCTTGTTTGCCGCCCAGTCGTCGATCCATCGGGTCAGGGTGGCGCCGGTGATCAAACCGTACTCGTTATCGTTATAGTCTGCTGCCGAAACCGTGGCCAGTGATGCTGCTGCAGCGGCCGGATAGGTTGCCGGTGTGGTTGCAGAAACGCTGCTTTCGGTTCCCTGACAGCCTGCCAGAATTATCGATGCTGCCCCCACCAGGCCGACGAGCACCCCCCTGCCATGCATTGCGCCTTTTCTTATGCTCATAACTCTCCTCCTCCGCTTATTTGGCCTGGAGTCCGGCTGGTGCCGCTACCCCATTAGCCCCTTATGCCTATTCGAAAGTAGTGTCCCGTTACCGCGCATGGAGCAGGGACCGAACACGGTCTGCCTGTTGCTCAGACCGGCTTCAAAATGACCGGGACCGCCCCATCGTTCAGGGCGTCCAGCATCGCTGCGGGACCGGCCGCAGCAGATGTTGTCTCGCATGCGCGTCCCAGTTCTGACAGGCCTTTTTCGATCAGTGACTGAAGCTCCGGATCACCTTCAGCAACGATAAAAAGACGGACATTTTTTTCACTCATACCACGTACACCACATCTGAATTGACGATCATCTCCGCCAGCGTTCTGGCCTGGCGCGCATCGATATCCACTACCGGAACTTCGGCAAATTCGAGCGACTCGAGCTGCAGTTCCACCTCGGCATCGGCACGGTCGAGCTCGCCGACGACGGCGACCCGCACCGCGTCATCGAGCAGCGTCAAGCCGGTGGCCATACGCAAGGCTTCGGTCTTCTTGTTGCGCGCTATCATCAGCACGTTCTTTGTCACGTTACTCACTTGCACCCCCTAAAAGACCAGCACCCGATCGCTGTTGCGTACCAGTTCCGCATCCTGATACTGGCCGCCGACGATGACCACATCCTGCAATGCGGCGAGGTCCAGCTCGGGGCAGTAGCGCTCGACCGAATGCTCGCATACCGACAGGTGGGCGCGCTCGCTGCGTGCCGCTGCGACAAACGCCTCGTCCTTCAGCATGTTCACGCCATCCTCGGTGAGAAAGCAGCGGACATTCCAGTCACGCCCCAGCGCCTCCTTCATCAGCGCCGCAGCCTGTCCGGCCTGATTTATGTCTGTCACGACAATGCCGAATCTCATACTCACCCCTTGCGAATCTTCCAGACGAAAGCGCCATCCCCGTTCTGGCGATCGAAGATCTCATTGCCTTCGCCCTCGACCATGGCAATGATCGATTCGCCGGAAGAGGGGTTGTCGAAGATCAGGTTCAACACCTCGCCACTGCCGAGCTTTTGCAACGCCTTTTTCGTATACATCTGCGGATGAGGACAGGTATAACCCTTCACATCGAGTTCGTACTCACCCTCGCCAGTCTTGCCGAATTTAATGGCCATAACGCTACTCCTGAATTGTGTTGTCAGATGGTTTGCCGCACCAGCGATCAGATATCGAATACATCGCCGGCGGTTTTTCTTTCGAGCCACATGTTGAAGGCCTTCACACCGACCAGCCCGCCAAGGGTCATCCCGGCAAGGAAGATCCAGCCACTGAGGTCACCGTTGGTCACCGCAGCGAAAAACGCCCCCACATTGCAGCCCATGCCGAGGCGGGCACCGATACCCATCAGCGCGCCGCCGACAAGGGCGAATGTCGCTGTCTCCATATTCGGCACCTTCCATTTGAACTCGCGGCGCATCAGTGCCAGCACCGCGGCGCCGAGAATGATGCCGACCGACATCAGCAGCGGGGCGTTGATCAGCGGGTTGGGGATGCCGTTCTCCAGGCCGAAGAAGACGTTGTCCATCATGTCACGCCCCAGCAGGTCGAGGATCCAGCCACCGAGCTGTGCCTCCTGGGTGGTGATATACCAGTAGCCCGGATCGAACACCGTCTGCTGGATCGACATGCCCTCGGTGTAGCCCATCTTCTGCAGCAATTCACCGAAGTTGAAGATGTTGTAGTGCTCGCGCAGGGCGCCGGTGGCCCACATCTGCAGGCCGGCAAACACACCCAGCCCGAGGCCGGCCAGGGCGGTGTTCTTCGAAGCGGTCAGCATGCCCCAGAAGCCGCGCATCTCATCGGCAAAGGTCGGCGCCTCAAGCTTACTGCGGCGCATGTAGCCCTTGCGGTAGGTGGTCAGATAGAGCACGGCAAGGATCACGATGGTGGGCAAAATTGCGCCGAGCAGCGCATTGCCGACGAATACGTCCAACCAGGTATTTCCTGTCGCCAGCGCATCGGCGACGGTGCCGCCGGAGAGATCCCATACGTAGCCGGTGGTGAAGAGGTCAAACCATCCGTCGGTCACGCTGAGTTCTTCCGGCATTCCCTTTTCAGCGGCGGATGCGGCCCAACTGGAAGGGGCCAGGCTGTTGGACCAGCTGCCCAGATCGGCGAACAGCGCCTGGGAGAAGGAGATACTCACCAGTACCAGCATCGAGGCGATGTTGCCCTCACCGCTCTTGTAGAGCGAACCCGAGGCGCAACCGCCGGTGAAGACCATGCCGAAGCCGAAGATCAGACCGCCGATGATGATGTGCCAGCCAAGCGGATGGGGATGAAAGGTGCTGTAGCCGGAGACGGTGACCAGCCCGGCGGTGATCGAGAAGAGCGCCGTGGCAATCATCACCCCGACTGCCATGCGCGGCACCTTGACGGCGAACAGGTCGCGTACCGCGGAGGCCATACAGAAGCGGCCGTACTGCAGGAATATCCCGTAGGCGACACCGAACCAGACGTAAACCAGCAGGTACACCCAGCGGGTATCCATCATCAACAGCATGACGGACAACAACGTCACCAGTGCGCTGATGCCGATCGCGGTATAGCCGCCGCGATGCGCCAGCATGCTGCGCTCCCGTATCCCATTCATGGTCTCTGCCACATTCGAACTCATGCCTATTCCATCCTCGCCTTGAAATCAGTTTTATTCTCGAAGCTATGGTTCACGACGGACGTAGAGCCGCCAGTGAGTATCGTTTCGTATCGTCCCCAGATGCTGACCTTCGTAGATCTCCATCATCGAGGGGATCGTCTCGACCGCTGACAGATTGTCGGTAATCACCTCCACCACCGCCCCCACAGGGCACTCGTTCAGCGCCTTAAGGGTCAGCAGTTGCGGCTTGGGGCAACCCTCACCCTCGCAGGAGACGCGGCATCTGACCTCAACCACACCGTGCCCGGGCAGCTCAACGTTCTGCACGACATCGCTACTGACACGATGCCGCTTCACCGCCCTGGCCACACTTTTCCTGCGAAACAGTTCTGTCAGAAACACCGGCCCACTCCAAGTCCTTCGTCATTACAGACAAAGCAGCATCCATGCCACATGGGACATTTCTTTTAAAAACAGAAAGATAGCCGTATGCCGCCGATTTGGCCGGGGCATAAATTGCAAAACAGGGGGGTACGGAAGGGGTGGAATCGGAAAATGCAATCCGTTGCGGGAGGGGTGGCGAGCGGGACTCGACCGGCGGCACAGTACCACCAGGCAGGAGCCAGCCTTCCGTGGCCGGCCAGCTGCCGTTCAGGCTCTCTCTAGCCGTCGATCCATTCGCGGATCTGGTCGGGGCCGGGGAGGCCGCCGGCATGCACCAACTTGCCGTCCACCACCACGCCGGGGGTCGACATCACGCCATAGGACATGATCTCCGCCATGTCGGTGACCTTCTCCAGCGTGATCGCGACACCCGCCTGCTCGGCGGCGATGCGGATGAGGTTCGCCGTGGTCTCGCAGTTTTTGCAGCCACTGCCCAGCACCTTGATCGTTTTCATGACAACTCCTAATAAAGTCTGACGATATAGTTGATTGAATCAGGCGAAGGCGTTGAACAGCCAGCCGACGAGGGTGAAGGCCACCGCCAGCACCGAGGCGTACAGCGCCAGCGCCGGCCAACGGATCACCTTGCGCAGGATCAGCATCTCCGGCAACGACAGCGCGGCAATGCTCATCATCAGCGCCAGGGTTGTGCCGATGGCCACCCCCTTGCCCAGCATCGCTTCGGCTATCGGGATCACCCCGGTGGCGTTGGAGTAGAGCGGGATCCCGAGCAGTACTGCGGCAGGCACCGAGTACCAGGCGTCGCCCGCCAGGTGCTCGGCCACCCATGCCTCCGGCACATAACCGTGGAACAGGGCGCCGACGGCGATGCCGGCGACGACCCACTTCCAGATCCGCCCGACGATCTCCCGCACCTCGGCCACTGCAAAACGATGACGGCCGGCGAGGGAGCGGTCAGGCTCCGGCAACTGCATCTGCCCCATATGGATCTGCCACACGTACGCCTCGACCCAGCGCTCCGGCCTGAAGCGCTCCATCACCACGCCGCCCACCCAGGCCACGGTGAGGCCGGCGGCGACATAGAGCGCGGCCAGTTTCCAGCCGAGGATGCCGACCAGGATCACCGCCGCCACCTCGTTGATCATCGGCGAGGCGATGAGGAAAGAGAAGGTCACGCCGAGCGGGATCCCCGCCTCGACGAAGCCGATGAACAGCGGCACCGAGGAGCAGGAACAGAACGGCGTCACCGCGCCGAGAACGATGGCCAGCGTGCGCGCCAGCCAGCGCGGCTTGCCACGCACATACTCGCGCACCCGCTCTGGCGAGAGCAGGGCGCGCAGCAGGCCCATCACATAGATGATGATCACCAGCAGGGCGAAGATCTTCGCCGTGTCCATGACGAAGAAATGCAGCGCATCGGCCGGTGCGCTGCCCGGGGTCAGGCCCAGCAGGCCGTAGACAATCAGGTTGGCCAGTACATCAAACATCTGTGTTAAAACCTTTCAACGCAAAGGACGCCAAGACGCAAAGAGCGCAAAATGAAATGTTTCACCATTCGAGATTTCTTCCGCATCGTCTTATTCCAAACGTTACCTGGCATACTCCCGGATTCCTGCATGGCGGGAGGAATAACTGAGTCAGTTAATTTCTTTGCGCCCTTTGCGTCTTTGCGTCCTTTGCGTTTATGCCTTTTACAATTCAACTCTCACATCGCCTCGTATTCGAGGTAGGTGCGATTCATGTTGGCGCGGTGCAGCTCGCCGAAGTGCTCCAGGTGCGCAAAGGCGGGCATTTCGGTGTAGCGGTCCAGCACCTCCTCCATCGGCTCCATCTCCTGCGCCGCAGCGCCGACGGTGTCGTTGAGGAAGTCGTAGTAGTCTCCGCACTCGCGGCGTGCCCTGGCCAGGTCGCTCACGGCACCGTGTCCGGGGACGATGTACTTCGGCTCGAGCGCCTCCAGGGCGCGGAACGCCTGCTGGCCGTTGCGCACACTCGACCAGGGCAGCAGGGCGAGCGCCCGGTCCACGTAGACCAGATCGCCACTGAACACGACCTGCTGCCCAGGCAGCCAGATCATCGCATCGCCCGGGTAGTGGGTATCGGTGTAGATGAGTTCGAGCTCGACCCCGCCGAGGGTGATCACCGCCCGGCCCCCCTCGAGGGTGCGTGAGGCCGGCATCGGTTCGGTACCGGCGAGGCGTTCGCCAAGGAACTGCCCGAGGCTCTCCATCTGCTGCGCGGCATAGCGGGCCTGGGTTTGCGCGGTACGCGACAGGGCAATGACCTCGGCTCCCCTGGCGGCGAAGTAGCCGTTGCCCAGCCAGCGGTGGTCCTGGCTGCCGCTGTTGATCACCCAGCGGATCGGTTTTTCTGTCACCCCGGCAACCGCCTGCTCGATGCGCTCGGCACCCAGGCGCGAGGCACCGGAATCGATCAGGATCACCCCCTCGGCGGTGACGATAAAGCCGAGGCTGTTGTTCAACCCGTCGTTCCCGGCGCTACGCTGACCGAGCGGTCCGATGATGGCGTAGACATTCCCGGCAACCGGCTCGGCAGTGGGTGTATAGGCGTGTGCCTGCAGGGAGAACAGCGCGATAATGAGAGCGCCCGTAGCGGAAAACAGCAGTCGGAACATTACGATACTCCGTGGGAGGATTAGGGATTAGGGGTATTCAGGCGCTGCGCGAGAGAGGCGGCCGCCCAGCCATTCCGGCCAGTGCGGCCCGGTCGTCGCGATAGGGGGTGACCTCCCCCAGGCCCTGCAGCGTCGCCTGCAGCACCGCCTGGGCCCACTGCGGCAGCGCAGGATTGATCCGGTAGTAGACCCACAGTCCCTGCTTGCGATCACTGACGATGCCCGCCCTGCGCAGCGCCGCGAGATGATGGGAGACCTTGGGCTGCGGCAGCCCCAGGGCGTGGGTCAGCTCGCAGACGCACAGTTCGCCATGGCCGATGAGCAGCAGCAGGCAACGCCGGCGGGTCTCATCGGAGAGGGCGCGAAAGAACGAATCGCTGTTCAGGGTCATGGGCAACTACATCTACGAAAGTCGATATGGATAATATATCGATTTAGATAGATATGGCAAGCAGGGCCTGGTTGGGGATTCAGCGGCCGCTGCAGGGTCCGCTGATGGCCGCCCCGCAATCCTTGCCGCCGAGGTCATCGAAACACTCCCCCGGTTCGATCTGGATCGTCGAGTGTCTGATGGCGAAACGCTCCACCAGGATGCGCTTCAGGCAGGAGAGCACCTCGCCGCAGTTGCCCTCCTTCTCGACGATCACATGCATGGTCAGCATCGGCCATTCCGGCGTCAGCGACCAGAGGTGGATGTGGTGGATATCCTTCACCGCCGGCACCGCTTCGGTGAGCACGCTGCGCAACACCTCGACATCGACATCCTGCGGCGCCCCCTCGAGCAGGATGTGCACCGAATGGCGCACCACGTACCAGGCGCTGCGCAGGATCAGCAGGGCCACCAGCAGGGAGAGCAGCGGGTCGATGGGCATCCAGCCGGTCCAGAGGATCACCCCGGCGGCGACGATGGCCGCCACCGAGCCGAGCAGGTCGCCCAGCACGTGCACCAGGGCGCCGCGCAGATTGAGGTCCTGGCTGGTCCCGCGGTGCAGGATGGCGAAGGCCGCCACATTGACCAGCAGGCCGATCAGCGCCACCCCCAGCATCAGGCCGCCGAGCACCTCGACCGGCTGCAGCAGCCGCTCCGCCGCCTCGACTGCGATCCAGATCACCAGCGCGACAAAGGCCACGCCGTTGATCAGGGCGGCGATGATCTGCAAACGGTGGTAGCCGTAGGTATGCAGGGGGCCGGCCGGGCGGCGGGCGGCACGCGCTGCCAGCCACGCCAACGCCAGCGCGGCGGTGTCGGTCAGCATGTGCCCGGCATCGGCCAGCAGCGCCAGGGAGCCGGAGAGCAGCCCGCCGATGACCTCGACCACCATGAAGCCACCGACCAGCAGCATCGCCCACAGCAGGCGCTGTTCGTTATCGGTGCTATCGGATTCGTGTGCATGGGCCATGGGGAGAGTCTACCGCACTAGCGGCAACAGGACGATCTGCTTGAGTTTCTCCGCCATCCTCAACGCCCTTGCCGTGCGGAGTGCCCCGCCCCGGCGCCGTCTCTGCCCCGGCTCCTGAAGGGGATCAGCAGCATGCGGAAGAACCCGGTCACATCCCGCTCGGCGCGAAACAGTTCGATGCCGATGGTCATCCCCTCATGCCCGGCGCGGGGCTGCGCCCGATAGGTGCCGAACAGGCGATCCCACCACGGCAGATTGAAACCGAAGTTGCTGTTGGTCTCGTCATGCACGATCGAGTGATGCACCCGATGCATGTCGGGGGTCACCACGAACAGGCGCAGCACCCGATCGAGGGCCAGGGGGATGCGCACGTTACTGTGATTGAACATGGAGGTAACGTTGAGCAGCACCTCGAACAGCACCACCGCCACCACCGGCGCCCCCAGCAAAGAGACGGTGGCAAACTTGATCAGCATGGAAAGCACGATCTCGATGGGATGAAAACGCAGGCCGGTGGTGACATCGATGTCCAGGTCCGCATGGTGCATCCGGTGTACGCGCCACAGCAGCGGCAGGGCATGCACCATCACATGCTGCAGATAGATCGCCAGGTCCATGACCACCACCGCAACGGGTATCGCCAGCCATGGCGGCAGCGCAAAATGGTTGAGCACTCCCCAGCCCTGCCCGGCGGCAAAGGCCGCCACGCCAACCGCGGCTGCGGGAAACAGCACCCGGATGAGCAGGGTATTGAAGGAGACCACGGAAAGGTTGTTGAGCCAGCGCCGCAGCCGGGAGACGCTGAGCACCCTGCGCGGGGCCAGCCACTCCCACATCCCCATCACCACGAGGGTGGTGAAAAAGAAACCCAGGCGAATTGCCATTTCATTGGAGAGCACCAATGCATCCATAGGAGAACCGAGCGGTTGCCGATACCGGCAAGTGTAGGCCAGCGTTTGCGGCGCGAGGCGCCCCTGCGGTTACAGGGAGGATTCAGGCCAGAACCACATCCTGCGGCAACTCGACCTCCATCGCGATCGGCAGGTGGTCGGAGTGGGCATGATTGAGCACCGAGCATTGCACCACCCGCAGCTCCGAGCTGACCAGGATATGGTCGATATTGCGCTCGGGCCGCCAGCTGGGAAAGGTCAGCAGCTCTTCCAGCGGCTCGCGCAGGTGGGTGGTACGGAACAGCATCGCCATCTCGGCACTGCTCGGCGCGCAGTTAAGGTCGCCCATCACGATGACGTGGCGGTACTGGCCGACCAGCTCGGCGATGTACCCCAGCTGGCGCATGCGCGCCCGCGGGCTGAGCGCCAGGTGCAGCATGATCACCACCAGCGACTGCTCGCCGTGGCCGTAGCGCACCAGCAGCGCGCCGCGCCCCGGCACCACCCCCGGCAACCGGTGTTCGGTGATCTCGGTGGGGTGGTAGCGGCTCAGCAGGCCGTTGCCGTGCTGGGCGATCCGCCCCAGGTTACGGTTGAGCTGGTGGTACCAGAACGGGTAGTTGGCCTTGTCCGCCAGGTATTCGGTCAGGTCCACGTAGTTGGTGCGGTGGCTGCCGGCATCCAGCTCCTGCAGGCCGACGATATCGTGCTCCCGCAGCAGTCTGGCGATGTTGTCGAGGGTCTCGAAACGGCGGCGGGCGGGGAAGAGGTGCTTCCAGCTCTTGGTCAGGTAGTGGTGGGGAAAGATGCTGTTGATCCCCACCTGGATATTGTAGCTAAGCAGGCGCAGGCGATTTCCTGAGGTCTCTCCGGTCAGAACGGTATCCATCTGCTCCATACTTTTCATCATCAAATCGGGCAGACCATCTCGCCCAGGGTCGCGGTCAGCTTGAGGTTCTCGGCGTAGTCCACCGGGCAGTCGATAATGGTAACGCTATCGCTTTCCAGCGCCAGCCTCAAGGCCGGCAGCAGCTGCTCGGTCGCGGTGATGCGCACCCCCACCGCACCGAACGATTGCGCCAGCAGGACGAAGTCCGGGTTGTCGAATTCCACATTGGAGATGCGTCCGAACTGGCTCATCTGTTTCCACTTGATCAGGCCGTAGCCGCCATCGTTCCAGATCAGGACCACCAGTGGCGTATTCATCCGCACCGCGGTCTCGATCTCCTGCACATTCATCATAAACCCGGCATCACCGGTGACCGCCACTACCTTGCGCTCGGGAAAGGCGAGCCGGGCGGCGATCGCGCCGGGCAGGGCGATGCCCATGCTGGCAAAGCCGTTGGAGATGATGCAGGTGTTGGGCAACTCGCAGCGGAACATGCGCGCCATCCACATCTTGTGCGCCCCCACATCGCAGATGACGATATCCTCCAGCGCCATCGCGGTGCGCAGGTCCCAGATGATCTTCTGCGGCTTGACCGGGAAACCGGTATCGGTGCTGCAGGCCTTCATCTCCCGAATCAGCGCCTCGCGCAGCGGCCGCAGGCGGTGGCCCTGGTGCGGCGTCGCCAGTTCGCCGATGCGCACCAGCGAGTGCTTGATGTCGCCCACCACCCCGACCTGCACCGGATAATAGGCATCCACCTCCGCCGGCATGGTGTCGATATGAACGATGGCACGATCGCGGCTCGGATGCCACAGGTAGGGGTGGTATTCGACCAGGTCGTAGCCGATGCAGATGATCACATCGGCGCCCTCGAAGCCGCAGTGCACATAGTCCTTGGCCTGCAGCCCGGCGCTGCCCAGGGTCAGGGGGTGGCGAAACGGCATCACCCCCTTGGCCATGAAGGTGTTGGCCACCGGGATGTTCAGCTTTTCGGCAAAGTCGGCCAGCTGTTGCCAGGCCCTGGCGCGGATCACCCCGTTGCCCGCCAGGATCAGCGGCGCGCGCGCCCCGGAGATCACCTGCACCGCCCGCTCCACCTGGCTGGAGGCCGGTTCCGGCAGCAGCGGGTTCTTCACCGGCAGTGGCTGCTCGTCCACCTCCATTTCGGCGACATTCTCCGGGAATTCGATAAAGCTGGCGCCGCTCTTCTCGGTCTGCGCCAGCTTGAACGCCTTGCGCACCACCTCCGGGATGGTCGTGGGGGTAAGCAGCCGCGAGGAGTATTTGGTCACCGGCTGGAACATCTGCTCCAGGTCGAGCACCTGGTGCGACTCCTTGTGCAGGCGATGGGTCGAGGCCTGGCCGGCAATGGCAACGAGCGGGGCGTGGTCCATGTTGGCATCGGCCACGCCGGTGATGAGGTTGGTGGCGCCGGGGCCCAGGGTGGAGAGGCAGACCCCGGCACGGCCGGTCAGGCGGCCATAGACATCGGCCATGAAGGCGGCACCCTGCTCGTGCCGGGTGACGACAAAACGGATCGGCGAGTCGAGCAGGGCATCCATGATGTCCAGGTTCTCCTCGCCGGGGATGCCGAAGATGTACTCGGTCCCCTCGTTTTCCAGACAGCGGACAAACAGTTTTGCCGCCTTCATGGGTGCCTCCGCAACGGTTCCGGCGGCCTGCAGTTACTGCTGGGCGACGGTTTCCTTCTCCACCAGGGCATCGACGATGCGCAGCATGTTCTCGAAGCTCTTGGCCATCGGCCCGTCGACCACATACTTGCCGTTGACCACCAGGGCGGGGACCCCGGTAATGCCGTAGCGGCGGGTCAGGTCGGCGGCACGGCGCACCTTGGCCTGGACCGCGAATGAGTCGAAGGTCTCATCGAAGCGCTTGCCGTCGATGCCGATGCCGCTGAAGAACTCCCGGATATCCTCGCGGCTGCCCATGCGCTGATTGCCGGTATGGATGATATTGAAGAAGGGTTCGTGGAATTTGTCCATCACCCCGAGCACCTCGGCGGTGTAGAAGGCCCCTGCATGCAGCTGCCAGCGGGGGTTGTTGAAGATCGCCGGCAGCTTGATGAACTCCACGTTCGCCGGCATGCTCTCCTGCCAGTCCTTCAGGTACGGCTCGAACTGGAAACAGTGGGGGCAGCCGTACCAGAACATCTCCACCACCTGTACCTTGCCGTCGCTGCCCCCGGGCTGGGGCGTGCTGACCAGTGCATAGTCCTCACCCGCGGTGTATTGCTGCGCGTGGCCGGCAAGTGGCAGCCCAAGGGCCGGCAGGGCCAGCAACAAACCGAGAAAAATTCTGCGTATCACGTTACAACCTCCATTGTGGACAATTCTTGGCGACGCCATCGGCGCACGCTGCCTTCTACTATACCCGATGGCCTGCGGCGGCACATCAAAGCGCTTTCGCCCGCCTCCTCTCTCCTTTATCCTATGGTTATACCAAAAGAAGGAGCGGGCTATGGGCGAAAAAACCAATATCAATCTGACCGAGTTTCTCAACCAGCAGTACCTGTGCGAGGCGATGACCACCCGCGAGGTGCAGACCCTGTTAGAGTTCACCGAAGAGGTCAAGTTCAGGAAAAACGAAATTATCGCCGACATCGGCGAGGTCGGCGAGGCGCTCTACTTCGTGGTCGAGGGCGAGGCGGCCCTGCTGCAGCAGTCCGAGGGGGAGACCGTCGAGACCGGACGCGCCAAGGCCGGCGGCATGATCGGCTCCATGTCCTTCTTCGACCGCCAGCCGCGCTCGGTGCGTATCGTCGCCATGAGCGACAATACCCGCCTGATCCGCCTGAGCCGCGTGATGTACCAGCGGCTGCGCGTCGAGCACCCGTTCATCGCGGTCAACCTGCTCGAGGACGCCATCGTCAGCCTCGACGCCCTGTTCCGCCGCCTCAGCCAGGACGTGGCCACCTTCTCTCGCTACGTCTACGGCAGCAAGCGGTAGAGGCAGTCACAAGTAGCGTAGGCCGGACATAGCGTAGCGGTGTCCGGCAGAACTGCCCGATACCGCTTCGCTATATCGGGCCTACGTCCTACGGCAGCAAGCGGCATGTAAATCCAAAACAAAGCCCCGCAATGCGGGGCTTTGTTTTTCTTGCAACTTGTTACTTGTTACTTGCCACTGCCGTTATAGCTGTCCATAGGAGTGCAGGCCGGAGAGGAACATGTTCACCCCGACGAAGGCGAACAGGGTGACGAACAGGCCGATGATCGCCCACCAGGCCAGCGGCTTGCCGCGCCACCCCTTGGTCAGGCGCAGGTGCAGCCAGGCGGCATAGTTGAGCCAGACGATCAGCGCCCAGGTCTCCTTCGGGTCCCAGGACCAGTAGCCGCCCCACGCCTCGGCCGCCCACATGGCGCCGAGCACCGTGGCAACGGTGAAGAAGGCGAAGCCCAGGGCGATCGCCTTGTACATGATGTCGTCGAGCTGTTCCAGGCTCGGCAGGCGCCGCGCCAGCAGCCCCTCCGGCTTGCGCTCCATCAACAGGTAGGCCACCCCCAGCATCGCCGCCAGGGCGAAGGCGCCGTAGCCGACGAAGTTGGCCGGCACGTGGATCTTCATCCAGTAGCTCTGCAGCGCCGGCACCAGCGGCTGGATCTCGTGGGCGCCGCGGTCGAAGGTGTACCAGAGCAGGAAGGCCACCGCGCCGCTGATCACGGTGAGGACGAAGGCGCCCATGGCACGATTGTTGTAGCGGCGCTCGTAGTGCAGGTAGAGCAGGGCGGTGATGATGGCGAAGAGGATGAACACCTCGTAGAGGTTGCTCACCGGGATGTGGCCCACGTCGTGGCTGATGAGGTAGGACTCGCGCCAGCGCACCATCAGGCCGACCAGGCCCATGGTGGTGGCCGACCAGGTCAGCACCGTGCCGACCCTGCCGCTGAACTGCGAGCCGATGGCCAGTTCGAAGTAGTAGGCGAAGGTGGCCATTACGTAGAGCGCGCTCATCCACATGATCGCCGACTGGCTGGAGATGAGGAACTTGAGGAAGAAGCTGCTCTCGTTGCGCGCGAGCTCATCGCCGTAGAGGCCGATCGCCGCCAGGCTGATGGCCGCAACCACCAGGCTCAGGGCGCGCATCGGCTTCCACAGCCAGCCGAACAGCACCAGGCCGGCCGCGCTGCCGACCAGGATCCCCACCTCGTAGCCATCCATCAGCGACGAGTACTGGTTGAAGGCGATAAAGCTGCCGACCAGCACCAGCGCCGCCCAGAGCCAGTCGAACAGGCTCAGGCGCTTTAGCAGCGGCGGCCTGTTGAATTCGTTGTCCATGTACTCCTGAGTTACTGACATCGCTCCCCCTACACTGTAACCGGATTAATTCGCCCCGCTGCGCCGACGCAGGTCGGTCTGCAGGAATGTAAATTCCCTGTCGAAATCACTACGCTCGCGATGTCCTGTCGCGGCCAACAATACTGATGAACCGTCTTGCTGCGGCGTGATCAGCAACCACACACGTCGGTGATGCAGATAGAACATGAAGAACACACCCAGCATCAACATCACACAACCGAGGTAGACGATATTCTGTCCCGGCGCCCGGGTGATCTGCAGCCCCGAGGCCTCGATGTGGGTGAAGTCCTCCAGCGAGATATACATCGGCGAACCGTAGGGGCCGAGCAGGGAGATGGCACTAAGCGCATCGTCGAAATAGCTCGCATCGCTATCGCTGATCCCCGAACTGATATCGACACCCTCGTCGTGCAACAGTTCCACGTAGAGGTTGCCCAGTACGCCCTGGATTATCTTGATGTAGGAGGAGATCGCCTCGTTACGCTTCTCCTCCGGGATGTTCTTCTCGGCCTGCGCCACGACGGCATCGAGGCCCTGGGTGACGAAGGTGTTGACCAGCCCGACCATCGAACCGACGAACTGCTCATAGATGGGGTCCTGCGGCGTGACCCCCATTTCGGTCGTGGCCTGGCGCAGCGCCACCTCGCGTACCCGCTCCCCGTCGTGCGCCACGGCGAGGAAATGCATGAAGCGCTCGACCCCGCCGGCGGGGTCGACCGGGAAGTGGACGAACCGGTACTCCTCGGCCTGGCTGGCGCGCACGCCGCTGAGGAAGAACGAACGGTCCTCCAGCACCACCGGCACCATGTAGTTGACGTACTCGAGCGCCTCACCGTTGGCGGCGCGCAGCTTGAAGACCACGCTGGGACCGTAGTTCTGGAACTTCTTGCCGCTGGGGTCGCCCTGCGGCAGCGGGAAGATGTTGAATACCTTGAGATCGTTCAGCTCCATGCTGTAGTCGCCGCGAGGTGTGTTCAGTTTGACCTGGGAGCTGACCTCGGTGTCGATGGCCAGCGGCTCGCGCCCCGGCATATCCAGCGACCACCCCTTGAGCTTGAGCTTGGAGCCGCCGTCGGCAAAGCTCGCCTGGTAGATCGCATAGCCCTTGTAGATCAGGGGGTGGTTGACGGCGATCACCTTCTTCAGCGGCTCATCCCGATCCGCGTCATGGATCAGGATGGTGCTCTCGAACGACTTGGGCATCCCTGAGGGATAGTGCTTGATGCGAAAATCCTCCAGTTCGACGCTGAACGGCAACTGCTGCAGCAGGTAGCCGTCACGCAGTCCGAGGAAGATGAAGTTGGCGCGCGAGCCTTCGGGAATGTTCACACTGCCGCGAAAGGAGCTGCTGTCGGCCGGCAGGATACTCGCGTCGGGGATCTCGGTAACCGGGATGTCGCGGGTCTCGATCTGTATTTCTCCGCGCCATTCGGCCAGTTTCAGCGGTAGATTGCCGTCGATCAGGCCACCGATGCAGATCACCACGATGGCCACATGGGAGAGCAGGTAGCCGAGCCGGCTCACCGAGCCCTTCATCGCCGCCACCACCAGCTCTTCGCCGCGCTGTTTCATCCGGCTGCGGTAGCCGAGCTCCTGCAGGCGCTTGCCGAGGTCGGCCGCCGCCTCGGCCGGTGCCGCAGCCACCTGCCACTCGTCCCGGTGGCGGAAGCCACGCAGCGACTTGGCCTGCACGTCCAGGCGGAAGTGGCGCATATCCTTGATGATGACAGGGGTGTTGCGGTAGACGCAGACGCTGGTGGAGATCAGCAGGAAACCCAGCAGGAGGAGAAACCAGGGGGCGCCGTAGATGTCGAACAGCCCCAGGTTCTTGAACACCTCGAACCAGTAGGGTCCGAACTTCATTACATAATTGGTGTATGGCTCATTCTGCTTGAGCACCGTCCCGATCACCGAGGCGATCGCCACCGCCACCAGCAGGGTTATCGCCAGATTCATGGAACCGAGAAACTCGATGAGGATCCGGGAGAAACTGCGCTGCGGCTTTAACTCTTTTTTTTCGTTATCGTTCAAGGTGTATGACCACTTGTTCAGGGCAGCAAATCCAGGGGTTTGATACCCCGGAAGGCAAAAAGTTGCGATAAATCGCCAGGGATGAAGAATTTAAGGGGGCTGATCGAAAATATTATTTCGACCATCCCCCTTAGTACCCACAGAAAATAAAGGGTGGTCCTGAGACCACCCTTTATGGGTACAACCTGTATGCCATCCGGACTCAGTGCAGTCCGGAAATGTACTCGGCAACGGCCTCGATGTCGCTATCGCTCATCTTCGCAGCGATGTCACGCATCATGTTGGCCGGGTCGTTGGCACGGGCACCGGAGCGGAAGTCCTTCAGCGCCTTGACGACATAGGCGCTGTGCTGTCCACTCAGAACGGGGAACATGGCGGCCGGATTGCCGGTACCGGCAGGACCGTGACAGGCCATACAGGCGGCTACGCCGTTGACCTTGTCGCCACCCTGATAGAGCTGCTGTCCACGCGCAGCCTTCGCGGCATCGGCGGTGCCGACGGAGCCGGTATTGCTGGCGAAATAGGCAGACAGATCGGCGATGTCCTGCTCGCCAAGCGGCATGGCCATGCCGGTCATGGTCGGATCGGTACGTGCGCCGGACTTGAAGTCCGCCAGCTGCTTGGCAATGAACGCGGCGTGCTGACCGGCCAGTTTCGGAAAGGTCGGAATCATGCTGTTTCCGTCTGCACCGTGGCAGGCGGCACAGGCCATGGACTTCATCTTTCCGTCAGCGGCGTTGCCCGCTGCAGAGACGGTGCTGACAGCACCGAACATTACCAATGCGGCAAGAGCTAGTTTCTTCATCGGTTCCCCGTTTACAGATTTTGGTTGTTGGTCTCTTCGGCCTTACTGGCTCTGGGAGACAATGTATTCAACAGCGGCGCTGATGTCTGCGTCAGGCAGGTCGACACGACCACCCTTGGCAGGCATGAAACCGCTGCTACCCTGGAAGCCTCCATTGGCGTGCTGCTTGAGCACGTCCATACCCTGGGCGATACGCGGTGCCCAGGCAGCCTTGTCACCGAACTTGGGAGCGCCAGCGGCGCCGGTTGAGTGGCAGGCGAAGCAAACGGTGTCGTAGGTTGCCTTGCCGTCAGCCAGGGCAGCCTGGCCGGAGAACAGGAATGCAGCACCGATTGCAGATGTGATGATCACTTTTTTCATTTTGTCTTCCCCCTCGTCGAGATTAACCTGGACCTCTCCCACCCGATCCGAGCGAGGTGGGTCCATTCATGTGATGTCCCATAATGGGATGTGTACCGGGTCGAAAGTGCGCATGTTACCATTGTCATGCGGCCCGGACAAAACCAAAATGGCCGCTTTATATACCAATTAACTCACCCCAAGGTCAAGCCATGGGGCCACAACGGGCCTGATAGACATATAAAATGTGTGGACATAAAAAGGTCAATCCGTTCCGCCTGGCAAGCTTTCTCACCAGCGCCAACAAGATCAGTCAACTGCCGCCGGACGAGGGTCTGGAGGTGGCCTTTGCCGGACGCTCCAACGCCGGAAAATCGAGCGCCCTCAACGCGCTGACCGATCAGCGCTCACTGGCCCGCACCAGCAAGACCCCGGGGCGCACCCAGCTGATCAACTTCTTCACCATCGATGAGCAGCGACGGCTGGTCGATCTGCCGGGCTACGGCTACGCCAAGGTTCCCGAGGCGATCAAGCGCCACTGGCAGCAGGTCCTGGCGGAGTATCTGCAGGTGCGCACCTGCCTGCGCGGACTGGTGCTGTTGATGGACATCCGCCACCCCCTCAAGGAGTTCGACCGGCAGATGCTCGACTGGTGTGCCAGCCGGGAGATGCCGGTACACATCCTGCTGACCAAGGCCGACAAGCTGAATCGCGGCCCCGCCGGCAGCGCCCTGCAGCAGGTGCGCAAAGCGCTCAAGACCGAGTATCCGCAGGCGACGGTGCAGCTCTTCTCCTCGCTGGACAAGCAGGGGCTGGAGCAGGCGCAGGAGCAACTGGCCCGCTGGCTGGAGATGTAGGATGGGATGAATCCCATCTACGGCCATCCGAAGTTTTCCTGCAGGTTGGGTTGTAACCCGTCGTTTGGTGCGGGATTGATGGGATTCATCCCATCCTACGCATAAAAAAACCCCTGTCGCTAGTTGGGGAGGAGAGCGCGACAGGGGTCAAGTAACCCGGCAATAAGGGGATATTGCCGGGTGGACATCCAACCCACCAGGAGAGTAGCGGGATGCGCGCATCGGCATGCGCTGAAACTATAGACCGGACCCCTGGGGAAAAGTTCACTGGAAAAATCCGTTACGCGCTGCGAGGGGAAAAACCAGGCCCCGGCACCTGCTAATAGTGGCCGGCGCATGCAATAGCGCGCCACAGGGGGCATTGAGCAGGCATAAAAAACCCCCGTCGCGGATAGGGGAGGAGAGTGCGACGGGGGTCAAGAAATCCCGGCAATGGGGGTAACCGGGCTTGGTGCCGTTCCACAAGGGAGTGAGTGGAACTACATACATAGACCCTGCCGGGAACGGAAAAGTTCCGACAAGGGGTAGCTAGGAGCCGAGTCCTCTCGGCGATTGGGATGCCTGTTTGGCTGGGGTTCGCCCAGGGGACTGGGCTCCTACAATTCTCGCCTCTCGTATCTGCCTTTAATGCGCCTCATCCCAGTTGGCCCCGCTGCCGGCTTCGACCAGCAGCGGTACCCGCAGCTCGGCCGCGGCACTCATCAATTCGACGATCCTCCCGGAGGCCTCGCCGACCTTCTCCTGCGGCACCTCGAACACCAGTTCGTCGTGCACCTGCATAATCATGCGGATATCGGGCTCCTGTTGCAGCCAGGCGTCGACGCTCAGCATCGCCCGCTTGATGATGTCGGCGGCGCTGCCCTGCATCGGCGCGTTGATCGCGGTGCGCTCGGCATACTGCCTGCGCTGGCCGTTGCTGGACTTGATGTCGGGGATGTAGAGGCGGCGGCCGAATACCGTTTCCACATAGCCCTGCTCGCGTGCCTGCTCGCGGGTCTGGTCCATATAGGCCTTCACCCCGGGATAACGGGCGAAGTAGAGGTCGACGTAGTTCTGCGCCGCGCCGCGGTCGATACCCAGTTGCCTGGCCAGGCCGAAGGCGGACATGCCGTAGATGAGGCCGAAGTTGATCGCCTTGGCGCTGCGGCGCTGCTCGCCGCTGACCTCATCCAGCGGCGCCCCGAATACCTCGGCGGCGGTGGCGCGGTGGATGTCCTCGCCGGCGGAGAAGGCCTTGAGCAGCCCCTCGTCTCCGGAGAGGTGGGCCATGATGCGCAGCTCGATCTGCGAATAGTCGGCGGCGACGATGCGGCACCCTTGCGGGGCGATGAAGGCCTGGCGGATACGCCGCCCCTCGGCGGTACGCACCGGGATGTTCTGCAGGTTGGGATCGGAGGAGGAGAGCCGCCCGGTGGCCGCCACCGCCTGCTGGTAGGAGGTGTGCACCCGCCCGGTGTGCGGGTTGATCATCCCCGGTAGCTTGTCGGTGTAGGTGGACTTGAGCTTGGACATCGAGCGGTGCTCGAGGATGTGCCGCGGCAGCGGATAGTCCAGCGCCAGCTCGGCCAGCACCTCCTCGGCGGTGGAGGGCTGACCCTTGGGGGTCTTCTTTAGCACCGGCAGTTGCAGCTTGTCGAACAGGATCGCCTGGATCTGCTTGGGCGAGCCGAGGTTGAACGGCTCGCCGGCCTCGTCGAAGGCCTGTTTCTGGATGGCGTCCATCTTCTCGCTCAGCTCCCGGCTCTGCTGCTCGAGCATCCCCTGGTCCACCAGCACCCCGGTGCGCTCCATGCGCGAGAGCACCGACAGCAGCGGCACCTCCAGCTCACGATAGAGCTTCGCCAGCGGGGGGATCGCCTCCAGCCTGGGCCACAGGCAGTGGTGCAGGCGCAGGGTGATCTCCGCATCCTCCGCCGCGTAGGGACCGGCCTGCTCCAGCCCCACCTCGTTGAAGCAGATCTGCCTGGCGCCCTTGCCGGCAACCTCCTCGAAGGTAACGGTCTTGTGGCCGAGGTACTTCAGCGCCAGCGAATCCATGTCGTGGCGGGTGGCGGTGGAGTCGAGCACATAGGACTCGAGCATGGTGTCGTGGGCGATGCCGCGCAGGGCGATGCCGTGGTTGGCCAGCACGCTCATGTCGTACTTGAGGTTCTGCCCCACCTTGAGCACCTTGTCATCCTCCAGCAGCGGCTTGAGCCTGGCCAGCACCGCATCGCGCGGCAACTGCTCGGGCGCACCGGGGTAGTTGTGGGCCACCGGCACATAGGCCGCGGTGGCCGGATCGACGGCGAAGGAGACGCCGACGATGCGCGCGTCCATGTATTCGAGACAAGTGGTCTCGGTATCGAAGGCGAACAGCTCCGCCGCCTCGAGTCGCTCCAGCCAGGCATCGAAACACGCCCAGTCGAGCACCGTTTCATATTCGCACACCGGCTTGTCCGACTGCGGCGCGGAGACGCTCTCCTCGCTCCCCAGCAGCTCCGCCAGCCAGGTCCTGAATTCCATTTCCGCATAGAGCTCGCGCAATTTGCCGGTATCGGGGGGCTGGCGCTCCAGTTGCAGCGGTTTGAGATCCATCGCCACGTCGCACTTGATGGTCACCAGCTCGTGCGACAGCGGCAGCTGCTGCAGGCTCTCGCGCAGGTACTCGCCCACCTTGCCCTTGATCTCGTCGGCATGCTTGATGATTTCCTCCAGCGAACCGTACTGCTCCAGCCACTTCACCGAGGTCTTCGGCCCCACCTTCGGCACGCCGGGCACGTTGTCCACGCTATCGCCGATGAGCGCCAGGTAGTCGACGATGCGCTCGGGCGGGATGCCGAACTTCTCCACCACCCCGGCCGGGTCCATCACCGTCTCGGTCATGGTGTTGACCAGGGTCACATGCTCATTGACCAATTGCGCCATGTCCTTGTCGCCGGTGGAGACCAGCACCTTCATCCCCTGCTCCTCGGCCTGTTTGGCCAGGGTGCCGATCACATCGTCCGCCTCGACCCCGTCGACGCACAGCAGCGGCAGCCCCATGGCGCGCACGATGGCGTGGATCGGCTCGATCTGGCGGCGCAGCTCCTCGGGCATCGGCGGGCGGTGCGCCTTGTACTCCGGGTAGATCGCGTCGCGGAAGGTCTTGCCCTTGGCATCGAACACCACCGCCACGTGCGCCGGGTCGTAGTCGTTGAGCAGGCGCCGCAGCATGTTGGCCACCCCGTAGATCGCCCCGGTGGGCTCGCCCCTGGAGTTGGTCAGTGCCGGCATGGCATGGAAGGCACGGTAGAGGTAGGAGGAGCCGTCTACCAGCACCAGCAGTTTGTTGTCCTTGTTCGACATGGCATCACAGGCTTATGAAACAACGGGGGAGCAGGATAAACCATCTCTGGAAAGAATGCCGCTTCGGGCAGGGCGAGCGGAGTTGGCGGAACCGCGTGAAACATTCAGAAGAACATGCTTATATAATAATTATCTTTAATATCAATAACTAAGCGAAATTCATTTCTTGACACAGATCACATTTTGGGATTTAATCGTCCCACCTGAGCACACACACGCAGCCAGCGCCACGCAAGTGGATGTGCCCACCGGAGACAAAAGCAACAAATGCGGTTCCGGGCGGCGTACAGGCAAAGAGCGTATGGAGCGATGGAGGGATTACAACAATAAAAACAAGCCGGCCTCGAGCCGGCTTTTTTTTTGCCCGCCATGCGGAAATATGCCCCTACGGCGCGCCCCCTACCTTATAATGCCTTACAGGGTTACCCTGTAAGAGCTACCCGAAACCGGCGTCGTTCACTCCAACACACACAACACCCCTGGTCACCTGTATGGACCCGAAAGACAATAGAGCGCGAAGCGCTGCAATGCCCGACCTGCAAAGGACACCTTTCATGCGCAAGCTGCTGCACCTGTTCTGTCTCGCCCTCTTTGCCGCCCCGCTGCCCGCCCAGGAGGCAGCGCCCGTGCCGCCCACCTTGCCGGAGCAGGTGGATACGACCGACGCACCGCCGAGCCGCGATCAGGAGCTGCAGCCGGAGGTCACCATCATCCAGCGGGATGGCGATGTGGTGGAGGAGTACCGCGTTGGCGGCCAGCTCTACATGGTCAAGATCACCCCCAGCAAGGGGCTGCCCTACTACCTGGTGGACAGCGACGGCGACGGCAGCCTGGAGACCCGGCGCAACGAACTGGACAACCCCGAAGTGGTCAAGTGGCGCATCTTCAGCTGGTGACGGTTTTTTGCCACAGAGATCACAAAGGGCACAGAGCGGCCACTAGCTGATGCAACGTGAGTGCAGGAATAGGCGAGCATCACTCCGTGCCCTCTGTGCTCTCTGTGGCTAAGCAGTTTTTTTTCATTCCACCTATGTCAATCCGCCGCACGGACGGATAAGATCACGCCACTCACGCACAACCTAAACCCGTTATGTCAGTCTATACCCCGGTCGAAAGGGACGAACTGGAAGCATTCCTCGGCTATTACGAGCTGGGTGACCTGCTCGATTACCAGGGCATCAGCGCCGGCATCGAGAACACCAACTACTTCGTCACCACCAGTGAGAAGCGGCTGGTCCTCACCCTGTTCGAGAACCATACCGCCGCAGAGCTCGGTTACTTCCTCGACCTGATGGCCTTTCTCGCCGAGCACGATGTCCCCAGCGCCCACCCCATAGCCGACCGCGACGGCCGCTTCCTGCGGGAGCTCAACGGCAAGCCCGCCGCCTTCGTCATGCGCCTCACCGGTGCCAGTGTGGAGCGGCCCAGCGCGGCCCAGTGCAGTGCCCTCGGCCACGCCCTCGGCCAGTTGCACCTCTCCGGCCAGCAGTTTGGGGGCCGGCGCGACAACGACCGTGGTCCGCACTGGTGGCTCACCACCCGCGACATCGTCGCCGCCAGGCTCAGCGATGCAGACCGCGCCCTGCTCGACGAGGAGCTCGCCTTCCAGCGCGCACACCGCTTCGACCACCTGCCGCGCGGCGTGATCCATGCCGACCTGTTCCGCGACAACGCGCTGTTCGAGGATGACACCCTCACCGGCATCATCGACTTCTACTACGCCTGCAACGACGTGCTGCTCTACGACGTGGCGGTCACCGCCAACGACTGGTGCAGCAACCCCGACGGCAGCCTCGACGAGGCGAAACTGCTGGCACTGCTCTCGGCCTACCGCCAGGTCCGCCCCTTCGACGGGCAGGAGCCGGAGGCCTGGCCGGTGATGCTGCGCGCCGGCGCGCTGCGCTTCTGGCTCTCGCGCCTGCAGGACCTGCACTTCCCCCGCGAGGGGGAGCTCACCCACACCAAGGACCCCGAAGTGTTCAAGGCCATCCTGCTGCAGCGCAAGGCGCAGGCTGCCCGGTTGCAGGAGCTCTTTCACCAGGCTTGACGCCGGTCGGGCCGGGATAACGACACGCAGGAGCCCACTCCGTGGGGCGGACCCTTCGCCGAGGGGACTCGGCTCCTACCATCCTGGCACCGTTGCTGAATCCCTGTAGGAGCACACTCCTTGGGCGAACGCTTCGCCGAGGGACTCGGCTCCTACCATCCGGGCACCATTGCTGAATCCCTGTAGGAGCCCACTCCGTGGGCGAACGCTTCGCCGAGGGGACTCGGCTCCTACCATTCTGGGCACCATTGCTGAATCCCTGCAGGAGCCCACTCCGTGGGCGAGCATTCGCCCCTCTCCCGGCTCCGCCTCCGGCAAGGGATCTGAACCGGAAATTTCTCCCCGCAGAGTCGCCATTCTCCCCTCGTTCTGCGATTCAAATTCCTCGTCACCGAACGACACAATTTTGTGACATAGCGCACAAAATTGCGCTAAGCCATTGTCTTTCCGGGGCTCTGCCACTTATCCACAAATCCTGTGGATAACTTTGTGGACTGTTTGTGTTCAACGGCCGCCAGAGCGCATGGCAGCGTCACTCGTCACAAATTGTTCATCTTGTAACCGCAAACAATTAATCCTTTAATTACAATAACTTACATACGAATGCGGGCTATGGAATAGGTGAGCATTCACTTACCTTTCAGGCCTCATTTCCTCGTTCCGGGCCACTGTGCATAAAAGTGGTGCACAAAGGGCTGTTGTCGCCAATGTCAAGGCTTTTCCGGGTAATAATACCCAAACCTTTTCCGCCACCGCTGCGGCGCCCCAGGGCAACCCGATCGGGCGGCAAATCGGCCCTTCACCGGCAACGGGAGAGCAGCCTGGCCAGGCCGCTTTCACCACCCGGCCCCGGCGTTTTCGCGGCGCCTTTCCGTGCCGCCCAGGCCCCTTTTTCCCTGCCGGGCGTTATGCCGTAGAATAGGCCGCTAACCGATTGAGCAACCGCATCGAATAACGACACCGTGCAGACCCTGGCCCGCATCGCCCGACTCATCGACCAGCTCAGTGAATGGACCGGCCGCGCCATCGCCTGGCTCACCCTGGGGATGGTCCTCGTCACCTTCGCCGTGGTGCTGCTGCGCTACCTGTTCAACACCGGCTGGATCGCGATGCAGGAGTCGATCACCTACATGCACGCGCTGGTCTTCATGCTCGGTGCCGCCTACACCCTGCGCCACGACGGCCACGTGCGGGTCGACATCTTCGCGCAGAAGCTCGGTCCCCGGGGGCGCGCCTGGGTGGACCTCCTCGGCACCCTGCTGCTGCTCATGCCGGTGACCCTCTTTGTCGCCTGGATCAGCTGGGAGTATGTCGCCGCCTCGTGGGAGCTGAAGGAGGGCTCGCGCGAGACCGGCGGGCTGCCCGGGGTCTACCTGCTGAAGAGCGCCATTCCACTGATGGCGGGGCTGCTGCTGCTGCAGGGGGTGTCGCTGGCGCTGCGCTCGGCGCTGGTGCTGCTGGGCCATGAGGAAGAGGCCCCCGCCCACGACGCGGGCACGGAGGTCTGAAGAGATGTTTCACGGCCCGCTACCGGCACATCCCCGCCTGAGGTCCCCCATGCGCTCAACGAAGGGTCCCCTCTCCCCCAGGGAGAGGGACAGGGAGAGGGGAAAAATTGGCAGACACGCATTACGCGGTATTTCACCGTCAGAAATACAGATCCAGGTGCACCGATGACCCCCGAACTCATGGCCATCCTGATGTTCCTCGCCATCTGCGGCGTGCTGCTGCTGGGCTATCCCGTCGCCTTCACCCTGGCCGGCACCGCGCTCGCCTTCGCCGCGCTGGGCAGCCAACTGGAGCGGTTCGACCCCTCCTTCCTCGAGGCCCTGCCCAACCGCCTCTACGGCATCATGACCAACGAGACCCTGATCGCGGTGCCGCTGTTCGTCTTCATGGGGGTGATGCTGGAGCGCTCGCGGGTGGCCGAGCAGTTGCTCGACACCATGGCCGCCCTGTTCGGCCCGCTGCGTGGGGGGCTGGGGATCTCGGTCACCCTGGTGGGGATGCTGCTGGCCGCCAGCACCGGCATCGTCGGCGCCACCGTGGTCACCATGGGGCTGCTCTCGCTGCCGACGATGATGAAACGCGGCTACAGCCCGGCGCTCGCCACCGGCACCATCTGCGCCTCGGGCACCCTGGGGCAGATCATCCCACCCTCGATCATCCTGATCCTGCTCGGCGACGTGCTCTCCTCCGCCTATCAGCAGGCACAGCTCGACATGGGGATCTGGTCGCCGGAGACCATCTCGGTGGGGGACCTGTTCGCCGGAGCGCTCATCCCCGGCCTGCTGCTGGTCGCCTTCTATATCGTCTACCTGCTCGGCGTGGCCTGGCTCAAGCCCGCCGCCTGCCCGGTGCCATCGGCTGAGGAGCGCGGCGCCTATGACCGCACGCTGCTGCTACGCGCCCTCAAGGTGCTGCTGCCGCCGCTGGGGCTGATCCTCGCTGTGCTCGGCTCGATCCTCGCCGGCCTTGCCACCCCCACCGAGGCCGCCTCGGTCGGTGCGGTGGGCGCGATCCTGCTGGCCGTCGGCCAGCGCCAGTTCAACCTGGCCACCCTCAACGAGGTGATGCGCTCAACCACCCGGATCACCGCCATGGTGTTCCTGATCTTCATCGGCGCCTCGCTCTTCTCGCTGGTGTTCCGCGGCTTCGGCGGCGACGAGATGATCAAGGCGCTGCTCACCGACCTGCCCGGCGGCGTGGTCGGCGCCATGCTTGTCGTCATGCTGGTGATGTTCCTGCTCGGTTTCATCCTCGACTTCATCGAGATCACCTTCGTCGTCGTGCCCATCGTCGCCCCGATCCTGCTGGCGATGGGGCTCGACCCGATCTGGCTCGGGGTGATGATCGCCATCAACCTGCAGACCTCCTTCCTCACCCCGCCGTTCGGCTTCGCCCTGTTCTACCTGCGCGGCGTCGCCCCGCCCGAAGTCACCACCATCCAGATCTACAAGGGGGTCGCTCCCTACATCCTGATCCAGCTCATCGCCCTCGGCGCGCTGGCACTGTGGCCGGAACTGGCCACCTGGCTACCGGGGGTGGTGTACGGGGAATAGGCAAACCACCCGTAGGCTGGGCAAAGCGCAGCGTGCCCGGCAATACCTGTGGACTACACGGATTACCGCTGAGGGCAGTTAAGTCATTTGACACCCGTAACGTCTCTGGTTACGCTTATTCCATGATACGGAGCTTCAAGCACAAGGGACTTGCGCGTTTCTTCCTGACCGGCAGCACTGCCGGTATTCAGGCCGCTCACGCGAAACGGCTCCGTCTTATCCTCGGCCGACTCCACGCCGCCACCAAGCCGCAGGATATGGACCTTCCCGGCCTCAGGCTGCACGAGCTTGCCGGCGACCGTGCCAGGATCTGGTCGGTCACCGTCAGCGGCAACTGGCGCGTTACGTTCCGCTTCGATGGCGAGGACGCCGAGGTGGTCAACTACGAGGATTATCACTGAGGTCCGCCATGCACATGCACAACCCGCCCCATCCCGGCGAAGTCATCCGGGAACTCTGCCTGGAACCCCTGGGTCTCTCCGTCACCGCGGCGGCCGAGGCGCTCGGCGTCAGCCGCAAGACCCTGAGCGCCATCCTCAACGGCCGTGCGGGCATCAGCCCCGAGATGGCCGTTCGGCTCTCCATCGCCTTCGACACCTCGGCCGAGAGCTGGCTCAACCAGCAGTCGCAGTACGACCTGTGGCATGCCGAGCAGCACCGCGGCGAGTTGCGGGTGAAGAGGCTGGTGGCGGCTTAATCTCGACGCCCAGCGGATACCAAACGCCCAGCCAACACCGACTCACAACTGCTCGTAGTGCCCGCCGATGGCGAAGATATAGATGGCCTTGTCGTCGAATTTATAGATCAACCGATCCCCGCGACTGAGCCGACGGGACCAGAGCCCGGACAGGTTGTGCTTGAGTTGTTCGGGTTTGCCCGAACCGGTGGCGGGGTCGTTGCGCAGCATCTCCTTCAACAGCTTGCACAACGAGCGATGAAGGGCAGGGTCCCTCTGCCGGAGTGCCTCATAGGTCTCCCAGGTCCTGCCCTCAAAGACCAGTGATCTCATCCAGCTCCTCCTTGCTGGGCCGATAGCCGCTTCCTGCGGCATGGGTGGCGGCCGACTCGGCGATTTGCTTCATCAGGCTGGAGTTCTGCAGTACATAGAGTGTTTCCTGCTCCCGCTCCCAGTCCTCGGCACTCATCACCACAAAAGCCTCGCCGCCCCGACGAGTCACCTTCAGGGGGGCGTGCAGATCCACCACCTTCTCGACGAAGGCCTTCAGATTATCGCGGAACTGGTTGACGCTGATGGTATCCATGGCAACATATCTATGTACGGGACTTCCGTACATCTTAGTCCTTTCCTTGCTTTTACGCCAGCCGGGCGAAAACCCGGGAGACAGCGGCTCATCGCTACGAGACCTGCGCGGCCAAGGTGGAAAACATGGCGCCTCGACGATGATGCGCCGCTAAGCGGTGTTTGTCTCTTCGGCTTGGACAGCTCGCTGAGAGAGCTGGGGGAAGTCCTGCGCCAAAGGCTGGAAATCGGCCGGCAATGGCGATAGATTAGGGAAAAACAGGATGCCGAAGGGACACGAACATGGCCGATGATGGTCTCGGGAACAAGCAACAGCACTCAGGCGGGGAGCAAGCCGCCACACCAGAGCCTACCCGCCAAATACATTTCCCTTTGTTTAATAGTATGCCAGCCTGATGGGCGGCTTAGTCCAACGCCATGCTGCGCACGGTGTATAAATGCTTATATGTTAGGTGCCATAAGCACTATCCCGGCTTGGGCGTTGCGGTCATGGCCCGGAGCACAATGGCGCGTATCCGGTTCGTTTTGCACAGGGGACACTTATCGTGGAGACGATTGTTTTTCACCTGGTTGGAATGGCAGCTTTCCTGATCGGAACCTTGCTGATCGGTCAGCGCATTAGGCGCAGCCCAACGAAAGCATCTGCCGAACGGCTTAGTCGGGTAAGCCACACGTTGTTTTGGTGCGGCCTGGTGCTCCCTGAAGTAACGGGTGCCGTTTATCCCGGGCTAAGGTCCTTTGACAGCTTGCTCGAAATTCCATCGCTTCCGTACCCCTCAGTAATGCAAGCAGTTGGTTGGCTTGCCCTTGTGCCTGGCCTTTATTACATGGGCATATCAAACTTGGCGCTCAAGGCCGAAGGTTTGGGCTTTGCGGCATTCAAGCTAACACGCCACGTTGTCGCGAAGAGCGTCTACGAGCACGTCAGAAATCCCATGTCGCTCGGCTTCTACCTGGCCTATCTTGGTATCAGCCTGATCTCTGGCTCCAGCTACCTGTTGGTCGTCACGCTCACGTTGATCATCCCCGTGCATTTCTTCAATTTGCTGTACTTTGAAGAACGTGAATTGCTCGCGCGGTACGGGGCGTCCTATTCACAGTACATCCAGCGTGTTCCGTTCATCTTCCCGCGGGTGTGTCGCCGAATTGGCGCTTAACCCTTCCATCAACCGGACACCCAAAAAGCTGCGCTTTTTGGGTGTCCGGTTTTGTCAAACGTTAGGGTTAAGGGATGAAGTGCAAAAGTTGCAATGGTTTGCTGAGAAGAAAACGAATAGGTTTTGATGAGGGTTGTTTAAGTGCAATATTTATAGAGTTTTCATTTTGGCTAATTGCAGGAATCATAAGTCTCGCACTATATAAATTCGTAGATTCTATGGTGATATTTGTGTTGGCATTTATCGTGTTGCTTGTGGCGGCCCACTTCTATGAAAGAAGCTATGCGGCATATCGGTGTGCATCTTGCGGGAAAGAATATACAAAAAGAAATAAGCGAATGTCATGCTAAACATAAACCCTAACTCGGCACTCCAGCCGACCCACTGCCGCGTCGCTCCTGTCGTCGCTCTGCGGCAGTGGTCGGCTGAGTTTGGATGTTATACGGCTCAATCATGAATACCAACGAGATCACTGAGATTGACGAGGAAATATTCGCAACCGTCTTGGACTTTCCCGACGAGAAAAGACTAATAGATCTTTTGATAGATAGAAATCTCCCATTGGTTCTTTTGATTGATGTGCGGATTGGGAACTTCACTTGGCAGCACTTCAACATATTAGGATTCGAACGCATCGAAGGAATGTGTCGTTCGATTACTGGCGATTTTCTCGTATCAACGGATGCGTTCATTTCTCTTCATGAGAAGTTGTCGTGGAGGTGGTCAATACAGTTGGAAAAAGGGCCACCGGACTATTTTGATTTCAACAAGATCAAGGGAAAGCAAAGGCATCAGATACTCAAGAAGTGTGGTTTTCGCTTCATTGTAGAATCACAGCCTGGTGGTGGCGACTATGTTTCAGTAATTACCCAATCACGACAATTGCTACAACGAGCCATAGATGAAACAACCGTATAGCACACTGTTATGCCTGAGAACATGAAAACAATTGCATGGATTGAGCCATGGGAGGCTGTAGATCAGAATGCAGAGGCATTGAACGTGGAACTGAAAAAAGAAGTTCCTCCTGAGCACCCCTTTTACGGTCGCTCTGCTAACGCCATTGGTCATAGAATCGATTGTGATGACGTTCTTTTTGAGCTTGATGACAATACGCTGGCGATGGAAATTAGTGGGGTCACCCATTAGCCGACTCCGGTCAATAGCACGATAAACAATCTGGCGTCCTGCGCCATAAGTTAATCATTGCGCATACGGTCGATTAATACGCACCCCGATTTTCTACAGTCGATGTCGCCATAAACTGAGGCGCATCAGTCACCCATCAGGTTCAAGACATTGGAAACCAGCGCGATGCGTTGGTAACCGCCCCTGGCATTGCTGCCCCAGAAAATCGTCGGTGCCCTGGTGTGTCCAAGTCATTGACTGACAGAGCATGGGCCTTTCACGGCCAGTCCCTTAAGGGCTCACACCAGAGGCGCATCAGTGTAACCGTACAACCATGCAAAGGCCGATGCTGCATTCAATCAGAGAGCAGGATTAACCAGACCCCAAACTGGACTTGCGGCATCGGACAAACTTTCAACCAAAGCTTCGTTTCACATCGAAAGATACCTGGTCTCTCAGCATGTAATAGCTCGCCTTGGCAAGCTTGTTGGCTACCGCCTTGAGGGCGACGAAGCGATGGCTTTTTGCCATCTTGCGCTGATAGTAGGCCTTGATTTTCGGCTCAAATCGCGCCGCCTTGACTGCAGCCTCGATAAAGGCCCATGACAAATACTTGTTGCCGTTCTTGCGGTTACCCGCCCCCTTGCGCTTGCCGTTGCTGATCTTTTCACTCTTGACGCAGCGGCAATACGAGGCGAAGTGCCCGGCATCAGGGAAACGGCGGATAGTGCCGGTTTCGAGCATGATGGTCATTCCCAAAATGGGTCCTACGCCGGGGATGCTCTTGAGTGAGTGAAACGAGGGGTGAATACGGCACTGCCCCAGTACCGATTGCTCAATCTGATCAATCGTCTCGGTCAGCGACTGCATGACGGAAAGATTGGCCTCGGCGGCAAGAAGCACATTGGGATCGGCAAGCAGCTCTTTCAGCCCTTCACTGGTCAACTGCTTTATCTTCACTGCAGACAGTCGCTCTCCGGTATGGCGGGCGATGTGGCTTTGTAGTGAAAGATGCTGTGTCACGCGCTGTTGCACCAGATGCAAACGCTTGCGAAGCAGATCCCGGATGGCGCGCTCCTCTTTCGGATAGATGTACCCTTCGGGCAATATTCCCAGTCGCAGCAGGTGTGCGAGAAAACGGGCATCTGAAAGGTCATCGGTGTACTTGATGCCATCGTACTGGCGCATGGCGATAGTGTTCGCCAGATGCACATTGAAACCCGCTTCAATCAGACCATCAACCAGCCAGTACCAGTTGTAAGTAGATTCGACGACAACACCTTGCAGCTCATCCTGATAGGGCGCCAGCGCCAGCAGGACCCGCTCCAGGTCATTCGGCATGCGCTTTTCGAATAATGGTTTGTCGCTCTCGTTCAGCACAGAGATAAAATTGTTGGTTGAGTGTAAGTCGATTCCGCAATAAAGTGTCATGGCTCGGCTCCTCTTTCTTGGGCTCGTCGTTGTTTCGAGACTTTGACGATACCCCCGGATGGAGGAGTCGGCTAGATGATTATCAGATGAAACTTTTCACAGACTGTAGAGAAATTATTGAAATTATTGGGGTCAAATGAAACTTTTCACGGACTGTAGGGATAAAGTTTGATCTGACCCCACTTATTGGGCTGTTGTACTGCTTAAGGGTGTAAACGGCTTCGTAGATGGGAACTGAACGCCCCTCAACAGCGATAGCAGCACGCAGTAACATCAGGCGTTCACGTTCGATGAGGTCGGACCAGTCGACAAGTATGATGGGACGAGGATTAGAGCGGCAGAGGTAGTGCGCAATCGCCTTGTAGATGCCCATGCGCTCGGATTGCAACTTGGCATTGGATAACAGGCGGTCCATGCGTTTGATGTTGTGTTTAGTCCGTGCGGGGCTGTGGAGGCCACGCCCGAGCGCGGTGACAGTGAGTGTTGCCCCTCGCAGGAGCGAATCAACGCCGCTGAGCAGTGCGGTCAAGCGTTTGCTATGTATTTTCAGGGATTGAGTGGAGAGGGTTTTGTGCAATAATCTGAGTACACGCATCTTGCTTTCTCTTTGTGGCATCTAACGTTTTGTTTGGCTACATTCATTAGATCAGAAAGCAGGATGCGTGACCTACTGATTTAAAATGAATTTAAAAGAAAATATTTGGGGATATCTTAGGCCAAAACGTTAGGAGTCAAAAATGAGAATAGCATTATTATTTACGATATTACTTGCGCTAGGGGATGCTAGTGCAGCTTCTTTCAACTGCACTTTAAGTAATCTAAACAAAGTTGAAAACTTGATCTGTACTACGCCTGATATATCTCTAAAAGATGAAATTTTATCGGTTCTTTATAAATTTTCAGTAGAGAGTATCGACGGAATAGAAGTCTATGGCTTCCCCCTTGATAGAAATATTAAAGAATCTCAAATAGAGTGGTTAAAAGCTAGAAACAAGTGCGCTAAAGCTGAATGCATTGCCAATGCATATAATGGCAGAATTAGCTACTTGTTAGAGCAAAATGAATATTTACTTAAACTAAGAAATAAAACAATTCTTAGGGATTTGATCTCTGAGGCTACGGGTCTACATATAAATGATATTTATGATATAGACGTGCTTTGGTTTCGAAATTATCGTGGGAATAGTGCTATTGCTCATCAATTAGGGGATGTTTACCATGATCAAATAAGATCGATTATCATGTTTTCTTCAGACGATCCTGATAAACCAGGTGGGTCATGGTGTGGTGGTTCCAATCTGACTCATCTTGTCTTTCTAGCTTCAGATCAGTATAACACCTTGATGGAAAGCGCTCATCTTTCCAACAATAATTGCACTTCTGGTCGTACAATAGAGGGCATTAGAGAAACAGGAGATGGTCCCATTATTGGTTTTGGTGGTCCTATGTCAGAAGATTTCCAACCGGTTTTTCGAATTAGAGATTTTGGCGGTAGCAAATGGTTCAAAATAATTAATGCCGACTATTCGAAAATTCACAAAACCTATAACAATAAGAACTCATACCTGAATACCATGCTAAGAAATCGACGACGTTCTAGCAAGTGAAGATTGATTAGTCCTATACGCCGCTAAACTGCATAGTGTTATTACCTTTTACCGGAATTCACCTAATCGGGTAAGGGCGGGTATCTAGCCAGCCCTCCCCACACCACCAAAACTAAATAAGACACCCACCTTTTAAAACTAAATAAGACACCCACCTTTGAGATACTAAAACTAAAAAACTAAATAAGACACCCACCTTTGAGATACCACCTGCAAATTCCGGCGGGACATGATGAACCTTTCATCGTTTCAGCAGAGAAATGGACTTTTTTGGCGGGAACAAACCGAATAGAAATGAAATTCGAGGATTTCACCTTCGTCAGGTCAAAGCCATCTCTCAGGTCTGGCCTGATGGTGTAAAGTCTGGGTTGATTTAACTCAGGTCAGTAGTTCGCGGCATGCCGCCAGGTTTGGGGTTCGCCGATAACCCAGCGATTCGCAAGCTACCTTGAGTTTGTAGGCAGAGCCAACCAGACCTTTGAAGCGGCTCTCGAAGTGCTGCGCCATG
>Ga0068714_10000660_pt1 | contig 62919 bp, 48 predicted proteins | sample MTBNYHSulfiMetaG_FD_62988 | JGI IMG/M metagenome (GOLD analysis project Ga0068714, IMG submission 62988) | Enrichment culture microbial communities from rom New York Harbor, USA that are MTBE-degrading - MTBE-NYH (New York Harbor Sulfidogenic)... | ecosystem: Environmental > Aquatic > Marine >...
GTATGCCGGCGCTATCCCCGCCTTATTGGCGATATCCCAGCCTAAAGCCGCGAAGAATGGATTGATGAATTGTTGTCTCAGTTGTGTCTCGTTGTATCCCTGGCTTTTGAAGGAATCGATATTTCTCTCAAAATCTTCTATCTTCTGTAATATTATTTCTGGCGTTTTTGCCATTATCCGAAAAACCTCGGCTTATCCGCCATATCTTCATCTATTATCGGCGGTTCTATAATGATTTTCCGTATTTAGTTTATCCAAAAAGGACTCTAAGTCAACTTTCGCAGATTATTTAGCGGAATGGATTAAGCTCTCTGCCGTAATTAACCACCAAAACGCATATCACCACCCAGATAATCAGATTAACCACCGTGGGAATATCGCTCATTACCGCCCGGGTCGGGTCCTCTGCCTGATTGAGCCGATATGTTACATAAAGATAGCGAAACATGCCGTAGATCACCGATGGCACCGTCAGCAGCATCGCCCGGCTGCCAAACACCTCTATAGTTCGATTATCAACGGTATATAAGGCGTAACATATAATCGTCGCCCCCGTCACTACCGCGATCATCTGATCCAGAAAGGCCACGCTGTAATCCTGCAGAACCATGCGGGACGGCCCCTTACTGACTTCCGTTGCGACTAACTCCGCCCGCCGCTTGGTAAATCCCAGAAATAGCGAGATCATTATCGTGCATAAAACCAGCCAGTGTGAAGGCGCTACGGAAATCGCGGTGCTGCCCGCCAGAATCCGCAAAACAAATCCCGCCGCTATCGTCATCACATCCAGAATCACCAGATGCTTTAGGCCCAGGGAATAGATAATATTCATCGCCGTAAAAATCAGCAGGATTAATATCACCAGCCCGCCCCCCGACCAGCTTACCGCGAAGCCTGTCACTATCAGGATGAAGCTGTATAATAATGCCGCCCCCGGCCGAATCGCCCCGCTGGCGATGGGTCGATATTTTTTGACCGGATGCTGGCTATCCTCCCGCCGGTCACACAGATCATTGATGATATATATCGCGCTGGCCAGCAGACAGAAACTGACAAACACCCTTCCCGCCGCCAGACATTTGCCCCATTGATTATACTGGTGGGAAAATAGTAATGGCGCCAGCACAAATCCGTTTTTGATCCACTGTCCCAGCCGAAGTGCTGATAAATACACCACGTATCGCCGGCTTTCATTGGAATTCATCAGAACAACCTCGCCCTGCACTTTACCGATCGAGTATCGAAGCCATAGATAGCTTCCCGCAAGGAGATAATTTCGTCTTTTTACTACGCATTATTGCTTTTGTTAGTTCGCATAACCATCTGGATGCGTACTATGCCACCGCCACGCCGTCGCGATAATATCACGCAGATTCTGGTAGGCGGGTCTCCAACCCAATTCCTGCTTTATTTTTTCCACCCCAGCCACGAGGTGGGCTACATCACCCTCCCGTCGGCCGGCGAATTCCACCGGAATTTTCCGGCCCACCACCTGCTCCGCGGCGCGGATCACCTCTAAAACAGAATGACCCACCCCGGTCCCAATATTATAAACGCGGCCCCGGCCGGGGCCGATTTTATTAATTCCTGTATTAGCTGTACTTCCAATATTATTATTAGATGTACTTCCAATACCATCCCTTTCCGGGCGGGAACCGCTTTTATCATCCCCACCAGGGGTCAGGGCGGATAAGGCCCGGATATGCCCGGCCGCTAAATCGTTTACATGAATATAATCTCGAATGCAGGTGCCGTCGGGCGTATCATAGTCCCGGCCGAAAACGGTGATTTTATCTCTTTTGCCCAGCGGTACTTGCAGCACCAGGGGGATTAAATGGGTCTCCGGCTCATGGGCTTCGCCGAACCTGCCCTCCGGGTCGCCGCCACAGGCATTGAAATAGCGTAAGATCATATAACGCATATCATAAGCAGCGGAGAAATCCTGGATCATTCGCTCGATGGTATATTTCGTTACCGCATAAGGACTTGCGGGAGATATCGGGGACTGCTCCGTAAGTAATCCTTCATTAACCGATGCGTTAACTGAAGCATTAACCGGGGCGTAAACGGCGGCGGTACTGGAAAAAAGTATCCGCTTAATGTGGCAATCTACCATAACTTCCAGTAAATTCAGGGAGTTAGCGACGTTGTTATGATAATACAGCCGGGGATTGATAACCGATTCGCCCACGGCGATCGAGGCGGCGAAGTGGATAACCGCGTCGAACTTATGCTTTTTCAATAACTTACGCAAATTGTCAGGGTCAGCCAGGTCGGCCTCAATCAGGCAATCCGCAGGTACCGCGGCGCGGTGGCCGGTGGTTAAGTTATCGTAAACCAGACACTTATGACCCCTGGCTAAAAGGGAGCGCACTACCGTGCTGCCTACATATCCCGCACCACCCGTCGCCAAGATTTGCATGATGCCAATCCTCAAAAATAACTAATAATCGGTGGGTATCTTAGCAAAATACCCGGGGAAAATCAGCCAAAAAGGGCGGGAAAACCTGTGAAAACCGGTGATTTTTTGGCAAAATCGGGGCAAATTATGGCAAAAATGGTGAAAATTGGGGCAAAAATTGGTTAATTAAGTGATAAAAAGCACGATTTAAAGGCAATTTTCCACAAAAAATCGAGAGAGTTTTTTCAGAGAATTTCTTAAATAATATCCGTTGATTGAGCTACTTTTCACAAAAATACAACATATCTTGACAGGATAACAGGATTTATTATAACTAAAAAGGAAATAAAAAAAGGTCTTAGATTGCTCGGCAGGCGGCGCTGCGCGAGATAAATCTAACGTTCAAAGTTTAACGTTCAAGGTTCAAAGAAAAAAGATTTTCACCACGAAGGGGGTTAACAGTTTTTTGCATTGCGAAAAGGAAGATCGAAGCAAACGATAATTTACAGAAATTAGGTTGCACTACTCATAGCCTTGGCCTTGCATTATATACCTTTTTTTATTTCTGACACTTTGGACATATATATGAAGATGTGCTTCCAGTCTTTATTTTTTGAATTATTGCTTTACATTTTGGGCAGGGGCTGTTTTCTTTATATCCAACTAAGAAACTTTTAATTTGCCCTGGTTTATTATAAATATCTTTTTCATAAGCCAATCCTCCGGCTTCAATGGCTTTTGCTAAATTCTGTTTAATTACATTAAATAATTCCTTTTTTTCATTTAAGGTTATTTCTGTTATCTTCCTATTAGGATGTAATTGGGCTAAAAATAGTATATCCTGAATATAGACATTCCCAATGCCTGCGATATTTTTCTGATTTAACAGAAATGATTTAATACTACTCTTCTTTATACCTAAAAAATCCATAAATCTATCAAAGGTAAAATCTATTTCATTATAAGGGTCTATTCCCAAACTTGAAAATGCCTTATGAGCACTCAACTCACATTTATCTACGACATGGAAATGTCCAAACCACCCAAAACGTATAGTTACCAAGGAATTATCGTTAAATGTCAATTTGATTACATACTTTTTAGATGTCTCTTTTCCAGGATTGTAATAAAAAAAATCAGCACCCATGCCAAGATTTATTAATATATACGTGTCATTATAAAGTTCTATCTTGATCCATTTGCCTTTATAAGTTACTAAATTAATCTTCTTATTTTTAACCCGCCGGGATAGATCTTTATATGATTTATTCAAACATTTCTCTTGTTTAACTTCAAATTGTGTTATGGATTTTCCCTTAAGTTGTTTGTTAAGTTGCTTGGCAATATTATATATTTCAGGTAACTCCGGCATTTTTCGTAACACCTCTGCTTAGAGTACTTTCGTACTTTTTTCTTGCGTACCGTTAGCCCTAATGAACCGACAGACTTCGGCGAGATCAGTCGAGCCGGGCCTTTGGGATAATTCGATAGTATTTTTGTAAGGTTCGACGGTTATTTCGAACTTGTAATTTATTATCATTACAGGGTAAGGCCCTGCCCGCCGTGCCGGCGCCCGTCGCGGCAGGTTGGAGTGCAAATTTTGGTAAAATAATCTGCGATAGTTAACTCCAAGATACAGCTCTCTTATTATATATACCTATTAAAAACACAAATGTGACACTTTCAAAAAAAAAATAGACAGAAAGTCAGTATGCCCAAGACCACTAGCATGCCTAAATATATGCTTACACTTATTAGTCGACCAATTCGATGTTCATTTCGATGAAAATGACCGTATTATTGTGTCCAATTTGTGTCAGTGCGGTGAGGGGCGGAGGGCTGGGGGAAGATAAAGAAGTGTGAAAAGTGCGAAAAGTGCGAAAGGTATGAAAAGTAAGAAGGCGGCGCTGCGCGAGAACAGGTGATCAGGAGAGCAGGAGAACAGGTGAAAGAGAAGAATAAGAAGGTGTGAAGTTGAGAAAGTGAAGATGGCACTGCGAGAGAACAGGTGAGAAGGTGAGCCCGTCATCGCCAAGAGCTTCAACGTATCATAAACCAGAATGTCCCCTTTTTTTAAACCAGAATGTCCCCCTTTTTGTCCCCCTTTTTCCGCGAGAAAAATCTAACGTTCAAAGTTTAAAGTTCAAGGTTCAAAGAAAAAAGATTTTCACCACGAAGATTTTCACCACGAAGTTCAGAAGGGCACGAAGAAGAAAAGATAAAGAAAATATTTATCACACGGAGACGCGGACTTCGGCGAGCTCTCTTCGAGCCGAGCCGAAGGCAGTCGAGCCGAGGCTACAGAGATATATAAGATATAAAAATCTCAGATTTAAAATTTCAGATTTCAGATAAAAAGTTAGCGGTGATTATACCTTATAGTAACTACCGACCTAACGAGACGATGATATTTATTATTCCCGCCAAGGCGCCAAGAACGCAAAGAAAATATTATCCGCAAAGGGCCGCAGATTAAAAGATAAGAGATTTAGCGCAGTTTAAAAAAGTAGAAAAACCGCACAGGCGAAGAGTTGACGGGCTTACCGGCTGACCAAATCACAAACCACGAGGCGATGATCAGAATTTTTTGTCTTAGCAGCCCAAACGGAGACTACTTTGAAATGTTTACTTGTCCATATCTGGTCAATCCGCTGGAGCGGTAAGGTGTTAATCGCCGTGTTGGGCCAGCCGATGCCTGCCTGTTTGACGGTGTCACATAGATACGGTTCTAAGAGAGCGACAGCAGCATCGCCGGCGGGGGCGTTAAAATCACCGCCTAAAATTACCGGAGTGCCATGGGAAATCGCAGAGATTTGCTCCACGACCGAGGCAACTTGGGCGCGGCGCAGCTTGCGGGTGTTGGTATGCTCCTTCCAATTGGATGGGGAGAAGATATTCAAGCCAATCGAAGGGGGCGTAAGCCGCAGGCTGATTACCTCGACGGCTAAACCGTTCGGCATAGTTACATAAGCTTCAGTCATAATCAAGCTGCGTAGTCGCGGCAGAGAGCGTTGCTGGAGATGCCCGTGCGCGATAATGACGGGGTCAAAATTCCAGGCAAGGGCAGCTTCATCGCCGAAAAGACGCTGCCCAAGTGATTCCACGTCTTTTTTAGAAGGTGCTTCCTGCAGCAATACAATGTCCGGTTGATACGGAACGACTTCTTCGGCGGCTTGGGGGTTGCCTCCCGCACAGTTTAAAGACACAACTCTCAAGGTGCCGGCTTTCTTAGAAGTAGCGGAAGGTAAAAATAATTGCCGGACAAGACAAATGGGTTCTTCGGCAAAGACAAAGGTAAAAAGTAGCCAGGCTGCAATCGCGGCGAGGAAAATCTTTCTGCCCAGAAACAACAGCGGCAGAGCAAGGGCCAAACCTATCGCTGCCCAGAGCCAGGTCGGGAAAAAAGTAATGGCGGCACAGGAGTCGGGGCGAAAGTAATAGCACAAAGAAATGGCTATAAATAAAAAAATGGACCATATAAACGCGATCTTTCCGGCATAGCGCGTAATAGCAGGGTTTAAATTCTTTTCAGGACGACGGCTGGCCATACGCATCACTCGTCAACAATGATTGGGAATCCACATACACCGTTACAAAGGTTTTCAAAGCGAACCTAAGTATCGCACTTTAGGTTAAAAATAAGTCTTATTTTTCGTCCGGATAGCCCATGAGCTGTAACTGCCGGGAGAAATCGGCGGGTAAGGCAGCGACCGGCAGGTCGATGTCCCGGCCGGCGTAGTTGAGCATATTCCGCAGCAGTCTCTCAGCCGGGGGGATGGTACCGAGGTTCTGACGAATCCACATCGTATTAAGGATAAATCGGCCGGCACCCAACTGGTGGACGGAAAGGGTTAAGCCAGAGGAATAACCCACGGAGGCACAAATACTGGCGGCGACCACCTCGGCGGGAGTCTCCTGGCTGAACCAGACCTCGTTGGGAATAAGCTCACGATAGATCGTAAAGTCCAGCAGCTCGCCGCATTGCAGGCCGTCGAAGATAGGGTGTCTCTTCGCCCAGTCGTCGGACAAATACAACCAGCGGGAAATGTTGCTAATGCTGCCCTTCTGCTGCAGAGGAACCCAGCGGGTGGGATTGTCGTTTTCCTTGAATATGGAAGGAACGAGAAAGACCACGGAACTGCCGCGGGCGATGCGGGTGGCCAGGTCGCGGAAGGCGGCGGCGCCGCCGGGCGACGGCGGCTGGCTGGATGCCAGGATCAACTGCCGCTGGTCGGTAACGGCAGGGTCGAATGGCCGGGATTTGATGCCTTTTTCCGTCAGCCAGTTGGCCAGGGGGGCGTCGTCGCCCCAGAGCACTACTTCCTTGGCGACCGGGGGCATGTCAGCGGGGTCGGTTACGTAAAAGAGGGCTTCGCCGCCAGCGGGCGCTCCGCCACTTTGCATAGTGGCCAGAAAACGATACCTGCCAGTTGGACCATCGACACTGATTTTCTCGCTGCTGAAGGTGAAGGCAAAGGGAGGCTCATTACCATCTTGCCGGCTGGGCAGCTCGATCTCGATGGTTTTGTCATATACAGACTCATTATGGGGTCCGACCACCTGCAGCCGAACGGGATATTTGCCCGGCGGCAGGGCGTCCTCATTGGCCAGTACCGCATCCAGTTGCACTGTCGAGCCGCGATACAGATTCACCGGCTCGGCGAACAGACAAAACCGCAGTTTGGCGGTGCCATCGAACAGGGCGTCCATCGTTCCCGGCTTCAGCTCGCGAAAGGCGGTTGTCAAACCTTCCGCGCAGGAGGGGGTTCCCTGATCCACGGTCCCGGTCAGGCTGTAGGCTATGATGTTCGGGTTGGCCCGGATCGCATTCCAGCCCTCTAAACGCTGCTGGGCCATGCGGGCTAAAGACTGATTAAAATAATCTTCGGGATTGGCGAAGGTGTCATCCATCTTCCAGTTCCGCCAGTCGGTCATAAACTGTCCGAGAAAGCCGTTCAGCATATTGTAATCTTCGGTGTGGGCGCCATGGTACTGCTGGTAGAGCCGCACCAGTCTGGGCAGATGGTTGGCGGAACCAATGCCGTATTCCGAGACGAAATAGGGTTTGGGCGGATTGCCGACCGTTCGCAGGAATTCAATATCGCCGGCTAACTGCGGCACACGACGATATGGATGCTGATCGTCCAGTACATCCTGCCACTGTGACGAGCCGGGATTGCTCAGGCTGCCGATGGCGGCTTTCGCTTCGGACTGCCCCTGGCTCAAAAGGGTAAAAGCAGACGTGTCGGGCACCTGGGCGGCGGGGAGATAGCCATAGGACCAGGGGCTGTTGGGATTCTTCTGGAGCGAGAAATCGGCGACGGCATCGTAGCTTAGGCCTTTGCCGGAAAGAATCTTCAGTTCCAGGGCGGTGGTGTCGCTGAAGGGATTGCCGTTGCCAATCCCCACGACGACGTCGATGGTCTTGCCTTTTTTGAGGTCGAGTTTGCCGTTGTATTTCGCTATGTTACCTTGGCCATGGAGATTCAGGAATCCGTCAAAGACCGCCTGGCCGGTGCTGAAAATGTGGATGTCGGAGGTGGTATTATTGTGGGCGATGCCGGTGAATTTGGCGGTAATCTCATAGGAATCGTCAGCAGGGCAGGTCCAGCGCAAGACACTAAATTGCCCTTTTACCCCCGGATGCAGAGCCAGTTGACCCGGCGACCAGGTGGAACCATCAAAGGTAATCGGCGTGTCCAGGCGGTTGTAGGAAATATTGGGGACCAGAAGAAAATCGGTTTGCCAGACGGCCAGCCCGGTTAACCCGCCTGGTTTGGTGTAGCTGTCGAATCGGCCGCTGTTCAGCATAACCAGCCGGCTGTTGTCATATTGGCGAAGCTCCGGCAGCAAAGAAACCGCGTGCAGGAAAACCGGATTGGCCTCGGTTTCATTCAACAGGCCCCACATCACCACGCTGGGATGATTGCGGTCCCGCTGAATCATGCCGAAGGTGGAGAGATTGAACCGCTGAGCCATTTTATCCGAATCGTTCAGACACCAGGCAGCGGCAGCCTCCTCATAAACCATCAGGCCGATCTCATCACAATAATCCAGATGCGGCTTCAAGGCGACCCCGGAAATAAAACGAATGGCGTTAAAACCCATTGCCTTGACGTTCAGCAGATCCCGGTGCAGTAAATCCGGCGAGGGCGGCAGGTGAATCCCGATGGGGAACGAATCGCCCGTATGTGAACACTTCAAAAACAGCCGCTTGCCGTTCAGCCGAAAGTAACCGTTCTCAAAACGAAAATCCCGGAACCCGCAACGAGTGGAACTCTCATCAAAAGATTTCGATCCCTCCTCACTGACCCGCACCGAAAGTCGATACAAATACGGGTCATCCACGTCCCACAGACGGGGATTGACCATCTGGATGCGGGATTTGATTTTATTTTCGCCCGCCTGGAGGGTTTGTTTTTCCTGCTGGGAGGTAATCGTCTGGCCGGCAAAAGCGGGTGCCACCGTCAATTCCATATTCGCCTGGACCGGTTTTTGCCGGGTATTGATGACCGTCGTCTCAATCTGCATGACGGCGGTCTTCGGGTCCGGCACCACGAATATGTCCGAAATGTAAACCGCCGGCACCACCAGCAGCTCCACCGAACCCTCAATCCCGCCGTTGTTGGCGTCACAGCCCAGCCGCATGGGATAACCGCGATTGCGATGGGGCGTCTCATTCAGGGTAATGCCGTCAATCGGTTCATAACGTGGATTCAATACCCGCACGGCCAGGCGATTGGTCTGGCCGGGCTTAATCCCTTCCGTCACATCCAGCAGAAATGAACCGTCGCCCGTTTCGTGACTGCCGGCATACACCCCGTTGACCCAGACATCCGCCTTGTAATCCACATAGACAAACTTCATCAGATACCGCCCCTTCGGATGCGGATTGGCCGGAGCGGTAAAATCCTTCCAGTACCACGCCAGACCATAATAATAGGGAAATATTTCCTGAATAATCCAGGGCACCTTGGTCGGTTTAGCGTCCGGCTGCGGTTTTTCCCACCACTTCTGCTGTTTGCCCTTGTTATCCGGATCGGTTCCCAGGAGCCAGTCCGAGCCGTCCAGAGTCACGACAGTGCCGGCGTTTGTGGGCGGATTGGCGGCGGGGGCCGGATTCGACAGGAAAGTAAGCTGCAAGATAATTAAGAGATAAATCACCGCGAAAAGGCACTGTTTTTTCATGATAATTGACTCCTAAAAAAGGTGCAGGTTTGATGTTCCGTTAAGAGTTTAAAAAAAGCCTCCTTTTCCTTTGGAATGTAACTTAACCAAATAAAAGGTTACAAACCGAAAGGAAGGGAGTCCGGCATGATTGTATCAGAATTGATCAAAGTGGCAATATGGGAATTAAAGCCAAAAACGGCGGCGTTTGGCCAAGACTTGAATATCCAACCGTTGACGGTAATGAGTATCGTCCGATAATGGTTGTCTGCTTGGCAATAAACATATTTCACGTTAATTATTCCACCCAAAACAAATAAGACGCAACCGGAGGTTAATATGGGTAAACAGATCACCGAAAATAAAGAATGGCAAATTGTGATACGTGAAGTGGGAATGCGCAATTTAACTCCCAGGAGACGGCTATGACCGCAGATCGAAAATGACGACAAGTTTAACCACATTGATAGATAACCTCAATCGGGAAATCGCCGTGCGTAAACAGGCGGAAGAGGCAATCAAGGAGGCAAAGGCCTTTACTGAAAGCACCCTGAACTCCATTGAGGATATTTTCTATGCCTGCGATCTGAACGGCAAATTATTAAGCTGGAATAAGGCTCTTAGCAGAGTTACCGGCTACAGCGACGAAGAGTTATATTCCATGGCCATGACAGACTTCTTTGTAGGGGAAGATATTCAGCGTATCAGCAATGCAGTTGGAAAAATTTTAAAAGAGGGACGTTCGAAACAAGAGGCCGATTTTGTTTTGAAGGATCGCCGGCAAATCCCATATGAGTTTACCAATTCCGTGCTTAAGGATCATCAGGGCAACATCATCGGGTTTTCCGGGACAGGCCGCGACATCTCCGAGCGCAAGCGGGCGGAGGAAAAATTGTCGCTTTTCAAAAAGGCTGTGGATAGCGCTACAGATGCAATTGGTATGTCAACGCCTCAAGGAATTCATTATTACCAAAATGAGGCATTTACTAAGTTATTTGGGTTAACTGCCAAACAGGTAGATGGCAAGGAAGGACCGCCGTCAACCATTTACTCAGATGAAAAAGTGGGGCGCGAGGTATTTGCCACGATTATGAGGGGGGATCCATGGACCGGTGAAGTTAAAATGTTATCTGCTAAAGATAAAAGCATAAAGGATATTTATCTACGGGCATATTCTATTAAGGATAAAACAGGTAAAGTTATCGGCATTGTCGGTATACACACCGACATCACCCAACGTAAGTTGGCAGAGGAAAAGCTAAGACAGGCCAAGGAAGCCGCCGAGGCCGCCAACACCGCCAAGAGCCAGTTCCTGGCCAACATGAGCCACGAAATCCGCACGCCCATGAACGGGATAATCGGTATGACCGAGCTGCTGCTGGAAACCGAATTATCCGCCGATCAGCGGGATTACGTTGCGACATTATACAATTCCGCTGACTCGCTTCTTACCGTAATCAATGATATACTCGACTACTCGAAACTTGAGGCGGGCAAATTAATAATTGATCCGATTCCTTTCAATCTACCGGCCGTCGTTGAGGAGACCGCCAAGCTGTTTATGAACAAAAGCCGCGAGAAAAGCATCGAATTTATCACCCGCTACGCCCCGGAAACCCCGGAGAATTTCATCGGCGATATGTACCGTATCCGCCAGGTGCTTACCAACCTTATTAATAATTCGGTCAAATTTACGGAAAAAGGGCACGTGCTGGTCAATATTGAATGCTTGGAGAAAAACGATTCCCAGGCGAGCCTGCGGTTTTGCGTTGAAGATACGGGAATCGGAATACCCGCGGATAAATTGGACCAGATGTTTGAGCATTTTACCCAGGCCGACAGCTCCACCACCCGCAGGTACGGAGGGACGGGTCTTGGTCTGGCAATATGCAAACAACTGATCGAACTGATGGGCGGCAGTATCAGCGTTGAAAGCAAGGTGGGGGCTGGTTCCAGGTTCTGGTTCACACTTTCACTGCCGCTGGATAAAAACTCCAGTGAGATAGAAATACCACAGGAAGCCCTCGATGACGTGCGGATATTGGTGGTGGATGACTACGAGATCAACAGGAAGATACTCCAGGAACAATTGACAAGCTGGGATATCCGCAACTCTTCCTGTTCGTCGGGCCGGGAAGCGATTGATATGCTGCGGAAAGCTAAAGAAGCAGGGGATCCCTATCAAATGGCTATTTTGGACTACCAGATGCCCGGCATGGACGGCAAAGAGCTGGCCAGGGAAATCAAAGCCGATGCGGATATTGCCCAGACGGTGCTGATATTGCTTTCTTCGGTTGCAAAAAAAGAAGACTCAAACAAGATTGCCGAAGCGGGTTTTGCCGCTTATCTTGTTAAGCCCACCGGACGCTCAAAATTACTTAATGCCTTAACTACAATATGGTCGGTCTGGAAAAAAGGGCTGCTGTCCGATTTAATAACCGCGCATACCTTGAGCGAACTGCAGAGCACAAAGAAAAAATCCTCTCAGCAAAAAGAATCATTTGATAATCTTCATGTTCTTTTGGCGGAGGACCATCTCGTCAACCAGAAAGTGGCGGTTAAAATGCTGGAATCGCTGGGGTGCCGGGTGGATATAGCCAACAACGGCAAAGAGGCTGTGGAGAAAATAAAGAACAATGCTTACCATGTTGTCTTCATGGACTGCCAGATGCCGGTAATGGACGGCTATGAGGCAACGGCTGAAATCCGCCGCCGCGAAGGAACCGACAAACACAGCCTGATTATCGCGCTGACCGCACACGCCATGCAAAGCGACCGCAAAAAATGCCTCGACGCCGGCATGGATGATTATATCTCCAAGCCGGTGAAACGCGACGCGTTATATCAGATTCTCGCCAAGTATTTCAACGTTAAGTATAGTACCATGATGTCAAAACCGATCAAAATCCTGCTGGTGGAAGACGATGAGAACCTGCTGCACGACATAGTCCGTTCGTTCCGGAAAGCCCTGCCGTCGGTAAAATGCAAGACGGCCACCAACGGCGTGGACGCCTGCACCCTGCTGGGCAGCTACCAGCCGGAAATCATGATTATGGATATCAAAATGCCGGGAATGGATGGATTTGAGGTTATAAAGTATATCAGAAAAAACACCAGGCATTCCCGCCTGAAAATCATAGCGGTTACGGGACTTTCCCCAGATGATGACCGTGTCAGAATGGTTCAGGAAATGGGCGTCGACAAAATGATTTACAAGCCCATCGAGATGCAGGAGCTGATTACCTCTGTCAGTAATATCTGCGCTGCCCTGGGCAATAACTCTTGTGAAATAAACGCAGAAAACAGCCCGATGGAGACGCAGCCGTCAACAGAATCACTGCCGGCGGAATCGCTGCCAATAAATCCCGCCGCCGAACAGGCCGCGGATAGTGCGACTTTTAATCCGAACCAAGTTCTTAAAATCCTCGAAGGTGATACCGCTTTGTTGAAGGAAATCACGGAAATCTTCCTGAGTTCATCAATTACGGATCTCCAGGAAATGCAGCAAGCCATTTCTGGCCGGGATGCGGAGCAGGTCAGCCGGCAGGCTCATAAAATCAAGGGAGCGGCGGCGAATGTCGGTGCGGCAGCTTTACACAAGATCGCCCTTGCCCTGGAACAGTCAGCCCGGACAGGCGATTTTGCCCAGATCGACCGGCTATTCGACAGTTTAAAACAGGAACTGCATAAACTGGAAGGTATCATAAGTAAATTGGACTGGTCTGATATCTCAGTGGGGCAGTCATCATGAATAAGGTACTTGTAGCTGATGTGTTGCACTTCAGTCTGAAATTTGGGGATTAACTTAAGAAGAGCGTTTTATTCCGGTGTTTTTATTTTTTATAACCTTTTTCCGGCGGATTCGCATCAGTAAACCGCCCAGACCAAGCAGGCACAATGTAGTTGGTTCAGGAATGATTGTTCCGCCGCATCCGATCGCCCACTCCTCATATCCGTCAGCACCATTGACAGTATCGCCGCACATGGAATATAGATAGATATAATTATTTCCTGTGGGATTATAATTTGCTGCTCCGGTAAACACGCTATCCGGAACAAAGAGAAGCATGTCACCTTTGCCGCTGCCGGCTCCGAAGGCGTCATCCAGCAGAACGTAATTATCCTCATCGGCGTCGAGGTCATAAATCGCCGTTGAGAAAACACCCGGGTATCCACTTAGGCTGTCGGTGGTCTCCAAAAAGATCTCAACATCATCTACTGACAAAAGGTGATGCGGTGTAGTTTGATTGATATCCAGCAAAAACTCCCGGTAAGCTGTCCCGAAAAAGTTACAAATCGGAATATCGCTTAATAATAGGGTTCGACAACCGGGTTTCGTGTCAAATTCAGGAGTTCCATTGGTATTGTAACCTCGTTGAGGCCCAGTGCCCTGAATCCCGAGAAACGCGTCAATTACCCCCGAACCCATTGGCTCGGGCTCATCCCATTGTTGGAAAGTGGCTCCATTAATAATTTCTACGGCCCCTACGTAGTCAAGATTATATACTCTTGCTTGCGCTGATGAAATTCCAAATACTGCTAATGTTACTAATAGAATCGCGATTGAAAAATGAAGTGATATACTTCGCGTAGTGGCTGCTCTGATATCCTTCATTTTTTTCCAACTCCTTTTGCCAACTTGTATATCTTAAATATACAAGCATAAAAAAAACACTTGAGGAGATCACTACACACATCTCTCTCTCAAGTGTTTTAAAATCAATATAAATTGTCTATCGGATAGATTACTATCCTACTTCTTGTATAATATACCTGTTTTCCAATGATAAAGTCAATAAAAATATCAAAAAAAAATAGTTTTTTTAAAAATAAAACCTGGGCCGCTGTAAGTTGTTTATAAACAATATGTTAACTACGCTGATGATTTATGACGTTGGGGTCGGTAAAAATCTTCTTTTTTTGGCCCGGCAGCAAGACGATAATACGTATGTTATTGATAGGCTTAGGGTTAATGCTTAAAAAGCCGGAGCAATGGGATTTGGAGCGTAAGCGATGTGCGGGATTGTGGCGTATATCGGGGCTAAAGAGGCGCAGCCGATTCTGCTGGAAGGCATAAAGCGGCTGGAATATCGCGGCTATGATTCGTCCGGGATTGCGGTTAACGATGGAACAGCCCTGCAGGTAGTGCGAGCGGCGGGCAAGATCGCCGAATTGGAAAAGAAACTCAAAAACAGCCGTATCAAGGGCACCGTGGGAATTGCCCATACCCGCTGGGCGACCCATGGGTCGCCGACCACCCAAAACGCCCACCCCCATCTGGACCATACGGGTAAGATCGCTATTGTGCATAACGGCATCATCGAAAATTACGCGACCCTGAAGAAGTGGCTCATTAGTAAAGGGTGCAGCTTTCGCAGCGAGACGGATACGGAGGTGCTGGCCAACTTGATTAGTTTGTTCTTTTACGACCAGACCGGTGATAACGTTTCTGAAGGGCAAGCACCAGCGGACCGGCTGGAATGCGCGGTACGCCTGGCCCTGCATGAGGTGAAAGGGACCTATGGTATAGCGGTTATCTGTGTGGATGTGCCGGATATGCTGATTACCGCCCGGCGGGGCAGCCCGATTGTGCTGGGGGTGGGTGACGGCGAGTTTATCGTAGCCTCCGATGCCGCGGCCATTGTCAAACACACCACCCAGGCGGTTTATCTGGGGGAGAATGAGATGGTGGCTGTCACCCGCGATGGATATCGAACCAGCACCATCGATAATATAACGGTAGCGTCCAAAATCGAGCAGATAGAATATTCCCTGGATGAGATAGAGTTAGCCGGCTTTCGCCACTACATGGCCAAGGAAATCTTTGAACAGCCCAAGACCCTCTCCGCCTGCCTCCAGGGCAGGGTGGATACCACGGCGGGAAAGATACATCTGGGCGGAATCCGGGAAGTGGCAAGGGAGCTGGTCCGTGCTCGGCGGATTATTATTCCCTCTTGCGGCACCGCCTGGCATGCCGGACTGGTGGGCAAATACCTCTTTGAGGAGCTGGCCCAGATTCCGACGGACGTGGATTACGCCGCCGAATTTCGCTATCGCAACCCCATAATCGAGGAAAGGACCGCGGCGATAATCATCAGCCAGTCGGGTGAGACGATCGATACCCTGGCCGCCCTGCGGGAGGCGAAGGAGCGGGGATCGCTGGTACTGGGCGTGGTCAATTCCGTGGGCAGCACCATCGCCCGCGAGACGGATGCGGGCATCTATTTGCACGTCGGCCCCGAGATCGGCGTCGCCTCGACGAAGGCCTTTACCGGCCAACTGGCCGTGCTGACCATGATGGCCCTTTATATCGCCCGTCGGCGGCACATGTCGCAGCAACGGCTGGAAAAATACATTCACGCCTTGAGCATAATCCCCGAACAGATTCAAACCGTGCTTGAGCAGAGCGATCATATTCGCCAGGTCGCCCAGGAGTATGCTGCCTGCGAGAACTGGCTGTATTTGGGCCGAGGCTATCAGTTCCCCATCGCTCTGGAGGGTGCCCTGAAGCTGAAGGAAATCTCTTATATCCACGCCGAGGGCCTGCCCGCCGCCGAGATGAAGCACGGCCCGATCGCCCTGATTACCCCGCAAATGCCCGTCGTTTTCATTGCCCCGCACGGCAGCCAATACGATAAGATGATGGGCAACATGGAAGAGGTCAAAGCCCGGGGCGGCAGGATTATCGCGGTTGCCACCGAGGGCGACACCAGGATAACGGAATTCGCCGACCATGTTTTTACCACGCCGGACACCTTTGAGGAGTTGCAGCCGATCCTGACGGTCGTCCCCCTGCAGCTTTTAGCCTACCACGCCGCGGTAATCCGCGGTCACGACGTGGATAAGCCCCGCAATTTAGCCAAAAGTGTAACAGTTGAATAACCCGCCCCCTTCGGTTATAATAATCCCGTCTAATGTTTTAAGTGACTTGCGGAAGCGATATTCTTTGGGCAGAAATACACAAATGTCATTGCGAGGAGCGCATGCCTCGTCGGGCTCTCGCCCGACGGGCAGCGACGAAGCAATCTCAATATCTGCACAAAATACTTGTTACCCCTATGTAAAATGACACTAAGACAAGGGAAAATATTTGCTTTTTAATATGTGTTTTTGATTTTTGATATTTGATTTTTTGTTTTTTTAAGGGACTGCTTTTTTAATGTTGTTTTCCCGAGCTAAAAAGAAAGTGGCTGACAAATCCCCATCAGAGCGGGAAAATAATCACGGACCAGACGGGGACTTGCTCGATGAGATCGACCAGGCCCGGGCGGACCTAATGCTGGCCCGGCTGGAGATGATGCGGCGGATTAAAGCCGGCTCGGACAGGCCGGACCGCTCTTTAGAAGCTGAGGATAATCAACCGGCGGCTAAGCCGGCGAATACGGTAAACCATTCATCAGAACCCCAGGAACCCCAGATTTCGCAGCAGCCGGCGGAAGTTGACCAGCCGCCTGCCGCCGCCCGGCGGGAGTTAGCTCCGGTTGAAGTGCCCGCCGCGACTTCGCAGGATAGGCACAGCGAAATGCCGACCCACCAGCCCCAGCAGACGTCTTCCGCCCAATCGCCGCCGGTTCCATCAGAAGACCGCAGCCGCGCCCGTCAGGGCGGTGATCCTGAATCGACCAGCGAATTATTTAATGGCGACGATCTCGCTGCCCAGACCAAGATGGCAGCGGATGATTTTTTAGATGACCTGATGTCCCATATCGTCAGGGATGATATCGCCCTGCATAAAAACGAGCTTATCCGCGGCGAAATTAGTTAGGGTGCTGCCGGATTTTTGGTTATCTTTCTTTGCCGCCCTCAGCGTCCCTCGCCTTGATATCGAATGGTTTTTATGTTTAGCCCGCCGACACGTCGGCGGGTTGCTTTTATTCGCTACCACCAAATATTGCATCAGGAATAGGGCCTGAAGGTTGTGTTTTAAATACCATATGGTCTAGATACCAGATGGGATAAAAGAAATAACTCAGTGAACAATGAATTATTTCTCCTGGTAGCGTTACCGTCCATTCGTCGGGAATATAATAAATCACGGATATATCATACTTGCCTCTATTAATATGCATACAATACCGCGATATACCAAAATAGAAAATGCAATATAGCGCAATAGCAAAAAATATAATTATTCGTTTACGTTTTCCTGTTCTCATAATATTTACACCATCAAGACATATTCACATTCTATCTTCCGAAAGAATTTAAAGGTTCACGCATCTTTTTGTTCTCCCCAATCAAACTGCTCATTATCATTACTACTGCCAGGATAATCACCCCGCCTGGGCCTGTCAAGATTGTCTTGGTTGTAAATATTACTCAGCCCACCCCCTCATCCGTCATCAAGTTGTATGATCTGCCGAAAAATCCTGGAAAACCGCTGCCCATCTCCCCCTCCGCTTCGCGGTAAATATTCTTTTTCTCTTCTTTGAACTTTGAACATTAAACCTTGAACTGTTTTTCTCTCGTGGAGCGCGCCGACTTCTTACTTTCTTACCTCTTTCCTTTTCACACTTTTCGCACCTTTCACACTTTCTTATTCTTTCCCCTGATCCCCTGCTCACCTGATCTCGCGCAGCGCCGCCCGCACCATTTCATCTGAGATTTGAAATCTGAGATCTGAGATTATAAATCCTGTTTGTCCTGTCAAAATTTTATCTTTTAATCTGCGTTCATCGGCGTAATCTGCGGATAATAATCTCTGTATTCTTTGACTCGGTAGCCTCTGTGGCTTTGTGTGAAAAAATCTTTTTGAATTTATGTCATTCGAATTTGTTCCCGCCTTGCCGGCGTAAGCCCGCCTTGCCAGCGCCCGTCGTGGCAGGTCGTGGCAGGTCGCGGCAGGTCGAATTTCAATATTCGGATTTTGTGTCCTGTGAAATCTTGAATTTGAGATTTTAAATCTTGTTATCTTGTCTAAAAATCTTATCTCTTTTTGCTCTCTGCACCCCGGTTAAACCTTTCCAAATTTAGCTTAAAAAACCGGTAATTTTCCTTCATTTTCCTGAGAAAACCGGCGATTTTGTGCGCGAATGCGTCATTTTTGCGCAATTTTGGTATGGATTTTCGCATTTTTTGCCACATTATGCCCATTTTTCACCGGGATTTTCTCGATTTTGCCGTTCCGTTTGTACTGATTATAACAACTTTATCAGCTTGAATTTTGCCCTTTTTTCGTGTTAATGCCGCTCGCCTAATTACCTGACATGTTTTTATATTTTATAATAAGGTGAATTACTATCTACCCTCAGACCGCTATATTACATAATATATTGATAATAAGATACTTATATAAAATATACTTATGAGTACCGCTTATGATTAAGTTTCGTTGCCAATACTGTAACAAGAAGATTGGGGTCCAGGACGACTACGCCGGCAAGCGTGCCCGATGCCCCCATTGTACCCAGATTATCACGATCCCCCACCCGCAGACCGACCTGGAGCTATATCAAGCCAACGAAAACACTCAATACTCGGTATTTATTTACAACGAGGAAGAGAACTCTAAGTCACTTAATATCAGAAACTTGCCTGAGTCATAATCTCCCCGCCGCAGCCTTAAAACTTGATTCATATCTCACTTGCCGCCGGTTATTGACAGAAACCACCGTCGGCTAGGCTTTAAATAATTCATCCGCGACCTCTTCACCAAGCTGGCGGGCATAATATTGCTTGAGAGATTTTTGACCCTCATTTTGCAATTTATCCATCGAAGAGAAAATACCGGTTCTAATCATTAATAGAATCGTGATGCACGCCGCTGCGTTAGCCAGGGAGTGAGCATATTTAGTGAGTCTTTTAAACCATTTCGGCTCGGGCTGAGCCTTCTGTAAAATCTGGGCATGGGATGAGTTACGCAGGCTGTGTTTGAGAATTTTGATCGCCTGGGTATTGGCCTGGCTTAAAAGGTCCAGTTGATGCGGATAGGTTTTCAGTAGTGCCAGAGCGGTTGACAGCCGGTTAAAGCCGATAAGCCGCTGACGGCACCGCGGGCAGGTTGTCAGGTGCCGCTGAATCCAGGGGGAATTTTCCAGCAGCCAGCCGCTGATAATCTCCGCCAGATGTAATCGAGTAGTTTTACACAAATTTTCTTGTTTTCGCGATTTCATCTTAAGTATATTTCCTAATCTTCTTCCTTTGCCATCCACACCGCTAATACCTGGATCGCTCGAGAATGGTAAACCCGGGCGGTTTTGGTGGAAATGCCTAAGGTTTTAGCCACCTGGTCATAAGATAGCTCAGCCAGGTCACGCAGCACCAAAACACTCCTTAGCTGTTCCGGCAAGCGCAGCAGCTTGGAACGCAAGGATTCCAGTAAATATTGCACATCCAACTCATACGGCTGCTTCGCCGGCTGGTGGACAGGTTCGAGTTCATAAGCGGCTTCCCGGAGATATTTCTGATGGCATTTTCTGCGCCGCAAAATTGACACCGCGATATTGCTGGATGTGCGGAACAAGTAAGCCGGGATATTATCCGGTTTGCGACCGAACTCCAGGTGCGCCAACTGCAAAAAGGTGTCCTGATAGGCGTCACAGACATCCTGTTCATTGCCCAGTATCCGCCAGAGCATATTAATCAGAGACGGGCCATGCTTCTGCATGGCAGAGAGAATCCACTGTTGACCGGCATCGGCCAGGTCCAGCCCGGCGATATCCTCGTAAATTTTAATACCGACAGCTTTGGTAAACATGCTAGCCTGTTTTTACATAGCCGAAGTACCAGGTTATGACGCACGGAACAGCAGTATTTTAACACATATTTTTTAAAAAATCACCATTTTTTCATTAAAAGCGTAATTTTTTGTTAATATTATATGGTCTGGAACGTCATAAACCGGGGGAAACAATAGAAGGGATGAAGCTTTCCCAATATAGCGAAGGATGAATCTCGAACCAACCTTGCGACCAGAAGGAAGACCAAAAAATGCCCCGAACACCTTTAATTTTATCTCGCCCCGTAATCATCGTCAGCTTGCTTGCCATTGCTTGCCACATCCTGCCCTCGGCAGCAATGCAACCAAAAGTACAAGCAGAAACTAAACTCCCTAAAACAATCATCGAAGGCGCACCTAAAGATAACCAGCCTGTCTTAGTCAAAGACGACCAGCGGGTGCTTCATTTTCCCAAGGATCGATCACTGGGAGCACTTAATATTCAAGACACCGGAATAAAAAGAAAGATCGAAAGTTTTCATTATTGGATAGACGGTACGAGCTGGGAATACCTGGGCGAGGCCAAAGGAGAGGTTGCAATTCCCGCGGGTAAAAGAGTGGCTCTGATGCTAAATATATCTTCTTTCAAAGACTTGTCGCCACTTTCCAAACTCGAGCCGAACGATCTGGATATGCTATTGTTTCCTTTCTTATTCCCTAACGAGATGGATACTGCACCCGACGACACATGCATGCTTCACATTGCCCACCTGACCGGACTGACAGAGTTGAATCTGGGATGTACAAATGTTTCAAGTGAAGGCATGAAACATATCACAAAGCTGCAATTACTGGAAAGATTAACGCTGCCAAAAGCTATAAGTAATAGCGGATTATCGTATGTAGCGCAACTGAAGGCATTGAAAAGATTGTATTTCAAGGAAAACAACATTACCAACGCAGGACTACGCTACCTTGGCCAAATAGCCTCTCTGGAAGAATTGGAACTGGGAGGCGAGCATATCGGCGATGCCGGACTGGCCCACCTGGCTAAGCTGAAACATCTAAAATACCTTATAATCTGGGGCAAGAACTTCAGCGACAAGGGATTGGCCCATCTCAAGGATGTTGCTTCATTAAAAATCCTCAATCTATCGGATCAGCCGATAACCGATAAAGGACTGCAATATCTATCCGGCCATACCGGCCTGGAAAATCTCAGTCTCTACAATACCGAAATAACAGATCGTGGTTTGATATATCTAAAATCGATGAGCTCATTAAAAAAACTGAATATCGGCACCAGAAAATATATCCCGGATAATCCGCCAATTTCAGACAAAGGCATGGTTCATCTGGCGGAACTGAAAGGGCTGGAATACCTGGACCTGCCCAATTACGGCATAACCGAAAGAGGACTGGCATATATAACCGGGCTAAATAATCTCAAACATCTCTGGGTTTGCGGAAGTTTCAACAGCCCGCTTACTGACACGGCCCTGCAGCAGGTATCTCAACTGCAAAATTTGGAATATCTGTTAATTTCCGGGACAGGTTTCACCAATGCGGGAATGGACTATCTGGCTAAGCTGACCAACCTGAAAGAACTATATCTAACAACTGATTCCGTCACCAATGAAGGCGTGGCCAAGCTGAAAGCCCTGAAATCATTGGAAAAGCTTACATTGTGTTGTGACAAGGTTACGATTGCGGGACTATCTCATCTTAACGCATTAGAAAATATATCTTATTTAAATGTAAGAGGCATTAAACAAGACAATTCAGGTTTAGATGTCTCAGGACTAAGCAAGCTGGAAAATTTCACACTTTCCCTGAATTTAACACGCAAAGGAAAAGATTTAATATCCGATGAACTTCACGATGAGGACTTGGCCTGCTTCGCTAAACTAAGGAACTTAAAGTGGTTTCAAATAGGATCTTCAAAGAATTCTATCATTACCGATGCGGGAATTGCCTATCTGGAAAATATGACCGACATGGAGAGGCTTTCTATAGGCAGCGCTTATTTGACCGACGATGCCCTGGCTCATTTAGCCAATATGAAGAAGCTGGATACGTTGATAATTACCGGCAACTTTACTGACGACGGACTTCGCTGGCTTAAAAACCTCAAATGCTTGAGCAGTTTAACGGTCCATTCGGCAAACAATTTCACCCCCGCAGCTTTACAACAGCTTCGGGACAACCTGCCCAATCTTCGTTCGCTCACTGCCGACCAAGATCGGAAAATCAGCAAAATGACAAAGACCAATCCCCAACCACATGATACTACCCAATCTGCCCCGGCATTTACTATGAAAACTCTTGACGGAAAGCAGATAAAGCTCGCAGACTATCGGGGCAAGGTAGTGGTATTGTACTTCTGGGCTACCTGGTGCTCCCCTTGTGTAGCCGGCACACCGGAGCTGAAGAAATTTTACGCCGAGATGAAGAAATCATTCGGCGACGATTTCGAGCTGATCAGTCTCAGTATGGATGATTCCGAGCCCAAACTACGTGATTATGTTAAGCAGAACAACCTCTCCTGGCCCCAGGTACGTATAGGTCTTCATTCTAAAATATCTGCAGACTATGGCGTCAATGACCGTGCCCCTGTGTCTTTCCTCATCGGACCTAATGGAAAAATCTTACTCTCTCCCGAAAGCAAGGAGACAGATACAAAAGCGATTATCGAAAAGGCACTTAAAGAGTTTTCCTCTCAACCAAAATGAAGAATTTATATTTCCTGTTTTCACTTAGCCAAGATCGTAAATAATAACGCATTTGACAGCGATATTTTCACACATATTTTTTAAAAAATCGTCATTTTCTCATTAAAATAGTGATTTTTTGTTAATGTTATGCGGTCTGGAGCGTCATAAACCGGGGGAAACAATTGAAGGGATGAAAGGTCCGGATATGAAGAAAAATGATATAAGTAAAGAAGATAAAACTATACCGACCACCCGAAAGAGTGAAAAAGTCTATGACGTTGTGGCTCTGGTAGATGACCTGCTGCAAAAAGCCATCGAAACGGGGGCTAGTGATGCCCATTTTGAGCCGACCAGCCGGGAAATTGTAATCAAATTTCGTCTGGACGGGGTCTTACAAGCGGTGGAAAAACTGCCCAAGATATTGGGAGATAATATAATAGCGAGACTTAAGGTTTTGGGGGGGGTATTGACTTATCGCAACGATATACCCCAGGAAGGTCGAATCCAACGGGACGATAAATTGAACGACGGCAAGGTTATCGACCAACGACTGGCGGTTTTCCCGACTATCCATGGTCAGCGGGCGGTGGTGCGATTTTTCTACGAGGAGAGCGGGCTAAGCGAGCTGGGGAATTTGGGTTTTTCACCCTGTATTTATGCGGCTTTGCAAGAGATCGCTGCCCAAAACCAGGGAGTTTTACTGCTGACCGGACCGGCGGGCAGCGGCAAGAGCACCACCCTGGCGGCTCTTTTACGCTTTATTTTGCAGAATTTCCCCGGCAAAAGCATTGTCACCCTGGAAGATCCGGTCGAAAGGCATATAGAAGGCGTAACCCAGGTGCAGATCACCCCCCAGGGCGAGATGACTTTCCCCACGGCTCTGCGGTCGCTGCTGCGACAAGACCCCGAGGTTTTGATGATTGGCGAGATCCGCGACGCGGAGACCGCCCGAATCGCCGTCGAAGCAGGGCTGACGGGACATTTGTTAATGAGCACGATGCACAGCGGGTCGCCGACCGGGGCACTACTTCGATTGTTGGAGATGGGGATCGAACCATACCAGATTACTTCCAGTATAACGGCGGTGCTTAATCAAAGACTGGTACGCAAATTGTGTAATAATTGTAAAAGGAAAAACGTGACCACCAGGGAATATGAGCCGGCCGGGTGCGAAGATTGTTGCCGGACCGGCTTTAAGGGGCGGGTCTTGATATCCGAATTAGTCCAGTTGGACGGACAGCTCAGGCAGGCAATCCTGGCCAAGGCGGATCTGGATGAGATGGAGGGAATTTTAAGAAATAGAGGACATATGAATATGTATCAGGATGGGATGCGGCTGGCGCAGGACGGAATTACCAGCCGCGAAGAACTTAATAAAGTATGCGGACAAAACGGGTAAACGAAAGGTGTTTCGGCAAAGGGATAAAAAATGGCAGCGTTTATATATCAGGCGCTAACGTCGTCGGGCCGATTGATGAAGGGAACCCTGGAAGCGGCGTCCCGCCAGCAGGCCAATGAACTGTTGCAAGAGATGAAACTGGCGGTCAATTCCGTGGAGGAAGCCCCGGCGGAAAAGGCCAAAACCGCCATCGGCCGAAATGAGTTTTTACTCTTCAACCAGCAACTGGCCACCATAACGCAGGCGGGCATTCCCCTGGAAAGGGGGCTGAGGGAATTGGCGGCGGATGTCGGCTCCCGGAAGATGCAAAAACTGGTAAACGAGATCGCCGACGAGCTGGAAGGCGGGGCGGAGATTGAGCAGGCATTCGCTAAAAGGCATAAGGATTTACCGCCTTTCTACAGCCAAATAGTCCGGGCAGGGGTGAAAACCGGCAGACTCAGTGAAATGCTGATGAGCATGAACCGGCATCTGGAGATGATGGGTCAAACCCGCAGGGTCCTTTTCGAGGCGATGTGTTATCCCTTGATTGTCCTGGCCCTGGCGGCGGTGATTGTAACCAGCATTTTCCTGGTTATCATACCCCAGTATCGCTCGATATTCGAAGGATTTGATACGGCCTTACCGCGACTAACATTGTTTATACTGTATATGGGAGACCACGTAATAAAGTTTTGGATGGGGGTGGGGTGCGTTATCGGATTTGGATTTTTTCTGAAAGTAATATTATCCCACAGTGCGGAAGGCAGAAGGTTCAAGGAATCGCTATTTTTGCGGATTCCGATTTTGGGCAGGCTTTATCGTTACAGCGTGCTGAGCAGAATGGCTGACGCGATGGCGGTGCTGGTGGGGGCGGGATGTGATATACCGGAGAGTCTGAGAATGGCGGCTAACACCACGGGCAGCGAAAATATCAAGCGGGAGAGCGAATTGCTGGCTGCTCAAATCGAGCAAGGCGCCAATTTCATGGAGGCGGGGCAACTATGCTCGGTGATACCGAAGATGCTGTTATATTCCGTTCAGTTGGGCGGGCAGCGGAACGAACTGCAGGACAATCTCTACGGGCTGGCGGAGATGTACCATCAGCACGCCAGGGGCGGACTGGTACATTTGGAGGCGATACTGCTGCCCGTTATGCTGATTTTAGTGGGGGGGATTATGGCAACAATGATTATAGCGATGTTTCTGCCGATAATAACCATGATACAAAAATTTGGGTCCGGCTAATTTATGCTTATTTTTGCGGTTATCCTGACATTGGGTTTGTATATTTACCTCGGCATCAGACGGCCGGTGTTTGCCCTGTTTAGCGTACTGCCGTTAAGTCTGGGATTATTTTTACTGGGCGGTTTGTATGAGAATATTTGGTGCATGGCACTAGCTCCCGGGATTTTCCTGGTCACGGTTTTCATCGTATCTATCCCCCGGGAAGAGCATAAGGGCCAATGGCCGCAAAGGTTTTCCAAGTGGGCGTTTTTAATTTTTATTATCGCCCTGCTCATCATATTGACGACCACGGTATTATTTCAGCTGTTTTACGTCTATGGTTTATTCTTTTTGGTATTGTGTATCGTGTTGGTAATAAGCTACAGTCTGAATTCCCGGCACGCAACGACGGTACAGGTCATGTCCACGATCGGCTCGTGTATGCGGCAGAACCTGCCTTTAGCTACCGCCCTGGCGGCAACGGCCAGCGGGCGGGGCGATAAGACCGCCCGCATCCTGCGCGGGATCGGGCAATGGCTGACACAGGGTTATTCCTTAAGCGAAGCGCTTAAACGCGGTTACGCCAAATGTCCCGGAAATATCGTGGCGATGATATCCGCAGCGGAACGAATTAATCAGACACCGCTGGCCATCAAGTGTATCGAAGCGGACTTATTGGAAAAATCCGACGAAAAGAAAAAGATAAATCCTGTGCATCCATTGTACCCGCTGATGGTGTTATCGGTAGCTTATACTTTAGTAATGGGACACATAGTTTTCGTTATCCCGAAATATCTTGATATTTTCAGCGACACGGAGGTGACTCTGCCGGCATCGACGCGGTTTTTGCTAAACCTCGGGAAAACCGCCTGGGGATGGATATTGCCGCTATTTATTTTAGGCGTATGGGTGGTGGTGCCGGTGAGTATCTATGTCAAGTTTCGCCCGCGCCGGCCGATGAGGCTGCAACTGCTTTCCCGGATAGGTGATTTTATTAAATGGCATTTGCCTATTTTTCACTGGTTTGAAAAGAATTATTCCCTGATACAGGTGGTTGATTTTTTACGGCTGGCGCTTAAGGCGGGTGAGCCGATTAACGAGGCGCTGAGGCAAGCGCTCGCTCTGGACGTAAATGGTTATTTTCACAAGCGGCTGGCACGATGGCGGGAAAAGGTTGAACGGGGCGAAAATATAGCACAGTCGGCCCACGAGAGCGGATTGGGTTATACCCTCGCCTGGGCGTTCGATGATAAGGTTAATCGCGGTAATACGCCGATGATCCTGGAGTCGCTGAGCTGTTTTTACAAGACCAACTACAGCTATGGGGTGAATCTGGCCCGATATATATTGTGGCCTTGTTTCATATTGATTATGGCTGCGGCAGTAGGTTTTGTGGTTTACGCGATGTTTTCCCCCATGGTAGCTCTAACGCAACATACTATTATAAATATTATGCCTTAAGGGCGGCAAAGCAGAAGGGCGAAAAATGGATGTAAAAAAGAGACAAAATAAAGGCTGGATGCTGGTAGAAATCATTGTCACGATAGGAATCCTTTCGACCATCATGGCGGGACTGGCAATAACAGCCGGCAGTATGAAAAGGTTTAATAGTTATCACTTGGTACGGCAGCGCTGCATCGCCGCGGGCCAGGCGCAGTTGGAAAGCATCGCGACGACGAACCAAAAAATCGACGCCGAGCGCTGGGCCAGGCTGTGGCCCGTAGTATCGGCGGCGGTGGAAGAGACCCAGGGCGCCGGCGAGTGGGCAGGATTGGAACTGATAACCGTAACCACCAGGGGAGAAAGTATGGGAAAAGAAGTAGTGGTTAAATTAAGCCGGTATATAACCGCAGGCAAGGAAAAGTAGCTATGCGTAAAGGATTCATGCTGGTAGAGATGATCACGGCAGTAGTATTACTGATGGCACTGTCCCTGGCTTTTGTGCCGGTATTCAGAACCCTGCTGCAAGATGTGCCGAAGATGTACCAGTGGGCCAATATTAACAGCAGCGTCCAGGACCTTCTCAGCCATATTCGCGCGGATATAGATGCCGCAGGGGAATTGCCCGATGCTTATGGCGGAGTAACCACGGGCGAAAGAACCCTTCTGATAGAACAGCCGGAGGGTATCGTGGTTTACCAGTTGAATAAGGACGATAATGTGGTCCGCAGCATACTAACCGCCGGTCAGGGGCAGGAGAGCAAAATTCATGAAGAGAATATCTGGCAGACGAGCCAGGCAAAGATAAAATGGCAGGTTTGGCAAAAAGCCGGCAGCGGATTCGCCGTGGAAATTACAACGTGGATCGAACACGAAACACCAAGAGGCGTAGAAAAAAAACTGGCAAATTCCCGGGTGTTTTTTGTGGGTGCTTTGGCCGGAGCATACCAGGCAAAATGAGTACTTTCGTACTTTTTCTTGTGTAGCATTAGCCATAATGGACCGACAGGGCCTTTGAGCCGCTTTGATAGTCTTTTTGTAAGGTACGATAGTTTTTTTGACCTTATAAATAAATATAATAGCGTAATAAGGCCCTGTTGGAGTGCAAATTATGGTAAAATAATCTGCGAAAGTTAGCAAAATGAGTAACACCAGAAAGAACGGCATGATGCTGATATACGCTATTGTCGCGCTGGCCCTTGCAGCAGCGGCACTATTCATCTTTACCAATGTGGCTAATAATATGGCGTATGATTCGCAAATATCATATCTAAACGCGTGCCAGCGGAATTTAGCCGCCAGCGGAGCAGCCTGGATCAGGCAAAACCGGGCGGTTATCGAGAAAGAGAACGCAGGAAAACAATGGAATCTCGATATTAAATCCTTAGATATTCCTAAAGGGTATTTGAATATCACAATGGAAAGGGAAAATGATACTGAGTCGATAGTTACTATAAATACAAATTGTACTCGCGGGAAAATGCTTCTACAACGCCGATATGAATATCAAATTATGCATGGTTCTGGTGATTTGTAATTGACAAATAACGAGACACCGTGAGCAAGATGGTCAGGACCGAGGACGGCAGCAGGCAAAGGTGGTCGGTCATGTTGATGGGATTGTTCGGGCAGTAGAGGTAGGCGTGTAGGGTGAAGGGTTCGTTGAATAAGCCGCAGACGGGGTCGCGGGAAGTGAATCTGCCGATGACTGGGTCGTAGATGCGGGCGTTGCAGTAGGCCAGCCCGGTTTCGTCATCCCAGAAATAGCCGGCGAAGCGGTAAGGATTGGAGACGTTCTCCTCTATCTCGTTATCGAAGATATTGCCCCAGGGGTCGAAGGAATAATGGTTTTGCACCGCGGCATTGGGATCGATAACCATACGGACGGAGCCTAAGCGATCGTGGAGATAGAAATAACGACGAGTGCCGGCGTTGTACATGGAGCCGTCCCGCTGCATTAGAACCTGGTCATTAGCGTAAACGAACGATTGTATTATATTATTATCGTCGCCGGTGTCAAGGACCAGTAAAATATGGGGCAATTTGCCGGAGGTATCGACGATGTATTTATGATGATAATCGATATCGTCGTCCCAGACGCGCTCTTTATCGATTCGTATGCCGTCAGGGGTGTACCTGGCGTGCATATAACGGCCTGCATTACCGAAGTAGCCGCGGCGGATGTTGGTATCTGAAAAACCTATTTGGTGATCATCATAAAAACCGTACCAATTGTCAAGGTAATAATCCAAATAAGAAAGCATAATATTACAATTTTTTTTGTTCTTGTCTTTATTTTCCCCAAGAAAGGGTCGTTTGCAGTAGCTTCTCTTATACTCCTTCCATGCTCCAGTCGCTCTTTCATTGAATGCAGGCGATTTTTTGAAAGTTCAGAATAATTCCTATGAAAATACCATGTCCATCTTAAACCGTATAGCAATAAAACCAATCCAGCTAAAGCTATGGTAATTATCAAACTGATAAATCCGAAAATCACCATCATCGAAGATGTTTTAAGCCCATAAACTATCGATATTATTAGAGCAGCGATAATTATAATAACAGTAACCATAGATTTTAACAGCTTAGACTGATTCTCTCTGACGGAAAGAATATTTACAGTGTATTCCAGTAAAGCTGCGTTATCGGCAAGAAATATAATAATGAACATAGAAACAAAGAAGAAGGTAAAAGCAGGAAAAGGACTTTGAAAAAACCATAACCAAAGCGGGGTCTGTATGATAACAGATTTTTCACCATTTATCACCCTCCTGATAACTCTGGGAAATAATATTCCTTTGAAAGTATAAACATTACTCTTTGAATCAGTTGCGGTATTTTTAACAGAGCAGAAATAAACATTTTCCGGACTCGTATATTTTTCCTGACCCACGACTTCACCGTCAGGATCGTAGATAGTTATTTTATGAAACGTGTCTTTTTCGGATTTAGCTAAACTGTAAACATGGATACACAGGTGATTGCTCTCGTCGAGATAAAAACAAAAATTGCTTCCCCTCCCGGTGCCTCCGTGGGTATCAAATCCGCGGATAAATTTTCCATACTGATTATACATTTGTACCCTGCCATAGGAGGCAGAACCACAGTAAATATTATCTTCCTTGTCAATATCAATGCCATGGGGATCACTGTTAGGTAATTCGGTAGAGGAATTATATGGAGCCCCAAAAAAAGGAACGAACCATCCTATTAACCCTAGGAAAAGGAATATTATCGCTAAAACTCTTATGATTATAAATTTCCTATTTTGTATCTTCATGCCTAAGCTCTAACGATAATTTGGTAAACATAACATCTACTTATGATTAAATGGTTCAGTTCTCTGCCCAGGTACTAACATAAGTTACGCCAGAAAATCCATGAATCTCTCCGCCGAAACCTGCTGCAATACTACCAGGGGTTCCTAAGCCGATTGAGCCGGTATATAAATGAACTGTTCCAATTTCGTCATTCTTTGACCAAGAGGTTGCAAAACCACCGGTTAAAAAACCAAACCCTACCGGAATAGGTGTACCCACTGAACCACCCAATTCTGTAAACTTTCCTACAAGATGCCTTATATGTTGTGCTTCCGGCGAGAAAGCAATATCGAGCGTAGCTGAAGCCCCAGCACCAGTTGATAACGATCCGCCACCGGCAAACCATGCCATACCCCCCATAGACCATCCTTCGTTCAAAGACTTTTCTTCGTTATGTGCAACTACAAAGGCACCACCTGCTGTTCCACCGAATCCCATGTGTTCGGTCAACCAAGTAAAGTATGGTAATAAAATTTCATAATATGCAATAATCTTAGCGAATGATCGCCCAATTCCAGCAGCGATTGCGCTTAGACCGCGCTGCTGCCAGCCAAAAAAATTCAAATTGGAAAGGGTAAAATTGCCGCTAGCACTTGCTCCGAGCGCCAATGCCCATTCACCTGTCGGATCTACCATGTTCACCGGATCATAAGAACAATACAGATACGCATGTAAGGTCATCGGTTCCTGGAATCTGCCAAAGACGGGGTCGCGGGAAGTGAATCGGCCGATGACGGGGTCGTAAATGCGGGCGTTGCAGTTGGCCATCTTGATTTCGTCGTCCCAGAAGTAGCCGGCGAAGCGGTAAGGATTGGAGACGTTCTCCTCTATTTCGTTATCGAAGATGTTGCCCCAGGGATCGTAGGTGTAGCAGTTCTGGACGGCGGCGTCGGCGTCAATAATCATTCTTACCGAGCCTAGCCGGTCATGGAGGTAATAGTAACGATTAGTGCCGTTGTACATGGAGCCGTCCCGCTGCATCAGAACCTGGTCATTAGCGTAAACGAACGACTGTAATATATCATTTTCGGCACCCGCGTCAAGGACCAGTAAAATATGGGGCAATTTGCCGGTCATTCAAACATCGCCACAACGAGAAAATATTACCTTGCAGTTCGTAATGAGGAGATTGCTTCTCCAAATCAAGTCTTCAACAAAATTCTCGAGAGCGTAAAACACGACTGACGCAAAAGTGACGCAAATACCCATTTTGACCCATAAACACAAAAAGCCAAAAACCCGTAAGTCTTTGGCTTTCAGTATTATATGTTAATGGGTAGGGCCGGAATTGAACCGGCGACACACGGATTTTCAGTCCGTTGCTCTACCAACTGAGCTACCTACCCGGTTTGCTTATCTCTGAAGAGCTTTCATTGATATCGGAAAAAGCCCTTACGCGACCGTATTTTAATAAAATTCTTCGTACAATTCCCTATTTTAAATCACGAACAATATAGCGGGTGATTAATATGATGTCAAGAAAATTGAAACACTTTAATGGGGTGGGAAGGTATTATATATCCGCATCTGGACAGAACCGGCATAATTTGTTAGATTACTCTCTATAATTCATCTAGAGCAACGACCTTACGTTTGATATTTGAGATAAGGAACATCTATGAGAGACCATAATACAGACGAAAATACCAACGCTGATAAAAACGAAAACAAGCGCCGCGGCGAATCGGAAAGCGCGGCTGGTCCCACCGATTTTATCCGGGCGATGATTGTCGCGGATTTGAAGACGGGCAAATTCGATAGCCGGGTCCATACCCGATTCCCGCCCGAGCCTAACGGCTATCTGCATATCGGCCATGCCAAGAGTATTTGTCTTAATTTCGGGATCGCCGCGGAATTTCCCGGCGGGCTATGTAATCTCCGATTCGACGATACCAATCCCACCAAGGAAGAAGAGGAATACGTCGAATCGATTAAAAAGGACATTCGCTGGCTGGGTTTCGACTGGAAGGATCGATTGTATTTTGCGTCGGATTATTTTAAGCAGATGTATGAGTACGCGGTGCAGTTGGTCAAGCAGGGCAAGGCGTACGTTTGCGATTTGACGGCGGAGCAGACCAGGGAGTACCGCGGCAGTCTGACCCGGCCGGGCAAAAACAGTCCCTATCGCGACCGCGGTATCGAGGAAAATCTGGACCTCTTACAACGCATGCGGTCCGGCGAGTTTCCCGACGGCTCCCGGACCCTGCGAGCCAGGATCGACATGGCCCATCCCAATCTCAACATGCGCGATCCTGTCATGTATCGTATCCTGCGGGCGAGCCACCACCGCACCGGCGATCAGTGGTGCATCTATCCCATGTATGACTGGGCCCACGGACTGGAAGACTCCATCGAAAGGATTACCCATTCAATCTGCACGCTGGAATTTGAAAACCATCGGCCGTTGTATGATTGGTTTCTCGAACAGTTGGGCGTTTATCATCCGCAGCAGATCGAGTTCGCCCGGCTGAACCTGACCTACACGGTCATGAGCAAGCGGAAACTGTTGCAGTTGGTGCAGGAAAAATTGGTCAGCGGCTGGGACGACCCGCGGATGCCCACCATCTCCGGGATGCGTCGGCGGGGCTATTCGCCGCAGTCCATTCGCAATTTCTGCCGGCGGATCGGCGTAAACAAGTTCAACAGCACCGTGGATTTCGCTTTGTTGGAGTACTGCGTGCGGGAGGACCTCAATAAAACTGCCCCGCGAGTGATGGCGGTGCTGCGGCCGCTCAAGGTGGTTATTGAGAACTTCCCCGCCGACCGGGTCGAACAGCTCGATGCCGTCAACAATCCTGAAGATCCCGCCGCCGGCACCCGGAAAGTGCCTTTTACCCGCGAGCTGTATATCGAGCAGGACGATTTTATGGAGAATCCGCCGAAAAAATTCTTTCGCTTAGCCCCCGGCCGGGAGGTTCGCCTGCGCTATGCCTATTTTATAACCTGTAAGGAAGTTATCAAGGATGCCGGCGGCCGGGTCATCGAGCTGCGCTGCACGTATGACCCAGCTACCCGCGGCGGAGACTCGCCCGAGGGCCGTAAGGTCAAAGCTACGCTGCACTGGGTTTCGGCGGCGAATTCGCTGCCGGCCGAAGTCAGACTCTATAATAATCTTTTTACCCGGGAAAACCCGGACGAGGTCGAGGGCGAAGCGGATTTCAAATCCAATCTGAGCCCTGATTCTCTCGAAGTGCTTAAAGACTGCCGAATGGAGCCGTCGCTGGCTGGTGCAGCGGTGGGGGGGAGTTATCAGTTTGAAAGGCTGGGTTATTTCTGCGTCGATCCGGACAGTAAAGCTAAGGGAGGGCTGGTCTTTAACCGCACGGCAAGTTTAAAAGACACCTGGGCCAAAATCCAAAGTGCGCAAAACAATGTGCCGGCCGAAAGTTGATTTCGTCATTAGCGTCGGGAGGTTAGCCGATGAATTCACGGGAAAGAGTGCTCAGCGACCTGAATCGTAAAGGCTACGATCGCATTCCGGTCAAGCACGAGGGTACGCCGGAAGTGAATCATATGTTGATGGACCATTTCGGTTTGGCTAACCTGGAGCAGCTTTTATGCGTGCTGGGTGATGATTTCCGTTACGTGTCGGCGGATTATTACGGGCCCGAGCTGCGGACTTTCCCCGACGGCAGCGTCGAGGGCTACTGGGGCGAGCGCTATAAATACGCCGAATACGAGCTAGGCAAATACTTGGAGGCGGTGTATCTGCCCTTTGCCGGGGTGGACAACCTGGATAAGCTAGATCGCTCGCATTTTCCCACCGCGGACTGGTTTGATTATTCCCATATTAAAGAACGGTGTCGGCTTCTTAGGAAAAATTACACCGTTTGTTTCGGCACCGCCGGTGATCTGGATTTTATCAACTCGATCGCCCGGGCCCGGGGGACCGAGCAGGTGCTGATCGACCTGATTACCGAGGATCCGGTTTACCTGGCGATCATGCAGGCCCGCTTCGAATTTTATTACGGCCTGCACGAGCGGGCCTTGCAGGCGGCGGACGGCTTAATCGATATCGTCCACGTCGGTGAGGACCTGGGCACGCAGATCGGCCCGACGATCAACATGAATATCTTCGAACGGCTGTTCGCGCCGAAGTTCAAGGATTATTTCGCCATGGCCCACCGTTACGGGGCTAAAACGATGATGCACATGTGCGGCTGCGTCGGCGCGTTTCTACCCCGCCTGATTGAGTTGGGGTTGGATATTTATGACGTGGTGCAGCCGACCACGCCCCAGATGGACATCGCCCGGCTGAAGCAGCAATACGGCCATCGGTTGAATTTTTGCGGCTCGATGTGCGTCCAGACGACCCTGCCCTTTGGTTCTATCGAGGAAATTGAGCAGGAAGTACGCAGACGTCAAAAGTTGTTCCCTGACGGCGGCTTGATTTTAGGACCGACCCACGCCGTCCAGGTGGGCACGCCGCTGGAAAACATCCTGGCCATGTACCGCACCGCCGGCAGCCTGACCGAAAAAATCGATGATTCGATTCTGAACATCACCGCCGATGTGGCCAAGGTCGACAAAATCGATATGTCCAAATTATTTTAACGGCAGTTTTGCAGGAACCACTGGGCGGTCATTTTAATGCCCTGCTCGTAGGAAACGCGGGATTGCCAGTTGAGCTCTCGCCGGGCCTTGTCGGCGGGGAAGTAAACATTTCGGCCCATCAGCCAGACGCTGTAGCGGGTAATGAAGGGCGGTTTTTTTAGATGCAGCAGCCTGCCGATTACCTCGCAGTCGAATCCCAGCGAATAGGCCAGCCAGTAGGGCACTTTTTTCGCGGGCGGCGGACAGCCGAAGGCCTGCGCCCAGAGGGTAAGGTATTCTTTTTGGGTAATGACACCGTCGTTGCTGATATTGTAAACCTGGCCCAGTGCCGCCTCACTCCTCGCCGCCAAGAGACAGGCATCGGCGATATTGCCGGCGTAAACAGTGTTCAGCCGATTGTCGCCGCTGCCCAGGATTTTAATCCGCCCCGTGGTAATCATCCGGTGCAGCCGGGCGATGCTGGTCCGGTCGCGGATGCCGTAAATCCATGAGGGACGAATCACGGTCAGCGGGAATTGCTTTTGCCGGTGCATCCGCCAGAGATTTTCCTCCGCGATGACCTTGGCCCGGGTGTAATAGCTCCAGCGATGCATGTTCACACCCAGTGGGGCGGTTTCATCGATAACCAGGTTTTTGCCGTTGGGATTGCCGTATGCGCTGATACTGGAGATATGGACGAATCGCCGCACGCCGGCTTTCTGGGCGGCTTGGGCTAGGTTGCGGGTAGCGTCGATAGTATGAATCTTGAAATCGTTCCACGGACCCCAGTCGCCCACGCGGGCAGCGGCGTGGTAAATCACCTCGACCCCCTGGCAGGCGGCCTCCAGGCTGGCCGGATCGGTAAGATCGCCTATTACCTTTTCCACCCCCAGCTCATCCAGATACCTGGTGTCGGAGGTGGGGCGAACCAGTACCCGCACCTTTTGATCGTCCTCGACGAGCCGCTCGGCGATGTGACTACCCAATAGACCCGTAGCCCCGGTAACCAGATTCATATTCAGATCCCTTCCAGCGGATATTTTTAAAGTGGTATTAGAATCGGTATGGTAAAAAAAGCAAGGCTAAAGCACCGACATAATCGATTTAAACCAGGTTAGCCGGTCTATTTGTCCTGGTCTGTCAAATAATAGTAATTTTACTGCTGGTTGACAGAATATGGCAAGGGTAATAAAATAAAGAACCAATCTCATTGTTTTATGATTAGCCTGGCCGGAAAGGAGAATTTGAATCATGTTAAAAATCAGGAAAATTTTATGCCCGACCGATTTTTCCGAGCATTCTCGTGCCGCTGTCCCTTATGCCCTCGATCTGGCGGGCAAATTTCAGGCCGAGTTACACGTTGTTCATGTGATCGACGAGGCCTATCAATATTGGACGGCGGTGGGCGATGGTGCGGCGCCGGTGGTATTTTCGGAAAGCGAGTTACTGGACGCCGCCCAGAAGCAGATGGACGAGTTTATCGATAAAAATTTGAAAAACGTGGAAATTCCTCTGGTTACCAGGCTGATTTCCGGCCGGCCGTTCCTGGAAATCATCCGCTACGCCGACCAGGAGAAGATGGACCTGATCGTTATCGGCACGCACGGCCACGGTGCCTTGGCCGCCATGTTGTTGGGCAGCGTCACTGAGCGGGTGGTCCGTAAATCGCCCTGCCCCGTGCTTACGGTACGACACCCGGAGCATAAATTCGAAATGCCGTAATCTTTACTCATCCTCACTAACGCCGCGGCGGAGGTGTTTGGTTCGGCTGCGGCGGGTCTTGTTTTGGAGTCTTTTCTCCCGCGCCGACTTCGTGGGCTTAGTGGCCAGGCGTTTCCTGGGTCTGGTAAGGCCCTTTTGAACCAGCTCCCGGAGTCGGTCCAGGCATTCCTGCCGGTTGCGGCTCTGGCTGCGGTGCCGATCACAGTGGATTATCAGCTTGCCCTCGCTGCTCATCCGCCCCCTGGCCAGGGTTATCAGTCTTTTTTTCGCCGCCGCCGGCAGAGCAGGGCAACCATTGACATCAAAGACCAGTTGTGCCTGGGTATTTACCTTATTTACATTCTGACCTCCCGGTCCGCGCGAGCGGACGTAACGAATCCGAATATATTCCAGAGGGATGCTAATTTTTTCGTTTATTTCCAGCATGGAAATGAGGTTCGCTATTATTTAAAGCAAATTTTTGATTAAAACCACTCGGCAGGGCGCGCCGTCGGAATCCGCCATCTTCAAGGCCCCGCAGGCCAGAAAATATTCGCCCGCCGGCACCTCGGCGAGCATTATGCCCTCCAGAATTGTGACATTATTTTCCAGCAGCGTATGATGGACGTCTTTACCGGCTAGTCCCGATTTATCAATACTCAAATAATCGATTCCCACCAGGATTATACCCTGCTCGACGATATATTTAGCCCCGCTGGCCGCCAGATACACAAAATCCGGATCGAATTTCGTTTTTTCCGTCAACTGCTTCTGGGAGTTATCGGTTTTCAGCAGCAGCCTTTTGCTGCCGGGCGGCACTTTACCCCGCAGAACCTCAGCGGTCACCGCCGCTGCGCCCAGGCAATCAACCACTTGGGCTGGCCCGTAAAGATGTTCCAGCGGCGTCTTATCCGTCCCCCAGCCGGTGGGATAATAGTGCAGCGGGGCATCAATATGGCTGCCGGTATGAGCCGACATCTCCACCTGACTGACATTGGAGCTGTCGCCTTTGGCCATATCCCGCTGCCGCTTGCGCTGATAGGGCACATCTTTCGGGTAACAGAGCATGCCGTTTCGCAAGGTCATGGAGATATCGTAAATGACAGGATTTTCTTTCATAGATGGTTACCCCTGCTGATTAATATCAATTCCCGATTTTTACCCCGAAGGGCGGAAGGAGTTTGTTTTATTAGTACTGAAAACGATGATTTTTTGCCTTATTTTGACGATTTACTTATTATTTTAGACCAGCCGGCAGTAATGTCAATTTCAAAACCGCCTTGCCGGCTGTACCCTTAAATTTGGCTGGTGGTCCTGGGTGAGCGGTTATCTGTGCCCCGTTTTTTGCCGAGATATAAGCATGGGTGTGGTGAACATAAGTATCCCAGATTAGCTGAATTATTTAATTTAAATTAACTTGAAAAAGAATTACCGAATCTGGTATAATAGGTAACGATTACAGAGCGATTTTATCGCCGGAGGTGGGATAAGCCGGATAAGCCAGCGGGTTTGGTTGAGACCTGAATTGATTGGGGTTGATCTGCTGACTTAAAAAGGTATCTTAGCCGGGATTATTATGGGACGAAAGATCGACAAATATTTTTTAATCATCCTGTCATTATTTTGCCTTTTATTGCCGGCATCTGCCGTTTGGTCCCAATCCGCTGTTCAGCCGCGGAATCTGGAGGCTATCGGTCTGCGTCAATTGGTCGATCGCTACCCCCAGCTTACAGGCCGAAGGGTTAAGCTGGCCATCGTCGAGCTATGCGAGCCAGCCGCCGCGGAGCAGCCCGGTTACAATTTTTTACCCAATCTGGCACATCGATCGTTATATTCCGCTGACTGGCTCAATTTCTATTATTATCAAAATCCGACCAGCCCAGCCGGTTTTTCCCGACATGCCAGCATGATTGCCGGGATACTCCTGGGCGAAGATGAATTGGCTCAGAGTCAGGGCCTGGGCAGTTTTTATTATCAGGGGATCGCACCTTGGGCGGGGGTATCAGTTTATGAGGCCAATTGGTTTATTTATAAGCGGGTGTTGGCAAGTGATTTGGAGCCGGTCACGGATGATAATGTAGTAAATATCAGTTGGGGTACCGATGCCGACGACATAATTACCCAATGGTGGCAGCGGGGGATTGATGCCCTGGTGGAGCGCGAAGGCTCGATCGTGGTTGCCGCCTGTGGAAATGGGCAGGATAAATTCAAGTCAATCAGCAAACCTTCCTGGGGTTATAATGTGATTAGCGTCGGCTCAGCGCGGGGTCTCGGCGATTATCCGGATTACCTTTTATACGTCGGCCCTCCCACCGACCGGCACAGTACCAGCGGCCCCACCGACGACGGCCGGTCTAAGCCGGATGTTATCGCACCGGGGCTGGCCCTGGGACCGAGTAAGGATTCCGTTAATGATTATTATATCGATGAAAAAGCGGTGGACTACAGCAGTTTCGCCGCCCCGCAGGTCGCCGGCGTCGCTGCTTTGTTGATCGATGCCGCCCGCCAAAACCATATCCCTGACGCCGATGACCCCCGTCTGATCAAAGCCCTGATCCTCAACGGCGCCAACAAGCTCATCGGCTGGCACAAAGGCACCGCTGATTCGGATGACGATAGTTATTCCCCTTTGGATTTTCACCAGGGTGCCGGCCTGATAAACGTACTTAATTCTCACCGCGAGCTGATCGCGAAACTTGCCGATCCCAATAGCCCGGCGGGAAATATCGGCTGGGACCTGGCCCAGGTAGCTCTTGACCCCAACGACCCTGATTCGCAGAGAATTTATTATCTGCCTCAGCCCCTCGCCCCGCAGAGGTATCTTAAGGCCACGCTGTGCTGGTATCGTCATTATGAGCCGGGACGGACTTTTAATCCGGCGGTCCTCAGCAATCTCACCCTCTCGCTTTGGGCCGTTGACGAAGCGGGCCATTTGACCGACATGCTGGACTCTTCCGACAGCGTCCTGGATAATCTCCAGCATATTTATTACACCGGTGACGTTGAGATCCCCCGTGCTGCCCTGGTGGTCAGCGGCGCTGATTTTGACAATTCCGCTTCTGCGATGCAGCGGGAGACCTACGGCCTGGCCTACGAGGCCAATACCGACAACTGGACGGGCGACCAACTATCCGGCGACATCAATGCCGACGGCATCGTCGATGAGAATGACCTCATTCAATTTATGGAGCAGGGAGCCGCCGCTAATAATGAATCGTCTAATTTGAACGGCGGCCAAGACCCCAACACAGCCGGCCGACTCGATGAAGCGGTTATTGGCAATATTGTCGATCAGTGGCAGCAAAAATCCCCCTGGTATCATCCTGCTGCCGACGATTGATTCTCGCTTTTCCCATCTGTATGCGAAAAATTCCTCCCGGGTTTAATTTCTTGACGAAAGTGGTATAATCCTGGACAATATCGTAAAATTTTCTTAACGGAAAGGACTACCATGAGCGAGAAAAAACAGATCGGTTTCGGTATTGTGGGCGCGGGGATGATTTCTGCTTTTCACGCCCAGTGCATCAAGGAGATCGCCGGCGCCCGGCTGGTCGCCATCGCGGACAAAATCCCGGAAAAGGCCCGCCAGGCTGGTGAAAAATACGGCGTGGACCATTATGACGACTACCATAAGATGTTCCAGCGCGACGACATTAACGTCATAAATATCTGCACCCCCAGCGGTTTGCATCTGGAGCCTGCCCTGGCCGCTGCCCAGGCGGGAAAACATCTGATTATCGAAAAGCCCCTGGAGATTACCCTGGACAGGGTTGACCAGATTATCAATACCTGCAAAAAGGCCAAGGTCAAATTGGCCTGCATCTTCCAGCGGCGGTTTGACAATGCGGCCCAGAAGCTAAAACAAGCCGTGGAGAATAACCAGTTGGGCCGGATTATTCTCGGCGACGCCTATATCAAATGGTTCCGCACCCATAAATATTATGCTGACGCCAAGTGGCGGGGGACGCTGGCGATTGATGGCGGTGCGGCTCTGATGAATCAATCGATTCATACGATTGATTTATTGCAGTGGATTATGGGGCCGGTGCAGAGTATCTTCGGCAAGGTGGGTACTTTTACCCATGATATCGAAGGCGAGGACATTGGCCTGGCGATTCTTACCTTTAAGAACGGTGCGGTAGGGGTGATTGAGGGCAGCACTTCGGCGTATCCCGGCTTTCCCTCTCGGTTGGAGATTCACGGCGAGAAGGGTACGGTCATTATTTCCGACCGCAACATTACCACCTGGGAGATTGAGGGCGAGGCGGAAAAACCTGCGGAATTATTTGCCCAGGAGGCGGGCAGCGGCTCATCCGACCCCACCAAGATAAATGTTGAAGGTCACAAGCCGCAGATTGAAGATATGATCAACGCTATTTATGAAGGCAGAGACCCGACTTTAGGCGGCTCTGAAGCCAGGAAGGCGGTCCAGATTATCACTTCCATCTACGAGTCTTCCAAGACTGGAAAAGTAATCAGACTTTGATTTGCGCCTTGTCGTAGCTGACTTGCATTGCCTTTTACCGGGAGTATTATATTATAATATGATCAGCCAGTCCCGCGATACTTCTGTGCAGGCGGAGAGAGTGCAGATCGAATTGCTTCGCCAGGCCGGCGTTTCCCGTCGGGTCGCGTTAGCTCGGTCGCTTTCTCAAACGGCGATGTTTCTTTCCCGCAGGGCCATTCAGCGGGCGAACCCGTCTTTCAGCCGGCGACAGGTGGATTTAGCTTTTGTGGCGGTTCACTACGGAGAAGACCTCGCCGTGCGACTTCGCTTATATCTGGAGCGAAAGCAGCTATGAAAAAATCCGACCTGGTTGTTGCCTTGGATATGGTAATCGAGTGTTTTGAGCGGTTGGGAATAGCGTACTATATTGTTGGGTCAGTGGCCAGTTCCGCTTATGGCATAGCACGAGCGACGATGGATGTCGATTTGGTTGCCGATATCAAGATAAATCAGGTTAATCCTCTGGTAAAAGCCCTGGAAGCAGATTACTACATCGATGCCGGGATGATACAAGATGCCATTCACCGCAGCTCCTCATTTAATCTGATTCATCTTGAGACCATGATCAAAATCGACGTTTTCCTGTTAAAGGATCAACCCTATGATTCTGAGGCATTCGCCCGGCGTTGCCCTGACGTTTTGGATGAAGATAGTACCCGAACGTTCTACCTGTCTTCACCGGAGGACATTATTCTCAACAAGCTGCAATGGTATCAGAAAGGCGGCGAGGTTTCGGACCAGCAGTGGAAAGATATCCTGGGTCTATTGAAAGTTCGCGGTGCCAACCTGGATTGGGAGTATCTTAAATGTTGGGCGGCGAAGCTGAACCTGTCTGATTTGTTGCATCGTTCCCTTGACGATGCCGGCACAACAAAAAGTACATAACCAGCAATTCGTTTACAGGCTGAAAAGTGGGTGATGGGGGGGGAGAAGGGCGGGTTTTTCGGCTAAAAAGGGCGGTTTTTTTAGTAAAAAAGTGACATTTTTTGGCGAAAAATGCGCATTTGATGGTAAAAAAAGGCAAATTCTGGTTCTATCGTGACGCAAATCAACGTTTTTAGCCGGGAAAATCGTTTTTTCGCCATAAAAGTTGCTGTTTTTTACGGTTTTTCCGAATTTTTTTCGCGTTATCACAGGACCAATCAGGGATTACTCTCGGCTTTCTTTACGCAGCGGAATCCGTACGCCTCGTAGCCGAAACAGACGTCAGCCAGTCCCGGCGTTTCACCATAGCGGGCGGCGGAAGAGGCGCTTTCCGCCGTGCTGTTCCAACTGCCGCCGCGAAGAACCCGCTCGTCACCCTCAGCCGGACCGATGGGATCAGCAGCGGGGCCGGTAGGGTCAGCAGCGGGGCCGGTAGGGTCAGCGGCGGGGCAGTTGTGGTAGTAATCCTCGCCATAATAATCGTTGCACCATTCCGCGACATTGCCGTACATGTCGTACAGGCCCCAGGGGTTGGGTGATTTTTTACCCACGGGATGAGTGGTGTTGCCGGCGTTGTCCTTGAACCAGGCGTATTGGGGTAATGGGGCGGCGGAATTGCCGAAATGATATTTCTCCCGGCTGCCCGATCGGCTGGCGTATTCCCACTCGGCTTCGGTGGGCAGCCGATACCCGTCAGCCTGAAAATCACAGGCTAGGGTCTTCAGATCATAGCAAGGCTTTAAACCCTCCCGCAGGGAACGCATATTGCAGTACTGGATAGCGGCGAACCAGCTCAGCCGATCTACCGGGTTATCCTGCCCCTTGAATTTGGCGGGATTTTTGCCCATCATTTTTTCATAATCTTTTTGGCTGACCTCGTATATATCCATGTAAAAAGCGGAAATCTTCACCCGGTGAGCGGGTTTTTGATCGTCGTCGCCGTTATCATCGCCCATCAGGAATTCGCCGGCGGGAATGTGCAGCATCTCTACCCCGCTTTTAGTAGTGATTTGCTCAGGGGTGCTCTTCGATTTGCGGGCGGTGACATCCTGGGTCGAGCCGGCTTTTTCCTTACAGCCGACCGCCAGTAACATAATTGTTATTAATCCGATCAGTTTGTTTTTGGTCAGCATCAATGTCTCGGCGCCTCATAAGCTCTGGGGTGTTTGAGCATTTCCCTGGTTCGCTGGCGGACTTCCTTGATTATGTTCTGCATGGCCTCGTCATCGGAGCTTATCATCGCCGCCCGCTGGCGGAGGATCTTAACCGCCAGCCGGCTTTCACCGACCAGCTCATCCTGATTGCCGCCGATTTTAATCAGGGCGCCGGTAATGCTTTTGCATTTCTCCAGGGCGTCGTCGCCTTCGTAATCCACCACATTTTTGCGGAAATCGTCTATTAAATCCAGAGCCGCCTGCGGTTTTTGGATTTTTTCCTCTCTACGCGCCCGGTTTTCATCGATGAGGCGGGTCCATTCTTCAATTTGGGCAATTTGCTCGGCCAGTTCCGGATGGGCCTTTTTCTGCTCGTCCAAATATTGAAGCATATCATGGCCGAATTGAGTGTAGTCTTCGATTCGGCCGCGAATGTCCTGGACAAAAATCTGCACGTTATCAAGGGCTTCTAATACTTCCTGCCTTTTGGCTTTCTGCTCGCCGGCGGCATAGATATCGGTCAGGATTTTTCCCGTGGCGCAGGTAGCGGTTCCCCGATGTTTCTTCTGTTGGCCCTCCACGTCCAGGATGTATTCGCAGGGGCCTACCCCCAAAGTGCCGCGAACCACGTCAACGACGGTGAATTTATCGATGGGGGTCGTTTCGATGCGGTTGATGGGATAGATCAGCAGCGGTCCTTCGAATTGGATGCCCTTCTTGAGCGGCTGGATGTAACCGTTAAGGTCCTGGTCGAGCCAGCAGGGATAATTAAACCGGCCCAGCACCGTCGTCCATCTTTCCCGATGGGTTTTGGAATCAGCGGGGGGGATGAATAGTTCCGGGACCCCGAACCAGGTGTGTTTGGTGTAAGTGCCGTCGGGTTGCTGGCTGATAAACTCCCAACTATCGTTAAGATCGTTATCCCGTCGCCAATCGACCCGCCACAGGGCCTGATAGGGCGCCTTCCAGCCCAGCGGGATGACCTTGTCGTTGTCTTCTTTGCTCACCACGCGGCTGTGCCAGATATCGCGATCTTCTATTAGCGCCGCCCAGATTTTCCCTTTCGGTCCGTAGGTTATTCTGGAGGTGTTGATTTCTTTCTGGTCGCCTTGGCCGGTTACATAAACCTGCACGTCTTCCGAGGGCACATCCCAGACGCCCATCACGAGCGATTGCCCATCCGGCATCAGGTGAAGCAGGAAGTTTTCGCTGGGCAGCTCCAGCGGCGACTGTTGCAGTTGCCGGGCGTCCATGACGATATCGTCAGCGAAGAAATCCGGCAGCACTACGAAACGGGCGGGGGCCCTTAGGTCCAGGGCGGTTATTCCCGCGGTGGGAGTGGTCTGGACAAATATCTGCCCCATCCCCAGCTCGTAAACCAGCCGGTATTTTTTCCCGCTTGCGGATTGATAATCAGCTTCCAGGGTGACGGCGGCGGAGTTGTTCTGCACAATCCGGGCGGCGGCGAATTTTAAATCAGATTTTTTATTGTCGCCGACCGGTATCAGCTGGGCCTGCAATTTTAATCCGCCGGCTCGACTGTATAATTCAGCGCCCGCTGACCCCCGCCGCAAAACCACGACCAGTTTATCATTAAGAAAGACCACATCGCCCGTGAATTGATGACTGGTCGCATCTTCCGCCGGCAGGAGCCAACCCTCTCTTTCTGCCAGAGTTTGGGCCGATAATGGCCCCGCGGGAAGGGGGCTGACGGTATCAAACAATCGGGTAAAAGGCCCGGTTGATTCATTATTGCTTTCCTGAGAATAGACCGTCGTAGAAAGACCCATAAGCATCCACAGTCCGACAAAAACTACCGACACTCGCTTGGCGTAATTTTGCATACAAGCACCTCAGCTTTAAATCAAATATCAAAAATTAAAAATCAAAAACACAAATAAAATATCAAATATTTTTTCCTTGCCTTGGCGTCGTTTTACCTGAGGGTAAAAAGTATTTTGGGCAGGTTTTGAGATTGCTTCGTCGCTCCGCTCCTCGCAATGACATAAAATACAATATTTTTCCGCATGAACGCTTACTAAAATTTGATCGACATTAATTCCTGGGCGCCTCAACCGTTACCGGATTACGTAATATCTGCTGGGTTAAATTGCGGATTTCCCGTGCGGTATCCGCCACGCGTGGATCTTTGGCCGCCGCCAGGGTCGCCGCCTGTCGCAGCCGGCGAACCACGAGGCGGCATTCTCCCACCAGGTTATCCTGATTGCCGCCGATCTCGACCACTTTAGCGGTAATTTCCTGGCATCGGCTTAAGGCGTCCTCGCCCTCATAATCCATCAGCTGGGTGCGAAATTCGTTGATTAGCTGCTGATTAAATTCCGGGGTATTTATTTTTTCTTTTCTTTTATCGATGCCAACATCCATCTGGTGCATAATCGCCTCCATTTCGCCGAGAAATTGCGCTTGATCCGGACGATCCTTTTTCTTCTTTTCCAGATATCCCAGCATCTCCTGATCGAAGCGGATATATTCCTCGATTCGGTTGCGGATAAACTGATTGAAAATCAGCACGTCATCGAGAATTTTTTGGATATCCGCTTTTTTTTGCTTTTGTAATTTTTTCTCGTAAATTTCATCAAGTATGGCTTTGGCGGTGCAGGTAGCCAGGCCTTTCCAGGTGTATTTCTGTCCTTCCATATCGAGTATATACTCACACGGCCCGACGCCCAGGGTGGCGCGCGCCAGGTCGGCAACGGTAAAGCTGTCCAGGGGAGTTTGATCAATGCGATTAATCGGATAGATCAAGGCCGGTCCCCGGAATTGAATCGGCTTGGCGGACATCAGCGGCTGGAAATAACCTTCCCCGTTTTTGTCGATCCAACAGGGATAATTAAACCACTGCAATTTATAGGTGAACCGGCGTCGATCGTTCTTCATGCGAAAAGCACCGGGGCTTCGATCCCTATCCGGATCGTCCTCGCGATTTTTAAGCCAGCCGGGCTTGATATATTCCCCATCAGGCTGTTCGAGAATCATTTCCCAACTGTCGGTTAAATTATCATCCCGTTTCCAGTCCACCCGCCATTGTGCCGGATAAGGCTGCTTCCAGTTTAATTTGATTATTTTACCGGCATCTTCTTTGGCCGCTTCGTGCATATGCCAGATTCCCTTACCGGTCAAGGCGGCAATCCAGATTTTTCCCTCCTCCGGATAGGTAATAAACGACTCCTTTATCCGTCTCGTTCCCCCGGCGTTCTCCAGCCCAATCTGGACGTCGTCTTTGTATCCCTTCCACACCGCCATTAATACGGTTTGTTCGCCGGGCAGTAATTGCAAAAAGAAATTGTCGCAGGGCAGTTCCGCTCGAGAAACCGTCAGCTCCGCCGCGTCGATCACGATATCATCCGCGAAAAAATCCGGCAGGACTATAAACCGGCAGGGCGCTTCCACCCGCAGACCGCTGACGTTGGCGAGCGCTTCGGTTTTGACAAATATCTGTCCCATAGCCAGCTCGTAACCCAACTCCAGGTTTTTACCCGCAGCTTGCTGGAAGCGGGCTTTAACTGCGACCGCGTCAGGGGCATTCTGAATAATTTCCACCGATTTCAGTTTGGGCAGGGGTTCGCCAGCCGCCCCCGCTGGTATCAGAACGGTTTGTTGTTTTAGTTCGTTATCGCTTTTGCTATATATTTCCGCCCCTGCTCCTGGCAGCCGGAGGACGACCACCAATCGGTCATTAAGAAATACCACGTCGCCTTTAAATTGGTGCTGGGTCTGGTCTTCCGGCAGCAAGGTCCAATTGGTTTTTTGGGCCAGGATATCATCGGTCAGGGGCGTTACTAAAGAACTGCCGGTATCGAACAACCGGGTGAATGGCTCCTCAAGAATATTGCCCTCTTCATGGGCATAGATCAGTGTCGATGACCCGAAAATAATCATTAACATGACCATAAAACCGGACAAGAGGTTTAAGGGTATTTTATTGTATATATTTTTTAAAGTCGAAAATATCATTTTTTCTCTAACATCTTTAGCGACATTTTCTGAATTTTACCCACAAGTTCCGCGATCTGGGGATATTTCGGCTCGACCGAGCTCGCCGAGGTCTGACCCATCATCATACACTGCTGCCGCAGCCATTTTACCGCCATGCGGCACTGGGAGATAGTCTTATCCTGAGCGGCCCCGATAGCCTTTAATTTACTACCCCACTGGCGGCAATCCCGCAAAACATTATCTTTTCCGATCAGAGCCGTAATTTTATCAGCCAGTTGCCGGGCAGCTTGCGGATTTTTCGCTTCATCTGTCATCCCGGCAATGGTTTTCTCCATCTGGTCAGCGGTTTCCTGCAGGGCCTTTACCGCTTCGGCGATTTTTTGGTCGCCGGCGATTGGTTCCGTTAGGTTGCGTACCTGCCCGGCGAAGTCGCGGTACTCGCCGATCCGCGCCCGCGCCCGGTCAATATGGTCTAACATCTGCTCGAATCGCGACTTGATTTCACCGGCGAGGGCTTTTTCTTTCTTTTTCTCGAATTGTTTTTCCACCCAACTGACTACTTGATCCGGCGTGGGGTGTAATTGGGCTCCCAGATTCTCTTTTTCCAGGATATATTGACAGGGACCTACGCCCAGTGTATTTCGCATAATATCAATAGGGCAAAACATCGTAAGGTCGGTAGCTCGGCTGCGGTCTAATGGATATACTATCACTGTCGTATAGGCATGGGAGTTCCCCATAGATAATTGAGATAAATTGATATAGGCTTGATTATTGTCCAGCCGGCAGCATCCGGAACCGCCCGCTGCTGATGCCGATGTTTCTTCATCATCGGTACCGCTGAAATTCCAGGATTGAGAGAAATTTCCTTTTCCCAAAAAATCTGCCCGCCACTTAGCGGGAAACGGCGCCTGCCAGTTGAGCTTAAGATTTTCATCTTGCTGGTGGCCGGGAATATTCTGCTCGTACCAGATATTTTTGTCTTCGATAAACGCCAGCCAGATACGCTTGTCCTTAGCGCAGCCGATCTCCGAGCCGCTGATATTATTTTTACCATTTTGCCGGGCTAAAACGCCCGCGGCGTCGATTCCGTCCGCCTCCCACACGGCCATCACCAAGCCGGCCCGGTCGGCGAGCAGATGGAGAAAATAATTCTCCGCCGGCAGCCCGATCTTCTCACCGTCAAAAGATTCCGCGCCCCAGACCATGTCATCCCCGAAAAAGTCCGGCACGACCAGGTAGCTGCTGTCAATCCGGGTGCATAGATTGCCCATCCCCGCCCCCGGCTGGACTTCCAGATATACCTGCCCGGTGGTCAGCCGATAGGCGACGGTGATTTTATCATCTTTTTCCGTCGCGTAATCCAACTGCAGCATCACCGCGCCGGGATTGTTCTCGATGGTTTTTATGTCGGCCAGGCGGACGGCTAATGCGTTATCCGCCGTCCGGATGGTTAAAACCGCACGCTGTTTCCAGCTCTTTTCCCCCCTGGCGTAAACTTCCGCTGCCCGGGCCTGCCGGCGGATTACCACCGCCAGTTTGTCGTTCAAAATCACCGCGTCGCCGGCGAACTGGTGCTGTAGATCATCTTCCCCCAGCACCTGCCAGCCGATCTTCGCGGTAAAATCCTCCTGTACCAGCGGATTAGCGGCAGTTTTGCCCGTATCCACCAGATAAGTAAAGGGACTATCTTCGGGGATACGGTTTATCTCGTCCTGTCCCTTGACGAGAGTGGTTGTTAAAAAATTGAAACCTAAAATCCCCCATGCCAATATAGATAATCTAAAGAATTTCATAATTTTTTTCTTGTTATGCTGATTAAGCTACGGTGACTTTTACTTCCAGTCGGGATTCATATCCGAATGACCTTGGGTTAGTTTTACCGGCTTGCCTTCTTTGGTGTTGATGGTGTAAATCTCCCACGGCCCATTCTCCGTCATGCCCTGGCAATATATTATTTTTTGTCCGTCCGGGCTCCAACTGGGATAGCGCTGCACCCCGCCGAAATAGGTGATAATCCTGTTCTTCGTTCCATCCGGCCCAATGGTGCAGATATTGGTCTCCGTCTCATAAACCAGGTTTTTTCCGTCGGGCGACCATTGGGGTGCGCAGGCCCCTTTTTTGTCATAGACCTTTTGCGGCTCGCCGCCGGCTTCATCGATAATAAATATTCCGTTGCCCGCATCCCACCGGCAGGCGAAGGCGATGGTGGTACTGCCCTTGTCCGGCTTCCAGGCTGGGCCGGAGCAATGGGGCCAGTCCGCCGGCGAAAGCAGTTTTTCCACGCCGTCGATTAGGCTGCGGATGTAAATTTTCTCGTCCCGGCGAAAGACAATCTTCCTGGCGTCCGCGGACCACTGGGCCTGGTCCCCGTCGCATATTCTTTTTTGCGTCTGGTTCGGGTCCGACAAATCGAGTTGCCATATCCCTACTTTGCCGCCCCGGCTGGAGCTGAATAATACCTTTTTGCCGTCCGGACTACAGGCTGGGTCCACGTCCTGCTCCTGGTCGCTGCCCTGCGTCAACTGCCGGATGTTCGAGCCGTCGGCGTTCATGATCCATATCCGCCACGGGCCGCTGCGATTACTGGAAAAGATGATTTGCCCCTCTGTCTGGTTGGGCTCCTGTTTTACCTCATCATTCGCTTTAATCGTTCCCGGGGCAACCTCCGCCGGCAAACCAGATTGGGTAAAAACAAATAAAGTGAGTATAAAAATAAAATATTTCAAGCGCGAAAATTTGTCTGCCATAGCTTTCTCCGCAAGGCCGATGTCTAAAAGCTTGAATTTCCCCCGCCGGTTTTTGCCTCATCCTCTATCGGGTTATTCGCATATCTCTTCTTCCAGGAAGTTCTTGATAAAGCCCAGAAATTGGGCAGCCGTCGCCCCGTCGATTACCCGGTGATCGCTGCACAGGGTAACCTTCATCATCGGCTTGATCCCCATGCCGCCCGCGATGGCGACCGGCTCGTTTTTGACAGCGCCTACCGTTAAAATGGCGGATTCCGGCGGATTGATTACCCCGGTGAACTCCTCCACTCCGTACATCCCCAGGTTGGAAACGGTAAACGTGCCCTTGCCTGCCCCGATTATCTTGCCCCCGCGTGCCTCCTGAGCCAGTCGCTTGGTTTCTTTCGCTAAATCGTCCCATGACCGCTGGTCCGCATTGGTTAATACCGGCACTACCAATCCTTCATCAATCGCCGTGGCCACGCCGATATTAATCTCGCTGTGATAGACGATACTGTCTTCCAGCAGTCGGCTGTTGACCGTGGTAAATTGTTTTAGTCCCAGTGCCACCGCTCGCACCACCAGGTCGTTGACGGAAATCCGCTGTTCCCTGGGGCGAGAGGCGTTGAGCTTTTCCCGGACCTGCATCGCCCGCGTCATATCGATTGACATCGTCACATTGAAGTGCGGGGTATCGCGGAAGCTTTTTTGCAGGTTTAACCCAATGGCACGGCGCATTTTGGTCAGCGGTACTTCCGTACCGGCTGTCGGCTGGCCCTTCGCCGCTGCCGCGGGCGCCGCTGCTGCCGCTGATGGGGCCGCTGCCAGAGCGGTTTTTGCGGCTTTTTCTACGTCTTGCCCGGTGATCCTGCCGGCTGGGCCGGTGCCTCTTACCCGCGCTAAATCCACCCGCCTTTCTTTGGCCAGCCGACGGGCGTTGGGTGAGGCGAGAATCCTTCCGCCGGCAGTAGCCGTACCAACAATAGCAGCCGCTCCGCCGGCGCACTGGGCGAAGGCTTCGACGTCCGCCCGGACGATTCTGCCTTTAGGCCCGGAACCGGTTACCTGGCTGATATCTATTCCCAGTTTGTCCGCCTGGATGCGGGCTACGGGCGAGGCCTTGATATCAGCCCTCTTTTGGGCGGGGGCCGCTGCGGTTGAGGCAGCCTGGGCTGGTGCCGCTTCGGTCTGGGCGGCGGGGACTGCAACCTCAGCTCCCTCTTCGCCGATTATCCCGACGACCTTGCCCACCGCTACCATATCATCTTCCGCGTATAACCTTTTTAAGAGGGTGCCGCTGCCCACCGCCTCCACCTCCATGATAGATTTGTCGGTCTCCACCTCCAGCACGATATCACCCTTGTTTACCGGATCGCCCTCGGCTTTAAGCCATTTAACGATCCGTACTTCCTCGGTGGTCTGGTCCGGGACGGGTATCTTTACTTCCGTAGCCATCGATACAAAACTCCTATATAAGCATAAGCGAAAAACGAGATATTTTCCTGGTTATTTGCCCAGGGCTGTCAGCACTCGGCGGCAAACCTTTTGCGAATCCGGCATGAACTCGTTTTCCAGCGTCGGGGCCATGGGCGGCGGGCAATCGTGGGAGGCGATCAATTCTATCGGGCCGTCCAGCCAGTCGAAGGCCTCTTTTTGTATTTTATTGATTATATGCTCGCCATAGCAGCCGGTGCCCGGCGCCTGGGATAAAACCGCCGCGTAATGGGTCTTTTTAATGGAATTGACAATCGTATCCACGTCGAGCGGTATCAGGCTGCGGATGTCAATTACCTCGGCGGAGACTCCCTTTTCCGCCAGCAAGTTAGCCGCCTGGTGGGCGATCTTTGCCATGTAGGAATAGGCAATCAGGGTAAAGTCACTGCCTTCCCTTTGCACCGCCGCCTTGCCGAAGGGCACCAGGAGCTCGCCCCTGGGCACTTCGCCGCGGTCGCCGTAAAGCAATTGATGTTCCAGGAAAATGACCGGATTATCGTCACGAATAGCGGTTTTGATCAGTCCTTTGGCGTCCGCCGCGGTTGAGGGGGCTACCACCTTCAGACCCGGCATGTGGGTTGCTATCGCTTCGAGACTTTGGGAATGCTGGCCGGCATAGCCTTTACCCCCGCCGATGGCCGTCCGACAGACCATGGGAACCTTGGCCTTGCCCCCGAACATGTATTTGTTCTTGGCCGCCTGGTTGCCTAACTGGTCCATACTCATCAGGATGAAATCAATATACATCAGCTCAACCACCGGCCGTATGCCGGTAATCGCCATGCCCACCGCCGAGCCGCAGATCGTCGCCTCGGAAATGGCCGTATTAAACACCCTTTTCCTGCCGAAGACGTCAAACAGGCCCGCGGTAACCGCGAACGCCCCGCCGTATTCCGCCACGTCCTCGCCATAGACGACCACCCGCTTATCGCGGATCATTTCTTCGATCAATCCTTCCAGAATGGCCCGCCGATAGGGCATCTGCCCTTTGCCGTCGCGGTAATCGCGGATCGCATCCTGGTTATAATCCTCGGTTTTGTATTGGGCGGGGATGTTGTCGCTGGTGGTGTCCGAATAGAGACCTTCATAAATCGTTTTCGGATCCGGGTAATCACTGCGAGCCGCGGCCAGGGCGATGGTCTCCATCTGCTCGTTATGCTGCCGCTGCATTTTTTCGACTTCTTCCGGATCCATTACCCCAGCCGTTACCAGTTGCTGTTTCATTCGGCCGATCGCGTCTTCACATACCCACAGTTCAATTTCTTCATTGCTGCGATAGGCGTTTTCATCGCTCAAGGAATGCCCCTTATAGCGATAAGTTATCGCCTCCAGTAGCACGGGGCCATCCCATTTCCGGCAGGTTTGAGCTGCCCGCAGTACCGCGTCGCGAACGGCCAGCACGTCCATGCCATTGACCACCTCGGCATGCATGCCGTTTAATTTATAGCCCCATCCTCTTCGAGCCAGATAATCCAGCCCGGTAACCTCTCCGGCGCCTCTGCCGCTCATGCCGAACTGGTTATTTTCAATCAGGTAAATTACCGGCACGCCTTTTTTGAATTGTGCCATCGCCGCCATGTTCAGCGATTCCCCGAATACGCCGTTGTTTACCGCGCCGTCGCCGAAGAAACACAGGGTAAGACGGTCTTTGTCTTGCAGCAGCATTGACATCCCCGCCCCGGTAGCTATGGGAATACTGCCGCCCACAATGGCGTTAGCTCCCAGATGACCTACGTTAAAATCGGCGATATGCATACCGCCGCCCCGGCCGCGGCAATAGCCTTCCTCCTTGCCCATAAATTCCGCCATCGTCCGATACAGGTGTACCTCTATCGCCTGCTCCAGGAGGCTATCTTTCTCGCTTTTGTAGCTAACACCCTTTAGGAAATCCCGGAGGTTTTTATCGTCCATGGCCCGGAGGGCATAAGATTCCTTGGCGATACTATGGCCGTGCCCGCGATGGGAGCTGGTGATATAGTCATCCGACCTCAAAGCGGCATTGGCCCCCGCCGCGACCCCTTCCTGACCTATGGACAGGTGCGTCGCCCCGGAGAACTTATAGCCCTCGAAGGGCACCATCTCGCCACTTCTCAATTTAATGATTACATTCTCAAAGGCCCGGTTATAGAGCATCGCCCGGAACAGGAAAACCGCATCTTCTTTCGTCATCCCCGCCGCTATTTCCTGCTTGAGGTCCTTGTTATACATAAAACAGGGGACTTCACCGAAGGACAGCTTGTGGGGGGTAAAATCCGGTTTTGCAATAATTTCTTTCATTAACTTAAACTTAACTTGTGACATCTATGATTCTCCCGAAAAAAGCCACGTTCGTATGTTTGTTATTTATCTTACATACTTATAGTTTAACACATTGCCGAAATAAATCAAGTATAAATTTATAATTTTCTCTATATAATGGGGAAAACCTTAAATTACAAACTATTATCAGCATAAATAAGCCGTTACGTTGAGGGTTATGCAAACTAATGATCCAGGCGATTAACTTCAAAAAATCACCGTATTCGACAAGATAATTGTAAAGAATATGCAAATTTTTGCAAGAATATTAAAAAATTGTACATTCGTTGACAGGCAGATCGAAAATCGAGATGTTGAGGTTATGGTTGAGTAGTAATGTTAATCCCATTGGGCCATAAGAAAAAAGTACACCTCATAATCCTCATCACTGAAGCAAGTCTGTTGGCGGCGATTGGCCAGCAGGTCTCTCGGCAGGGGTGTCACTTGAAAGTGGTGGTCGGCGGAGCGAGTCGCTCTTGAGAAAGAGGTAATATAGCCGGCCTTCCTGGTAGGTCTGGCCGGCCAGGGCGCCGGCCTCATCACCCTGGCCCATGTACACGTCGCAACGGCCTGCCGCCCGAATGGCTCCGCCGCTGTCCTGATCGAGGGCAAAGCCGCGGTAGGGACTGAGCATGATCTCGCCACCAAGTCGTTGCGGCAGGCGAGTATCAATAAAGGCCAGGCAGCCGCGGGGAAAGATGCTCTTGTCGGTGGCAATGCTGCGCATGGCAATAACCGGCTCATTAATACTGCCCCGCGGCGAGCCGCTTTCCTCGCGGAAGAACACGAAGCGGGGGTTCTTGCGGGTGTATTTCTCCACATCCTGGGGATTGGCCTTGAAGTAGTCAATCATGGCGGCCAGGCTGAGCTGTTCGCGACGCAACTTGCCGTCGGCAATCATGTCCTCGGAAATGCCGTGATAGTCGTATCCGTTGTGGGCGGCATAGCTGACGGTCATCAGGCTGCCGTCCGGCAGGCGGATCTTGGCTGAACCCTGCACGTGGGCGATATAGACCTCGAAGAGGTCCGCCAGCCAGACTAGCTCCAAACCTTTGAGCATAGCACCATCTTCCAACTGGGCCCGCGGCGGGTAATGATTAATCTGCCCGCCGGGCGACTGTTGTCCCAGGATGGCGCCGTCCGGGCCTTTGACGAGGTCCGGCGGCTGGCGGTAGAGGGGATATTTGAACCTTCCGTCCGGCTGACGTGAACCGTCGAAGATCGGAGTGTAGTAGCCGGTGTACTGGACCGTGCCCTTGTCGTCACAGCCCACAGAGATATAAACGTCGAACTTATCCTGAATGGCCCGGTTCATCTGGGCCGGCGACATGCCGGAGACCATCAGGTCCTCGAAGGCTTGCAGGGTCGCCACGGCCCGCTGATGAGTGATGTCACCGTGGAGGTAGAACTGCTCGCTGCTGGGCTTGGCAAAGTAATTGAGACTATTGTCAATGGCGTCACGCAGTCCCAGCCGGTTCAGACAGCCCTGACTGAAGTCGGGCAGATCGGCGGGGTTGGTAATCCGCCGCAGGGCCAGCTCGCCCGGCGGTAACTGCCGGGCGTAATCGAGTTGTTTGGTCTTACACCCCTCTACCATCGCGGCCAATACCACCACCGCTACCATCATCCAGCCGATACGCTGCTTTGTCATCCGTGACCTCCTTAACTATCGGTGTTCCTGTCGGTCCCGGGCGGCTTTTGCCCGCCTTGCCTTGCCCAGCCCAGTTGTTTTGTCACATAACCGCCTGTCGGGATTATGTCAATGATTTTCCGGCGGGGTGGTGTCAGAATGTCGGGATTCTCACAGGGGGCATACCAATAGCCCAGGCCGATAAACTTCTTCGAGGTTAACCGGTTGACAAGGCGATTGGTTTGGAGTAGCTTACTACTCAAACTGACCGACGGCCAGTTTGAGAATGCAAAATTAAAAAGGCAAAATGCAAAATTGTGGAATCCGCCTACGGCGGATAACTAATTTTTATTGTTTTTTTGTTTTATAGAACATCTTGTTAAGAAAACAGTTATGTTAATTTCTAGCCGTAAATCGGTTAGTTTGAGTTACTATTAAAGATGTTTCGGAAGGGCGATTAGCTCAGTTGGCTAGAGCGCCTGCTCGACAAGCAGGAGGTCACAGGTTCAAGTCCCGTATCGCCCATTACATATCTCCTTGCAATTCAAAAGGTTGCGAGAAATCATCCAGATGTAATCCACCTCGGCAAATGTTGTGCTACACTTATGACTACACTTTTGAACAGGATTGGAGGTAGTACTATGTCGAGGAGTAGGCCAGCATCAAACCCGATTTCGTTCCACAAACAAACCGGGCAATACTATGTCACCCGAGCAGGGAAGGGAATTTACCTGGGAGCAGATCAGGATGTGGCTCTGGAGAAATTCCACCGGATGAGTCTGGGCCTGATTCAACCGGAAAAGCCCCGCCAGCAAACACCTTTGACAGCAAAGGAACTACGCTTTACGAAATTGCCCTATCTCTGAGAAATATTGAACGGCTGACAGAATTATGCAATTCAAAACAAATCACCCAGAGCATTATTGATAAGTTTATACTCCAAAGAGGCAACGAAGTTAAACGCCCTACTCTCAACAAGGACATTCGGAACATAAAAACATTTATTAACTGGTGCAAGGAAAACAGGTATTTGAATGGGAACATAAAAATCCGAGAATTGAAAGAAGACGATAGACCTGTGAAATCGCTGAATAACATTCAGATAAAGAAATTGCTCAATGCAGCTGAGCCTTATCCATCAATAAAGATGAGAATTGTATTGGCTTTGGGAACTGGACTCAGGCGAGGTGATATTGAATCATTAAAAATTAACGACATCGATTTTGCGAACAACTATATTACTACAGTGAGCAAGAAGACCAGAAAAAGTATGGGGTCACGCCCTGTGTCCGCTGAAGTAATGAAAGAGCTATTAAAATACATTTCTGGATTATACCCAGGACAGGAAAAATTATTTAACGACAATTTCCGCCACAAACGATGGAAAAAAATATGCAAAGACGCTGGTTTAGTTGATTTGAAATTTCATGATTTACGCAAGACGTTTGGCTCAATACTTGCCCAAAACGGCGTATCAACGGCTGTTACACAGCGACTTTTGGAACACTCATCGCCGACACTTACAAACAAAATTTATACAAATGTTGACCCTGTGCTTCGTCAATCCATCAATCAGTTGCCAATAGGGCAATGGTTGCAAGAATAATGTTCATATCTTAAAATCAGATTATCAGAAAGCGCTGTTAATGGACAGTAAAAGAAGCCGCAGCATTCTTCTTTGGAGTTTACTGAACATTTTTGTTGTCACAATTTTAAAGCCGATATAAAATTGAGCCTCGAAGAATATTAACGGGTTGCAAGATTAATAGTATATGGCCAATATTTGGAAAAAGTTGGTTACAGCTCCCCGGGGAATACGGATATTCCTCGCATTTCTATACCTGTTCGTAACCTTTGGCATTCCACTAAGCCATACATGTCAGCTTGCTGACAAAGATATACATCATCGCTATTCAGAATGCACAAACCATCGACATGAGGACTGCAACCTTACCGAACCAAGGCTTGCATCTAGCCAATCCAATTGCGACAATAAGAATCAACCCCATAGTACATACTGTTCAGCATGTTTATATTCGCTCACTTCCAAGGCTTTTAAACCTTACTCAAATGTTTCTTTGTACTCAATACAAACTGTTGTAAGAACTCAAATCTTACCACAGTTCGATCTTGCAAAACAGATCGAATGGCTTTCTTCAATCTCCTTACGAGCACCTCCAGGTATCACCTCCTAAAATTGTGATGGGGCTAAAACGCTCTGTTGCGCCCACAGTATATCTTCTCGAAAAACTTACAGATGTATTTTCAAGCTGATCTTGCTTGGATTTATATCAAAGTTCAAAACAGTTGAATTGAAGGAGGCTTAAAATGCCAAAAATACTAATTGTTCTCATGCTGTTATTCCTGATGATGTTTACCAACATCACGACGGCTCAGGGAAAAGACGGCGATATAGACCAGCTAAATACAAAGATATTACAGCTTCAGCAGCAGATTATTGAGATGCAGAAAAAACATGATGCTGAAATAAATGCATTAAAACAGCAGGTAAACGAACTTGACGGACAGACTGGTAAGCCAAAGGCCAAAGATGAACTTACGGCTCTGCGAGAATTAGCGCAGGCCGAGACCGCAAAGGAAAAACCCATTGAAGAGAAAGCAGAAGATGTAACATTTAAATCTCAAGGACTTGGCCTACAGGCCTTGAACCCGGAAATCAGTGTTACCGGCGATTTCCTGTTTTCGACAAGACAGGATACTACAAGCGACCAGAGCAGCGATTTCAATTTTCGTAATCTGGGGCTGCATCTTGAATCATGGTTAGATCCATATACGCATTTTAAAGGAGCTATTGAGTTTAATGAGGATGAGGCCGAACTTGGTGAGGCTTATGTAACGCTATATAATCTTGGCGACGATTTGAACCTAACCTTAGGTAAATTCCGACAACAGTTTGGAGTTGTAAATCGTTGGCACAAACACGGCTTAGATCAGGTTGATTTCCCATTGGTACTTCGTGAAATTTTCGGTAATGACGGCTTGAATCAAAGTGGTATCTCTTTAGATTGGCTTATGCCACCTGCCGGTGATGCATCGCAGCAGTTAACTTTTCAGGTGACCGATGGTTCAAATGACCGCTTATTTGGCGGCAACACGTCTAATAGACCCAGTCTTCTTGCTCATTATAAAAATTACAGGGATATTTCAAAGGACACCTATACGGAATGGGGTCTTTCAGGTCTTGTCGGCTGGAATGACCAATGGGAAGTTGGTAGTTCTACTACACAAGATAGTCGGGAAATGACAACTGTACTTGGTGCTGATTTTACCTTTCTTTGGGAACCAATTGAAAAGATGCGGTATCGAAATCTCGAATGGCGAAGTGAGGCGTACTGGTTAAACAAAGATATTCTTGCACCAGATGACTCCGGAGAGGATACCCTCAATGCCTGGGGATTGTATAGTTATCTGCAGACGAAGATTTCACGCACTGTTGATATTGGCATCAGGGGTGATTTCTATGTGCCTGATACCAAGAACTATGCAGAGAATCCCAACTGGACATCGCTATCACCATTGGCGGCAACCGGCGACAATCCGTATCTGTGGCAAATAAGCCCATATATTACATGGTGGCAAAGCCCATTTGTTGAGTTTCGTGCAGAGTATGATTACAGCAACGGCAAGGGCATTGAGAATCCTGAGCATGTTATCTGGCTTCAGTGCATATTTTCTGCCGGCCCACACAAACATGAACGCTATTAATAGAAAGGAGCAAGATTATTATGAAAAAGATATTACCAATACTCGGACTGATTTTGGTTTTCTTAACAACGAATGTATATGCTGAAAAGATTTTAAATGTCGTTACAACACTGCCAGATTATGCGTTTTTTGCTAAGGAAATTGGTGGCGATAGGGTTTCTGTTAAAGCCATTGTAGGAGGTGATCAGGATGCGCACTTTATACGACCAAAACCGTCGTTCGCTACTGCATTGCGAAATGCTGATGTTCTGGTTGCCACCGGTTTGGACCTGGAACTTTGGGTCCAAACGGTAATAGATAATTCCGGCAATGGCAAGATTCGTAGCGGCCAAGTTGGCTATGTCTCTGCATCAACCGGTATGAATTTACTGGAAAAACCCAAAACAATGTCAAGAGCTGAAGGAGGTGTTCATATTTACGGCAATCCGCACGTTACCTGCAGCCCGATACAGATGAAAGTAGCGGCTCGGAATATAGCTACCGGTTTGATTAAGAATGACCCGGAAGGTAAAGAAGTTTACCTGCAAAACCTAAAGCAATTGCATAACAGAATCGATGAAAGCTTGTTTGGTAAAAAACTTGTAGAGATTTTAGGCGGCGATACTCTGTGCAGTCTCGCTGAGCAGGATAGGCTAATACCTTTTCTGCAGGAACAGAAATTCGAAGATAAGCCTTTGATCGAATATCTGGACGGCTGGATGGGTAAAATGCTTCCACTGAGAGGCACTCCAATCGTAACGTATCATAAGAATTGGATTTACTTTGTTAAGTTATTTGGCCTGGAAGAAGCTGGAACTGTAGAGCCTAAGCCGGGAATACCACCCTCGGCAAAGCATGTAAGTGACCTTATTAACCTTATGAAAGAAAGGAACATCAGGATTATCCTGGCAGCTAATTATTTCGATGAGCAACAAGTAAGAACAGTTGCCTCCAGGACGGGTGCCGAAGCCGTGATTGTTCCGATATATATTGGTGGAGCAAATGGAACCGAAGACTATTTCAAACTTGTAGATTGTTGGGTGGATGGTCTTTTAAAAGCCGCAGAAAAGAAGGGTATTTTGAACAAAAAATGATGAAGGAAGAAAAATTTTATGACTTCTGAAATAGTACGTTTTTTCTCAGTCCAGATAGCCTTGCTTGCTGTGGTATTGATTTTGCACACTTACATAGGTTTGCATATCATTAGACGGACATTGATATTTTCAGACCTGGTGCTCGACCAATTGGCAGCCTTTGGTGCTCTGGCTGGTATAGGTCTGGGAATAGAATACGGCACGTTCCAATCATATTTTTTCTCAATGGTTGCTGTGCTATTTGGTGCATTATTACTTGCCTTGATAAAACCAAAAAGCCGAGCAATACCTCGAGAGGCTGTTATCGGGATTATGTATGTAATGGCACTGGTGGCTTCGCTGTTGTTAGCCGACAAGCTCCGCGGCGGCGAGGCTTATGTAACTAAAACACTGGCTGGCTCTATGCTCTGGGTTACCTGGTCTTTGGTTTGTGTAACAGCTGTAGTTTATATTCTGCTGTTGTTATTTCATTACAAGTTTCGACATAAGTTTATTGAGTTGGCAGAAAATCCCGGTGGATTCGAAAAAGAGAGATTCTGGGATTTTCTACTTTTTGTAACTCAGGGGATAATTACGGTTTTAATAGTTCCTATTGCGGGAGTTCTATTAGCTTATGCGTTCCTGATGATACCAGCAGCCATAGCAGCAATGTTTACAAAGAAATGGGGTGGGGCTGTTATCATAGGATGGACTACCGGCTTTGTGGCCTGCCTGATTGGGTTATGCTGCTCATATTTTTTCAATCTGCCTTATGGCCCTAGCCTGGTTCTGTCATTGGGTATTTTCTTTATTGCTGCGATAATTATTCGATGTTTGATTTCTAACAACAAGCTGGTTTTGATGAAAGGGTCACAGTAATGCTGCCAATAATTCAAATTCTTGGTCTGCCCTTTCTGGGATGTATTCTTATGAGTTCTATTCTTGGTTATTTAGGAACACATGTACTAAAACGGGAAGTTATTTTTATCGATATTGCCCTGGCACAGATTGCAGCAGTTGGCTCTATCGCAGCACATATGATATTTGAAGCACATGGTGATTCACCTCTCGCTTATCTATGTTCCTTTAGCTGTGTTTTATTAGCAGCGGGGTTTTATACTTTTGTACGTAGCAGGATTTTTCAGATATCTCTTGAAGCAGTTATTGGTATTTCTTATGCAATTGCGGCAGCCGCCGTTCTTTTTTTGGTTGGGATTGCACCAGGCGGCCACATACACATTCAGAGCATATTATCCGGCAGTCTTCTTTGGACAGGCTGGCGACAGATTATCGTAAGCTTGGTGGTATTCTCGGCTATAGGGGTTTGCTTTTATCTTATCCGTAAACCAATTGCTGAAATATCGAATAGTTACCAGAAAGGTGCCGTTAAGAATTTAAAAGTAGTGTTCTGGGATTTTATATTCTATGCTTCGCTTGGCGTTGTTATTACTCTATCCGTCCAGATTGCCGGAGTAGTTGTTGTATTTGCATACCTGATAATACCAGCCACCATTTCAGCTGTTTTCTCTACGAGATTGCGACTGCAACTTGCCATAGTTTGGATAACGGCAATAATTGCTTCGCTGGGAGGTCTGCTGTTTGCATACAAATGCGACTTTTCAATCGGCCCGGCTATTGCAATGTTTTTAGGTTGCGAGTTGATAATAGTTGGACTTATTAATAAACTGCAGCAAACAAGAGGTTAAAATGAGTACGAATGGTAGCAAAAAACCTGTAGGTTCTATGGGGAATCGGATATCCCTGGCCCGGATGCGGGCCGGCCAAAGAGGTAAGATCATAAGAATAAGTGGCGGTCACGGCATAGCAGGTAAGCTTGAAGCACTTGGAATCAGGCAAGGTCAAGAAATCAAAAAGATAAGTGATCAGTGGATGAGGGGACCTGTACTCCTGCAGCATGGTAATAGTCAGGTAGCTCTCGGGTTCGGGATGGCCTCAAAAGTATTGGTTGAGATTATAGGAGACGACAAATAGTGAAAATACTCCTGATGGGAAATCCCAATGTTGGCAAAAGTGCTTTTTTCAACCGGCTTACCGGTGCAAATGTTATTGTATCTAATTATGCCGGCACGACAGTAGAGTTTACAAAAGGCATTATGAGGATTGCAGGCCAGCATGTAGAACTTATTGATGTTGCTGGAACATATACTCTCGACCCAACCAATAAAGCCGAGCAAATAGCCGTCGAGATGCTCAAAGGCAGAAAAGAAAAAGACGTGGTCATCAATGTTGTAGAAGCCACAAACCTGGAACGCAGCCTTAATCTTACGCTCCAGTTAATTAAGCAAGATGTACCTATTATCGTGGCTTTGAATTTCTGGGATGAGACCAAACATAAGGGAATATCAATCGATGTAGAAAAATTGGAGAATATCCTAAAAGTCCCCTGCGTTCCTATATGCGCTGTTACAGGCCAGGGAGTCAAGCACTTAGTCGAGCGAATTGAAGAGGCGAAGCCTTCGTCGCTTGAATATGATGATCAGGAAAAGTGGCACGAAATTGGCAACATTGTAGAGAACGTGCAGACCATAACTCACCATCATCATACATTACTGGAGAGGCTTTCAGATGCATCGGTAAGACCTCTTACCGGTCTTGTAATCGCTGTTATAGCACTCTTTCTGGCCTTTAAACTGATACGTTTTATTGGCGAAGGCTTGATAGGCTATGTCTGTGAACCGATTTTTGAAAATCTCTGGTCACCCCTGATGCTGAAACTTTCATCTTTTCTTGGCTCTGCCGGATTTATCCATGACCTTGTAATAGGCCATCTTGTTGACTTTCGCACTTTTTAGGCTGCCAAGAATGATGAAAATTCAGCGCAAACATACCAACCTACCGATGTTTTTGATGGAAAAAACATTAAGACATGGAGGTCAGTATGTTTACCAT
>Ga0068714_10000662_pt1 | contig 62687 bp, 47 predicted proteins | sample MTBNYHSulfiMetaG_FD_62988 | JGI IMG/M metagenome (GOLD analysis project Ga0068714, IMG submission 62988) | Enrichment culture microbial communities from rom New York Harbor, USA that are MTBE-degrading - MTBE-NYH (New York Harbor Sulfidogenic)... | ecosystem: Environmental > Aquatic > Marine >...
GACTTCCACCGCTACCTTGGAGACCTTGCCGACAAGGGCCTGAGATTTCTCTGGCCGACGTTCGTCGGCCTCTGCTACGGAATGTTCGTCGAAAAATTCAGCCGGCGTCAGTTCGAGAATGACTATCGAAAATTGGCGGACCTGCTGCCTGAGGCTTCGAAAAGCAAGTTTTGGATCGACGCCTGGAAGGCGCTGTTGTCCAAAATGTCAGGAAAGAGAGGATCCTCGTGACTCCGCCTTTTTTTTCGGTCGTCATTCCCACCTACGGTCGCCCCGAAGCGCTTGCCTCCTGCCTCCGGGCCTTGACCCGGACGAAATTCCCCAGGAAAGAATTCGAAGTGATTGTTGTCGACGACAAGAATGAGGCCGATACGCAGAGGATCGTCGGTCGTTTCGATAATGAACTGTCCATTGTCCTCAAGCGCCAGAATCACGCCGGCCCGGCCGCCGCCCGCAACGCCGGCGCAGCGCTGGCCAGGGGGGGGCACCTGGCCTTCACGGACGACGACTGCCTTCCCTCCTCCGACTGGCTGGGCTCCCTCGCCAAGCGCCTCAGGATCCATCCCGCCTGCGGCGTCGGCGGCAGGACCGTCAACGCCATCCCCGACAGCGCCTGTTCCACCGCCAGCGCCATCCTGGCGGACTTCCTCTACTCGTATTTCAATCCCGATCCCGATGAGGCGCGCTTGCTTTTCACGAGCAACCTGACCGTCCCCAGGCGGCCTTTCCTTGAAATGGGCGGATTCAAAATTGATTTTCCCTTCGCCGGAGGCGAGGACCGCGAGTTCTGCCATCGCTGGCGTTTTCTCGGCCATCGCCTCGCCTACGCCCCGGAGGCCGTCGTCCTGCACCGACACCGCCTGAAAACGGCTTCTTTTCTTCGGCAGCACTTCACCTACGGACGGGGGGCGTACCACTTCCACAAGACCGTGGCCGGCTACGACTCCCGGCCCATCAGGGTCGAGCCCCCGTCGTTCTACCTGAAGCTCATGGCCAGCGCCGTCGGCGGAAGGAATGCGCCAGGGAGGCATGACTTCCGCAAGAAACAACCGGCCCTGGCTTTGACCTTCCTCCTCGGACTGTCCCAGGCGGCCAACGCGGCCGGCTATCTCCGGGAAATGGTCAAGCCTTCCAAGTCCAGGAGGCCCCGTGCCTGAAATCACGGTTTCCATGCCCGCTTTCAACTCCGGGAGATTCATCCCTCAGGCCATGGACAGCGTTCTGACGCAGGAAGATGTCGACCTGGAGCTGATCGTCGTGGACGACGGCTCACGGGACAACACCTTCCAGGAGGCGAGTTCCTTCCGTGATCCCCGTGTCAAAATCATCCGCCTGGAAAAGAACAGAGGGATTCCTTTCTGTCACAACCTCGCGCTCGACGCCGCCCGGTCGCCCTTTGTGGCCCATGTGGATTCCGACGACTTCATCCTTCCCGGCGCCCTGGCTAAAATGCTTAAAGCCCTCAGGGAGGATCCCGCCGTCGGCCAGGCCCATTGTCATTTTTTCGAAGTGGACGCTTCGGGGAATACGACCCGCGAAGCCTTCCAAGAAAGGAAAAAGCATTTTCTGGCGACCAGGCCTCCGGGAATGGACTATCGATACGCCCTGCTGGTTTGCGGCAACGTGGCCAATCATCTCCGAACCTACCGCCGCGAGGTCTTCAACGTCGTCGGCAGGTTTGATGAAAAAATGACAAGAGGCGGGGAGGATTACCAAATGGCCCTCCGGATCGCCGATCGCTTCCGGATCAAGCTCGTCCCCGAGTTCCTCTACTGCTACCGGCGGCACAAGGGGAACATCAGTCCCGCCTGGCGCAGCCACAAGAGGCATTACTTCTGGCAAAGGACGCGGGTGCACAGAAGACTCTCCCGCAGCGGGAAAATCACTTTCACCCGTCTCCCCCCCTACCGCGGACCGAAAATCCTCCTGAAGGGCTTCCTTTATGCTTTCGGATTTTGGGGATTGAAGGCCCGCCTGAAAAATGCCGCTCTTTCCCTGAGGCGATTCGTCCTGAATCGCCTCTTTTTTCCCGCCGCCGGGGCGCTCTACAGGCGGACGGTCCGGATTTTTTCCTGGTGGCCGATCAGCGGCTCAGGCGGCGGAAGGAAAGTTGTGAAGCCGGGCGGGGAAAATCGAATCGTCTATTACTTATGGCACTATCCCGTGCTCAGCCAGACATTCATCCAGCGCGAGACAGCGGCTCTTCGTTCCGTCGAACCGCGGCTCGAAATCTTCGCCGATGCCTTCGAAGATTTTGACCTCCTGGACGACAACGCCAGAGCCCTCTCGTCCCGAACGCACTACCTGCTGCCCATCGGGAAAAAACCCCTGGCCGCGGCGGTCGGACATTGCTTCCTCCGGCGTCCCCTGACCTTTCTCAACATGTTCCTCTATGTCCTGTTCCACCCCTACCGGTCCCAGAAATCACTCAGAGAAGATCTTCTTGTTTTTTTCAAAGCCGTATACCTGGCGTCGAAGCTCCGAGAACGAGCGGTCACCTGCCTTCACGCGCCCTGGGCGGACACGAACGCCTTCGTCGCCCTGGTGTCCTCCCGCCTGGCGGGCATACCCTTCAGTCTCCAGGCCAGAGCCCATGACATTCACCGGCACTCCTGTCTGGAGGGGATGTTGGACAAGCTCCTCAATGCGAGGTTGATCGTCACCAACACCCGCTACAACGTCGAATATCTCCGGAGCCTGCTGCCTCCCGCCCATCATGGAAAGATACGAATGATTCACAACGGTCTCGACCTGGAACGCTTCCATCCGCCAGAGCGCGAAGGATCCCCCGCCGATAAGATCCGCATTCTCTGCGTGGCCCGCCTGATCGAACAAAAAGGGCTGGACATGCTGCTGGAGGCCTGCCGCGCGCTGCGGGAAGAAGGCTATTCTTTCCTCTGCGAAATCGTCGGGGGGACGGAAGAACCTCTCTACACCCACCACTTCGTCTCCCTGAAGAGACTCCACCGACGGCTGGGGCTCGAAGGCTGGGTGTCCTTTCTGGGGCCCCGGCCGTTCAACGAGGTTCTCCAACGTTACCGTGAGGCTGACATGTTCGTCCTCCCCTGCGTCATCGCCCGAGACGGAAGCCGTGATATCATTCCCAACGTCCTCCTCGAGGCCATGGCCATGAAGCTTCCGGTCGTCTCCACGAACATCACCGGAATCCCGGAGATCATCGACCACGGCCTCAGCGGCCTCCTCGTCCCTCCGGGCGACAGTCGGGCCCTCGGGCGATCGATGATCGCGCTCATCAAGGACGGGGAATGGAGACGGCGTCTGGGAGAAGAAGCCCGGCGCAAGATTGAGGAACGTTTCGACATTCGCCGGAACATCGTCCTCTATCAGGAGGCGTTTCGGGAAATGGTCAGGGAATGAATAGCGGAAAGTGTTTTTCGACCCGATAGAGACTCGCCCTTTCCTCTTCGATAACCAACTCGAACTTCTCAGGATGAGCCTGAAGGACGGGGATCAAATAGGCCCTGACCATAGGCTTGTTCTTGTCCACCAAGACGTACGCGATGTCCTGCCGATCCAAAAGGGCCAAAAGCTTCCCGGGGTCGCGGGAAAAGGGGAAATCGAGTCCTCGGCGCCCGGTGACGACACTCCACATCCTGGCATGCTGGCTCAGGACGATCGTTTCCGGCGGCGAATTCTCCCGAAGCCAGAGGGCCATTTTCTGGGCGTCATAATTGGCTTCGTATTTCAGGGGATAGGAGCCGAATGGCGACCGGTGTTCCCCGGGAATACTGCGGAGCATATCCCGCATCCCCAGGCCCAGGTGGAAAACGAAATATGCGGCCAGGCAGACGACCGCCGTTTTGCCCGCCGGCCTCGAAGGCCGAATTCTCAGCCGGGAACCGATGTCCGCCAATCCCCTCCAGGCGTAATAAAACAGGAGTGGGATAAGAGGCACGAGGAGCCTGAATCCTGTCTCGGCCTGATTCATCTCGACGAGAAGCAAGTAAAAAAGCGCATAGAGGGCCGTTATGGTCGCCTTTTTCCTGAGAGAGCAGCAAAGCCCCCAGAAGAACAGGCCCGTCCCGAGGAACCGCCCGGCGGTCGCGGCCGTTTGAAAGCCGAGGGACGGGGCGTTCGAAAGCAAATCACCGATACCCAGGAATCTTTTCATATGGGAGAAGAACCGCCCGAAGAGGTCGAGGAGCGAGACAGTGCCCGCCTCGGGGACATAGGCGACTTTCTGGAAAAAAAGGTCGAAATAGGAGAGGCCCAACCTTGAATTCCTCACTCCCCAGAAGATAGTAAACAGCAGCGGGAGTACTAAAACCAGGGCCAGAAGGAGAAGGCGTGTCTTCCGGCTTCCGAACTCTTCCCCGTCCCGTCGGCCGGACAGGGAAAGAACAATGAATCCGAAAACGGAGACGAGCATGGCGATTCCCGCCGAGCGCGTCATACACGCCGCCAAAAGAAAACCTGAGGCCGGGACAGCCCACAGAGAGCTTCGACCTCCGACGATCTTCTCCAGGAATAACAGCGAACCCGCAGAAAAAAACATGAAGAATATGTCGGAGAGAAGGAACGTGCTTTCCCTGAAGAGGGGGACGCTCCCCAAGGACAAAAGGACGATGAGCAGACCCGGAGCGGTTTCCGGCAGGGAGCGCATCAGTTTCCAGAACAGAAAAAGGGAAGCCAGAACGGCCGCGGTGACCAATCCGTTCAGCAACAGGTATGTGTCCGGAAAGAGGCGCAAGAGAAGGCTGAACACCAGCGAAGTCAGCGGAGGAAAGAGAGGAATGCTTCTGCCCCAAGCCGCGTACCCTTCCCCCGCGGCCAAGGATTTGGCGCCCAGGACATAGGCGGCGCTGTCCGGGGTGATTTTCCAATACGGCCCCACAGCCACCGCATAAGCGACAGCGAATAGAAGAATGAGAAGGAGAACGGCGATTCTCATGACCAAAAGCCTCTTTCCCTTGGCCATAATCCCCTCGAGTCGGAATCCGCGACCTGAGCCAGATACTATTCCATATCCGGGGCCTTCCGGGCAACCTCTCACTCCGTTCCTTCCGCTTGACGGATGGGGACGTCATTCCGCCGGCTTGATTTTGACGGGACAACATCTATAATGGCCATACATCATGCCAACCGAAACCCAAAACAGGAATGTCATCATCGGGGGTGGGCCGGCTGGCCTGGCGAGCGCTTTGACCCTGTCGCAAAAAGGCCTGCCCGCAGTCCTGCTTGAACAGGACGATGAGGTGGGCGGCCTGTGCCGGACCTACAGTCACCGCGGACATCTCTTTGATGTCGGCGGCCACAGGTTTCTGACGGAGTCGGCGGAGGTCAACCGGCTGTGGCGGGCCGTCCTCAACGGCGATCTTCTGAGCGTCCGCCGCAAGTCCCGCATTTACTATCATCGCAAATTCTATAAATATCCGCTTTCCTTCCCGGACGCCCTGAAAAACCTGGGCGCCCTGGAAAGCCTGCGCTGCGCGGGGAGCTATCTCCGGTACCGTCTCCTCCCCGCCGGGGACGAAAAGACATTTGAAGGCTGGGCGTGCAACCGTTTCGGCAGAAGGCTTTTCGAGATCTTTTTCGACCGCTACACCCAGAAGCTCTGGGGACTGCCATGTCATTATCTCTCCTCCGACTGGGCGGAGTTCAGGATCAAAGACCTATCCCTCATCACCGCCCTCAGGGAAGCGCTTCTCGGCCCCTCCTCCCGGCGGCCGAAGACGTTCTATGATGAGTTCCTCTATCCCCGATTCGGGCCCGGCCAATTCATCTCAGGCCTACGATCAGCGGCCGAGCAGGGCGGCGCAGAATTTCTCATGAAGGCGAAGGTGACCGGCCTGCGTCACGACGGCCTCAGGGTCCGCTCAGTCGAGTTCAGTAGGATAGGCAGCGGAAAGAGCACGCTCCTAAAGGCGAAGAACGTCATCTCCAGCATGCCGCTGACATCGCTCGCGGCCTGCCTGAATCCTCCTCCCCCCCCGGATGTCCTCGAGGCCGCCGCCGGCCTGCGCTTCAGGAACTTCATCTCCGTCAACGTCATCGTCAATCGGGGCGACCTCTTTCCCGACCAATGGATCTACATCCATGCTCCAGAAGTCCGATTGAGCCGCGTCCAGAACTACAGGAATTGGAGCCCGGCTATGGCCGGGTCCGGACAGAAAACCCCGCTGGGCCTGGAATATTTCTGCGATCGGGACGACGACTTGTGGCGCTCGGACGATTCCGCGCTCATCAATTTGGCCGTCGAGGAGCTGGAGAAGATCGGCCTTTCCTCTCCCGGGGATTTCGTTGGAGGGTTCGTCGTCCGAAGGGAATACGCCTACCCCGTTTACGACCTGGAATACCGCCGCCGGCTTTTCATCATCAGGGAATATCTCAACCGCTTCACGAATCTCCAGACCGCCGGACGTGCCGGCCTGTTCCGCTACATCAATTCCGATTGGGCGCTTCTCAGCGGGATCCGGGCCGCCGAGAACATCGCCGGCCCCGGGAAGACGGACTTGTGGATTGACAATCCCGGCGGTCACTCCGAAGGTTCCGGCGGCCAAGAAGTCTTTTCCCAAAGGGCACGCCTTCGACGACGACGCCTCTGATGAATCCCAGCAGAGCCTTGAAGTTGCGCTCCTGATCGTAGCCCAGGTAGACCTTAAAAGCCCTCGAGCGACGGACGAAAACGAACGAGTTCCTCAGTCTGGAAAGCAGGACTGGGACCAGATCCAGGAGGGTCGGCCCTTTGCGGCTGAAGAGGAATTCCAGGCCCTGGTACAGTCCCATCCCGATCACGGCGTTCTTGATCATGTTCCGGAATGCCTCCCAAAGGCCCATTCTGACGATCCGGCATGTCCGGCCGAGGGTCCTGGTGCCGACCAACAAGAGTCCCGGCGGCGCCGCCTTCCCGAGGGATGAAAAAAAATATTCGATATCGACGATCGTCTTCGGCCCGAACTCCATCCTCTCTATTCTTTCCGTATACTCGGAAGGGATCGCCCCCCGCACCTCTGATTCCACCATTCCGATCCTCAGGGGGAAAGGATGGATATGACCCATCCTGTCGATCAACGGAGAATCCTCTGAGAGCAGCTGAAAATCCCGCATCTTGAGGATCCTTAAGGCCAAGGCCGTCTTCCCCCCGCCGGAGGGGAGCATCAAGACGACCCCCTTCTCCCCGCACCTCAAACCCAGGGCATGGATCCGGTGAAGTCCGACTCTGTCAAGATGTTTTCCGACATGGGACAAAATTGTCAAATAGCAGACCTCATGAGCCAGCTGGCGATGCGCCGAGAAGACGTCGCACGTCCCCCTGCCCCGGTCCAGGATGGAGAGCGCCCGGCCGGAATAGTCGATATAGGACACCCTTCCCCTCTGGAACACGATATTTCTCGGCGTAACGAAGGAGGACGGCACGGGCGGAAGTTTTTTATAATCCGGAGATCTTGGAAAAGACCTGAGTCGCAGGTTCGGTGCGGCTTCCTCGCTCCAAAAATAGGAATAGTCCCTGTACAGCGACACCAAGAGCGGCTTCTGCGCCTCGATCCTGACGACGTATCCGTAGAAGTCCAGACACAAGAAGCCTTGGGCAAGTGACGCCCTAGCCCTTTTTTTCATTCTTGCTTCCTCGCAACGCCCTTCGGAGATAGAAATATATTCCGCCCAAAAGAAAGACCGCGCTGCTGTAGAACAGATAAAACCAGTGAAAGAAGGCCGCCGGGACGGCAAACCCGATCCCTTTTTTCCTGAAAAAAAACGCGTAGAGCCCGGCGTTCAGGAAGAGGAGGACGAAACACAGGGGGACGATGAGCAGGAACCTCCCGGGCAGGATCGAAAGAGGCGGCAGGAGGAGGCAGACAGCCCCGCTGATCCGGTCCGAAATCTTGAAATTCAGATCCCTGGGCAAGCCTTTTCTCACGGACAGCTTTGTCCAGGGGATAGCCCGGTTGACTATGTCGGTTTTCACCAGGCCGGCCAGACTCCATCGCTTCAGGTGCGCGACCTGCAATCCCTTCATGACGCGGATTTTCAATCCTTTGGCCGCGAGCGCGTATCCGAATTCCACGTCCTCGATCGAAGCCCGGGAATAGGCTTCGGGGAACCCGCCGGCGTCGAAAAAAACGCTCCGCCTGACCGCTCCGCATCCGGCCCAGAAGGTGCTGGCTTCGGTCCTGGAATTTTGGTGAACATAGTGATGCAAGAGGTTTTTGAAGCTCGAAGCGAAGTTCTTTTCAGGGGGGGCGTCGTCATAGCTGCCGAAGACCGCCGCGATATCCGGATGGGTCTCCATCTCCGCGGCGACTTTCGAGAGGGAATCCGGACAGATCCGGACGTCGGCATCCAGGAACATCAGGACCTCTCCCCCGCTTTGTCTCGCGCCCAGATTCCTCGCCTTCGCCGGTCCGCCCCTCGCGTCCGACTCGATGACGATATCCGCATACGCGCGGGAAATGTCCGCCGAGCCGTCGGTGGACCGATCGTCGACGACGATCAACTCGTAATCGGGGCAGTCGGACCTCCGCACCGCGGCCAGGGACGTCGGAAGGTACCTCCGGCCGTTATGAACCGGCATGATCACGGAGATTCCGGCCCGGCCTTTTCTCATTTGGTCAAAACAAGCGGGCCGAAGAGGCAGAGGAGGTTGTTCGCGGCCGCGGCCGCCAGGAACAGGATCAGGAGCACGGATCTGCCCTTAAACACGACGCCTTTCACTGCCCAGGAAAAGACCAGGACCAGGGGGAAGACGGCCTGGGTGGAATACAGCAGGGCTCCTCCCGGGAAAAAGAAGATATGGAAGAGGATCATGACCAGGAGAAGCAGAAGCGAGGCTTCAACGAGCCGGTTCCTTTCTCGAAACACACGGAACCCGGCGAGGCCCAGCAGTCCCGCATAGGCGGCCAGGGATACCGCCCCCAGAACCGACCGGAAATATCCGAGGAAATCCGCGAGGAAATCGGCGGGAGGCTTCAACTCCCTGAAGGGGCTGATCACGGAGAAAAACAGGAAATTGCCCGCGCCGTTGGCGATGTCCTTCAGGCTGGTGAAATGGGAGAAAGATGCCCAGATCTTCATGAATTCGACGGGATACTTGATGTCATAGAGCGGCGCCCACTTCGTGTGCGGAAGGACAAAGGCGGGGATAAGGATATAGGGGACGGAGACGACGCCCGCCACAAACAGGACATGGGCTGAGAGGACGGCCAGGAAGACTTTCCGCTTGAAATGCCGAAAATAAAAATAGGCGCTGGGAATGAGCAGCATCACGAGAGGCGGATTGTACAGGGGGGCCAGTGCCGTGACCAGGAAGATGAGCGCCGTTCTTTTCCACGTCAGCCGATCCTGAAACCTGACCAGCAGATAGAAATAGACGAGAAGAACGAAAACGGTGACGACATAGGTCTCGGGGATGCTGTAATGGACCAGGTTGGTGAAAGAAAAGCCGAACAGGAGGCTGAACAGAAGCGAAAGCTTTTCGTCCTCAAGGAAACGCCTCAGGATCAGAAAGACAGCGGCGACGTTCATGGCGGCGAATAGAGCGATGACGACGAGTATGGCCCGATCCTCGCCGAGAGGGGTCAGGGTTTTGATCAGGAGGACGAGGGGGCTCGTGGTCGCGGAGAACAACAAATGCTTGACCATGTCCCCCCGGAAGGTCACCGCTCTCATCGTGTCGGCGATCTCTTTGATGTCGGAGAAGAACATGTGCTCCTGATCCTTGAGCAGCGCGGCCATCCGGAACAGGGAGCAGAGGAAAAAGACGAACATGAGAAGAAACAGGGGCAGCGCGATCCTCGCTCCTGATGGCCGTCTCATGGAACGGATCCCCTTTTCCCCTCTCATGTTATGCTGTTCCTATCACAGCCCCGGGAAACGGTCAAGTTGGAATTGAAATCCGAGGCCAATCTTCTTAGAATGGTGTGAAACATGCCTTTTTTATGCGACCTGAGGGCGGGCTTCTATGACGCCCTGACCCTTCTCGGCATTTTCCTCGGCAGAAGACCGCTGTGCGGACCGAGGATCCTGCAGCTCAATATCAGCGACGAATGCAATCTCGATTGCATCATGTGCAACCGTTCCTGCTTCCAACCGTCGGGTTTCCTTGATTTCGACAAAATCCTGTCCGTCATCGGCCAGGTCTATCCGCTGGGCTTGCGGGAGGTTTACTACCACGGATTCGGAGAGCCTTTTTTGCATCCGAGGATTCACGACGTCTTCCGCGCCGTCCACAAAACGCATCCCTGCCTCAAGCAATTCGTGATCACGAACGCCACCTGCCTCGGAGAGAAAACCATCAAGAGCATCCTCGCCTATCGTGTCGGCCTGCGCTGCAGCGTTCATGCCGCCGACAAGACCACCTGGGCACGGATCCATCCTCATGACGATGTCTCTTCGTTCGACAGGATGGCGCGGGCCGTCCGCCGGCTCGCCGCGGCGGGCCCGGACAGGATCTCGGTCCTGTTCGTCCTGTTCAAAACCAACCATCAGACCATCGACTCCATGGTGAAATTCGCCCTGGAGGCGGGGGTTGTTCATGTCCTTTTCCGGCCCATCACCTTCTACAAGGACAAAAACGGCAACTGCATGAACGACCATCTCGCCCTCAGCCGAGAGGAACATGACCGCGTCGTGGAGAAGCTGACGGCGTATCAGAAGGAACTCAAGGACAAGCTGAAGATCGATATGACTCCTTTCCGTCTCAGCCGCTACGACAATTCCCGGAAGCGCAGCAATTCCTTCGATTACTACCGAAGGAAAAACAGCTGCCTCATCAGCTGGGTGTTGAGCGTCATCACCAAGGACGGGGACATCCTGCCCGGATGCGTAGAGGAAGCGTTCCCCCGCATGGCAGGCAACGTCTTCAAGGACCGCTTCCGGGATGTCTGGTGGTCGCGCACTCTCCAGGAATTCAGGAAGAAGCAGCTCTTCAAGGACTTGAGCGGGATGTCGCCCTCGGATTGCCTGGGATGGTGCCAGCATCTGATCACCAACCGCAAACTCAACAACTACAGGAAATTGCGCCTGTTTTCGAGGCCGTGACCTGAGATGTCCCTGAAATCCGCGGCCGTCGGACTGATCATCCGCATCCGCCCCCGCATCCTGTTGAAACCCCTGGAGTCGGCCTATGAACTGGCGCTCAGGTCCGTGATCCGCTCCTTGAGAAAGCTTGATCGCGTCGCGGCGGTCTATGTCTGCGGTTCCCTCGCCCGGTCCGCCGTCCTCCCGGCCCTGAGCGATATCGACCTCAAGATCTTTCTTCGCGGGAAAAGAGATCCCTCCATCACGGAACATCTTCTCCGCAGACTCAGGCGTTTGAGGCGCGTTTTTCCGATGATCAGCGTCTCCGAAGAAATCGGGATCCACTTTCTGGAGAATTTTCTTCGGGAACACGGACACTATCCCCTTCTGAGACATTTGTTCGACTTGAGGTTCCACCCCAGGAAACTCGTCTGGGGGGAGGACGTCCTGGCGGGGTGGGACTTGAGCTCCTCGAGCCAGGATGAGTTTTTCTCCTCCTGTCTTTGGCGGTTCAAATATTGGTTTGAAAAACTGTCCTGCCTGTACGGAACACGGGCCATCAATCGGGCGCAAAAACGCTACCTGTTCTACAAGGCCGTCGCCGATATCGGATTGATCGGCTTGATCCTGGACGACCCTCGGTACGCTTTTCGCGGCCGCGACGAGGTCCTGCGCGATATCCAGAGCGACCTTCCGGAAACAGAGCGGGCCTTGATCGATCGGCTTCTCCGGGAACGGAAGTCCCTCTTCACCAAGGGATTGTTCGACCTGGACCAGGCTTTTTCTCTTTTCAAGGACCTGGTCTCGAACTGTTGCCGGAAGATGGAGCGCGACTCAGGGACGGAGATCGTCGAGCTTCCGTATGAATTCCGCACGGATCCCATCCCGCCCGAACGAGAGCTCATGGAAGAGATCGAAAAGGCCCTCGGCTTTGAGATCAAGACCGCCGCAATGGCGCCGACGTACCTGGCGACCTCGCCGCTGGATTACGAGACGCACTCCCTGCCCGCCTACACCCTCTTGCCCGAGCAAGGCCTCACCTGCCGCCAGTTGGACGCCCTCAGGTCCCTTTGCCGGAACGGACTGAAAGACAGGATCAGCCTTTTCGTCAAAGAGAACGAGCACTACGTCTATTCCGCCTATTCCCACTTCATGGACCACATCCTGGAAGCGCGATTTGACGCCCCTCTGGCCTTCGAGCTCCTATCGCCGGCCACGAATAAGGACGGGCGAATGTTGACGTTCTCAGCGCCGTCCCTGCGGCGGCTGAAAACGAAGCTCGCTCATTACGTCGAGCAACTGGAGGATATCATCGGGAACAGGGAGATCTTCAAAATGGCCCCGGCCTCATATTTCAAGTTCTTCTTTTCCGCACTCAGCAAGCTCATTCTTTCACGATCGATACGCTTGAACGCCTTCCATCTCCACACCGAGCCGGCGGCCATCGCGGGATACCTCGTCTCCAACTTGTCGGTCTCGGAAACGTTCATCAACCGCTTGGCGGGACATGCCGCAGATCCCAAGGATTCGGGGACTCCGCCCTATGAGCCCGATTTCGGCCCCAGCCTGGAATTCCTCGACTGTTTCTACCGGGTCGTCCTGGGCCGAACATCCGAAGACGAATTGGCGAGACTCAGCCGGGCCGAGGCGGGAGCGAAGTCGACGGTCTCCGTGATCATCGTGACGAAGTCGCATGCCGAACAGCTCGCCCGATGCCTTCATTCGCTGGCGCAGCTCGACCGCCTGCCCGATGAAGTCCTCGTGGTCGATAACGATTCCCGGGACTCGACCCGCGAAACCGTCCTGCGGTTTCGGGGCCCGTTCGACGTCCGCTATGTTCATTTTTCCGGCTTCGGCATCGGAAAGGTCAGGAACGCCGGGATCAGAGAAGCCCGGGGGGACCTTCTGGTCTTCGTCGACGACGATGCGACCGTCAATAAGGATTGGCTGCGAAACCTGGAACGGGAATTCCTCAAAAATCCCCATCTGGGAGTCTGCGGCGGCTCCATCCGGAATATGCCGATGGACCGCCGCGACCTGGCCTACCGGTATTTCAGCATGATGGACCTGATGTAAAGATGCTGATTCCCATCCTGAAAGACTATCACCAGCAAGGCTACGCCCCTCCCCCCCGCTACGGCCTCCTTCCCAAATTTTTTCCGAATTGCAACATGGCGGTCCGGAAGAAGGTGTTCGAGGACGTCGGCCTTTACAGCGAGGAGCCCATCATCACCGGGGAGGAGGTCGACCTCTGTCTTCGGGCTTACCGCGGCGGTTGGGACCTCTATTACCAGCCCTCCGCCCGATGCGATCACGAGCCCAGGGCCGGCGTCGCGGGCGTGTTGAAACAATGGTTCCGCTACGGCTATTACAGCGCCTACTTCTTCAAGAAACATCAGCGGGAAAAATGCAGCCTGTTCGTCTCGACCAAATTCCAGACCCGTCTCGAGGATTACAGGAGAATCTTCGCCCGCAGGAGGTTCCCGTTCAGAGCCACGGTTTTTCTCACCCTCTTTTCTTTGGTCCATTTGACGCTCCTGCTCGCGGCGCTCTTCCTGGTGTTTCAGGCGGTCGCGCCGGCCGCCGCACTCTTCGCCTTGTCTGCGGTCCCGTTCGCCCTCGCCCTGCCGAGCTTCCGCAGGACCGTGGGCTTGAGGAGGATTCCGCTCTATTTTTTCATGACCTATCTGATATATTTCAGCTGCGTCACGGGCAGCCTCCTCGGGGGGATAAAGAACAGGATGCTTTATTTCTATTCCGGAGTCTGATCGGGGAACGAAGAACGAGCCGGGAATGCGATCATCGGATAAATTATCCGCTTTTCTCGGGGCGTTGAGGCGCGATCGATGGGACGGGCTGGTCAACTTGGCCCGGTATGCGTCGGCTCTCGTGTTCAAGCCGCAGAAAGCCGCTCACGAGCCTTTGTTCCTTCATATCGAGCCGACGGTCGAATGCAATCTCCGCTGCGCCTTCTGCATCGCCCATCGGGTCAAAAGACGTCAGAAAAGGATGAGCCTCGAGCAGTTCCAAGCCCTTATCGGCAAGTTCCGCTTCCTCAGGAGGATCGTGCTGACCGGCGCGGGCGAGCCGCTGCTGCATCCCGAGATCGCGCGGATGATCGCCTATGCCAAGAGCCGCGGGATCGCCGCGACACTGACCACCAACGCGACTCTGCTCGATGCCGGCCCGGCCCGCGCCCTGATCTCAAGCGGCCTGGACGAGATCGATTTCTCTTTGGACGGAGCCGACGAAGAAACCTATCGGGCCTTGCGCCCGGCCGATTTCGAATCGGTGACGAGTAACATCAAAACCTTCATCACGATGAGGAACAAGGCCGGGCGGCGGCCGAGGAGCGCCATCAATTTTCTCGCCCAGGCGAAGAATATCGAACAGCTTCCCCTTATGCCCGGCCTGGCCTCCTCACTGGGAGTCGATGAGGTCAAGGTCATGCCGTTTCATACCTGGGGGCAAGACCTGCCCCCGGAGTCATATTCAAATTCAGGAAAGAACGTTTCGGAAAGGCTGAAAAGCCTCTGGCCGACTGCGAAAAAAGCGGCCAAAAGAAACCGCGTCAAGCTGTCCTATCTCTCCCCCTGTGTCGCGGAGAGAGGAGGATGTTTGTGGCCCTGGAGAAGCTGCTATATCACCTCTGACGGCCGGGTGACTTATTGTTGCGTCCTGGCCGCGGATCCCGATAGGTACGGCTACGGCGATATCTTCACCTCGCCCGTACGGGAAATCTGGAATGCCGAAAAGATCGCTCTTCTCAGAAAGCGGTTCAAGAGCAAGAAGGATTGCCCCTACGGCCGATCTCTCGTTGACATCGATTGATACGCCGTGCGTCCTGAGAGGGCCAATTGTTCATCGCGCACCCTCTATAAATTCGTTAATTAAACATTGCGCGTGCAATACCATACAACTGCGGAATATGCCAAGCTAATACGCATATTATTGGCTCATTGCAGCTAGGGCTGTAAGCTCCTTATTAATGCTCCTTATCCAGAGCTCTCTAGTTTCGGAAAGCGGAATGTCGCCCAAAAGCAGTGAGGTCTGATAAATTATTCCGCCCTTTTTGGAGCGGATTATCTATGCCAGAAACCCTGTCATCCTTTGTTGTTATTAGAACTGGCTGTCTATTAGGACTGCTCAGTTTTCCAGCTCCTTGGCCGGGTCGTCCCCGCCGGTGAAGGTCCTCATGTTCTCGGGGATGTGGCCGTAATCGCCGAAGGCATCGAGCTTCATCGTTCCGTCGGGCTTGACGCGGATGATCGTCAGGCTGCAATTGGAAATGCTCATCTGCAGCCACGACATCGTGTCCACGCGCAGCGCTTTGGTTACGAAGTAGCGGATGACATTGCCATGGCACACGACGATGTCATGCCGGTCGGCGGCGTCGGGCGACGGGATGAATCGCTCCTCGAAGAAGCGCTCGATGTTTTTCACGCACGCAGCCATCGTTTCCGCGCTTTCCTCCATCATGACGTCTTTCCGCCAGGTCGGGGGGGTGCACTCGCTGATCGAGGGGTCCTGCTTCAGCTCCAGCCCGGGGAACTCGCGGCCGATGACCTGGGCGGTCTGCCGGGCGCGGGTCATGGTGCTGCTGGTCAGTGAAGAGAACTCGACCGGCATCGCCCGCAACCGCGCGGCGAGCAGCCTGGCCTGGGCGACGCCCAGCGGCACCAGTTCCTTGCCGGTGAACTCGTCCCTCTCGTCGTCGTGGTCGTACTGGCCGTGGCGGATCAGGTAGATCGTCCTGACCCCCTTTGTTTCTGTTTCGGCCGCTTGACCACATGCGGGGGCCGGAAGAAGGATCAGGAAGACCAGCAGAACAGTCAAAGGTAATGTGATTTTATGTTTCCTCATGTTCGTGTCTCTGGCAGGAATTGTAAGGAATCCCGATCGAAACATCAATCACGGCCTTGAGTGATTTTGGGACGGACGGCAAAAAAGCATCAACTTGGCGGCTGCCTTTTGAAATATCTTTACGGAGTCGCATAAACCTATTCGCTGCGCCTCGCCCCAAAGCGGATCTAGTAAATTTGTTTTGTTGCTGAAGTTACCTTACCTCTCCCCGCGTTGCAAATACGTGACAATTTCAGTTGAATTCCGCTGAAATTTCGGTGCGTCGGTTGAAATTCAAAAAGACATAAATCGTTAAAATCTGAGAAAAATGACTGGCAGCGCTGCGGAGATTCGAACGCCGGTCTGATGGCTGAGAACCACCTGTCCTGGCCCATCCGGTCAACTAATTGCGGAGACAGACTACTCCCCGTGTGACCACCATGTGACCAAAAGGATTGAATCCCGCTTAAAATAAGGGACTAGGATTGAAAGGACAAGGCACGAAAATGTCTTGAGAATGAGGGGAATACAAGCGCGCCCGGCAAGACTCGAACTTGCGACCTTCTGATTCGTAGTCAGGCGCTCTATCCAACTGAGCTACGGGCGCGCCAAACATCTCGTAGAAGCCACTCCAATATAGCCCATCGGCCGGTGTTTTTCAACTTGACCCGATGGCGCCGCGCAGCTTGGCTGGGATTCCTCGAATCATGAAATCTATTGAGTGACCGCGGGGGCCTTTTGGAAAATTTCCTTTTTAAAAAGAATAGGGGCGAGGCCCGTATTCTTCGGGCTTTAATCCACGGTCAGCACTGCCGCGCCGTTGACCTGGCCCTTTTTGACAAGGAGCAAGGCCTCGTTGGCCATCTCCAGGGGGAAGGACGTTGTGCGGGTCTTGATCGGGATGCGGGCCGCGGCCGCGAGCAGCTCCTCGCCATCGCGGCGGGTGGCGTTGGCCACGCTGCGCAGCACGCGCTCCTGGTAGAGATGCCGCTCGTAGTCCAGGGACGGGATGGAGGTCATATAAATGCCGGCCAGGGCGACCGCCCCGCCCCGCTCGGTGAGGCGCAGAGCCTCGGGCACGAGCTCTCCGGCGGGGGCGAAGATAACCGAACCGTGGAGCTTGGCCGGCGGCTTGTCCCGGACGGTCCCGGCCCAGGCCGCTCCAAGCTCGACGGCAAGCTTCCTGTGCGCGGCGCTCCGCGAAAAAACGAACACCTCACAGCCCATGCTGCGGGCCACCTGGATGGTCACGTGGGCCGAAGCGCCGAACCCGAACAGGCCCAGCCTCTGCCCCTCGCGGACGCCGCTCAGCCGGAGCGACCGGTACCCGATGATGCCGGCGCACAGAAGCGGCGCCGCCTCGGCGTCCTTGAACTCCGAAGGCAAGGCGTAGAGAAAAGGCTCCGGCGCGATCATGTATTGGGCGAATCCGCCGTGGGCGTGGAAGCCCGTGAAGCGCGCCTGCAGACAGAGATTTTCGTCCCCCCGCCTGCAGAACTCGCAGTTCCCGCAGGCGGAATAGAGCCACGCCGTGCCCACCCGCTCGCCCTCCTCGAAACGCTTCGTGCCCTTCCCGCGTTTTTCCACGACGCCCACGACCTGATGGCCGGGGATGCGCGGAAGCTTGGCCTCGGGCAGCTCGCCCTCCACGGTGTGAAGATCGGTATGGCACACGCCGCAGACCCGAACCCGGACCCGGACCTCCCCCGCCCCCGGCTCGGGCGCGGGCAGCTCGACCGATTTCAAGGGAGCGCTCTCCACGGCGGCGAATCTCTCGAGAATCATGGCCCGCATCGTCTTTCCTCCCCCCTCACTTCCGCCGGCACTCGCGGCACGTCCCGAAGACCTGGAGCGAATACTCTTTCAGCTGGAATCCTTCGGCCTCTCCCACCCGCTCCAGGAGCCCCCGCAGCTCCTTGTGCTCGAACTCGCGAACGCGGCCGCAGGCGAGGCAGATGAAATGCCAGTGGCCGGGGCGGTTGGTGCCGGGCTCGTAATGACTGTGCCCCTCCCCCAGGTCCAAGGCGCTGACCAAGCCGCTCCGGACCATGAGCTTGAGGGTGCGGTACACGGTGGCCAGGGAGACGTCGTGCCCCTTGGAGCACAGACGCTCATGAACCTGGGCGGCGTTCAGATGAAGCGTGGAGCGGGAAAAGATTTCATTGAAAATAAGCTCGCGCGTCCGGGTCTTCTTCAGCCCCGCCGAGCGCAGGAAATCGTCGAACTCGGAGCGATGGGATGACTTGGCCCGCGTGGACTCCGTCACCGTCCTTTCTCCCGCCGGCCGGCGCTCTTCGCTTTGGCCCGCAGCCTTTTCAGACGGCGCGTGAAGTCCTCGTAAAGCCTGGGAGAGAGGCGCCGGGAAAGGGCCAGCCCCTCCTCGGCGAAACGCATGGCCTCCTCCAAGTTCTTCTCATGGTGTTCGTAGTGAACGGCCAGCTCCCGATAAACACTCAGCTCCCGGGAAGAGGTCGCTTGGCACCCCAAGACAAGTTCCTGCCAGAGCAGGACCGCTTCCTCGTATTTTCCCTGTTTTTTCAAGTGCTGCGACAGCTTGAGCCGGGCCCGGACGGCAACGTCCGAGCTGAGGCGGCCGCCCACCGCCCGCTGAAACGCCTGGAGGGACTCTTGGGACCGCTTGACCCGCTCGTACATCCGGCCCACGCCGTAAAGGTCCATGCCGTCGATCTCCTCCGTCCATTCCTCGGCCGCGCTCTTTTGGACGAGCAAGGCCCCGCTGACGACGAGGGCCAAGAGCGACAGGATGTCCTCTTGGTTGTGGTAGAGGATAGGCTCGATCAGGGAGAAATCGCGGTTGCGGAGGTACTCGAAATAGCGGAGCGGAATTTCGGCCGAGGGAATGTCCTCGGAGCGGCCGGTTTGGACGACCTCCCGGGCGAGGTGGCACAGCCGGCAGTTCTCGTGCTTGTGTTTCCACAGCAAGCGGGCGGGAAAGAGGAAATCGAGGTGGGGGAGGTCGGATAGCCGGAAGGGGCGGCGCTTGAGGACGAAGCGCGTCTCGAGGAGAGGCAGGTCGAACGCCCGGCCGTTGTAGCTCACGACCGAGCGAAAACCGCTCTCCTCGAAAAAGCGGTCGAGATCTTCGATCATCTCCTCCTCGGCCCCGATGTCATGGAGAAAATATTGGACGACCCGGAAGCGGCCCTCATGGTAAAAGCCCATGCCGACCAGGAAGGGTACGGTGCCCGTTCCGCCGGACAGACCCGTGGTCTCCAGGTCGATGAACAATGCCGTCGACAGGTCGAGCCCGTCGAAATCTTCGCTCCGGCCGAGGAGATTAAGCACCTCGCCCCCGATTTCCAGTCCCTGGGAGAGGAGCGTCCGTCCGTAGCGGACGTGGAGGTCGTAGGAATTCTCGAGGACCTGGAACGGCTCGGGAGCCGGAAGCGGCGTTTCGGGCTCCGGGCGCTCGAAGCCGGGCGCGTTCCGGGCCGGCCTCGGCCCGGTCAGGTTGATCAGACGCTCGAGCTTTTCCTTGACCGTCAGGCTCTCCTCGCGGTCGATCTTTTCCCAGGCGTCGAGAACCTTGTCCCGGCGGTTCGTCCGGGCGGGAGGCGGGCTGCGGCGGGGGACGGCCCGCTGCTTGTCCAGCAGGGCGAGCTTGTCCTTGATGTCCATCACTCTCCCAGGAACTGGAGCAGCAGGGTTCGGGACCGGGGACGGTTGTCGAAATCGATGAAGACGACCTGCTGCCATGTTCCCAGGCTGAGCCGGCCGTCCTCGAAGGGAACGGTCAGCGACGGGCCGACGAGGGCCGAGCGGACGTGGGAAAAGCCGTTCCCGTCGCCCCACTTGCGGTCGTGCTGGTAAGGCACGTCGCTCGGCACGACCCGCTCGATCATGTTGGAGAAATCCTCGACGACGCCCGGCTCGAATTCGATCGTCGTCAGCCCTCCGGTCGAGCCCGGAACGAAGACGGTGACGATGCCGGCTCTCAGACGGCTGGCGATCAGCCGCTGGGAGACGATGCCCGTCAGATCCTTGACGTCGTTAAAGCCCTCGCTGGAGAACTGAATGGTGTCGCTGATGACTTTCATGGACTCCTCCCGTTTCTATGATATTCGAACCGGGCTGATTTTTCCAGTCGGACGACGGCTCCTGAAGTTGCCATTGCGTCGGGAACTCCAATCGCATCGAACCGGCAATCCGGCGCGGGCTTGAACCTGAAAAATCGGACCCAAATCGATGACGGCCGTTTTTTGGAGTGCGGCCTCACGAGGCCGCTTTCAAATCGGCGACGCGCCGCCGAAATTCAAAAACGGCGTCTTGCCGCTCAATCCACTCCGATATCTCAACCGGCCCTACAGCAAAGAGTCAAAAAACGAAAAAGCAATATCGGGCAAGCGGGCGTGTCCATGGGAATGAAAGAATTAAGGTGAATAGGTATTATGTCCCCCTATTTCAGCAAATTTCCCTCTTTTTACAGGCCGAATCCCAATGTCAGGAAATAAGGTAAATAGGTATTGTGTCCCCCTATTTGAATGCTTTGTTGATGTCGGCCAGGGAGACGCCCAGGACGGAGCGCGCCACCCTTTCCAAGGCGCGCTCCGGGCCCCGAAGATGGATCGTCCGGTGGACGTGGGTCAGGACCTGGCCGGGCTTGAGGGCGGCCGCCGGCGAGCTCGTCTCGAGCTCGTAGAAAGGCCCCAATGGCTCGGCGCCGGGCGCCGGCGGACCGTCGTTATAGCTGTTGACCACGTCGCCCCGATAGGGCTCCTTCTGGTGCTCCCACATGGAGTTCACGTAATCCGCGGCCCCTTCCGGAAAGGTGTATTGAATCAAGGTCAGCGTTCCGTTCGATCGGTCATAGCTGCCCAGCACGGGCCGGGCGCGCCGAGGTGACAGGCCGATTTTGCTGCGGTAGGCTCCGTCTCCCGAAAAAAACAGGACCCCCTCGCCCACGGCCAAACGGTCGTCCGGGACCTTGCCGAAGTAGGCGTCGTTGACCACCGGACCCAGCTCTTCCTCGTTCCCCTGCCGGAAGGGGATGACGACCACGGTCTCGGGCGAGGGATTGAACATGCCCAGAATCCAGATCGACAGCAGGCCCGTCTCCTTGGTCCATTCCCGCGGACCGGTGTTCTTGATGGTGTTCGCCGATTCGAAGGCCGCAAGCTTGAGATCCGCCGGAAGGGGCGCGCCGAGAAATTCGCCGGCTTCACGCCGATTGAGCAGCCGGACCTTCCTGAGGACTTCAAGCCGGAATTCCGTCCCGGAGTAATTCCTGAGGGCCATGTCGCTTTGGAAGACCGCCCGGCTTTTCTCCACGCTGACGGTGCGGAAAGGATCCCAGTCGATGGCTGCCGGCACGAACCAGTGCTCAAGGTCGAAGGGGCTTCCGGGGCTGAAGAAGATCGAATACTGCCCCCCTTCGGGCCCCAGCCAGAAGCGGTCCTCGCCGCCGAAAACGTTGATGTGTTCCTGCCGCTCGCCCGAGGCAACAAGTCGGCGGTTGATCCAGCCGAAGCTTAAGCCTGTCTCTCCCTCGGCCGTGCTGGTCACGACCCGGCCCTGCCAGTCGGCGACGAGCGCCGCCTGCATGAGGCCGGAATCGTCGGCAAGGACGATGACGGGCTTGTGCCGTCTCAGGAATTCCAGGTCGTCATTGAATGTCACGCTCCACTCCTTCTCGGCCGCCGGCCGGCAAGCGCTCAAGGCCACAACCAGAGCCAGGACCGGCCCGACGGCCCGGACGATCGCTCTCATGGGATCCCCCTTCAATAAAGGATGCGATAGAACAACAAGCCCAGGTATTCGCTCGCCGCCTGGGACGCCCCGAGGACCGCCCGGCCGTCGGGCAGCGCGTCCCGCCAGGTGTATCTTATGTTCCGGCCCACGACTTTGAAATCCACCGGGAAGAGCGAAGCCTCGAACTCCGTTTTTTTCAGGGTCAGCAGGACCCTCTTCCCGTGAAACGCCGAGGAGACGACGATCGGCTTCCGAAAGCCGCGGCTGCGGCAGATCTCCCGGGCCCGGCGCAGATTTTCGATGGTGTCCCGGCTCCGCGTCTCGAGAATGGCCTTTTCCCGGGGCACGCCCCAGCCCTCGAGGAGCCGGAAAAAATTCTCCCGGTCCCGGGAGCTGTGGCTGAGGCTGATGTATCCGGCGAAGATGATGGGCACGTCCAGCCGGCCCCGGAGCTGCAGGGCGGGAGCGGTCCGGTCGCCGTAGCCGCTGAGAACGATGACCGCGTCGGCGCCCTCGAGGTCCGGCCGGGGCAATCCTTTCTCCAGCCCCCGGACGAGGGCGTCCGATACGGGAACCAGACAGATCACCCATAAGAGAATGCCGAGAATCATGTTGACGACGGCCGCCCCCCGGCGCTTTTTCCACCAGAAGACGCCGGACGACGCGAAGAGAAGGGTGACGATCACTCCGGGCGGCAGAAAGAAGGCCGCCAGGAGTTTTTTCAGGACGAACATCATGTCCGTCCGCTCCTCAAGCGGGACTCCCCGCCTTCCGGATTTTGAAGAACAGGGCGCGGGCGGCCTCGACGACCAGCACGCCCGCCAGGCCGATCAGCACGAGGCTGATGACGCCGATCGTTTTGAACCGGTATTGAAGGAAAAGAAGGACGAGCGCCCAGAGCGTCATGGTCAGCATGAAGAGGGTGGGCAGCACGAGAAAGCCGAGCTTGCGGCCCTCTTTCTTCATCCAGACCATGATGGCCACAAGAGTCAGCCCGGCCAGGAGCTGGTTCGTGGCGCCGAACACCGGCCAGATCACCTGCCAGGCCGGCAGGGACTTTCCCTGCGGTCCGCGCAGGGTGATGAGGACGAACACCGCGGGAAGGGCCAAGGTGGCCAGGGCGGTCAGATAGCGGGATTTCTTTCCCCGGACGCCGAAAAATTCCTCGAAGGCGTAGCGGCCCAGCCTGGTGGCCGTGTCCAGGGTGGTCAGGATGAAGGTCGACAGGGCCAGGAGACCGAAGTGGACCCCGATGCCGTACGGGATGCCGACCGTTTCCAGGAACCGCCCGATGCCGTTGCCGTAAACCTCGAGCGGCTGCCGTCCGGTCATCGGGTCGCCCTTGGCCAGCAAAATGACCGTCGACAGGGCGATGACGGCCACCAGGCCTTCGACCAGCATGGCGCCGTATCCGATGGGCCGGGCGTCCCGCTCCTTGTTGAGCTGCTTGGAGGACGTTCCCGAGGCCACGATGGCGTGGAATCCGGAACAGGCGCCACAGGCGATGGTTATGAACAGGAGAGGAAACAGCGTCCCCAATTGGGGCGCCCGCCAGGCCGTGAAGGCGTCGTAGCGGATCGCGAACCCGCCGAAAAGGATGCCGAGGAAACCGGCCAACACGGAGGCATAAAGCAGATAGGAAGAGAGGTAATCTCGCGGCTGGAGCAGGGCCCAAACGGGCGTCGTGGAAGCGATGAAACAATAAAGGATGAGGACGATGTTCCAGGCTTTGGTCGGGTCGCCGCCCAGAAGCCACGGCAAGCCGTCGGCCAGGAGCTTGGGCAGCTTATCGGCCGAGAGGGGAAGGAGCTGTCCGATCCATATCGTGAGAAAGACGAGGGGAACGAAGATGAGGGAGGCCCAAAGCAGACGGACCTTGAGCCGATAGAGAACCATGCCCAAGGCCACGGCCAGGAGGATATAGATCAACGAGGACGTGGCCACTCCCCCGTCGCTGACGAACGTCGTCGAAGTCAGGTCCATGAACACGATCAGGACGTAGACCAAGGCCAGCCAGATGAAGGCCAGGAAGAGCTTGAAGGCCAGGGGGGACATGTGCCGACGGGCGATTTCGGCGATCGAGCAGCCGCGGTTTCTGATCGAGGCGACCAGAGTCGAGAAATCGTGGGCGCCGCCGATGAAGATCGAGCCGAGGATGATCCAGATCAGCGCCGGCAGCCAGCCGAAGGCCAGAGAGGCGATGACCGGTCCGACGATCGGCCCCGCTCCGGCGATCGACGAGAAATGGTGCCCCATGAGGACGACCCTCTGGGCCGGAACCCTATCCACCCCGTCGCAGTCGGCGTGGCTGGGAGTCGGCCGGCTGTCGTCCAAGGCGAACCGCTTTTCCAGAAAACGGCCGTAAACAAGGTAGGCCGCGACGAACAAGGCCGCGGAAACGAGAAAAATCAGAGTCAGCATCTCAGAACCTCCGTGCCCGCCGACAGCAGGCCGACGTGGAATTCCGGCTCGCGTCCGGCGCGGGACAGGTACTCCTCCCCCACCCGGGACCGGAATTCCTCCACGGCCCGCTCCTCGACCAGGTTGATCGTGCAGCCGCCGAAGCCGGCGCCCATCATCCTCGCCCCCAGCACGCCCGGCGCTCGGTGCGCGGCTTCGACCAAAATGTCGAGTTCACGGCAACTGACCTCGTACTCGTCCCTCAAGCCGTCATGGGAGGCGTCCATGCGCCGGCCGAAGGAGACGAAATCGCCTCCCTCCAGGTCACGGCAGGCCTGTTCCACCCGCTCGTTCTCCTTGAGCACATAGGCGCAGCGGCGATGGACGACCGGGTCCATGTCCCGCCGGCAGGCCTCGAGCATCTCCGGCGTCGCATCGCGCAGACTGCGGACGCCGGGGGCGTGTTGTCGAAGGACCCTCACTCCCTCCTCGCATTGCGCCCTGCGGATATTATACTCCGAGGACGCCAGGGCGCGTTTGATTTTCGTATCGCACAAAACGATCCTCAGCTCGTCGCGCTCGAAGGGATGGTAGGTGTGGGTCAGCGAACGGCAGTCGAGCTTGAGAACAGCCCGGGGCCGGGCGAAGATGTTGACGAACTGGTCCATGATCCCGCAGCGGACGCCGACGAATTCATTTTCGGCTTTCTGGGCGAGCTTGACGATCTCCAAGGCATTGAGGCCCAAGCCGAACAGCCGGTTCAATCCGAAGGCCAGCCCCGCCTCCAGGGCCGCCGAGGAAGACAGCCCGGCGCCGATGGGAATGTCCCCGCCGAAAACGCAGCGGAATCCTGGGATGCGGCGGCCCGTTTTTCGGATTTCGAGGACGACGCCCGTCAGATAATTCGGCCAGCCGAGATCCGCTCTTTCGATGCGCTCGGGGTGAAAGACGTAGGACGACCGCAGGTCCTCGGCCTGGAGATAACAGTCCCCCTCCGCCGCACGCCCAAGGGAGAAATACACGGCCTTGTCGACGGCCGCCGGCAGGACGAATCCCTCGTTGTAGTCCGTGTGCTCGCCGATGAGGTTCACCCGTCCGGGCGAGCGGACGAGAAGCGGATCCTCGCCGAAGAGGCGGCGATAAGCTTCGGCCACCCGCGAGGCTGTTTCGATCACCGTCTCATTCCACTCTCGATCGGCGATTGAAGACCAGAAAGGCCGCGCCAGCAAGGATCATAAAGCCTCCCCACCACAGCTCCGGATGGAGCGAACTCAGGATCTTGGGCGGGCCGAGCGGCTTCACCCACAGACCCCACAGGCCGGCGGTCAGGATGACGCCGCCCATGGCCACCAGGATCAAGCCGACGAAATGCCATATGGATTTCATGAGCATCCTCACCAGAAAGCGATGTTCAGGGCGATGAGAACAAGGAGCGACAGCACGGCATAGAAAGCCGGCCTCTTGAACCAGGGAATCCCCGCGTCGGTCGTCCGGGGTGTCAGCCCCTTGACCAGCCCGACAAGCTCGGACTCCGGCTTTTTCTTGGTGAAGAGACTGATGACGATTGTGACCGAAAAGCATATGAGCCACGCCCACCAGGCCCGCCAGAAATTGGCCGCCATGTCCGAGGCCACGTCCGAAAGGGTGATGAGCTTCGTCGGGATCCAGTGGAACTTCACGCCCAGATACATGGCGAATGAGGAGCCCATGCCGGCGATGAGCCCCCAGAAGGCGCCGTTGGGCGTGATCCACTTGACGAACATGCCGAGGAGCATCGTGGCGAACAGCGGGGCGTTCACCCAGGAGAAAATGGCTTGCATGTAGTCCATGATGGTCGGCATGCTCTTGGCCCAGTAAGCCGTCCCGACGCTGAGGAGGATGCCGGCCACGGTCGCCGCCCGTCCCATCCACAGCAGGTGCTGGGGCGAGGCCTTTTTGTTGAAGACCGAACGGTAGATGTCGTAGGTCCAAACCGTGTTGAAGGCGCTGATGTTCCCCGCCTGGCCGGCCATGAATCCCGCCAGGAGAGCCGTGACGCCCAGCCCGGCCAGGCCGGGCGGGAGGTAGCGGGAAATGAGCATCGGCAGGGCGGAATCGTAATTGACCTTCCCGCCGTCGGACATGAGCTGGAAGCCGCTCGCCGGGTCGCGCGACAGGGCCAGGGCGATGAGACCGCTGAGAATGACCAGAAAGGGCACGGCCATCTTGAAGAACGAGGCCAGGAGGGGCGTCAGACGCGCGGTGCGCAGGTTGCGGGCCGAGAAGGCGCGCTGGACGACCAGAAAATCCGTTGTCCAGTAGCCGAAGGACAGGACGAACCCCAATCCCAGCACGATCCCGCCCCAGGTGATGAGCATGCCGTTCTGGGTCGGGTCGCCGGAGTTCGACCACAGCCGGGCGAATCCCTCCGGCAGGCGGGCGAAGATTTCATCCCAGCTTCCGATCTCGACTATGCCCAGGACCGACACGAGAAACAGACCGAACCAGATGAGAAAGAACTGGATGATCTCGGTGAAGATGGCCGACAGCAGCCCGCTCATGGTGACGTAGACGCCCACGGTCAGGGCCGAGGCCCACATGCTCACGTCCCAGTTCCATCCCAGAAAGGTGTGAAGCACGAGGGCCATGGCGTAGAGATTGATGCCCGAGACGAGGAGCGTCATGGCGGCGAAGGAAAAGCCGTTGAGGACCCGCGTCTTCTCGTCGAAACGCAGCTTGAGATACCCGGGAATGGACTTGATTCGGCTGCTGTAATAGAAGGGCATCATGTAGATGCCGAGGAAGATCATGGCCGGAACGGCGCCGATCCAGTAGAAATGGGCGACGTACATCCCGTACTTGAAGGTGTTGCCGGCCATGCCCATGAGCTCCAGGGCGCCCAGGTTGGCCGAGAGGAAGGCCAGCCCGGCCACCCAGGCCGAGTTCTTCCGGCCGGCGAGGAAGAAATCCTCTTCGCTCCGGGTGAAGCGCTTGAGGTAGAAGCCGATGCCCAGGACGAAGGCGAAATAAACGATGATGATGACCCAATCGAAGACCGTCAAGCCGATGGCCTGCATCGAGGCGCCGCTCCTTTCCGATGAAGACAATAATCTATCTCCGGGGCGGCCGCAAATCAACACCCCTTGTTCGCCGCATTTGAGAAATTGCGGCGCCGCGTCACTGTCCTAAGAATGCGGTTTTGCTTTGCAACTCGGAACCGCACGGTGTTCTTTTTTGGAGCGCGGCGGCTCGACGCCGCTTTGGCTTGCGGCGACGCGTCGCCGTCCATAAGAATGTGGTTTTGGCAAGCAGGCCGGAAGGAAGGGTCGAGCCGCCATGAGCGGTTTAGCCGCGAAGCGACGGGTTTCGAGGGAATTCCCGGCCGACCTATCCGGAGACAGCCTCCTTTGACCCTCCTGATTCCCCAGGAGGGTCGGGGAGGTTAATATTCCTAAAACACATTCGGAGCTGTCTCCGGAAGATTCAGGAGGCCAACCGGCAGCGCACAGCTCCCGAAGGGAGCGAATTGCCAGGCCGGTCCCTCGAAATCCGGAGATGCGCGGCGTGAAGAACCGAGGAGGCGGCGAGACCTTTCCTTCCGGCCTGGATAAGGGCAATGCGATGTTCTTTTTTGAGTGCGGCGGACGAATTGACAACTCCGGATGGCCTGTCTATAATCAACATCCGATAAAGTGAGGATCCATGTTCGGACGCGACAAGAAAGACGAGGACGGCGAAACGAGAAGGGACGCGGCTCCCGGCGCGGCGGTCATCGGGCGCGGGCACTTCTTCAAGGGCGAGGTCAGCGGCGAAGAAGACCTGTCGGTCATGGGCTACGTCAAGGGCCGGATCGACCTCAAAAACCACACCCTGACCGTCGAGAAAGGCGGCCGGGTGGACGGGGACATTGTCGTCAACGAGCTCAATCTCTACGGTTCGGTCAACGGCAACGTCTACGCCTCGAGCCGGGTCTTCGTCGCCGCCGAGGCGCTCATGAGGGGTGATATCACCGCCGCCCGGATTTCGATTTCGGACGGAGCCGTGTTCAAGGGAAGCATCAAGATGGAAGACACGCTGGAGAAAGTCTTCCCCGCCAAGGAAAAATCCGAAGCCAAGCCGCCCAAGGAAAAGGCCAAACACAAGAAAGAGGAAGGCGACTCCCTCATCTCCTGAGCGGCGCGACACCCCTTAACGGAAACGCCGCTCGAATCCGATGCCTCTTCCGCTATTCGCCCGGGGGAGAATCCTGCGACAAATTCTCTCCAGCCCGCGTCGGCGCCCGTCGCTCCGGGCGCGGGGCGGGATGATATAATGGCCTTGATGCGGCCGTTCAATCTCCACGCCGATTTTACGCCCCAAGGCGACCAGGACCAGGCCATCCGCTCCCTTGACGAGGGGCTTCGCGCCGGCGTCCGCCGGCAGACGCTCCTGGGAGTCACGGGCTCGGGCAAGACGTTCACCATGGCCAACGTCATCGCCAGGTCCGGGCTTCCCTGCCTTGTCATCTCCCACAACAAGACGCTGGCCGCCCAGCTCTATCAGGAATTCCGGCGTTTCTTCCCTCAAAATGCGGTGGGATATTTCGTCAGCTACTACGACTACTACCAGCCCGAGGCCTACATCCCCGCCTCCAACACCTACATCGCCAAAGAAGCCACAATCAACGACGAGATCGACCGCCTGCGCCTCAGCGCCACGAACGCCCTGTTCCAGCGCCGGGACGTGATCATCGTCGCTTCCGTGTCCTGCATATACGGTATCGGAGAGCCGGAGACCTACCGCTCCCAGAGCTTCCGCCTGGAGCGGGATCAGCCCGTCGTGCGGCGGGACATCCTCCGGAGCCTGGTCAATATGCAGTACGAGAGGCAGGACGCCGAGTTCAAGCGCGGCGGCTTCCGGGTGCGGGGCGACGTCGTGGACATCTTCCCCTCCTACGAGGAGTTCGCCTTCCGCCTCGAGCTCGAGGACGGCCGCGTGGCGCGCCTGGCGTCCATCGATCCCCTCCTGGGCCGGGAGCTCGAGACATTCGATTCGATCCTCATTCGCCCGCGCACGTTCTTCTCCACGCCCCGCGACGTCCTCGAAGAGGCCGTACGGGGAATCGAGCGGGAGCTCGACGAGCGCATTGCCTTCTTCAAGGACCAAGGCCGTCTCCTCGAGGCCGAGCGCATCGAGACACGGACGCTCTTCGACCTCGAGATGCTCCGTGAGTTCGGGTTCTGCCCCGGCATCGAGAACTACTCCCTGTACCTCAGCCGCCGCCGGACGGGCGAGCCGCCCCACACTCTTCTCGAATATTTTCCCGGCGATTTCCTGACGATCATCGACGAATCCCACGTCACTATTCCCCAGCTCGAGGGCATGTATCACGGCGACCGCTCGCGCAAACTCACCCTCGTCGAGCACGGATTCCGCCTCCCCTCGGCCCTGGACAACCGTCCCCTGAGCTTCAAGGAATTCGAGGAACGCGTGGGACGGACGATCGCCGTCTCGGCCACACCCGGGCCCTACGAACTCCGGACAAGCGAGGGCCGCGTGATCGAGCAGGTCATCCGGCCCACAGGGCTGACCGATCCCGAAGTCGAGGTCCGGCCGGCGAGGGGCCAGGTGGACGACCTCCTGGCCGAGATCCAGGCGCGCGCAGAGAGAAACGAGCGGACGCTCGTCACCACCCTGACCAAGAAAATGGCCGAGGACCTGACCCAGCGCTACCACGAGCTCGGCCTGAGGGTCCGCTACCTCCATTCCGAGATCGACGCCCTGGAACGGGTTCGGATCCTCCGCGACCTGCGCAAGGGGGTGTTCGACGTCCTGGTGGGCATCAATCTCCTTCGCGAGGGGCTCGACCTGCCCGAAGTGTCCCTCGTGGCCGTCCTCGACGCGGACAAAGAAGGCTTCCTCCGTTCGGCGACCTCCCTCATCCAGACCTTCGGCCGCGCGGCGAGGCACGTCTCCGGTCGGGTCCTTCTTTACGCCGACACGGTCACCGATTCCATGCGCCGGGCCATAAGCGAGACCGACCGCCGGCGGGCGATCCAGAAGGAGTTCAACCGCCGCCACGGCATCACGCCCCAGTCCATCCGCAAGAAAATCGACGAAGTGCTGTCGAGCGTCTTCGAGCGCGATTACCTGGACATCACCCGCGTGGCCGAGGACAAAGACATTTATCTCTCTCCCGAGAAGAGAAAGGCGCGGATCGAGAGTCTGGAAAAAAAGATGGCCGCCGCGGTCCGGGCGCTGGAGTTCGAGGAGGCCGCCCGCCTGCGCGACGAAATCCGGCGCCTGAAGCAACGGGAAGTCGAATGGGGAGCCTGAGGGCATGGCCGGGAGCGAATTGAAGCGCCGCCTGGGAGAGCTGCCCGACAAGCCGGGGATATATTTCTTCAAGAACGCCGCCCACGAGATCATCTACATCGGCAAGGCCGGATCGCTTCGCGACCGGGTCGCCTCCTACTTCCAGTCCGACGCCGACCGCAAAGTGCGGGCCATCGTCTCCGAAACCGCGGACCTCGATTTTCTCCTCACCGGCTCCGAGGTCGAGGCCGCGTTCTTGGAGAGCAACTACATCCGGCGCTATCAGCCCAAGCACAACCTGCGGCTCAAGGACGACAAGAGCTTTCCCTACATCAAGGTCACCCTGGCCGAACGCTGCCCGGGCGTCTATTTCAGCCGCCGCGTTGAGAAGGACGGAAGCCGCTATTTCGGCCCCTATGCTCCCGCCCGTCGGGCGCGGCAGGCCGTCCGCCTCGTCAACCGTTTCTTCGGCCTCCGGAGCTGCGAGGAGGCCGTGTTCCGAAACAGGAAGCGCCCCTGCCTGGAGCACGAGCTCGGATTCTGCTCGGCGCCCTGCGTGGGCCGGATTAGCGACAGCGAATACGCCGCCGGCGTGCGGCAGGCCCTGCTTTTTCTCGATGGCCGGCGGCGCGAGCTCCTGCCCGCTCTCCGGGAGCGGATGCGTCAGGCGGCCGAAAGGCAGGAGTTTGAGATGGCCGCCCGGTGGCGGGACTTCATCCGGGCCGTCGAGGATTTGAGCCACAAGCCTCGCTTCATCTCGCCCGGCGGGGAGGACAAGGACATCGTCGGCTTCAGCCGCCGCGGAAGCCGTGCGGCGGTCCACGTCTTCTTCATGAGAACAGGAAAAGTCAGCGAATCAGAGGAAGTCCGCCTTGAGGCTCCTCCGGGAGTCTCCGAAAAAGCGCTTTTAAACCGCTTCCTCCGAGACTTTTACCACCCCAGCCGACCGATCCCGGACACGATCCTCCTTCCCTTCAACCCCCAGGCCTTGAAAACCTTCGAGCGCGGGCTGTCGCGACGGAAGGGTAGGCGCGTCCGCGTTCTGACTCCGGAAAAAGGCGCCAACCGGAGGATCGTGGAGCTGGCCGTGAGGAATGCGGAAAAAATTCTTTCCCCCCGGGCGACGGCCCAAGCGCCGCCCGTCCTGGCCGAGCTTCAAGAAACCCTCGGACTCCCCTCCCTCCCGCGGCGCATCGAAGGGTTCGATGTCTCCAATACGGGGGCAACGGAGACGGTCGGCTCCTCGGTGTCGTTCGTCGACGGTGAACCCGACAAGAACGGCTATCGCCGGTACAAGATAAAAACGGTTCGGGGTCCCAACGACGTCGCCGGACTGAGAGAAATCATCGGCCGCCGCCTCGCGCGCCTGAAGACCGAAGGGCCGGATGTCGGATGGCTGCCGGACCTCATTTTGGTCGACGGCGGACCGGGGCAGCTCCAGGCCGCCCGGCAGGCGCTTTTCGAGCTCAAGCTGGTCGGATTGCCGGTCGCCTCCCTGGCCAAGAAAAACGAGATCGTGTTCACGGCGCGTTTCAAGGAGGGTCTGAACCTGCCCCGAAGTTCGGCGGCCCTGAAGCTTCTCCAGCGCGTCCGCGACGAAGCCCACCGCTTCGCCGTTTCGTTTCACCGCCGGCGCCGCGGCCGCGCGAGTCTTGGGTCGTTCCTGGACGGCGTGCCGGGCCTCGGGCCCAAAAAAAAGAACGCTTTGCTGGCCGAATTCAAGAGCGTCGAAAGGATACGGAATCTCCCGGAGACGGAGCTCGCCCGGCTGGTGGGCAGGCGTGCGGCCCGATCACTGCGGCAAAAAATTCAATCCGAGGAGGCGGAAGATGATCGTCGGCGTCGGGATTGACCTCATCGAAGTGGAGCGGGTGAAGAAAGCCCTGGACGAACATCCCCGCTTCGCCGACCGCGTTTTCACCCCCCAAGAAGTCCGCTACAGCTCGGGCAAGAAGAACGCCGCCCAGCACCTGGCCGCCCGTTTCGCGGCCAAGGAGGCCTTCTTCAAGGCGCTGGGCCGGAGAATCCCCTGGGCCGATGTCGGCGTCGTCAACCTGGACTCGGGCCGGCCCATTTTGGAAGTCAAGGACGCCCGCGCCCTGGGATTCGCCAAGATCCATGTCTCCCTCAGCCACCTGAAAACCTATGCCCAGGCCGTGGTCATCCTTGAAAAATGACATTCCATACAAAGGACAAATCCGACTTTCGCGCTTTTCACACATCCTGAAAGGCGAATAAGGTCGCAAAAGCATTATCAAGGAATCGAAACAAGCCCTTGAGGACTTTAATTTATTGAATATATTAAAATTACTGAGGCCCGGCCCCTATTGACAGGGAGGCGTGGCGACTTTATACTCCCCCGCTGATGATCGTCGAATTCCTTCAAAACGCCGGCATCCCCCCCTGGCTGGCCACTCTGTTCGTGGCCATGCTGCCCATCTTCGAGCTCCGAGGCGCCATACCGGTCGGAAATCAGGTGCTCGGCCTGCCGCTGTCCCAGGCGGTGGCGATATCGGTCGTCGGCAATATGCTGCCCATCGTTCCCGTCCTTCTGCTCTTGGGCCCGGTATCGAAAGGCCTCTCCCGTTGGAAGCCCTTCAGGAAATTCTTCGAGTGGCTCTTTGCCCGGACTCGGAGCAAGAGCGACGTCATCCGGAAATACGAGCTGATCGGGCTCATGCTTTTCGTTTCCGTGCCGCTGCCCGTCACCGGGGCCTGGACCGGGGCGGTGGCCGCCTTTCTTTTCGGCATCCGTTTCTGGCCGGCTTTGGGGGCCATCTTCCTGGGCGTATTGATCGCCGGGACGATCATCACCACCCTGGTGCTCATGGGGATCTGGGGAGCGATCGTCGCCGGACTGGCGCTCTCCTTACTGGCGGCCGGAGCGGTCTGGCGGGCGGTCAGGTCGAGAAAGGTCTAGCAGGAGAGGCCAGGTCTCTGCAGGCGCTGTCGAGACAAACATCAAAAGAGGAGTCGGACGAGAAGACTCAGCAGGACGGCCACGGTCAGGCTGAGCGCCGCGGACAGCAGCGCCACGCGCCGGCCCAGCTCCTTCCACAGGATGCCGAACGTCGACAGGCAGGGAATGAAGAAATTGACGAACACGACGAAGACGAGAATCTGCTGGCGGGTGAGGAATCCCAGGAGCTCCTGGTAGCCGACTCCCAGGGCCTGGAGCATCATCACCAGCGACAGCTCCTTGCGCAGGAAACCGAAAACCAGGGTCACTCCCAGCTCGCGGGGCAGGCCCAGGCCGTGAACGACGAGCGGCGAGAGAACGGCGTTCAGGACGGCGTCGGCGCCGAAATACTGCAACAGGCTGAGGAACACGCTGCCGGCGACGAGCAGTGGCCAGGCGAACTTGAAGAAGGCCATGAGTTGGATCCAGGTCTTGCGAACCATGTTCTTCAGGGAGGGGGCCTTCAGGGAGGGAATCTCCAGGATCAACCCCGGCGAGGACTGCCGGTAGAACGCCGTGATCACCCGCCCGAGAACGGCGACGACGAGCATGTTGACGACGTACAGACCCAGGGCCCACCACGGCCCGAGAAACGCGGCCACAAGGGCGAGGATGATCATCGTCCGGGCGGAACAGGGAATGAAAGGAATGAGAAGACCGGTGATGACCCGGTCCCTCCGCGATTCCAGGATCCGGGTGGCCATGACCGCCGGAACGTTGCAGCCGAAGCCTATGAGAAAGGGGGAGACGGACTTGCCGTGGAGGCCGATTCTGTGCATGAAGGTGTCTAGCAAAAATCCGGCCCGGGCCAGGTATCCGACGTCTTCCAGGAGGGCCATGAGGAAAAGAAGCGGCACAAAATAGGGAAGGACGATGGCCACGCCGCCGCCTACGCCCTGGACGAAGCCGTCGGCCAGATGGAAGCCCAGGCCGTCGCCCAGGCTCCGGGCCAGAAGGCCTCTGAGGCTTTGAAAAGGCTCAAGGAGGAGGTTTTCCAGGAAATTGCCCGCCAGAAAAATGACGAAGAAAAATCCCAGGAGAACGGCCAGGAGAACCGCATATCCCAGGAAGGGATGCATGATGATGCCGTCCAGCTTCTCCAGAGGAGGCACCCGATGCTCATGACGGACCTGGGCGCAGTCCTCGAAAATTTTCAAGGCCAGATGATGGCGCTCGGCGGATATGACCTCGTAAGCCGGTTTTCCCCGCGCCTCCTCGATCTCTTTCCTGACCCGGTCGAGAACGGCTTTCAGCCGGGGTTGGGTTTCGGACAGGAGACGGTTGAAACTGAGGTCCTCGGACTCGATCATCTTGACCGCGGTGAAACGTTTGTTGACCGTGAGAGGGAATCCGTGGGCCAAAGCCTCTTCCAGTTGAAGGATCCGCGACTCGACATCCTTGGACCAGGGCGCCGCCGCCGGCATGCCCTCTCCCGTGTCGAGAATTTCGAAGACTTTAGCCAGCAGCTCCTTGATGCCGCGGCCTCGAAGGGCCACGGTGGGCACGATGGGCAGGCCGAGGCAGGACTCGAGCTCGCCGATGTCTACATGGATGCCCTTCCTCTCGGCCAAGTCGGTCATGTTCAGGGCGATGACCATGGGCCGCCTGAGCTCCATGAGCTCGAGGGTCAGTTCCAGGCTTCGTCCCAGGATCGAGGCATCGATGACATTGATGATGACATCGGGCTTTTCCTGGAAGAGATGGGCCAGGGCGGCTTTTTCGGCGGGTTCCTGAGGGTTGAGCGAATACGTTCCCGGAAGGTCCACGACGCTCAGGACCCGCCCTTGGGCGATCACCCGGCTGTGCGTGTGCTTGACGGTCGTCCCGGGGAAGTTCGACGTCTCCGCTTTCAGCCCGGCGATCGCGTTGAAGAGCGTGCTCTTCCCGCAATTGGGCTGGCCGACGAAAACCAGTACAGGCGCTTCAGCGCTCATCGAGGCGCTCGACGACGATCTTCTGGGCGACTCCCCTTCCCAGGGCTATGCACGTGTCCGAGGCCAGGTTGCGGACCAGGACGGGACCGCGCAGGATCGCCTGGGATTGAAGCTCGATCGTGTCTTCGATGTGCAATCCCAGGGAAAACAGCCTCTGCCTCACGCCGTACCCCCCGTCGATCGAAACCACCCGCAGGGGGACGCCCGAGGGAGCTTGGGCAAGAATTACGGTTCCGCTTCTCTTTGTTTTATGTTGAATCACGGCCGACTTTCCAAATGAGAAGTTTTCGCAATTACATACTACGGCATAACCCGCAGAAAATCAAGCCCCCTTTTTTTCCCATCTTCCGTGGGTTGAAGGGCAAGGAAGGGAGGCCGGCTTCCCAAAAAAAATGTATGTGAACCTATTTTTTCCGGATTTTCGTCGGACCGGATCAGTCCTTCTTCATGACGTCGGCCAAAAGGTCCATGTAGTCCGCCAGAAGCCGGGTGATGAGGTAGTTCTTCCTGACGATCTCCCGGCCCGCGGTCCCGAGCCTCCGGCCCAGATCCTTGTCTTCCAGGATCCGGACGATGCGGTCGGCGAATCCGTCCTCGTCCCTCGCGTCGAGGAGGAAGCCGCTGACTCCGTCCTGGATCTGAAGGGGGATGCCGCCGACGTTCGAGGCCACCACGGGCTTGTACTTCCAGAGCGCCTCGGCCACGGTCAGCCCGAAACCTTCCTTCAAGGATTTCTGGATGATGACGCTCGCGGTCCTTTGAAGGGCGTTGACGAGAATGTTGTTTTCCACGGTCAGAAGGATGACTTTCTTCTCCTCGATCATCCGGTTCGCCTTCCGCTCGATCTGTTCGTAGACTTTCATCCCCTCCGGGTCGTCCGTTGCCATGCTCCCGCACAGGACGAGCCGGCAGTCGACGCACTCCCTGACCTTGTTGAAGACGCGGAGCGCCCCTTCGGGATCCTTGTGACGGTCGAAGCGCGAAATCTGGGCCAGAATCGGCTTGTCGGTGGGGACGCCGTACTTCCGGAGATACTTCTGGACATCCTCCTCGGACAGATCCATGTTCTTGGGCGTCAAGGGATCGATCGCCGGAGCGATGACGCGCTGCGGGACCGGCAGGTCCGGCTTCCGGTACCGCTCGTGGGAAATCACGACCTGGTCGTAGCGGAGGATGAACTTCTTGAGGAATTCCCACAGCTCGGGCCGGGGGGCGGAAAGATCGATGTGGCAGCGCCAGATCCAGGGTTGTTTCTTGCGGTAATAAAAGATGAGCGGCAGAGGCTGGGGATCGTGGACGATCACACAGTCGTGATTGAGATGGTTGAAAACCGAAAACGTCTCGCTGGCCTGGACGTAAAGACGCCGCTTGACCTCGGTGAGGTTGATCCGGTCGCCCTGGAGCGCGTTGTGGAATTTCTTCGTGATCATGAAGAAGTCGGGCGATCCGTAAAAAGTCCGCCATTCGGCATACAGCCCCGCGTCGTTCATGAGCGGCAGGAGCGAGTAGAGGATTTCGGCCACCCCTCCCCCTTGGAATGTCGAATTGAAATGAACGATATGGCGCTCATAGAAGTTCGAAGCCTTGCTGTAGATCCTGGCGATCTCCGCGTCGTCGACGATTCGGTTGTAGTCGGAAAGCTTCCTCACTGTCTAACTCCCTAATTGGATGAGCAATGCGCGGCAGGCCTCGACTCCCTTCAGGGTGAACCGCGCCGAGGTCGGCCCGGAGCCGATTTTCAACGAGAAGGCCGACGGCGGAAGGACGGCGAAGACGTCCTCGTCCGTCCTGTCGTCCCCGACCGAGAGGATGAAATCCCAGTCGCCCCGTTCAAGGAAACGGCGGACGGACCGTCCCTTGTTGACCCCCGTATTGCGGACCTCGAGGAGCTTGTTCCCCTCCAAAATCTCCAGGTTCTGCTCGGCGGTCATCGACCTGAGGTCCGTCTTCAACTCCCGGGCCCGGTAGGCGGCCAGGACATCGTTCGCTTTCCGGTAATGCCAGACCAGGGAAAACCTCTTTTCCTCGACGAAGGCTCCCGGAGTCCGGTCGGCGTACTGTTGCAGCAAACCGCGGATCTCATGCTTCCATTCCTGCCGCAGCGTCTCGATCTCTTTCCATTCTTCCCCGGGATTCTTCAGCAGGGCTCCATGCTCGGCGATGAGCCCGAGGTTGAGACCTCCAAACCAGCCCTCGAGCGTCGGGGCGTCGCGGCCGCTGACGATGACGACCAGGTTTCCGCTCTCCTTCCCGAGTCTCTCAAGCAGGGACAGGAGCTCCGGGTCGGGCTTGGCCATCTCGGGCTTCAGGACGAAGGAAACCAGCGAGCCGTCATAGTCGAGAAGCAACAGCCGCTTCCGGGCGCGGCGGTAGCGCGTCAGAATGTTCTTGCGGTTTTCATCATCCAGGGTGCGGGCCGCCAGTTCCTCGCCGACTTTCCTCGCCCGGCCGAGCTCGGAGAGGAAATCCTGAGCCCAGCGCTGGACGGTGTAGCTTTCGATCCGCCGGCGCATCAGCCGGTTCCGTTCGGCCTGCGCCCCGAGGTCGAGCGAGAGGGCCTCGCGGATGGCCTCGGCGATTTGTTCCCGGTTGTTGGGATTGACAAGAATCGCGTCGTTCAATTCCCTCGAGGCCCCGGCCATCTCGCTGAGGATCAGAACGCCGCTGCCGTCCGTCCGGGCGGCCAGGTATTCCTTGGCGATGAGATTCATGCCGTCGCGCAGGGGCGTCACCAGGGCCACATCCGCGGCGAGATAATAGGCCGACAGGGCTTCAAAAGGGAAGGCCCGGTAGAGATACTGGATCGGCACCCAGCCGATCGAGCCGAACCGGCCGTTGATCCGGCCGACGAGCTCATCCACCTCTTTCTTCAGGCGGGCGTAGGCCGGGACCGCCGTCCGGGACGGAACGGCGATGAGGATGAGCGTGACCTTGTCGCGCCAAGCGGCGTTCTTCTCCAGAAACAGCTCGAAGGCCTCCAGCCGCTGGGGGATGCCTTTCGTGTAGTCCAGCCGGTCCACGGAAAGGACGATTTTTCTTCCACTGCCGCGCTTGGAGATCCTGGCCAAATCCTCCCGAACCTTGGGCAGGGAAGCGGCGGAGGCGAAACGCTCGAAGTCGATCCCCATGGGAAAGGCGTCGACCTTGACGGCCCGGTTTTCCACGGGGATCTGCCATTGGTCGTGCTCGATGTCGAGGATCTGCGAGACGCTTTCCAAAAAATGATGGGCATAGCTGAAGGTATGAAATCCGACCAGATCCGCGCCGAGCAGCCCGCGCAGAAGCTCCTCGCGCCAGGGGAGCAGGCGAAAGATCTCGAAACTCGGAAAAGGGATGTGAAGAAAGAACCCGATCGTGGCCCCGGGCACCCGGCGACGGAGCAATTCCGGAAGGAGAAGGAGGTGATAATCATGGACCCAGATCCTGTCGCCGGGCCGGACAAGACGGGCGGCTTCCTCGGCGAACCTTTCGTTGACCCTTCTGTAGGCCGCCCAGTAGGTCTTGCTGTAGGCGGCGTGCAGGGGAAAATAATGGAACAGGGGCCAGATCGTCCTGTTGGCAAACCCGTGATAATAGTTGTCGATTTCGTAGCTCGAAAGGTAAATCGGATGGCAGGAATCCTTCGTCAGCCGATTCCGGATCTCCCGGCCCTCCGGGCTATCGGGCCCCGCAAAGGCGATTCCCGGCCAACCGACCCAGGCGCAGGGGCTGGTTTTGGAGAACTGGGCGAGGCCCGTCGCCAACCCGCCGACGCTCGATTCGAACACCAGGGCATTGCCTCTTCTCACCGCGCTGACGGGGAGACGGTTGGATATCGTGATCAACATTGTCGGCGAAACGAATAAAAGGCGGATTCTTTTTCACTTTAACCGAAGGCCGGAGGAAATTCAAGGCCGCCGCCGGCCTCCTCCGATCACCGGGTCTGATTTTATTAAAAAAATCAGCAAGAACGGGAAGAAATTCCCTTATAACAACGTCTAAATCAACCTAGGGAGGCGCGCTCCAGGGCCCGCATCCCGGCTTGTTTTTTGACAAATTCTTATAAAAATGATAGGTTTTGTTGTCATCACTCGGATGGGCCGCAACGCCGGCCGGAGAAAATCACTCCGCCACGACGGCCCGGGTGTAACCCCGGAGTCGCGCCGCGAGCTTGCGGGATCACCAGACCCGCCCGAATGAGCCCCAGGAGGAACATCATGCCCTTTCGAGGAAAAGCCGTTATTCTGGCCGTCCTCTTCTCCGCCTTTCCGGCTCTTGCGCTTTCGCCCGAACAAAACGAGGACGCCGTTCTCCGCTTGTCGCTTGAAGAGTGCATCCACAAGACGCTGAAAAACAACCTCGGTCTGGCCGCCGAGGTTCTCACGCCTGAGCTGGCCGACGTTTCCGTGACGCTGGCCGGGGAGAAATTCCTGCCGTTCCTGTCCTTCAGCTATGCGCAGCAGGATCAGAATTCGGCCTCCTATTCCTTTCTGGACGCCTCGGAGATGGTTTCCACTCTTCAAAACGACAACACCGCCCTGTTTTCCCAGCTCCTGCCCACCGGCGGGAGCCTGACGGCCAGTCTGACCCGATACAAGACCGAAACCAACCGAAGGTTCCAGAGCATCAATCCCCGCTACGGCAGCACGCTGCGGTTCTCCTTCAGCCAGCCCCTCCTCAGGGATTTCGGCTTCAAGATGAGCCGCCGGGAGATCCTCCTGGCCAAGAACAACCGCGACATCTCGGAGCAGAATCTCGCCCAGGTCTTGGAGGATACGGTCTATGCCGCCGAGAGCGCTTACTGGAACCTCGTCTACAGCATCGAAAACTTGAAAGTCAGGCGCCAGTCCCTGAAGCTCGCCCAGGAGCTGCTGGAGAAGAACAGGGCCGAAATCGAAGCCGGCGTCCTCCCGCCCATAGAAATCCTGACCGCGGAATCGGACGTCGCCACCCGGACGGCGGACATCCTGGAAGCCGAAGCCATGGTCAACAACAGCGAGGATCTGCTGAAGACGATCATCAACCTGCCGGCCGAAAGGGATGACGCCGAAACCGTCCGGCTCGTCCCGACCGACAGCCCGACGGTCGTCGGCGAGGAATGCGTCCTCGAGCGCTGCCTTCAGGAAGCCATGGACAACCGTCCCGACCTCCAGGCGGCCCGGATCGATCTCCGGAACAGGGACCTCAACCTGAGCTATGCCCGGAACCAGCTCTTTCCCGACCTCCGCCTCCAAGCGTCCTACTGGAGCCCGGGCATATCGGGCGACCAGATCATTTATGAGGGCGGAAACGCCCTGACCGGACAAATCATCGGCACGATTCCCGGACCGAGCAGCGACGCGCTCAAGGACGCCCTCCGTTTCAAGTACAAGAACTGGTCCGTGGGTCTGACGCTCAACTATTCGCTGGACAACCTTCTGACCAAGGCGTCCTACGCTCTTTCCAAGCTGAGCTTCGATCAGGCCCGCCTGAGACTCAAGAATCAGGAACAGCAGATTTTTCTGGAAGTCAAAACAGCCGTCCGGGCCGTCCAGACCGACTCCCAACGGGTCGAAGCCTATCGCGCGGCTCGCGAACTGGCCGAGAAAAAGCTCGAAGCCGAGGAGGAGAAATTCAAGGTCGGCCTGAGCACGAATTATTTCGTCCTTCAATACCAACGTGACCTGGCCGCCGCTCTCATCATGGAGCTCAAAGCCAGAGTCGATTATAATATCTCCCTGGCCAACCTCAAGCGCGTCCAGGGCAAAGGACTGGAAGACGGAAGGATCGCCGTCGGCCGGACCGCCAAGGAAATCCGGGAAAGAATCGAAAGTCTATGACCGACGAAAGCGCCCGGCCGCGGGGCGGAACAAGCGCGGCCGACAATCGGAGAAAGAATCAACCCATGATCGCCAATTTCAAGACCAGGTATCTCACGAAAAAAAACATCGTCCTGGCCGCGGGCGTGATCGTCCTCGGCTTTGTGATTTTCCGCATCCTGCAGTCCGTGCTGGGCGGCGGAGAAGAGGGCCGGGGTCCCAGGGGATTCGCCGTCGCCGTGGAGGTGGCGCCCGTCGAAACGGGATCCATCCGGGATGTCGGTCAGTTCGCCGGGACGCTCATTCCCAAGTCGGAAATCATGATCGCGCCCAAGATTTCGGGACGGCTCAACCGTTTGCTGATCGACATCGGAGACACGGTCGGGCGCGGTCAGCTCGTAGCCGTGCTCGAGGACGAGGAATATCAACAGCAGCTCCTCCAGGCCGAAGCGGATCTCCGCGTCGCCCGGGCGAATCTCGAGGAAGCGGAAAGCTCGCTCGAGACGGCTCGCCGCGATCTCGAACGGGCCCGGACGCTCCACCAGAAAGGCATCCAGTCGGACTCCCAGCTCGACGCCGTCGCCGCCCAATACGAAGCCCAGGAAGCCAGGAACAAAGTGGCGGCCGCCCAGCTGGCCAACAAAGAGGCGGCCCTCGAAACCGCCCGCGTCCGCCTGTCCTACACGCGCATCACGGCCACCTGGGAAAGGGGCAGCGAAACCCGTTATGTCGGGGAACGTTTTGTCGACGAGGGGGCGCTGCTGTCGCCCAACACTCCCCTGCTGTCCATCATCGAGCTCCACCCCCTGACGGCCGTCGTCTTCGTCACGGAAAAGGATTATTTCCGTCTGAAGGTCAACCAGAAAACGACCATCACCAGCAGCGCCTTTCCGGGCCGGACGTTCGAGGGCCGGGTCGTCAGGATCGCTCCCCTCTTGAAGGAAGCCTCCCGTCAGGCCCGCGTGGAGATTGAAATTCAAAACCCCGAAAAGCTCCTCAAACCCGGCATGTTCATCAACACCCAGGTCGAGTTCACCCGCCGGGAAAAAACGACGATCGTCCCCTTCAGCGCCCTGGTCAACAGGAACGGACATCAGGGAGTTTTTATCGCCGACATCCAGGAGAACAAAGCCCTGTTCACGCCGGTCAAAGTCGGCATCGTCCAGGGCGAGCGGGCGGAAATCCTGGAGCCGCCCCTGGCTCCGGCTCACGTGGTCACCCTGGGTCATCACCTCTTGGAAGACGGGGCGAACATCCTCCTGCCGCATAGGGAATCCCCCGCCGGAAAGCCGGGCAAACAGCCGCCGGCGAAAAAGCCCCGCAGCCAGTAAGCCCCGCCCCCGGAGGAACATCATGAACATCTCCGATTTTTCGATCCGACGCCCCGTGTTCACCGTCATGCTGATGCTGATCATCGTCGCCGTCGGCATCGTATCCGTCACCCGGCTGCCCATCGATCTCATGCCGGAGATCAGCTACCCCACCCTCAACATCATCACCTCCTACCCGAACACCGGCCCCGAGGAGATGGAGCAAATCATCACCCGGCCGATCGAGGAGGCGATGAGCGCCGTCCCGGGCGTGGAGGAGGTCTTCTCGGTCTCCTCGACGGGGAGCAGCACCGTGCGGGTCATGTTCGATTGGGGCACCGACCTGGACGCGGCGGCCGACGACATCCGGGAGCGGCTGGACAGGGTCGTCCCCCGGCTGCCCGAAGAGGTCACCCGGCCGATGCTGCGGAAATTCGATCCGGCCATGTTTCCCATCCTCATGCTGGGCGTGGTGAGCAATCTCGATCCCATCCAGATACGGCGGCTCATTGACGAGCAGATTTCCTATCGCATCGAGCGCGTCCCGGGCGTCGCCTCGGTCGACATCTACGGCGGACTGACCCGTGAGATCCAGGTCAACCTCCTGACCGACAAGATCAAGGCCCTCGGCCTGTCTCTCGACCAGGTCATCAACAAGATCCGCCAGGAAAACATCGATCTTCCGGCGGGCACGATCGAAAGAGGACCTTACGAAGTCATGATCCGAGTCCCCGGCATCTACACCAATCTGGATGAAATCCGGGACACGGTTGTGGCCTTCCGCGAAGGAGTCCCCATTCAGTTGAAGGATATCGCCAGCGTCGAGGACACGCATCAGAGGATCACGCGCGTGGCCAGAATCAACGATAAGACCGGGACGCGGATCGCCATCTACAAGCAGTCGGGAAAGAACACGGTGGCCGTGGCCGAGGGCGTGTTGAAAGAGATGGAAAGCATCCAGCGGGACCTGCCCCAAATTCAAATCGTCCCCGTCAGGGACAGCGCCCAGTACATCAAGAACGCCATCAACAACGTGAGCTCGGCGGCCCTGTACGGCGGCCTGCTGGCCGTTCTGGTTCTCCTCTTCTTTCTGGTCAACGTCCGCAGCACGCTCGTCATCGCCACCGCCATCCCCATTTCAATCATCGCCACCTTCGGGCTGATCTATTTCGGGGGATTCACCCTGAACATCATGACCCTGGGCGGGCTGGCCCTCGGCATCGGGATGCTGGTCGACAACGCCATCGTCGTCTTGGAGAACATCTACCGCCACAAGGAGAGCGGGATTCCGCCCCGCCGGGCGGCTCTTATCGGCACCCAGGAAGTCTCGGCCGCCATCCTAGCCAGCACGCTGACGACGATCGCCGTTTTTCTGCCCATGGTCTTCGTCCGAGGCATGTCGGGGATCATGTTCAAACAGCTGGCTTACGTGGTCACGTTCTCTCTCCTCTGCTCGCTCGTCGTGGCCCTGACCCTGGTGCCCATGCTCTACAGCCGCATTCTCCGCTCCTCGACGCCCCTTCCGGCCGGAGGCGGAGGCCGGTCGGCCCGGCTGGCGGCCGCCATCCGCCGGGGCTTCGGCCGAATGGAAGACGTCTATAAAAAAATGCTTCACTACTCACTCGATCACCGCTGGCAGGTCTTGGGAGCGGCCGCTCTTCTTCTTACCGGCAGCATCGCCCTTACGAAACTGGTGGGAAGCGAATTCATGCCCTCCACCGACGAGGGAGAAGTCCGGGTCACGGTGGAAATGGAAGTCGGGACCCGGCTGGGCGTCATGGACGAGCGGGTCAAGGAGGTCGCGGACATCGTTCGCCGGGAAGTCCCGGAGCTTGAAACCATCGAGGAAAGCGCCGGCTCAGGGGGCTGGAGAAGAGGGGCCACCACGGGAAACGTCACCGCCAGGCTCGTTCCCAAGTCGCTGCGGTCCCGATCGAGCGAGCAGATCGCTTTCGACCTCCGCACGAAATTGATGAACATCCCGGGTGTCATCATCCGCACCCGGGCCGGCGGAGGCATGTTCTTCATGCGCGGCGGCGGCGGCCAGGAGCGGATCCAGGTCGAAATCCGCGGCTACAACCTGGAGACGGGCGACGCTCTTTCCCAACAGGTCAAAAAAATCGTCGAAAACGTGCCGGGCATCACGGACGTCTCCGTGAGCCGCGAAACGGGCAATCCCGAGGAACTGTTCGTCATCGACCGGCAGGCGGCCGCCGACAGGAAGCTGACGGTGACCCAGATCGGGGAATTGATCCAGACCGTCCTGTCCGGGAAGCAGGCCAGCATGTTCCGCGAGGGCGGACAGGAGTACCGCATTCTCGTCAAGGTCAAGGATTCGGAGTTCATGGACATCGACGACATCCTCGACTTGACTCTGACCAACGCCGACGGAACGCAGGTCAGCCTGAGGAACGTGGTCGAGGTCCGTCCCGAGCGCGGCCCCCTCCGGATCGAGCGTCGGGACCGCGAACGGGTGTTCACGATTTCGGCCGACTACGCCGGCCGCAAGATGAGCGCGGTTTTGGCGGACATCCGGGCCGGCCTTCGCACCGTGCCCGTCCCCCGCGATTTCAGCATCGGTTTCGCCGGGGACTACGAGGAGCAAAAAAAGGCCAACCGCGAGCTGCTGATGAGCATCATCCTCGCCCTGCTCCTGGTCTACATGATCATGGCCATGCTTTACGAATCGGCGCGCGACCCGTTCATCGTCATGTTCTCCGTGCCGCTGGCGGCCATCGGCGTCATCCTCATGCTCTTCCTGACCAACACGACCTTCAATGTCCAGTCCTATATCGGCTGCATCATGCTCGGCGGCATCGTGGTCAACAACGCCATCCTTCTCGTGGACTACACGAATCTTCTCCGGCGGCGGGACAAGATGCCGGTCCGGGAGGCCGTGGAAGAAGCCGGCCGCCGGCGCCTGCGCCCGATCTTGATGACGGCCAGCACGACCATCATGGCCATGATCCCCCTCGCCCTGGGACTCCAGGAGGGCGGAGAGGCCCAGGCGCCCATGGCCCGCGCCGTCGTGGGAGGCCTGTTGAGCTCGACATTGATCACTCTCATCGTCGTGCCCGTCGTTTACAGCTTCTTCGAAGGCCGGTCCGAGAAAAAGAAACAGAAGGGCTGAAGACCGCGGGAACCGCGTTCGCCGTCCCGGCGCCCGTCGGCGAGTTCGGAGCGGATTCCGCCCCGTGAAATTGACTTCCGGGGGTCGTTCATGTATAAGATATCAAATGTTTAAGTGGCTCCTGAGAAAAATCTTCGGGACTCCCGACGAACGCCTCCTGAAAAAACTCAGGCCCATCGTCTCGGCGGTCAATGAAATCGAGCCCCGCATCCAACCCCTGACCGACGACCAGCTCAAGGCCAAGACCGCCGAATTCAAGGAAAAGCTCGGACAGGGCGCCTCCCTGGACGACATCCTGGTCGAGGCCTTCGCCGTCGTCCGCGAGATGGCCCGGCGCAAGACGGGCATGCGCCACTTCGACGTCCAGATCGTTGGGGGCGCCGTCCTCCATCAGGGGCGCATCGCCGAGATGAAGACGGGCGAGGGCAAGACGCTGGTGGCCACCCTGCCGGCCTACCTCAACGCCCTGGAGGGCAAGGGCGTCCACATCGTCACGGTCAACGACTATCTGGCCAAGCGCGACACGGAATGGATGGGGCCCGTCTACACCTCTTTGGGGCTGACCGTCGGCACGATCCAGCACGGCCTGGACGACGCGGCGCGCAAGCGGGCTTACGGCTGCGACATCGCCTACGGGACGAACAACGAGTTCGGCTTCGATTACCTGAGGGACAACATGAAGTTCCGGCTGGGCGATCTCGTCCAGCGGCCTCACAACTACGCCATCGTCGACGAGGTGGACAGCATCCTCATCGACGAGGCGCGGACCCCCCTCATCATCTCCGGGCCGACGGAGGAATCCACATCCCTTTATTACAAGGTCGACAAGCTCGTCCGTCGCCTCAGCCGGGAGCGCCACTTCAAGGTGGACGAGAAGAGCCGGACGGTCTCCCTTTTGGAGGCCGGCGTCGAGGAGGCCGAAAAGTTCCTGGACATCTCCAACCTCTACGACCTCAAAAACATGGACCTCATCCACCACATCAACCAGGCCCTCAAGGCCCATCATCTCTTCAAGCGGGACGTGGACTACATGGTCAAGGAGGGCAAGGTCATCATCGTCGACGAGTTCACCGGCCGGCTGATGCCCGGCCGCCGCTACAGCGACGGGCTCCACCAATGCCTGGAAGCCAAGGAAAACGTCCGCATCGAGGAAGAGTACCAGACCCTGGCCTCGATCACTTTCCAGAACTACTTCCGCATGTACACAAAGCTGGCGGGCATGACCGGCACGGCCAAGACCGAGGAGACGGAATTCCAAACGATCTACGGCCTGTCGGTCATCGAGATTCCGACCAACAAGACTCTCATCCGCCACGAGCACCCGGACCTCATCTACCGGACCGGCCGGGAAAAATGGCAGGCCGTGGTGGAGGAGATCCTCGAGAACAACCAGAAAGGCCGGCCGGCCCTGGTGGGCACCGTGTCCATCGAGAAATCGGAAAACCTGAGCAACCTCCTGCGCAAGCGGGGGGTCAAGCACGTCGTCCTCAACGCCAAGTACCATGAGCAGGAAGCCCTGATCATCTCCCAAGCGGGACGGATCGGAGCGGTGACGATCGCCACCAACATGGCCGGCCGCGGCGTGGACATCCTGCTCGGGGGAAACCCGGAATTTCTGGCCCGGGAACAGCTCCGGCGCGCCGGAATCGAAGCCGCGAAGGCCTCGCCCGAGGACTGGGAGCGGGCCATGAACGCCGCCCAGGAAACCACCCGGCAGGAGCACGAAAATGTCATCGGGCTCGGCGGGCTGCACATCATCGGCACCGAACGGCACGAGGCGCGGCGCATCGACAACCAGCTCCGCGGCCGCGCCGGCCGGCAGGGCGATCCCGGATCCTCGCGGTTCTACCTCTCCCTGGAAGACGACCTGATGCGCATTTTCGGCAGCGACCGCGTCTCGGGCCTGATGGCCCGCATCGGCATGGGCGAGGGCGTGCCCATCGAGCACAAGATCGTCAGCCGGGCCATCGAACGCTCCCAGCGGCAGGTTGAGGGCCACAACTTCACCATCCGCAAACACCTCCTCGAATACGACGACGTCATGAACAAGCAGCGAACGTCGATCTACCGCCAGCGGAAGGAGATTTTGGGGGGAAAGAATCTCAAGGAAGACATCCGGGAGCTGGTCGAATCGCTCGTCGATTGGTTTCTGGACAGCCACGCCAACAAGAACAAGTCGCCCGAGGATTGGGACGCCGAAGCGCTCAAAAAGGCCGCTCTCGCTCAGTTCGGGCTGGACCTCGACTCCCTGGGCATCGACTGGGACGCGGTCGTCTACGACGAGCTCCGGGAGACGCTCCTCAAGAGGCTCGGCGAGCTCTACGAAGAGAAGGAGCGGCTCCTGGGCCCCGAAAGGATGCGGGAGTTCGAGCGCATCATCATGATCCAGGTCATCGACACCCAGTGGAAGGACCATCTTCTGGGCATGGATTATCTCAAGGAGGGCATCGGCCTGCGGGGCTACGGCCAGCGCGATCCTCTGGTGGAATACAAAAAAGAGAGCTTCGACATGTTTCAGGCGATGATGGACCGCATCGAGGAAGACGCCGTCCGCTACCTGTTCCTGCTGCAGCCCGTCACCGAACAGGAAATGCCCGAGCGCCGGCCGGAACGGTACTCCTACCAGACGCCCCAGCACCGTCAGCCCCAGCCGCAGAAGATGCGGGAGGCGCGCTCCCTCATCCCCAGCAAGAAGAGGAGACGCTAGCCTCCCGTATCGAGAGGAGGGCGAAACATGCTAGACGCCGATATCAAGGAAGGACTGACATTCGACGACGTCCTCATCCTGCCGGCGTGCTCGGACGTCCTGCCCGCCGAGGCCGACATCTCCACGAATCTGACCAGGCGCATCCGGCTGAATATTCCCGTCCTCAGCGCGGCCATGGACACGGTGACCGAATCCAAGATGGCCATCGCCCTGGCCCAACAAGGGGGCATCGGCATCATCCACCGCAACATGCCCCTCAGTCAGCAGGCCGAGGAGGTCGACAAGGTCAAGCGCCACGAGAGCGGGATGATCGTCGATCCCATCACCATCCGGCCCAAGGACAAGATCCTGAAAGCCAAGGAGCTGATGGCCAAGTACCGAATCTCCGGTCTTCCGATCACCGAGGAAAACGACCGTCTGGTGGGCATCCTGACCATCCGGGACATCCGTTTCGAAACCCGGGACGACCTGCCCGTGGAAAACGTCATGACCCGCGACCTGGTCACCGTCCCCCTGGGCACCGCCCTGGAGGAGGCCGAAAGCCTCTTCCACAGGCACAAGGTGGAGAAGCTGCTGATGGTGGACAAGCAGGGCCGGCTCAAGGGACTGATCACCTACAAGGACATCCTCAAGCGCATCCAGTACCCCAACGCCGCCAAGGACGACATGGGGCGCCTGCGGGTCGGAGCGGCGATCGGCGTCGGCGAAGACGTCCTGGACCGGGCCAGGGCTTTGGTCGCCGCCAAGGTCGATGTTCTTGTCCTCGACACGGCCCACGGCCATTCCCATCGCGTCCTCGACCGGGTGAAGATGCTGAAAAAAGAGTTTCCCGCCCAGGAACTCATCGCCGGCAACATCGGCACGGCCGAGGCCGCGCGGGAGATGATCGCCCTCGGCGTGGACGCGGTGAAGGTCGGCGTGGGTCCCGGATCGATCTGCACCACGCGCGTCGTTTCGGGCGCCGGCATCCCCCAGATTACAGCCGTGGCCGACGTCTTCGCCGTGGCCGGGGAAAAGGACATTCCCGTCATCGCCGACGGAGGCATCAAGTATTCGGGCGACATCACCAAGGCCGTGGCCGCCGGCGCGAGCGCCGTCATGCTGGGCAACCTCCTGGCCGGGGCGGACGAATCGCCCGGCGAAATGGAAATCTTCCAGGGACGGTCCTACAAAACCTACCGGGGGATGGGCTCCTTGGAGGCCATGCGGGAGGGATGCCGGGACCGCTATTTCCAGGACTCGCCCCTCAGCGAGAGCAAGCTCGTGCCCGAGGGCATCGTCGGCCGCGTCCCGACCAAGGGGAGCGTGACCCAGATCGTCCAGATCATGGTCGGAGGGCTGAAGGCGGGCATGGGCTACGCCGGATGCCGGACTCTCAAGGAGCTCCAGACCAAGGCCCGGTTCATCCGGATCTCCCCGGCCGGCCTCAAGGAAAGCCATGTTCACGACGTGGCCATCATCCGGGAGGCCCCGAACTACAGCTTGGATTGAACCATGAAAAAATCGTGGCGCTGTTTCGTGTGCAACGACGTCCACTACGGCCTGCGGCCGCCGGAAATATGTCCGACCTGCGGCGTCCGGCACGCGTACGTCGAAATCTCCACCGAGGAGGCGCAGAAAATCTGCCTTCCCTCCTCCGCGCCTTTCACCAAGGACGACTTCCGCCGGGCCATCATGGACTTCGCCTCCCAAAACGCGTTCCAGGTCAATCCCGACTCCGAGAAGGTCGAAACCCTCCTCGAGGGGATTTTCGCCAACGAAGCCAACCACGAACTCAAGTACTGTCCCTGCCGCCTGGCGACAAAGGATTTTGTTGAGGACCTGAAAATCGTCTGCCCCTGCAACTTTCTGATTCATGAGACCTACAAAGGACAGGAGAAGGGCGAATGCTGGTGCGGCCTGTTCGTCAAGAGGTGAGACTATGGCCAAACTGATGATGTTCCACGGTCTGGAATGCCCTCATTGCCGAAGGATGATGCCGCTCGTCGAGCGCTTGGAAAAAGAGGAAGGCCTCTCGTTCGAGAAATACGAAGTCTGGCACGACGAGAAAAGCGCGGACCTGATGCGCTCCTATCGAGAAGTACTGGCCCCCCGATGCGGCGGACAGCTGCGGACGCCGACCTTTTTCAGCCCCGAATCGGGCGACGTGATGTGCGGAGAAGTCGAGTACGAGCGCCTCAAGGCCTGGGCCAAGAAAAACTCGGGCTGAGGACCGGCCCGGGAAAGACCGGCCGGAAGCGAACTATAAGCCCTGCCGGAAAAACACGAACTCCGGGCTGCTTCGGATAGCGTCGAACGCGCCGTCGCCGTCGAGTTTTTTCCAGTTCTTGAATCCCGCCTCTTTGGCTTTCCGGAGAAACGCGACCGCCTGGGCCGCATTGTCCTGAAGAGCATAAGCCTTGGCCCAGGCGTAATAAGTCTCGGGCGAGCTGAGACCGCTTACGGCCGCGCCGGCGGCAAAGCCCTTGTTCTTCTCGAAATAATCCGGGTCGAGTGCGATTCCCCGGGAAAGACACCTCAGACCTTCCTCATGCTTCCCTTGGGCGAAGAGAAGCATGGCCAGGCTGTAGTGGCCCGCGGCCGAGTCGGGCGAGAAGGCGATGGCCTTTTTGAAGCTCTCCCGGGCCGACCTGAGGCGGCCCTGGAGGAAGAAGGCGTTCCCCAGGTTGTTGTGGGCGGCGCTGTAATCCTTTCTCAGTCTGACCGCCTTGAGAAAGCATTCCTCGGCCGTCCGCACGTTCTCCTGGAGGAAATGGGCGATGCCCAGAAGATTGTAGGCTTCGGCGCCGTCCGGCCGGAGGACGACAGCCCGCTCGAGAGCGGCCTCGGCCGCTTCGTATTCCCGGGCTTTGAGATGATCATGAGCCACGGCGAGAAGGACCCGGTAATCGGCCGGGAGAGGAGCGCCCGGCGGCGGGCCGGGCGAAAGGGAGCACGAAGCCAGGGCCATGCCCAGGGCGAGAATTCCGGCGCCCGTTTTCATTGACCGCTCCCGGGAATCCGCCGCTCGACGGCTACTTGACTTCTTTGATCTTGTTTTTCTCATCGACAATGATGATCCGGGGGACGACAAACTCGGTTTCCTCCTCGCCCTGGAGAACGTAGGAGACGACAATCAGCTTGTCGCCGACGCCGGCCCGATGGGCGGCGGCGCCGTAAACGGCCACGGTTCCCGAACCCTCTTTGGCCTTGATGAGGTAGGTCGTGAACCTCTCGCCGTTGGAGATGTTGTAGACATGGACCTGTTCGAAGGGGATCATTCCCGCGGCCTTCATCAGGTCGCCGTCCAGGCCCAGGCTGCCTTCGTAATCCAGGACCGACTCGGTCACCGTGGCCTTGTGGATTTTCGATCCGAGAACGATTCTCTTCATGACCTTTCTTCCTTAGAGACGTTTCCTCTTCCCGGCGCCGACCGTCACGTTGTCGATGAGCCGGGTGCGGCCGATGAAGACCGCCAGGGCGATGAGCGCCCGGCCGTCGATGACCGAAAGAGGTTCCAGGTCCTCGGGATCGACGACGGCCGCGTAGTCCAAACGCGCCAGGGGCTCGGCGGCGACGCGGCGCCGGATGCGGGCCAGGACGGCGGCCGAACGTTTTTCGCCCCGTCCGACCATTATTTTAGCCTCTTCAAGGCCGCGCGTCAAAACCAGGGCCGCCCGCCTCTCGGCCGGCGACAAGTAGGCGTTGCGCGAGCTGAGGGCCAGCCCGTCCGGTTCGCGGACGATGGGCCGGACCTCGATCCGGACGTCCAGATCGAGATCCCCGGCCATCCTGCGGACGATGACCGCCTGCTGGGCGTCCTTCTGCCCGAAAAACGCGCGGTCCGGCCGGACGATGTGAAACAGCTTGAGCACGATCGTGCACACTCCCCGGAAATGGATCGGCCTCGAAGCGCCGCACAGCCTGTTCTGGAGGCCGTGGACTTCGATGTGCGTCCTGTATCCCGGCGGATACAGCTCTTCGGCCCGGGGATGAAAAAGAATATCCGCACCCTCGGCCCGGAGAAGCCGGGCGTCGCGCTTGAGATCGCGCGGATAGGTCTTCAAATCCTCCCGGGGCCCGAACTGGGCGGGATTGACGAAGACACTGACGACGGTGACGTCGGCCGCCCGTTTCGAAGCCCGGACGAGACTCAAGTGCCCCTCGTGAAGGAAGCCCATGGTGGGCACGAGACCGATCGTTCGCCCCTCGGCCCGGAGCCGCGACGCGGCCGACTTCATCGCCCAAACGGAAGTGATGAGTCTCACCGACGCCCCTTTCCCGTCCTCAGCCAGGACGGCAGCGACTTCCTGTCCGAGGCGGGCAAGTGAAAGGAATGCGCCTCCTCGGGAAACGCTCCGCTCCGGACGTCCCGGGCATAATCGCCCACGGCCCGGCCGAGAAGCTTCTGGAGGTCGAGGTACTTCTTGACGAACTTGGGAAGGTAGCCCGTCGTGAATCCCGCCAAATCGTGGAAGACGAGGATTTGGCCGTCGCAATGCGGCCCGGCGCCGATGCCGATCGTGGGCACGCGCAGCCTTTCCGTCACCTCCCGGGCCAGTTCGCGGGGGATGCATTCCAGGACGACGGCGAAGGCGCCGGCGCGCTCCAGGTTCAGGGCCCCCTCGAGGATGCGGCGGGCCTCCTCCCGGCACTTGCCCCGGACCTTGAAACGGCCGAGGTGGTGGATGGACTGGGGGGTCAGGCCGACGTGGCCCACGACCGGAATCTCGGCCTCGACCATGGCCTCGATGAGCTTGAGGCGCTTCGGCCCGGCGCCCTCGATCTTGACCGCCCCGGCGCCGGCCTCCTTGAGAAACCGGGAGGCGTTGCGGATGGTTTCCTCCTTGGACAGGTGAAAGGAAAAATAAGGCATGTCCCCGACGACCAGCGCCCGCCGCACGGCCCGCGTCACGGCCCGGGTGTGGTGGAGCATTTCCTCCATGGTCACGGGAACGGTGTTTTCGTAGCCCAGGACCACCATGCCCAGCGAATCGCCGACCAGAATGAGATCCACTCCCGCCTCGTCGACCAGGCGGGCCGTGGGGAAATCGTAGGCCGTCAAGGCCGCGATTTTCTCGCCTTTTTCTTTCTTGACCGCCAGGGCGGGGACGGTGACCTTTTCGGAAGCGTCTTGAGCCATGATCGTCCTTTCTCCCCATCCCGCCTGTTCATCGGGATTGAGGTAAAGTCTGAATCTTTCAGCCTTTTCGCCGGCTTCCTTTCTCGGAATCCCCCAGGGGAACGTAATAGAGCTGCCGCGATTTCATGTCGCGGAGCTGCCGCACGACCTCCTCGAGGTCCTCATCCCGGCTGAGGTCCAGGCTGTCGGCCTTGATCACCAGCAGGGGCGACTGCTGGTAGTTGAAAAAAAAGTAGTCGAAAGCTTCGACGAGATCTTCCAGGTATTTCTCCGAAATGTTCTTCTCGAGCGGGCTTCCCGCCCGGCCGATGCGGCCGAGGAGCGTGGGCACGGAGATCTGGAGATAGATCACCAGGTCCGCCTTCGGAACCCGCTCGGAAAGGATGCCGTAGATGCGGTCATAGACGACCAGCTCGTCGTCGGTCAGAGTCTGATAGGCGTAGATTTTGTCCTTTTCGAACATGTAGTCGCAGAAGATGCGCTCTTCGAAAAGGTCTCTCTGCGCCAGGCGGACCTGCTGGTGATAGCGGTTGACGAGGAAGACGAGCTGGGTGAGGAGAGAGGTTCCTTCTTTTTCCTCGTAATAATCGGAGAGGTAGGGATTGTCGGTCTTGTCGAACACGGCCCGGCCGCCGAGGCGCTGGGCGAGCATCTCGGCGAGGAGGGTCTTGCCGGACTTCATCACCCCCTCGACGGCCACGTGCTTGAAGACGAATTCTTCCTTGTCCGGCATGGATTTCGGCCTCGGAATCCTAATCAAAAATATCCGATAGACGGGGATAAGTCAACTTGTGCGTTGGGAAAGGCCCTTCGCGTTCGGACTTCAGGCGCCTATTTGGAGTGCGGCCTCATGAGGCCACTTTCCAAAGCGGCGACGTGTCGCCGCACTCCAAAAATATCAATCGCTCGCTGAGAGAAGAGCCGCCCTGAGTGCTTTCCTTTCCTCGGGCTTTGGAGCAGATATCAGTTCCCCGTCCCCCGGAGGCGTGCTCTTTTTTTGTTAAGAACCTGAATGTCAGAGAGATTCCTGTCGTATCCGTAGAGGGCGCCCTCCCAGGAACCGTAAATGGCGTTGGGAAGCATGATCCAGCCGCGGCCCCACATGTCCTTGTGCTTCTCGGCCTTGGCGGCCCTGTCCTTGGGATTCGTGCGGATGTCGGACATGAAATCCCCCAGGTCGTCGCCGATGAGAAGGAGAATGCGGTAGGTTTGGGCGACGAGGGCCCGCCGCGGGCCCTTGTCCGACCCCCAGCCCTGAACCTCGTTTCTCAGCAGTATGGTGTCTTCGTTCGCCGGCAGGGACACGCCGAGCGCTTCGAGGTTCCGCCGCGTGGCCCGTTCCTGGGGAGAGTTTCGGTCGCCGGGCGTCTCAGCGTCGCGGTTGGAGACAAAAATCATCCCCACTCCCCTGCTCTCGGCGTAGCGGATGAATTCCAGCGCTCCGGGAACGCTTTCCGCCTCCCCCCGGAGCACCCACTCCCTCCAGAAAACCCTCTCGAACGGCCGTCCGTCGAGAATGATCTGGGCCTGGTGGGGCGAATTGTCGAGGACGGTTTCGTCGAGGTCCATGATGACCGCCGTTTTGGCCGGAAGGTTGGCCAATCCCCGCTGTTCGAGGGCGGCCGTCCAATTCGGATCGGACAGGGCCGCATCGAGAGCGCCTAGCGCCCGGTTGTAGGCGGTTCGGCACACGGCCCCGTACTCGACCGAGGCCTGCATCCACAGGACGGCATACAATTGATCGTGCGCCTCCAGGGCGGCGGCCGGTTCGGCGGGGCCGGGTTCCTCCCAAGGCGGCTCGGGCACGCCCCACGGCCCCGGGGAATGAACGACAATGCAGGAGGAAAAAAGCGGCAGTAAGGCCGCCGCCAGCAACGGCAGAGTTTTTCGCATGAAATCTCCTTTTATGCGGCCGGTCAACAAGAAATCTGAGTGAGTTTTTATCAGGGTCAATAAGGAAATCACTCTCTCCAAATTATTAAATCTATTGTATTTACCAGGGACCAGCCCCATCCAAAAATCATTTAAAAGCGAAGGCCGGCGCCCAGGCCGGCTTTCAGGCCGCCCATTTTCACCTCGATGTCATTGATCGTTTTTTGGGCGAGGAGATAGCCGGCTTCCGCTTGCAGAAAAAACATCTTTCCCAAAGCATAAGTCAAACCTGCGCCGGCCGTGAAACCGAGCGCCGAGCCGCTGATGGTCTCATCGAACGCCTCTTCCTTGTAGAAGACATCGGCCAGGCCGATCTCGGCTTTGAATCCCAGGCTGTCCGACAGGACTCCCTGGTATCCGCCGCCAAGCGAAAGCACATTCTGGCTCGACCTGGCCTCCGCGTTGAGCTCGGGCGTTTCTCCCTTGGCGGTGATAAGACCGTAGCCCGCCCAGACATAGAAAGACGAGGACAGGGAGAGCCCGCCCTTGAGCTCAGGGAGAAAAACGCTCCGGCCGTAAACGTCGCGATACCCGGAATCGGCGGGCGACTGTATGCCCGCGCCCAGACTGACGGTGAATGTCTGTCCGCCCCACAGGCAGCTCAGAACGGCCGGAAGGGACACGATGAGAACCCATGCTTTTTTCATCTTGGCGCTCCTTTGTATCGCCTGCCGTTATCAGAGGGTGAGCTCGTTCGAAAGACCGACGACCATGTTTTCGGCCGTCACGGCCACGACGCGGTATGTGCAGACGCCTCCCTCCGGCAGGGTGGCATCGTTGTACTCGGTGGCGCCGCCCTGCACTTCAGAGGCGTCGATCGAAGCGATCGTCTCTTCCGGCCCGCCGCCCGTCCGGCGGGTGATGATATAGCGGGCCACGGGAGCGTCGCCGCTGTTCACGGCCGCCATGTTGAGCCGGGCGAATTCCCGGCGGATGATCCAGGCCCGGTCCTCCATCCGCTGCCCGCTGAGGGATAGGCTCACGTTCTGCAGGTCGACCGTGATCTGGTCCATGCTCGTCGCGCCCGCGGCGTCGACGGCCACGGCGCGGATGACGTGTGGACCGTTGGCGTAATTCAGTGCGCTCCATATAAAGGAGTAGAGGTCGCCGGCGCGCGCTGTCTGCAGGCCGGCGGGCCCGGCGCTCTGGGCCGGGACGCCGTCGACATAGAAATCGACGCGCTCGACGTCGCTGTCATCGACGGCCTCGGCCTGCACATCGACCGCGCCCCAGACGGTCGCGCCGGCGGCCGGGCTGATGATGCGCACCGACGGGGCGGCGTTGGCGAATTGGGCGTTGATGGTCATGTCGGCCTGGACGTCGGTCACGGTCAGGGGATTGGCCGTCGACCAGAATCCGCCCGTGCCGCTCCAGTCGATGAAGCGGAAGCCCGTGTCAGGATTCGCCGTCACGGGCGTGCAGTCGGTGCCGTGAACGACGGTCTGGGACAAGTTGCCGGAGAGGGTCCCGCCGTCGCTGGAGGTGAAGAGGACGGTGTGAATGTTCAGAGTGGTCAGGCCGATGGTGTTCGAATCGGCGGTCGTTCCTCCCATGGAATTGTAGGCCCGCAGTCGGTAGAAATAAGGCGTTCCCGGACTGAGCCCCGTGACGGGATAGGCCGTCACGTTGCCGACGTCAAGGCTGTTGTAGGCGGGAAGGATGCTGGAGAAAGCGCTGTCCAGGGCGACGTCAAGCAAATACCCCGCCGCGCCCGCCGCCGCGCTCCAGTTGGTCTGGAAGGATGTCGCGCCGATCGCGCTCGCGGGCTGGGCAACGGGCACTTCAGGCAAGGTTGTGAAGCTCAGCCTGGCCCCATAAGCCTCGCCGACTGAATTCACGGCGTAAGCGCGCAGATAGTAGGTCCGGCCCGGCGTGAGACCGGTGACATACGAGGTGAAGGACCCCGTGCCGGTGCCGTCGGACGTATGGTCGCTGTCCACAGTCGGATAGCCGATCGTGGACCAGCACACGCCGCGCGAGGTGACGGGCTCGCCGCCGTCGGAAGGGATGTTTCCTCCTGAATCGGCTGTCGAGCTGCCGATATTCGTAACGGTCGTGGTGGTCACCGTGGCCGTGGTGTCCGTGGTGAACGTGATCTCAGCTCCGTAGGCCGTTCCGACGGAATTGGCGGCGTAAGCCCGGACGTAGAACAGTCGTCCGGGCATGAGGCCGGTCAGATGCGAGGTGAACGTCCCGACGCCCGTTCCGTCAGTCGTATGGGAGTCGTAGATCGTCGGATTTGAAGCGACGCTCCAGCACACCCCCCTGGCGGTCACGGGCTCTCCGCCGTCGGAGGTCACCTCGCCCCCGCCGTCGGCGCTGCGGCCGTGGATATCCGTCATCGGTCCGGTGGTCACGGTCGGGAGGGTGTCGGTCGTGAACGACTCCTGGCCACCGTAGGAAGTCCCGACGCTGTTCGTGGCGTAGGCCCGGACATAATACAATGTCCCGGGCGTGAGACCGGTCAGGTTTGAGGTGAAAGTTCCCGTCCCGCCCGTCTCGGTGGAGTGGGCGTCGGCGAGCGTCGGATTTCCGGTCGTGTTCCAGCACACGCCCCGGGCCGTTACCAGTTCGCCGCCGTCCGAGGTGACGTTTCCTCCCGAGGTCGCCGTCGAGCCGGTGATGTTCGTCACGGCCGCGGTCGTCACCGTCGGATAGTTGTCGGTGGTGAACGTCTCCTGTCCGCCGTAAGCCGTGCCCACGCCGTTCGTGGCATAGGCGCGGACAAAATACGATGTGTTCGGAGAGAGGCCGGTGAGGTTCGAGGTGAAGGAGCCCGTGCCCGAGCCGTTGGTGGTATGAGAATCGGCCGTAGTCGGACTGCCGGTCGTGTTCCAGCACACGCCTCGGGCCGTGACCGTGTCGCCGCCGTTATCCGTGACGTTCCCTCCGGACTGGGCTGTCGAGCCCGTGACGTTCGTCACGACCGCGGTCGTCACGGTGGGATAATCGTCGGTGCTGAAAGGCGCATTGGCCCCATAGGATGTCCCTATCGCGTTCGTCGCATAGGCCCGCACCCAGTAGCCTGTGTTCGGCGTGAGCCCGGTGATGTTCGAAGTGAATGATCCCGTGCCCGCCCCGTCGCTGGTGTGGGGATCGGCCGTCGTCGGCGTCCCTCCCGTGTTCCAGCACACGCCCCGCTCGAGCACGGGATCGCTTCCGGAGCTCGTCACTTCGCCGCCGCATTGGGCGGTCGTGCCGGTGATGTTCAACGGTCCGGCGGTCGTCACGGTCGGCGCGAGGGCCGCCGGCGTGGTGAAGTTCCGCTCGGCGCCGTAAACATACGCGTAAAGATAATGGTAGCCCACGGCCCGATAATAATAGGTCGCGCCCGGCGTCAGGCCTGTCAGGATCTTCGAATAGCTCGTCGGAATCGAAGTGACCGATTCCGAGGGCGACGTCGTGTTCAGATAAGGATCCCCGGACGTCGTTCCCCATTCAAAGCTGGCGTTGACGTACGGCGCGCCGCTCTTGGACGTGACCGTGCCGTTGAGATTGGCCGACGAGGAATAGACGAGGCTCGCGGCGTCGGTCGTCACCGCCGGGAGCGGCTCGACGAGATGGGCGACGAAAGCGTCCTCGCCGCCGGCCAAGGCGCTCTGATAGGCGTTGGCCGTGGGAAAATTTTGGCTTGTCGTATATCCCGTGATGTAGACATGGTGATCAGCTCCGTAAACGCCAAGCGCATAGTCCAGGCCGGTATTGGGCTGGCCCGGGATCTGGTCCCCTCCCAGATGGGTGCCGAACACCAGACTATCCGAACCCGCCGTAGCCGTGGTGTTGATCCGAACGACGAACGCGTCATCGTAGCCTTGCTCGAGCTGGTAATAATTCTTCGAATCGATCCCGGCCAGAGCATAGTCAGTCTCCCCCGCAACCCAGCAATCGCTAGCGCCTTGAGTCCGGATGGCTTTGGCGGAGGTTGCCCCGTTCGAATCGTTCGACTCGATGTATGTCGAGTAGAGGATATCTGTACCGTCGTAGTTCACCTTGGCCATAAACCCGCTGAGATGGTGAGCATGTGTATCGGAACTGTCATAACCGTTGACGATCGGGAACCATCCGCCTGTATCTCCGCAAATGTAAACCCCTGTCTGGCCTAAGCAAACGCCGTTCCCTCTGTCGGAATCGGTCGAATTGCCGAAAAACGTGGAGAAGGCCATGACCCCGCCCAAGTTAAACTTGGCGAGGAAGACATCGGAGTTCTGGATTGTTCCCCCGGAAAAGGTGGAGTCGTAGGCTCCGGGAGTGGTGATAAAATCGCTGCTCATCGTGTCCCCGATGATGTAAATACCGTCCGTGTCGACGGCAATGCCCCGGGCCGTATCCCTTGCGCTACCGCCCATGACGATCACCTGAGACATGATCACGGGGGTCACATTAAAAGCAATGCCGATGATAAAAGCGTCCCCATAGGAGGGATAGGTGGTATACCCGTAGGAATGCCTGTTTTCAAAAGTGGGATATAAATACTCACCGCTGGTTGTCACTCCACAGACCCAGGCTGTATTCCCCATGACGTCGATGTCCAAGCACTCGTCATAAGCTCCCGATCCGAACAGGACGGAAAAGAGAAAGCCGGTGCCCATGGAATTGAGCTGGGCGACGAATCCGTCGTTGTTACCCTTGCGCACGAGATAGCCGTTGTTCACCAACGGGAAATCGTCCGAGAAGGTCATCCCACAGACATATGGAGAATCGTTTTGGGCGACGATGCCACATCCTTCCTCACTGCTGCTGCCTCCGATAAAAGTGCACCAGACGAGGCTCAAGGCTCCCGACAGGTTCGGATTGATCTTGGCCACGAAGGCGTCTCCGCTGTTGTACTCCGTATTCAGCACTCCTGTCGTGGTGGGAAAATCGCTGCTTCCCGTAGTTCCGGTGACAAACACAAAATTCAGGTATCCATCGATGTCACAGCCCCGATCGTTGCCCCCACCCCCCAGGTAGGTTGAATAAGGCAGAGTGACGAGCGCCGGGTCAATGACCAGGGGTCTTGAGGCGTCGTAATCATCAACCTCAAAGGCGTAGCGGTTGCCCGCGAGCAGATTGAAACCGCCGCCAACCTCCTCCTTGGCCCCCTCCCGCTCCTGGTAGATATTAGGCCGCGTCTGGCGGATTTCCCCCAGGGCGGTGGCCGCCACCAACTCGCCATCCTGGATGGAGAGTTCCTCCAGTCCCCGGCAGGCCAGCGAGACTTGATCCAGGTCGGCGCCGGGGCTGACCACGAGGTCGTATTCCAGCCGGCCCCTGGTCCCGTAGAGCTTCAAATCGATGCCGGGATAGAGGTCATGGTAGACCACGGTTTGATAGGCCGGAACGTCGGTCACCCATTTCGACGAGTCGTTGCCGATTAGGTAGTGGAACTTGGCCGAAGCCTTCGACTCGCCTGAAATCCGCGGGGCCGGATCGGCCCCCTCGAAATCGAGGCTCCACACCAGCCGCTTTCCTTTTCTTTCCTCCGGCCTGATCCGATCGGTCCGGTTTCTTGAATCCCGCTCCCTTTCGAAGAACGTCGAGTCGAAGACGATGCCGGTATCGGTGAGGTAGGCCGTCTGGCCGCCGGCCCGGACGAGAAACCGCACCCGCGAGTCGGTCTGCCCCTGGTTCGGCAGGAAGAACAGCGGCAGCCCTTTCTGAACGGTCTCAATGGTCCTATTCCCCGGCGCGCTCGATTCAGGCGCCTTCGCAGCCTGATCGCTCACGGTTTCAAACGCCCCGCCTTCGTCGGAGGCATTTAAAAAAAATATCATTGCGAAGAGAAGAAATAGACAGGCTAACGTGCGGTTCATTATCATGTCGTCCCTCCCGTTTCCAATCAAATGACTTGACTCAAAATAAGGATGATCGCGTTCTTAGGTTGAAAGACGGCCGCCTCAAATGGACAAAAAACCACGCGGGGTCTCGTTGATTATTCCTTTCCTAATAACGAAAATAATATGAAAAGGAAAAGTTGTCAACAATGAAATTGGCCATCCGGGCGACTAGCCCCCCAAAGGCCGGAGGTGGGAGTTTCAGCCCCTCTCTCCCTGAACCTGCGCCTGGATGAACGGCAAAGACCGGCGGATCTCTATCTCTGAGAACGGCAAAGCGGACAGGCCGGGTTTTTCTCCCAGACGACGAGATCGAAGGTCAACGAGCGGCCGTCATAGACGAATAGCCGGCCGGCGAGCGTTTCTTCGACGCCCATGAGGTGCTTGAGGGCTTCGGCGGCCTGGAGGACGCCGATTGTCCCGGGCAGGAAACCGGGCGCGGAAACCACCGCCTTCGGCGGAGGCAGTCCAGGCATAAGGCAGGAAAGGCAGCCTGTATGGGGCGGATGAATCAAAGCGGCCATCCCCTCCCAGCCGTGAACCGCCCCGAAAACATAGGGAATCCCCGTCCGGACGGAATAGGCGTTCAGGACGAAACGGCCTTCCATGATGTCCAGACCGTCGATGATGACGTCGCACTCGGCGGCCAGCCGGTCGATGTTTTCCGCTGTCACGCGCTCCTCGAAAATCTCGACCGCCGTCTCCGGATTCAGGGCCGACAGGCGGCGGGCGGCTTCCCCGACCTTGGGCTTGCCCAGAGAGGACATGGAATACAGGACCTGGCGGTTGAGGTCGGGAAGCTCGACCCGGTCGGGGTCGCAGAGGCGCAGCCGGCCGACCCCGGCCGCGGCCAGGTAAAGGGACGACGCCGACCCCAATCCTCCGACGCCGGCCACGAGGACGCAGGATTTTCCGAGCTTCTCCTGGTCCCATCCGTCAAGCGTCAGTTGTCTTTGATACCGACGGCGTTCATTGTTCATCTCAGAACTCCACCGGACGGTCCCATCATCCCCCGGAAACGGGAGGCTGGAGGGTGATGCTCTGCCCGTCCCGGGGGAGGGAGTGTCAGATATTCTGTGTAAATCCCTTTTTTGTATTTAAACACGCTCACCTAATCGGTCCTCAAAATAGATCATCAGTTGCGAGTATATCATAGCCCATTCCCTGTGGCGCATGGTCCATTTCTTAGCTGCTTCTTCAACGGCCAAGTAAACCTGTTTGATGAGAGCCTGCTCGTTGGGGAAGATCGATTTGTTCTTGGCGACCTTCTTGATCTTCCGGTTCAGACTCTCGATCGGATTCGTCGTATAAACTAGGGTCCGGATTTCCGGAGGATACTTGAAGAACGTGGCGACCTCGGATAAACGGCCTCGATCGCCTCGGAGATCCCCTTGAGGTTGTCGACGGTGAAGATGAGGACATCCTCCACCCCGCGGTTTTTCAGCTCATTGAGGACCGAAAGCCAGTACTTGGCCGATTCCGTCTCGCTGATCCAAAGTCCCAGGCATTCCTTTGGCGTAAATCGAGATGATCTTCTCTTCCAGCCCGGCGATGTCTTTCTGCCGCTTCTTGACGATCTGGGGCTCAAAATCGGACTTCCTGTCCCGGGGAACATCCAAGTCGATCTCGCCAAACTTGGATTTGACGGTCTTGGGAGCAAATCCGTTTCTGGCATTGTCGGTGACTTTGGTTTTCTGGTCGTGCTTTTCATAGCCCAGATGGTCGGTCAGCTCGCCGTCAAGAAGCGTTTCAACGACCTCCTTGCTGACCTCCCGCATGAAGGCGTTAAAATCGTCGAGGGA